>Ga0228536_1002246_pt1 | contig 12315 bp, 11 predicted proteins | sample SJ1Smetagenome_FD_168611 | JGI IMG/M metagenome (GOLD analysis project Ga0228536, IMG submission 168611) | Enriched culture of PCE-dechlorinating microbial communities from Ithaca, New York, USA - SJ1.S | ecosystem: Engineered > Modeled > Simulated communities (microbial... > Unclassified... | reverse complement strand
TGGCGCGCGGGGACAACGGCTCGATCGAGATCACGGTGGCCGACCTCGAGTCCGCTCGCCGCGCGGTGCCAGCGATGGTTGCCGCTGCCGGCGTGGGTCTGACGCGCTTCGAAACGGGTGAGGTCTCGCTCGAAGAAGTGTTCGTCGATCTGGTGGGAGGCGAGCGGTGATGCGCGGCTTTGGAGCGTTCCTCGGCAAGGAGTTCCGCGAGATCGTGCGCACGTGGCGTATCTGGGTGCTGCCGGGCATCGTGCTCTTCTTCGCGATCTCTGGGCCGCCGCTCGCCAAGATCACACCGGAGCTGCTCTCGTCGTTCGTGCCCGCCGACAGCGGCATGGTGATCCAGATGCCAGACCCCACGTACGTCGACTCCTACCTGCAGTGGACCAAGAACCTGCAGCAGATCGTGCTCTTCACGGTGATCATCATGTTCGGCGGCATCATCTCGGTCGAGAAGAAGTCCGGCACGGCCACCCTCGTGCTCACCAAGCCGCTGTCACGCACCGCGTTCGTGATCTCGAAGACGCTGTCGGCGCTCGTGCTGCTCGTGGTCACCGTGTGCGTGGGCGCACTGGCCACGTGGGGGCTCACGTACGCGATCTTCGCTGAGGCCCCGCTGGCGCCGATCGCGCAGGCCACGGGCACGTGGCTGCTCACTGGTGCGCTCTTCCTCGCGCTCATGGTGGCGCTCTCGGCTGCGATGGACTCGCAAGCAGGGGCCGCCGGCCTCGGATTCCTCGGATTCATCGTGCTCAGCATCGCAACGCTCTGGAAGCCGGCGATGGACTACTCGCCGGCGGGCCTGCTGTCCGCGCCGACCACGCTCGTGATGGGGGAGAGTGCCACGCTCGGCTGGCCGATAGCGACAACGGTCGCACTCACGCTCGCGTGCGTGGCAGCGGCAGTGCTGGTGTTCCGGAAGCGCGAGCTCTAGAGAATCGACGGTCGAACCCTAGGGATACCCCGAAGCGATACTTTCGCAGGAGAGCTGCCTTCGAGAAGGCAGCTCTCCGAGGACAGAGCCGTAGGACGACCCTGACGATCGTCTTTGGCAGGAACAGCCGCCCGTAGCGGACGGCTGTTCCGAGGACAGAGGCCCGAAGGCCTCCCGCTGACATCCTCAAGAGCTACAGGTACGTCTTCGCGAGCTCGTCGAGCGTGATGTGGTCGGTCTCGACCTCGGAGACCGCGTTCCAGACCTCCTTGAGGCGCTCGTTGGTGGCACGCCCGGCGAACGTCTTGTACAGCTCCGACGCACGGTTCTCGCGCCGCAGCGACTCCTCGATGTCGCTCGCCCACGAACCGGTGGTCTCGCCGGGGGTCATCAGGTCGGCCGGTTCGTCCACCTTCAGTAGATCGCAGAACAGCTCGCAGTGCTCGGCCTCGACCTTCGCCAGACGCTTGTACGTGGCACGCAGCGTGTCGTTGTCCTTGCGCTGCGCCATGCCGAGGTAGAAGCGGCAGTTCGAGGTCTCGAGCTCGATCGACGCCTCGAGGTCCACGCGCTCGGTCTCGGTGAGCTGCAGGTCGTTGATCCCCGCAGGGTACTTCTCGGGCGCCTCGAGGAACTCTACGTGCGCGCCGCAAAACGGACAGTTCTCCGGGGCCTCGTAGCCGAGGTAGACCTCGCCGCAGATGCGGCAACGGTAGATCCTGAGTTGCATGTCGTGCTCCTCTCGTGGTCCGTTCGTATCGTGTCAGGGGAGTGCGAGCGCATCCGCGATCGCACCGCCGAAGTCGCGTGCGGCATCCGGCCCGTTCGCGGTGATGATGCGTCCGTCGATCTCAACGGGGCCGTCGCTCCAGAGCGCACCATGGGCGACGAGATCGTCGCGCTGGCTGGGAAACGCGGTTGCGCGCACATCGCGCAGCAGGCCGGCGCGTGCGAGCACCGAGGGCGCGATACAGATGGCGGCCACCACGCGGCCGAGCGCGTGCGTCTCGCGTGCGAGCGCGTGCGCAGCCGGGTCGTCGAAGAATACCTCGGCGCCACCTCCGCCAACGAACACCACCGCATCGAAGTCGGCGGCCCGAGCGTCTGCGAGCGCGAGCGTGGCTTCGGCGGTCATGCCGAGCTTGCCGTGGCACGCCCCTTCGCGCGTGCTTGCGGTCGTGACCGTGGCGCCGCGGGATTCGAGGACCTGTTTCGGGTGGTCGTACTCCTCGTCGCGGAACACCTCGGGGGCGATCACCATCAGTACACGCGCCATGCGCACCTCCATGCGTAGGGGACACAAGGATGATACCCCGCATCGGAGATGGCATCTCAGATGCGCACTACTCGCCCTCTTCCTCGTGGAACACTCCCACGGCCCAGGTCCCCGCCACCGCGGGATCCGCGCGGTACGCCTCGATGAACGCGCGCACCTCGCCAGGCGAGCAGCCGTACGTCTCCTTCAGTTCCTTGAGGGGCAGGGCCTGTTCGGACTCGGGCACGCCGTAGACCTGCGTGAATACCGCGGTCGGTATCCCGGAGGCGTCCACGACCTCGGCAAGCGTGGTGCTGCCCTTGATGAGCGCGGTGTCAAAGGTGGTGGTGCCACCCGTGGCCGCCACGCTTTCGGCGAGGGTCGGCACCGTCCAGGCGAAGCCGCCGGTCGCCGTTGCGGCCAGCACCAGCACGGCGAACGTGCCCACGGTGAGAATCGCGGCGGTGAGCGGGGAGAGCGTACTGCCCGAGCGGGTGCGGACGCCGAGCGCGCCCTTTGCAGGACACGCGGCCACGCACTCGCCGCAGTCGATGCACTCTGGGTCCGCGACGGCGGCCGCCGTCGAGATCTCGACGTTCACCGCACACGCCTTGTCGCACAGCTTGCAGTCGATGCAGGCGTTCGCGTCACGCCGGACCTTGAAGATACTGAACCTCGAGATGAGCCCGAGGAATGCGCCCATCGGGCATGCGTACTTGCAGAAGAACCGGTCGTACAGCAGCGAGCCGAGCAACACCACCACCAGGACGATCAGTCCCGCCAGGTTCTCGGTGAACAGCTCCGGAGAGGCGATGTGATTGTATGCCACCCACGGGTCGTACGCGCGTATCACGAGTTCCCCGGTGCTCCACGTGAAGGCGAGGATGAGGGCGAGAACCACGTACTTGAGGTATCGCGCCGGGCGGTCGAGCCACGAAGGCATCACGAACCGTCGGCCGAAGACGCGCTTGCCGATCCCGCCGAAGAGCTCCTGCAGGTATCCGAGCGGGCAGATCCGGCCGCAGAACGCGCGCCGGAACACCACGGCCGTGATCACAGCGGCCACAAGCAACAGCACGCTCGAAGGCGCGATGCGCTTGATGAGTGCTCCGTTCGCGAGAAGGGACCCGAGCGTTTCGAGCCCGCCGAACGGGCAGAGGGCGTCAACGCCCACCGGCTTTGTGATCCCCGCGCGTTGGTGCAGGACTGCCAGAGCGGTCACTCCCGTCAGCACGAGTGCCAGGACCGTCCAGCGGACGATCCGTGCGGCGGTGCGGGGCTGCTGCGGCACCTTGTCGAAGGCCATCGTTCCTCCAGCTCACGGTGTGTATGGCGGCGTGGGTGACCGGTGGTGCGGGTGCGTGTGATACCGGCCGAGTATGTCGCGCCGATCGGGCGGAAGTCCCGAACACCGTATGAAGAGCGTGTGAACGTTTGGCTAGCGCGCAAGTAGCGCCGCGTAGGTGCCGGCGCGGTCCGCGGTGCCTCCGGCCACCAGGCGGTCCACAGCGGCCAGCTCGTTGTGGCGGGCCGCGAGCGTGTTGCGGTCTTCGAGCTTTCGGTTGTGCTCCGCGACCAGCGCGTTGTAGGCATCCACCCGTGCGTTGTACTCGGTCACGCGCCCGGCAGCCTTGAGCGATTCGAGCTCGCTTCGCGCGGCGTACACCTCGGCTTCGCTCGTGCTCAGCTCGGCATCAGCGGCGACGATCTCGGCGTTCAGGCGTTCGGCCTCGGCAACGGCGGTCGCGCGGGCCTCCAGGATCGCCGCCACCTGGGAGCCGGCCGTGTACGGAGTCTGCCCGCCGCCGATCGTGAACACATGCGGCTCGCTCTCAAGCGTGATGCCGCCCTCCAGGCTCTCGGGGACCTGCCCGATGTAGCTGGGGACCGTGGTCTCTACGAACGCGTACCCCGTGTCGCGATACGGCAGGTCCTGCGAGCGGATACCGAGGGCGACATGCTGCTCGGGTTCGAACATGAGCACCGCAACGTCGTAGCCTTCTCGCGAGAGCAGGGCGCCGAGCAGCAGGGTCTTGTCGTCGCAGTCGCCGTTGCCTTCAACGAAGGTCTCCACCGGGAACTTGGGGGACATGTCGGCGGGGTCGATCCGGTACGTGATGGACTGCACGTACGCTGTCATCAGCTCCGCGTAGCGGTCGGCGTCGAGCCCGTGCTGATCGCGCACCGCCCTGAAGGCCGCGATGAGCGCGTCATAAAACGGCGCCTGGTGCTCCTCGGTGATGAACGCGGGGAAGTAGTCCTCGATCCAGTCGTCCGCGCGTGCGTTGCCGAATCTGATGACTTGCTTGTCCGCGGCCGACGCGCCGGCGTAGAGGGCGCTTTCAACATCCACCGTGAATGCGACGGGCTCGCCCTCGAACGTGAACGCCACATCGACACTGCGCGTGCCCGATACGGCCGGGTCCGGTGTGATGGACGGATAGATGACACCGTCGGGAAACACCGCTGAGCAGCCCGCCGTTGCGGCGAGCATCAGGGCGAGTATGGCGAGGACAAGTCGCATGTACGCTCCGGGGGGCGCGGGCTTCAGGCTTATGAGGATACAGCACCGGTCGCGGGGTATCTTCTGTACGTCATCCAACGACTCAGGAGGTGCGGTCTCATGCGATTCGTCTACACTCCCGTGATCCCCCCGTTCGGCGGCGCCGGCCAGAACGAGAGCGTCATCGCTCCGTTGATGGATGTGCTTTCAGACCGCGGCGGCGAGCGGATCGACGCCGAGGGCTTCGGCGACCCCGCGCCCCTCGTGTACGTGATGGCCACCGGTGGCACCGAGCGCACATTGCTGCAGCTCCAGGCCGCCCGGCAGGCCGAGCGCCCGGGAGAGCCGGTCATCCTGGTTGCGCACCCGGGGAACAACTCGCTCCCCGCATCGCTCGAGGTCCTCGCCAGGCTCCAGCAAGACGAGCTTCCCGGTCGCATCGTGTTCGTCCGCGGACCGGAAGACGAAGCGGGACTTGCCACGCTCGATGCCGCGATCGCCGACGTTGCTGTGCGCATGCGGCTGCTCGACACGCGCATCGGCCTGGTGGGTGAGCCGTCGGACTGGCTCGTGGCAAGCTCCCCGGACGCCGAAATCGTGCGTGAGGTCTGGGGTCCGACGGTGGTCCGCGTTCCGATGGAGGAGCTCGAGGCGGCGATCGATGCGGTGGCCGAGGAGGATGTGACCGTGCGCGTGGCGTCGCTTTCAGGCGAGGCCACCGGCTGTGCGGAGCCCACTGAGGGCGATCTTGCCGACGTGGCGCGTGTCACCGCCGCTATGCAGACGATCGTGGACGCGCACGAATTCGACGCGGTATCGCTTCGCTGCTTCGACCTGCTCGCCTCGCGCGAGACCACCGGCTGCTTCGCGCTTTCCGAGCTCACGGACGCCGGTATCATGGCCGGCTGCGAGGGCGACCTCGTGAGCACCGTCGGCATGCTGTGGGCGTACCTGATGACCGGCGAGCTGCCGTGGATGGCGAACCCTTCGGAGCTCGATGAGACGGCCAACACGCTCAAGCTCGCGCACTGCACGATCGCGCGGGGAATGCTCGAGAACTACCGGCTCCGCTCGCACTTCGAGTCGGGTCAGGGCGTGGGCATCCAGGGCGACCTGCCGCTGGGCCCGGTCACGCTCCTGCGCATCGGCGGCGCGGCCATGAACGCGCTGTGGCTTGCCGAAGGCGAGATCGTCTCGCGTGGCGACGCGGAGAATCTCTGCCGCACCCAGGTGGATATCGAGCTGACTGCAGGCGACGTGAGCGAGCTGCTGCACACGCCACTCGGCAACCACATCGTGCTGATCCGCGGGCATCACGCCGAGCGGCTTAGCGACTGGTGGGAGACGATGCTGTAGGCGGCGGAATCATCGCCGTTTCATCCCTTTCAAGTGTGACGAACATCACAGATATGGATATACTCCCTCAGTCACGTATGCCTGGGGTGGTCGGCGCGTGGCGTCGGTCGTGTCGGCCGTTCGGGGGAGGGAGCCCAGATGTCTCGTAGAAAGGTCTTCTGCTATGTCCTGGTCTTGGCGCTATGTGTACCGATGGTGGCGCTCGCCGCCGGTGGTGGTGGCTATCGAGGTGGTGACGGCGGCGTGGTCACCGAACCAGCACCCGAACCGGAGGCGCCTGTAGATGACGGGGGAGGCGAGGACTCCGATCGTCCGCCATACGCCGGACCGGATGCTACGGAACCCAAACCGGGGACGGGCAACGAGGAGCCCGGCATAGCTCGTGGCGACTTGTACGGCGACCTGTACGTGGTGGTTCGTGACCCCAACGGTGCACCGACCGGCTACACGTGGACTTGGGAGTTCGCTGCCGACGGTGAGACGCTCGTACAGCCCTTGAGTTTCGAGGCTGGTGTCGACGGCGGCTTTGCACAGCCCATCGCGGACGCCGCGCTGCTGCCGGCCGACTGGCCGTGGTGGGACGACGACGTCCCGATCGTGCCGACCGATCCTGAGGGTCATGTGCCGGATGCGTACGCGTATCTGACGCAGGAGGTCGAGATCGGGCGCCTGAACGTTGCCAGAGCCGGCGCCGAGGTACTCGACAACGCGTACGATGAGGCGATAGCGAACATCAACGGTGCGCTGGCGGTCTCACTCGATCCCGCAGGCCGGATGCTGCTGACGCTCGCGGACGGGACCGAGAAGACGGTCGATTCGCCGCGTGAGAATCTCGCGCTCTATCGTGAGATCATGCGCAGCGGGTACCTGCCGGGGCTCACCCGGACCGACATGGGTCCGCTCGAGCACCTGCGGGTCAAGGGCGATGGGTCGGACGAGATCGACCCGGCCGACCTGTACCGTGCGGCATGCCTGTTCGCGGGGGCGGCGGACAAGTTCGGCGACATCACGCTCGACATGGTCATCTACGTCAACGACTTCCTCGGCATCAACGATCCAGTGGCGGGGGTGTACTTCGACTTCCGTGGCTACACGTATAACCGCGGTCCGGCGTACGCAGGGGTGGAGCCCGAGCTGCTGGATGACCCGGTCTACATCGAGGGTCAGCTGTACTTCGGCCTGCGCAACCGCAACATCCTGGCAGAGGTGTTCGGCGGACAGGACTACCCGGTCGAGGGAGACACCGTTGTCCCTGGCGCCCGTGAGTTCACGAAGGCCGCCGACGACTCGGTTCATACGATCTGGTTCATCCACAACTGGGCGGTGCCCGAATACACGCTGCCCGAGTAAGAGTGTCGATGGGCCGTGTGCGAGTCACGGAGACGGGCTTTGCGTACGGAGTCACTCCGCAGCGCGGGTAGGCCGTATGTGGCGCGCATGAGCGCCACATACGGCCGAGGGTCCCGCGCGAGGACTACGTAGTACGCAAAGCCCGTCCCGTTCTCGCTTAGTACGCCTCGAGGATCTTCGAGATGTCCCGTGGCGCTTCGGCGTGCTTCCACATCGGGCGGTCGAGCTGGGGGAGTCCGTCCTGGTAGGTGAACGACTCCGCCTCGCGATAGAACACGCCGATGGGGATCTTGCACTCGTCGGGTGCGCATGTGAGCTCGTGGAACGTGGACATCGACTTCTCGAACGCCATGGTCCGGTTCGTGGGGTCGTAGCCGTCGAGCTCCTCGAGCTTGTAGACGCGGTCGCGGAACCACTTGAAGGTGTTCACCTTGTTCCACGTCACACAGGGCTGGTAGACGTCCACGAGCGAGAAGCCGTGATGGTCGAGCGCCTGGCGGTACAGCGACTTCAGATGCTCCACGTCGCCGGCGAATCCGCGCGCCACGAACGTGGCTCCCTGCGCGACCGCCACGCCCACGGGGTTCACCGGCTCCTCCACCACACCGCCCGGCGTGCTCGGCGTCTGCATGAACTGGTCGGAGGTGGGGGACGCCTGGCCGGTGGTGAGGCCGTAGATCTGATTGTTGTGGTAGATGGCCACCATGTCGATGTTGCGGCGGACCGAGTGGATGAAGTGGTTGCCGCCGATGCCGTAGCCGTCACCGTCACCCATGTTCACGATGACCTTGAGGTCCGGATTGGTGAGCGCGATGCCGGTGGCCAGCGGCAGGGCGCGGCCGTGGAGCCCGTGGAAGCCCTGCGCGCGGTAGAAGTCGGCGCCGTTGCCGTGGCAGCCGATCCCCCACACCATCGCGTAGTCCTCGAAGTCCATGCCCGACTCCTCGAGGACCTCGAGCAGCGCCTTTTGCATGTTGTAGTTGCCGCAGCCGGGGCACCAGGTGGGCTCGAGCGCGCGCTGGATATCGGCGACCTTAGGCATCGTGAGCCACCTCCGTGAGCTTCGCGTAGATCATCTCGGGTGAGAAGGGACGGCCGTCGTAGCGGTGGAGCTCATCATCCACGTCCACAAGGCACTGCTCGCGCACGAGGCCGCGCAGCTGCCCGGTGATGTTGCCCTCGACGATGATGCTGCGCTCGGCGGCGCCGAGGAACGCGCGTACTTCGTCTGCGGGAAACGGCCACACGGTCACCACCTGCATGGCGGCGACCTTCACGCCGTCGGGCTCGAGCCAGCGCATCGCCTCGAGCACCGGGCCCTTGGTGGTACCGAAGAACAGGACCGCCACGTCGGCCTCGGCGGGGTCGACCCCGAAGGTCGCCGGCGCCGGCACCAGCGTGCGCGCCAGCTCGAGTTTGCGCATCCGCTTCTCGTTCTGCGCGGCCCGCACCTCGGCGGCTTCACCGCGCTGGCCGTAGCCGTACTCGTCGTGCTCGTACGAGTTGCCGAGTTGCTGGGCGCCCTTCACGCCCGGAAGCACTCGGAGCGAGACGCCGTCGTCGGTGACCTTGTAGCGCAGGTAGCTGCCGTCTTCGGCGAGCGCCTCGGGATGGTCGGCAACGTCTCCCTCGGCCACGAGCTTGCCGCGATCGATCGTCACGGCGTCGAGGTCGAACATCGGCACCGACTGCCGGTTGTCCGAGAGGTAGCTGTCGCCGAGGATGATGACCGGCGTCTGCAGCTGATCGGCGAGGTTGAACGCTTTCCAGGTGAGCTCGAACGCATCGCTACGATCGCCGGGGGCGAGCACCACGCGCGGGAATTCGCCTTGCGAGGCGTGGATCACGTAGCGTAGGTCGCTCTGTTCGGTCCAGGTGGGCAGCCCGGTCGCAGGGCCGGGCCGGGTGAGGACGCCCACCACCACGGCACTCTCACTCACGCCGGCCATACCGAACGCCTCCACCATCAGCGCGAACCCGCCGCCCGCGCTCGCGCACATCGCTCGCGTGCCGGTGAACGCGGCTCCCACGACCATGTTCATCGCAGCGATCTCGTCTTCGGTGTGCTTGACGACCACGCCAGCCTCGCGCTCGTGTGCGGCCATGAAGTGCAGGATCGAGGATGCAGGGGTCATCGGGTACGCGGCGTAAAAGCCGATCCCGGCCGCAAGCGCCCCAAGCCCGACCGCCTCGTTGCCGTCCACGAGCAGTCGCTTCGGCTGCCCGGGCAGCGGCTCCACGGCCATCCAGAAGTCGCCTGCCAGCTTGGTGATGTAGCCGTAACCCACTGATGCCGCAGCCGCGTTCTGCTCGGCGATCTCGGGTTTCTTGTGCGCGAACTGCTCGCGCAGGGAATCGACCAGGAACATGAGCGGGAAGTGCACCAGGCCGAGTGCCGCGCCGAGCGCCACGGTGTTGGCCATGATGGGGCCGCCGGCCTCCTTGGCGAACTTGGCGAGCGGCACCGGTACCGGGCGGATGCGGGGACTCGGCAGCCAGCCCTCGGTGGATGTCACTTCAGGGTCGAAGATCACGGCGCCCCCGTCCACGACCTCGTCGAGGTGGACGTCGACCGTCTCGCGATCCAGTGCGATCAGCACGTCCACAGCTTCGACGTGGCTCGAGATAGGCCTCGGGCTCACTCTGAGGGTGTAGGTGTTATGACCGCCTCTGATGAGCGACGGGTACTCACTGAGGTCGAACACCTCGAGGCCGGCAGCCACGAACGAACGCGCCAGCGTCTGTCCTGCCGCCTTGATGCCGAGTCCGGCGGCGCCGCCGATCTTGATACGCAGCTCGCTGCCCCTGGGAGGAAGTGGCACAGAGAACGCCTCCTTCACGATGGTTGCGGGTACGGTATCCTTTGTACCCCTGCCGGTGCGATCGCATCCTCATGAAGCGCGCCACCGGCATGGATGGCGTGCGTGCGACGCCTGCCGCGAGTATCGCACACCGGGTGGCCGAGAGGAGACGCCATGGCGCTGGGCGAGTCGACGACCGTGCTCGTTGGGGTGACCGGCGGGATCGCCGCGTACAAGAGCTGCGAGCTCGTGCGCGCGCTCATCAAGCGCGGCTACCGCGTGAAGGTCGTCATGACGCAGGCCGCCACCGAGTTCGTCACGCCGTTGACGTTCCGGACGCTCACCAACGAACCGGTGGCGGTATCGCTGTGGGAAGCCGACCCCTCGGCGCCCGTGCATCACATCTCGCTTGCCGAGGAAGCCGACGTCTTCGTGATCGCGCCGTGCACCGCCAACGTGATCGCCAAGATCGCGCACGGTCGGGCCGACGACCTGCTCACCACGAGCGCGCTCGCCACCGAGGCTCCGATCGTCATCGCACCCGCGATGAACGTCCATATGTGGCGTGACGAGGTCACGCAGGCCAACGTCGCGGCGCTTCGCGCGCGAGGCGTGACCTTCGTGGAGCCCACGGCGGGCGAACTCGCCTGCGGCGACGTGGGCGAAGGTCGTCTCGCTCCGGTCGAGGACATCGTGGCGGCTGTGATCGCCGAGGCCGAGCGCGCGCGCGACCTCGAGGGCCGTACGGTCCTGGTGACCGCCGGCGGCACCCAGGAGCCGATCGATCCCGTCCGCTACATCGGCAACCGTTCCTCGGGCAAGACCGGCTTCGCCATCGCGGCGGAGGCGGCGCGTCGCGGAGCGCGTGTCACCCTCGTGACCGGGCCCACGCATCTGGCGGATCCCTTCCGCGTGGATGTCGTGCGAGTGGAGACCGCGCTTGAGATGCACGCCGCGGTGATGGAGCAGGCGGCGACAGCCGACGCGGTGGTCGCCTCGGCGGCCGTGGCCGACTTCCGACCTGCCGAGGTCGGCGCCGGGAAGATCAAGAAAGGCGCGATGCCGAAGGCGATCACGCTCGTGCGCAACCCCGACATCCTCGCCGAGCTTGGCGAGCGCGACCTCGGCGGCGTGCGCATCGGCTTTGCCGCCGAGACCTCCGATGTGGAGCGTCACGCGCGTGAGAAGCTCCTGAGCAAGCACTGCCACATGGTGGTGGCCAACGATGTGAGCGATCCGGCGCTCGGTTTCGGCACCGAGTCCAACCGTGTGCTGTTCGTGACGCCCGACGGCACCACAGACAGCGGCGTCATCCACAAGCGCGCGATCGCGCGTGAGGTCTGCGACCGGCTCGCGCGCCTGCTGGATGGTGAGTCATCGGCGTGACCGGGTCCGGCGTGTATATCGATTCGGCCGCGGCGTTCATCGTCGCGATGGCAATCGGTGGGGTCTTCGTCGTGCACGGGTTGCTGACCGGCGCCCGCAAGCGCGCGATCCTCTCGCGCCTTTTCGGTGTGGTGTACGCCTCATGGGTCGTGTCGATGACGCTCCTCCCGTTCGCTCCTGGCCCGCTGGGCTCGGGTGCGGGGCTCGACGCGTACTGGCGCAACTCGGTCAACCTGGTGCCGGGGGAGACCATCGAGCTCTACCTGAGGAGCGACCTTGGCCGCGTGGCATGGCAGAACCTTCTCGGCAACTTGCTGCTGCTCGTGCCACTGGGTGCGCTCGGTCCGCTTGCCTGGCGCACGCTCGATTCCTGGAAGCGGATCATCGGTGCGGGGCTGAGCATATCCATCTCGATCGAGCTGCTGCAGTTCGCCAAGCGCTTCTTCGATATGACCGGGATGACGCGCTCGGTGGACATCGACGACGTCATCCTGAACACCGCGGGCGTTGCGATCGGGTACAGCGCCTTCTTGCTCGTTCGCGGCGTTGGGCGATTGTTCAGCCGCATCACCGCGCGACGCGGGTGACCCTGGCCGTATCGCGCCTCGCCCGTGTGTAGTTCGCGTGGATTCTCGCAGCGCAGCGCTGAGCTGCGACGCGATGGCATCACACTTGCGTACCCGTGACGACCGCCCGGGGCGCGCCGTGCCCCTCGCGGCGACCTGTTCCC
>Ga0228536_1002243_pt1 | contig 12326 bp, 10 predicted proteins | sample SJ1Smetagenome_FD_168611 | JGI IMG/M metagenome (GOLD analysis project Ga0228536, IMG submission 168611) | Enriched culture of PCE-dechlorinating microbial communities from Ithaca, New York, USA - SJ1.S | ecosystem: Engineered > Modeled > Simulated communities (microbial... > Unclassified... | reverse complement strand
ACACCCCGGTATGGGGAAGGGTCGAGCGCCTCGCTCGCAAATAATGCTCAGAATTGATCAGGAGTAACGCACTATGAAACAATACAGAATTACGGTAAACGGCAAATCCTATGATGTGACAGTTGAAGAGCTCGGCGCGCACAGACCTGCGCCTGTCAGCAGCGGCGCTCCGGCACCTGCTCCCTCTGCCGCGCCAGTGGCGGCTTCCGCACCCGAATCCGCCCCTCAACCTGCCCCGGCACAGCCTGCCGCGGCCCCCGCAAACGGTGGTTCGATCATGACGGTCAAAGCGCCCATGCCCGGCACTGTCATCGCATTCAAAGTGATTGTCGGTCAGCAGGTAAAGCGCGGCGACGTGCTTCTCCTCCTTGAGGCCATGAAGATGGAGAATGAGATTGTCGCTCCGCAGGATGGAACCGTTGCCGCGCTGCGCGTTCCTGCGAGTGCCGCGGTGAACACCGGCGACGCCCTCGTCGATCTCGCGTAAGAGAGAGTTCCTCCATGGAACAATTTCTTTCCCATTTTATTGCCTCGACTGGCTTTATTGCCATGACATGGGGACAGCTCCTTATGCTGGTGATCTCCTGCGTCCTCTTGTACCTCGGCATCGCGCGGGAATTTGAACCCCTTCTCCTCGTACCGATAGCGTTTGGGATGCTGCTCGCGAATCTCCCGATGAGCGGCATCACCGACGGGCCCAAGGATGGACTCGTCGGCGGTCTCATCTATTACCTCTACCAGGGAGTCAAGCTTGGCATCTACCCGCCGCTCATTTTCCTGGGGATCGGCGCGATGACCGATTTCGGTCCGCTCATCGCGAACCCCTGGAGTCTTCTCCTCGGCGCGGCGGCCCAGCTGGGCATTTTTATTCCCTTCATCGCCGCCTATTATCTTGGCTTTGATCTGAAGGCCTGTGCAAGCATCGGCATCATCGGCGGCGCCGACGGACCCACCGCGATCTATGTCACCTCGCGCCTGAAACCAGATCTTCTGGGGCCAATCGCGATTGCGGCGTACTCGTACATGGCGCTTGTGCCGCTCATTCAGCCTCCCATCATGAAAGCGCTCACGACAAAGAAAGAGCGCCAGGTGAAGATGGCCCAGCTCCGTGAGGTTTCGAAGGCGGAGCGGATCGTATTCCCCATCTTTGTCACCATTCTGATCGGCCTGCTGCTGCCGGCAGCCGTCCCCCTCGTCGGCTCTCTCATGCTCGGCAATCTGTTCAGGGAGACCGGCGTGACAGAGCGTCTCTCCGACACCGCCCAGCATGCGCTCATCAATATCCTGACAATATTCCTCGGTGTCTCGGTGGGCTCGACGGCCAGCGCGGAGAAGTTTCTGAATCCCCAGACTCTGATGATCATCGGGCTCGGCCTGTTCGCGTTCTGCTGCGGAACCGCGGGCGGAGTACTGTTCGGCAAGATCATGTACTGGGTTACCGGCGGCAAGGTGAACCCGCTCATCGGATCGGCGGGCGTCTCCGCGGTTCCTATGGCTGCGCGCGTAAGTCAGGTGGTCGGGGCAAAGGAAGATCCGACCAACTTCCTTCTGATGCACGCCATGGGCCCGAATGTCGCCGGCGTCATCGGCTCCGCGATTGCGGCGGGTGTTCTGCTGTCGGTGCTTGGCTGAGGAGTTGTCTGCAAGGATATTCCGTCTCATTGCATGTTTATGATATAGTCGCCAAAACTGAGAGACGCACGAAAGCGTGGAGTTGACGATGAAAGTTCTCAAATTTGGCGGCACATCGGTGGGCAGCCCTGAAGCGGTCCATGCACTCGTCACTATTGCAAAGAATTCTGGCGAGCGCATTTTTGTAATCTCCGCATTCTCCGGCATAACAGATTCTCTTCTGCAGGCCGCAAAGCTTGCAAGCGAAGGGCATGAATGGCAGCAGCTTTTCCAGACTGTTTCGGAGCGCCATCATTCGATGATTGCGGCGCTCCTCCAGTCTCCCTACAGAGAAGAGGCGACGACTGGCACCCAGACGCTCCTCGATGAAATTTCTTCCCTGCTGCTTGGAATTTCCCTCGTGCAGGACCTGTCGCCGAGGACACTCGATCTTGCGGCTTCGTACGGCGAGCGTCTGAGCGCCGGAATAGTGAGCCGGGTTTTGACCCAGTCGGGCATCGAGGCCGAGGCAGTGGACGCGCGGCGGCTTATCATCACCGATGACAAATTTGGCGCAGCCCACTGGCTCGAGTCTGAAACTCTGCCCCGCGTCAGGTCCTTTTTTGCGAACTTTTCCCGCACCGCTGTGGTGACGGGCTTCATCGCCTCGACTCTGGACGGAATCACCACGACTCTGGGCCGCGGTGGCTCCGATTTTACGGCGGGTATCCTGGGGGCCTGCCTCGGGGCCGAGGAAATCCAGATTTGGACCGATGTCGACGGCATTATGACCGCCGACCCAAAGGCCGTGCCGGACGCCTTCGTCATCCCCGAGATTTCCTACGTCGAGGCGATGGAGATGTCGCACTTTGGCGCAAAGGTGCTGCATCCGCCCACAATTCTTCCGGCCATGGCTAGGGACATACCTGTCCACATCCTGAACACCTTCAACCCGGAGGCTCCGGGCACGCGCATTGTGAGGGAGGCTGCGCCGAGCAGATGGCCCGTTCGCGGCATCGCCGCCATCCCCTCGATCTCTCTTCTGCTGCTGCAGGGGCCAGGGCTCCCGGGTGTTACGGGCATCGCGGGCAGAATGTTCGCCGCGCTCGCATCCGCCGGCGTGAATGTCATTCTCATCACTCAGGGGTCGAGCGAGCTTTCCATCTGCTGTGCGGTGCTTCCACAGGATGCGGAGAGAGGAGTCCGCGCGCTCAGGGAAGAATTCAGGTACGAGATCGGGTCCGGCACCATTCAGGCCCCGGCGATAGAGAAGGACCTGAGCATCGTCGCCGTGGTCGGCGAGATGATGAAGCACCGCGTGGGCATTGCGGGGCGGGTCTTCAAGGCCCTCGGGCGAAACGGCGTCAACGTGACGGCGATCGCCCAGGGGTCGTCGGAGCTCAACATTTCGATCGTGGTGAGCGCACAGGACCGGAGCAAGGCGATGAGCGCCGTCCACGACGCTTTTTTCCTGGCCGGCATGCGCACGGTCAATCTGTTCCTTGTCGGCACAGGGCTCATCGGCGGAACGCTCCTCTCCCAGATAGACCGTCAGCAGCAGATTCTCAGAGAGGATCATTCCATCAGGATCAATATCGTGGGCATCGCGAACTCCAGGACCATGCTCATCGGCGAACACCCTGTCGATGTGTCCAGATGGAGGGAACTGTTGAGCCGGGGCGAGGCTACAAACCTCGACAGTTTCATTGCCAGGATGAAGAAGCTCAACATGCCTTCAGCCTGTTTCTGCGACTGCACCGCGAGCGATGCACCTGCGGCCTACTATCAGGGTATCCTCGAATCCTCGATTTCGATCGTCACCCCGAACAAGAGGGCGAATTCCGGCAGTCTGGACCGCTACAGGGCACTGGTCGAACTGTCGAGGGAGAAAGGCGACATCTATCGGTATGAGACAACGGTGGGCGCGGGCCTGCCCGTCATCGGGCCTCTGCAGGGTCTTGTGGCGAGCGGAGACCGCATTCTCCGGATCGAGGCCGTGCTCTCGGGCACCATCAGCTATATTTTCAACGAACTGGGCAAGGGGAGACTGTTTTCGCAACTCGTCGCCGAAGCGAAGGAAAAGGGCTACACCGAGCCCGATCCCCGCGATGATCTCGGGGCGGTCGATGCCGCGCGCAAAACGCTCATCCTTATCCGGGAAGCAGGGTTCAGCCTGAATTACGGAGATATCTTCATCGAGCCACTCCTGCCCGCACGGTTTGTGGAGGCTCCCACCATCGATGAGTTTATGGCGATGCTGTCCGAGATCGATACCGTATATGGCGCCCGCCAGAAGGAAGCCACATCGCACGGCGCGGTCCTCCGCTATGTCTCTACAATAACGCCCACTTCGGCCACGATTTCGCTCAGGAAATTCGACTCCTCGAGTCCCTTCTGGAATCTCTCGGGCACCGAGAACATGGTGGTTTTCACCACGGAACGGTATTGCCACAACCCCCTCGTGGTGCGCGGGCCGGGTGCAGGCGCGGAAGTGACTGCAGGCGGAGTTTTCGCCGACATACTGAAGCTCGCGGAGTAAAAGAAGGGAGCACGCGTTGCTGTGCGTGCTCCCCCGGAAAATTCTCTGTAGTCTTACCGCGTGTTGTCTTACGGCGACTGCACGGCGCTCAGTTTATTCTTTTTAGCCCTTATGATCTGACTAAACACCACCATCACCAGAAGCACGGCGCCTATCGCGTCGGTGAACAGCCCTGGGTCAACGAGGCAGATGCCTCCACCGATGGCCATAATACGCTCGTACCACTTCACCTTGGTCAGGAAGTAGCCCTCGACACCTATCGCAAGGGCCGTTATGCCGATGACCGCCGAAACGATCATCCAGACCAGTTCAAAAGGTCTCTGCTCGACGCCGAACAGGAGCATCTCGGGATTGTAGACGAAGATATAGGGGATGATGAACGCTGCAATGCCAAGCTTTGTCGCCTGAACACCTGTCTTCATGGGATTGGACTTGGCGATGGCGGAGCCTGCGAAGGCCGCGAGGGCGACGGGCGGCGTGATATCCGCGAGGACACCGAAATAGAACGCGAACATGTGGGCAGAGAGGATGATTGCCTCTGAGTACGGAGGGAATGGATAGCTGCCGCTGCCGCTCATGTGGTTCAGGACCATGATGATCGCCGGCGCGGCCATGGTGGAAGTGATGACATAGTTGGCGGTCGTCGGCACGCCCATGCCCAGGATGAGGGATGTGATCATCGTGAAGAGGAGCGTGAAGAAAAGCTTGCCGCGGGCGGCCCCGACGAGGATTTCGCCCAGCTTGAGGCCGAGGCCTGTCTTGGTGACCACGCCGATGATGATGCCCGCGCAGGCACAGGCGGCGATGACACCGAGAGCCCCGCGCGCGCCCGCTTCCAGTGAGTCTACAATGTCCTTGAACGTGAAATCCGGTTTTTTCCTCTGGAGCAATTGGACAAGAGATGTGAGCAGGGCTATCCCTACGGAGATGATGATCGCCCACATGGCTGCCTTCATGGGCGTCGCTCCCGTGGTGAGCAGATATATGATCGTGAGAAGAGGGATCATAAGATAGCCTTTGCGCAGGAGAATATCTCTTGCTTTTGGCAGTTCCTCGCGTTTCATGCCTTTGAGGCCGAGTTTTTTTGCCTCGAAGTGGACCTGGATGAACACGGCAAAGAAGTACAGGATCGCGGGAATGACGGCGGCGAGCACAATCCGGCCATAGGGGATGCTGGTAAATTCGGCCATCAGAAAGGCAGCTGCACCCATGATGGGCGGCATTATCTGGCCTCCCGTAGAGGCCGTCGCCTCAACCGCAGCGGCGAATTCCGGCTTGTAGCCCAGCTTCTTCATCATGGGGATGGTGAAACTCCCCGAGCCGACGACGTTGGCCACTGAAGAACCCGACACCGTGCCCTCCATCGCGCTTGCGATGACCGCGACCTTGGCGGGCCCTCCGGAGGCCCAGCCCGCGATGGCATTGGAGATGTCGATGAAGAACTGCTCGAGCCCCGTCCTTTCGAGAAAGGCGCCGAAAAGAATGAAGAGAAAGATAAAGGTGCTCGAGACGCCTATCGGCGTACCAAAGATGCCTTCCGTGGTAAAGAAGAGGTGGTCTATCAGACTGGGAATATTGACCCCCCGGTGTGCAAACTTGCCGGGGAGATAGGGGCCAGCGAACGCATACGCGATGAAGACGACCGCTATGATTGCGATCGGAAGGCCGACAACGCGGCGTGCGGCCTCCAGGACGAGCAGGACGCCGATTACCCCGACGATGATGTCGAGCGTCGTAGGCATGCCGGCCCGCTGGGAAAGGGCATACGTCCACTGCACGGTGATGTAGAGGGGGACCGCGGCACCGATCACCGAGAGCAGCGCATCCAGCGGATGAAGTTTATCGTGCGGCCATTTTTTGCTCGTTGGGTAAAACAAGAAGATGAGGCAGAATGCAAACGAGAGATGGAGCGAACGCTGTATCATCGCGTCCAGGACTCCGAACAGCGCCGTATATACCTGAAACAGTGAGAATACGATCGCTATAGCGGAGACAATCCTCGCAAAGAAGCCTGTGTATGTCCGATAGTTTGACTCTTTGTCATATTTCTTCAAAACTTCCTGCGCAGCGGCTGCTGTATTTTCCTCTTGGATTATCTGGGAATCACTCATTTTGGAGAAATCCTCCCATTGTGGAATATCAGCATTCTCCCCGCGGAGAGCGTAATTGCTGATTCTTGTGGCACCCATCGCGTAAAGGGCAACAATGTTCCCTCGATGATCACTCCGTGGTCCGGAACAATCGATACGCGGATGGGAATGCTGGAAAAAGTCCGGTGCATGGTGACGACAAAGCGGCCATTTTCGATGGTAAAGGCTTCGCCCCCGTCGGAGGGCATGCCCACACCGTAGGTGTCGTACTTCACCTTGGTCAGCTCAAGCTTTGTTCCATGCACCTCGAAATACTCATCGACAGGTGTCTTGTGCACCGAATGGATGAAATGATGGATAAACTGTCCATCATAGAGGGGAAGCCGTGTAATGGTCGCTCCCTCTCTGTCCTTGACGATCAAAGCGGGCACAAACCGAATGTTCAAGATCAAAGCGAGGATAGCAAGAGTGGCGGCTGTGCCAAGCAACATTAATACACTCTTGCATCTCCTCTCATTCTTCATAGTGCTCTTCAGCAGACGGCGCGGAACCGCGGGTCCCCCGCCGTCGATGTATGATTTCCTCTTTAAAAAGAGATTATTTCAGGACGCCTTTTTCCCTGAAGAATTTTTCGGCGCCTGGATGCAGAGGAATCGACATGCCTTCGAGGGCGGACTCGATCGTAATATTCCTGCCCTGGGCATGCGCGGCGATGAGTCTTTCGGTGTTGTTGTACATGGTCTCGAGCATCTTGTAGACGAGGTCGGCGGACAGCTTGCTGCTTGCGGCGAGCATCGACTTAACCGCGACCGTGGTGACGTCCTTGGTCTGTCCCTGATAGGTCTCTGCCGGCGCCACTTGGAGCGCGTAGAAAGGATATTTTGCCATCAGTTTTGCCGCGATGTCGCCGTCGATCGGCACGAGCACCATCTTTTTGGATACCGCGAGGTCCTGGATGGCCGCAGTCGGGATGCCTGCGGTGTTGAACGCCGCGTCGATGTTGCCGTCCTTCATGTTGCTCGCGGATTCGGCGAAGGAGAGATACTGCACCCTAATGTCGTTGTAGGAGAGGCCGGCCGATTCGAGGATCTGGCGAGCATTGGCTTCGGTGCCGGAGCCCGCAGCGCCGACCGACACCTTCTTGCCTTTGAGGTCGGCAATCGTCTTGATGCCGCTGGACTCAAGGGCGACGAGCTGGATGGTCTCGTTGTAGAGACCCGCCAGGCCGCGCAGGTCTTTGTATGCCTGACCCTTCAGAAGTTCGGTACCGTTGTAGGAGTAGTTGGCCACATCGTTCTGCGTGAAAATGATGTCAACATTGTTGCCCTTAAGCAGGTTGATGTTGGCGATGGATGCGCCGGTGGCCTGTGCGGTTGCGTTCATTCTGGCGATGTTTTTGTTCCATATCTCTGCAAGGGCGCCTCCGAGCGGGAAGTAGGTCCCCGCCGTGCCGCCCGTTGCGATGGTGATGAACTGCTGCTGGGCGAATGCGCTTGTGACGAGGAGCAGACCAAATACGATTGCTACAATCTTCTTCATGCTTCTTTACCTCCTGTATAGTATATCATGCATGAAATGAAAGAATGTAAAAATTATACACTGTCTTCGAGCACAACGCAATGAAAAAAAGGCTCCCGGAGTAAGGAGGCTGTATCCGGGAGCACTGGGTAGATTGAATGTTTATGTAGACGAAAGTCATCTATGAACGATTTGACCATAGCATGGAGCGCAAAAATGGTCAAGCTATATCGATAAAAAACGGGCGAATTGTGGCGCCCGCACCGTGCCGACGGTGTTGCTCATCGTGCGCCAGTCGTATATGGTAACTGTATCGAACAGATACCGGAGATCGCTTTGATTTCGTTTGAAAATTGGAAGCGTGGTTTTCTTGTGACTGTTGCCGGCCAGCGACTTCTGTGGCACACCACAGCGCGGCCGGCAGTTTTTGTGCATAGACTGGGGGAAATGAGGTCGGCCTGGTGGGGGGCCGGGACCTGCATGCCGGCGATGGCCTCTACGGGCAGCGCACTCTTTGCATTTTCGAGCGAGCTCGTGATGCGCGAAGAACTCAAGGCCCGAGGCGCCTACGCTGCGATCTTTTCCCTCTATTTCTCTTCGCCCAATCCGGCGATCGATTCTCTGAGACTTCGATTCCATGATATTCCGCAGGCGCAGTGGAATGGGCTCGGCCCGCGGAATTCGCACGCCGTGAGTGGTCGGGTCGCGCTGCTTCAGTCGGAACAGACGGCAGCCTTCGCTCTGGACGGCAGGTTCCTGCAGTGCTGGTCTGCAGGTGCCCGCTCCCTGTACTTTGGCAATGGGTCGTTTGTGCTCACTCTGGACCTCCCCGCCGAGGTCCATATCGGGTATGCGCAGAGCCCCGTGGAGGCCTGCTCGCTCTGGCACGGTTGGGATCAGGGGGCGCAAGTCCGGCATGCGGTGGCACAATCCTCTTCGCCGGTCAACTTCAGGGATGGCGCCGGCCTTTTGGGCTCGCTCTCTTTCTCGGGAGTAGAGCCGGAGGCATTCCAGCGGCTGAATCTCTCCATCGCCCGGTCGGCCCGCGGGCAGGAAGACTGGAAAATAGCCGATCTGATGCTGTGCCAGCCCGATGCCACGCTTCCGCCGGTATTCCGCAGGGAAATTCCTCAGGAACTGAATATCCCGGGCAACAGAACGCGCGCGCGCAATCGTTATGCCAAAATACGGGCAGGGCTGGCGCAGTATTGGGAGTTCTGTCTGCGATGTTGGGAAGACAAGGGGCTCCCCGCGCTCCGGCATCCCTCGATGCTAATGCCTCGCGATCCGACGTTCGCGGAGAGGGACGATCTGCTCTTCTCGGGGCCGGATCTCATATTTTCTCCAAATCTGTCGGGCAGAGGCGATGTGTGCTCGTTCATACTCCCCGAGGGGGAGTGGATTCATTTCTGGACATCGAGAGTGTATTCTTCCGGAAAGGTGACGGTACACGCCCCCTTTGGCATGCCGGCACTTTTTTATAGGGCCGAGAGCGAATATGCATGGCTCTTCGATTCGGTTCGACAGATAGCGAGCAGACTATGAGTACGCTGGCAGCTTATTTCACCGCTCTTCTGGGGAACTTTCTGTTGTCTTTGGGCTTTTCGCTTCAAAAAAAGCATGTGAGCTGGCTTTCCGCGAAGCGCCGGGGCGAGAAAGTCCGCCGGAGCGAGATAATCGGCTGGACGAGCGGCTTTATCCTCATGAATGTGCAGCCGATTTTCAACTACCTCGCTCTCGGCGCGCTGGCGCCGAATATCGTGGCGTCCATCAGTGGCTCGAACATCATTTTCACCATTTTGCTTTCGTATTTTATGCTTGGGGAAAAAATACCGACGGGAAAGATTCCCTGGATCGTCCTTATGGCGGTATCGCTGGCATATGCCGGTTTCGTGGAACAGGAATCTTCGCAGCATTTTAGGGTGGATGCGTTCTGGATCGCATTCTTTATTCCGACAGCCTTCGCCATGCTCATGCTGTTTGCGAGTCGGCGCATGAGTCCCGAACAGGCAGGGATATCTCTCGGGAGCGCTGCGGGGGCGCTCGGGGGGTTCATGGTGCTCGCCCTGGAGGCGCTGCGGCTCAGCCATGGCTCGAACTTTTTAAGCTGGCTCGCCTCGGCGTATCTCTATGTGTATATTTTTTGCGGTATTTCCTCGTTTCTCATCAAGCAGGTCGCCTTTGAGCGGGGGAAGATGACGGCCGTCGCGCCGTCGTTCTATGGGCTTCTCGTATTGTACCCTTCGATAACCACGTATTTCGTCTCGGAACTGCCCCTGCACGTACCGCAGCTCTTCGCCTTTGCGGGCATCAGCCTGTCGATCGTCCTGCTTTCACTCTGAGGGGCTATCTGCGCTCCAGCAGCACCACTGCCTGGGCTTCAATCGCTTCGCCGCGGCCGGTGGCATCGAAACCCTCTTTTGTCTTTGCCTTGAACGAGACGGCATCGGGCGGAAGCTCAAAGGTCTCTGCAACGGCGGCGCATATCCGTTCCCGATACAGGCCGAGTTTGGGTCTTTCACAGATCACATTACAGTCGAGATTGACGATCACAAAGCCTTGGTCCTTGACCATTTTGAAGACCGTGCGCGCCAGCTCGGTCGAGTCGGCGTTCTTCCATTCGGGCGCCCCGGGAGGAAAGTGCGAGCCGATATCCCCAAGCGCCGCCGCGCCGAGCGCCGCATCGATGATCGCGTGCCAGAGCACATCGCCGTCGGAATATCCCGCCTCGCCGCGTTCGCTCTCGACGCGCACGCCGGCAAGGAGGAGGGGCCGGCCCTCGACCAGCGGGTGGATGTCGTAACCGATGCCCGTGCGCAGCGCCGCACCATTCATAATGTCTTCCTTAAAGGTGATTTTCCTGTTCCGGCGCTCGCCCTCGACCCAGGAGACCGGGCCCACATAGTGGTCCCATATCATCGCATCGTCGGTGGCGCTGTAGTGCTCCTGGAGGGCCAGCTCGTGGGCGGCCAGGATTTCGGGGAATGAAAAGGCCTGGGGGGTCTGCGCCGTCATCATGTGGGTTCGCGCGGGGTGCGTGCGGATATACTCTCCCTCGATTATTTTGGGCGTTTCGGTGAGCGCCGTGAGGGGGAGGCTTGCGCCCCTGGCCCGCGCGCGTTCGAGGGTTTTCATGATGAGCCCGTGCGAAATCCAGGGGCGCGCGCCGTCATGGATGAGCACGATGTCGGAGGCACAGCCGAGCCCGGCGAGCGCGCGCAGTCCGAGCCGCACGGATTCCTGGCGGACTGCGCCTCCCTCTACAATCTCAAAACCTGCCGCGAGCCTGGAGAGGGCGGGATGCAGCGTCGATTTTGCAAAGAAAGCTTCAAAATCATGCCTGGCTCCGGCCGGACAGGTGACGACGATGCCCGCACAGCATTCCATAAAGGGCTCGAGCGCGCGCTCGAGGACGGTGAGGCCGCCGAGGGACTCGAATTCCTTTTTGGCTCCGCCGTAGCGCGTGCTGGAACCCGCCGCGGTGAGGAGCGCAAAGGCTCGCCCGCCGATGGGCAGGCTCGGAGCGGGGATAGGTGTGGGAGATGAGGGGCTCATTTGTCCAGATTTTCGCGGATGATCGCGACAATCTCTTCCTTGGGGCGGCTCAGGGCGAAAGCGATCTCGTCCTGCAGCAGATTGAGCGCCGACTCGTAGAGCTTGCGCTCGAGGATCGGCAGTTCCTTGATCTTCGAACGCTGGTAGAGCGAGCGGACGACTGCCGCGATATCCATGATCGAGCCTTTTTTCAGCAGATCGAGATTCATCTGGTACCGCAGTTTCCAGTCGGAAGGAATTGTGGATGCCGCCTGGGAAATATAATCGAGGGCTGTCTCAGCCTCTTCCTTGGAAACAAGGGGGCGGATTCCGAGTGTGTCGATTTTATCCACAGGGACCATGACGGTCATGTCGGAAAATTCAAGATAGATGATATAGTATAGTGTCTTCTGGCCATTGAAAACTTTTTCCCGAATCTCCATGATGCGGCCGACACCCTGGCTGGGGTAGACAACGCGCTGGTCGACTAAAAAAGTTGCAATCTGGTCATTTGGCATAGATATTCTATCATAGCAGAAAATTCGGGAAGAGTCAAAAGCTCTGCACCGGAGACGCCGGAAAAATTCAGGATTGTCTTGTTTCATAATAAATTGTTGCTGGCTTGTACAAAGCGCGTCGACACGCTATGGTGGTATGGACCATGGAAGAGGCGAAGAATGGAAGGCGGGCGCCCTTTACTCCGGGGAGCCTCGCATTTCCCATACTCCTTGTGGCGCTTGTGATCGCAGGTTTTTTACTGAAGGACAAATGGGCTCCTCTTCTGTCCAGAAAGGAAGCGATGAGGGCCTGGGTGCTCTCCTTCGGCGCCTCTGGCTGGCTTGTCTTCGCGCTGCTGCAAGTTCTCCAGGTGGTAATATTTGTCATTCCCGGCGAAGTGATGCAGATCTCGGGCGGCTTTATTTTTGGGTTCTGGGGAGGATTGACTATTACGACGCTGGGCATCACAATTGGTTCAGCAATCAATTTTTTCCTGGGAAGGCTTTTGGGGCCGCGCTTTCTGATGGCGGTTTTAA
>Ga0228536_1002241_pt1 | contig 12339 bp, 12 predicted proteins | sample SJ1Smetagenome_FD_168611 | JGI IMG/M metagenome (GOLD analysis project Ga0228536, IMG submission 168611) | Enriched culture of PCE-dechlorinating microbial communities from Ithaca, New York, USA - SJ1.S | ecosystem: Engineered > Modeled > Simulated communities (microbial... > Unclassified... | reverse complement strand
ACCCTGAAGATCGTGAGACATACCTGCCTCGCAACTGCATGAAATCAGGAGAAACTTTCTAGTGGTTTCCATTAGACCACATCAGGACATTACAGGCAATGCAGCTAATGGAAAATCTGGGTTAAAATATGTATTGCTTTCAGGAGCGTCTGCTCGACGTTTATCCGCCTTTCACCTGTTGCGCCTATAACCGCCTGTTTCGTGCTAGGTATCGAGATTCTGTTTTTGACGCGTTCAAGAAAGTCGTCGACTTGGGCTTTCTCGGGCCATATATGTCCTTCGTGCCATTCTAAATCGCGCTGCCAATGCCCTGGACAGTTAAAAACTGCCTCATCGTTGAAGGTGTAACTTATCTCGCAAATAAGTGGATAACCATCTTTATTGAGGAAGTCGTATGCCATTGATGTGAATCCGCAACGCTCGGAAACGGAAAGAGCTATTTCTACGCACCTTCTATCAATCTTGTCCGTTGTATAGTCGATCAGCCCGCTGCCCGAAGCTCGAAAGTCGCCAGGTCTGTTGAATCTGCGAAAACCGAAAGCACGATCCCCGATTATTGTTATTCTTGTATCAAAATCATTGCCTGGCAGGAATTCCTGAAAATATACGTAATCGAATTCGGGCTTCCAGTGTGGAGGTCGAGGACCGGCAGTTTCCGAGCGAAATTCATTCATCGTGTAGGGAAATATTCCGCCATTGAAGGCTTTGTTTATAAGAGAAACCGCTTCTGAGGCATTGTTAACAATAAGAATGTTGGCTGAACCAGCACCGACCGAGAGCTTGAAAACAAGCGGATACCTCGCTGTCTGTGCCCATGAAATTGCCTCTTGCCTGTCCCAGAATACCCAGGCGCCTGGAACTGGCGCGTCAATTGCTTTCAGGAGATAGAATTGTGAAACCTTTTCATCATAGTGCCATGAAGTCCTTTGATCAGGAAAAACGGGAATATCAAGGTAGTGTTCAATTATTTGAAGAATCTGCCTGGCGGATTGTTTATCCTGCCAGTTGTGAAGCCACCGCCACATTATGCCGTCGCATTTTTTCGCCTGTTCAAGGGCATTTTCTGATAGAAGATTTACCCATCGGACGTTTACGCCCTGCTTGCTGAGAAAATCGGCCCATTTCTCATGGAAACGCTCGGGGTCTTTTGGATGAGGGTGTATTCCAATCGTGATCTTTCCGAGTTTAGATGGTCGAAGGTTGCGATCTAACTTATTTCCATTCTGATGACTCATTGTCGTCATGGTATATCCGCCTTATCAGAGTTCGGCCTAGATTACAGTAGATAAGCTAAAAATAAAGTACAAATAAGCACTTAACATCAATATGCATTATAAGTGCCATGTGTAAGAAGCAGGTGTATCTTTGGCAGTGAAATGACAGCGTCAATGACGAGTTTGAGGAATTACCAACAAGCTATCGGGTTGGTAATTTGAAGAGTGGAAATTTCAGAACATCCCCCCCTTGAACCCATCATACTGATCCGCGGTCGGATCCATCTTCTTGCCGTTGATGTCCGTGCCGGAGAATTTGAAAACCAGATGCTTGGGGTCGATGACGGCGGTTCCGTAGGGGTTCTGCGCGATGGAGAAAGTAACGGTCGCCTGATTGGTGATCGCGTCGTAGGTGACGCTTTTGGGAAGGGGGGAAAAGACGGCTTCGTTTTCCGGGTGAAGAGTGATGCCGTTATTGTAGCTGCCGGCCTCACCGCCGGAAGCCTTGGTTATTGACCAGTTGCTGATTTTCATTACCGAAGTCGCATCCATTTTGGAGTCGAACTGGAACGTCATGGTGAAGTCCTTGCTGGAATTGGGGTACAGAAGGTCCGCGCTCAGGAAGGCGAGGGGGGTTCCTGCTCCCAGAAGGGGATTGAAGGTGCTGTTGCCGGCATTGAACAAAGAGATTTTCGGTGACGACAGGTCGCTTTCCAGTTCCGCGGATAAGGTTGTGTCGAGATCTTTCAGAATTTCAAGCTGTTCCTGGGCCTTATCCCTGTCATCGAGTCCCAGATATGCCGTGCCCAGTTCGAAGCGGGCCAGGGCAAAGTCCTTCTTCAGGCTTACCGCTTTCTCCAACTGCGTAACCGCCTCGTCATGGCGGCCCATCTTGTTGTACGCAGCCCCCAGGGCATAGTAGACGTTTCCGTCCCTGGGAGTCATCTTGATGACCTTCTTGAACTGGTTTTCAGCTTCGGAATACCGTTCCGTCTGCAGGTAGAGCTGCCCGAGGGTGTAGGGGGCCAGCGTGTCGGTGGGGTCGTACCGGGCTGCGGTCTTGAATGCGTTTTCAGCTTCCGAATAGCGTTTCTCGGAATAGTAGACATTTCCCAGCTCCACCCAGATGCCACTCTGGGAGCGGTCTATGGAAACGGAAAGCTTGTAGGAATCGATGGCTTCCTTGGTCTTTCCCTGTTTCAAGTAGGCTTTGGCAGCGTAATTATATGCATCCACATTTTCGGGCACATAGGCCGATGCCTGCTTGAATGCGGCGATGGCCTGCGAGTATTTCCCGTCCTGATAGAGAGACAGTCCCCCGGAGAGCAGGGTCGTTGCAATCTGGCTGCGCAGGCTCTGCTGCGACTGCAGGGCCGAAAACATTTTGGTTGCCGATGATGAAGCGTCCATTTCCCTTCTCCCGTATTCGGAAACACTTTCGCACTCGATATGAGCTGGTCTGATGATCGTATCGGCATGGCTCAGCGAATCTTGAATCGAAATTTTCAACCCGTGTCAAAATTTTGAAAACCGGGTCAGAAATGATGGACATGCCTCGCGGCAGGGCTTTCCGCGGTGTTTTGCGGGAGCAGATACGCGGATATTTCTTTCCCGGGCCGTCTTTTTTATTAAAGCATGCCTCAACCGTGCCGATACAGTTCATATACACGGAAGAGATTGAGAGAGGATACGGAAATGCCTGAGAGTGTTGTGAGAATTGGTGATGCGTCTGCTGTGTCGGGAAACGGCGCAGGTCCTGCAAGGAAACGGGACAGGGCTTTGCACCGCTATCACCACGATGAGGATCACGATTCCGTTACCATTTCCGATGAAGCGAGAAGGCGTTCCTCGCTGGAAGACGATGATGATGTGATTTCAGATGAGAGGTAACATCTGATGCAGGCAGGGGAGGTGGAGATATGACCAAAGAATTCAATACGAAGATAAGCCAGGGCGGCGGAGACGAGCAGCAGCGCCCCGGCGGGAGGCTCGGCCTTCTCGTCAACAGCGTCTGCGATGTCATGGAGCTTCGCAGGAATCTGAAGGAGATGTCGTTTCTGGCGGATTTCTTCCGGGCGGTCAATACTTCGCTGATTCTGGAAGACGTTCTGGAGGCGGCTGCGAGCAAAATTTACCAGTATTTCCGCTTCAACCTGATGGTCGTGTCGCTGGCAACGGGAGGCGAAGACAGGATCATGGCCTTCTCCCCCCTGGATCTCGAAAGCTCCCATCATGAATTGATGGCGATACTGAGCAACCACACGGGATTGCGCGCGCACCATGTGAAAGGTTTTCGTTCCCTCGGTCTGACAGGGCCGGAGGGGAGCCTGGTGTTCGGAAACACCAATTTCCTGGCGCTTCCCCGGAATCTGGGGAGTGTAACCGTCTATTCGGAATTCAATTTCATCAACCATTTTTCCGATGGCATGCTGGAAGGTATGATGGAAAGCTTCGGCGTTGCTCTCCATAACTCCCTGGAATACGAAAAAGTACGGGATCTGTCCATGCGTGACGGCCTTACCGGTCTGTTCAACAGGCGGGTTCTGGAGGAGATGCTTGAGCTGGAAGGCCGCAAGAGACAGGTGGAGCCGTTGTCGCTCCTCATCATCGACCTGGATCACTTCAAGCAGATAAACGATACCCACGGTCATCCCGCGGGCGACCTGGTGCTGCAAACCGTGGCCCGCGTCCTCCGTGAAAGCACGCGCGGATCCGATCTGGTGGCGCGCAGCGGCGGGGAGGAATTCTCCGCCATGCTTCCCTCCGTGTCCCTTGATGTCGCCCTGGAGGTCGGTGAACGAATCAGGACGAACCTCGAACGGACAATGGTGACCTATAACGGCCGGAGTATCAAGGTGACCGCCAGCGTGGGCATCGCCCACCGCTCGGCGCGAAGTCTCTGCGGCATAAAGGAACTTGAGATACGGGCCGACAAGGCGTTGTACGAGGCGAAGAGAAGCGGCCGGAACAGGGTGTGCGCGTATCCGTGCGGGTCTCAGTCCGGTGAGATTCCGAAGGCCGACGGGAATGCAAAGGGAAGTCCCCGAATCGTCAGGATAAAGTAGGAAAAGATGGTGGCGCGAAGGCAGGGGGTTTTGCCGAAGCGCCGCGGATGACACAAAAAAGGGTCCGTTGAGGACCCTTTTTTTGTACGCGTGCAGACCCGTTTCTTATGCGGCCGCGGTCAGGCTGCTTTTATCGGCTTCATATGCTTTCTGGAAATCGTCCAGCAGGCCGTTGATTTTTTCTTCGTCGAGTCCCAGGAAACCGACCGCCTTGGTGCCGGTAAGCGGAAGATCTTCCATGGGGTACCTCTGGCCGATGCCGAATTTGAGGCAGAACTGATCGGCCAGGTTGACCACCGACGTCAGGTTGAGGATCGACATGTCGTTGAGGTCCGTGAAGGCGAAATTATGATGCTGCAGAACCGATTCCGTGAGCGTTTGGGGGAAGTTCCATTTTTTGATGACCAGGGAGCCGACCTGTTCGTGGGTATACGGATAGGCGAGCTTCTCGGCATCGGTGAAGAGCAGTTCTTCATTGTAGCACCTCTCCATGACCGACTGAAACTTGGATCTGTCATGGTTGTTCATGATGACCTTGCCGATATCGTGGAACAAGCCGGCCAGAAATGCCTCTTCCTGATCCACTCCCCCCACTTTCGACGCGATGGTCCGGGCCGCCAGTCCGGCGCCGAAGGAGTGCTCCCACAGCATTTTTTCGGTCAGGCCGAAGGGCTGGTACACCTGGCGGACCGAGGCGGTCACCACAATGCTTTTCAGGGTGGTGAAGCCGAGGAGCACGATAGCTTGCGACAGGTTCTGGATCGTTCCCTGGCGTCCGTAAAACGAGGAATTGGATATCTTCAGAACCCGGGCGGCAACCGCCGGGTCCGACGAGACCACCTTCGATATCTCTTCGGCCGTTGCCCGATCGCTCTCGATGAGCTGCATTACTTTGGTGGCGACCACCGGAATAGTCGGAAGATCTCCAGCGGAGAGAATGGTTTTTTCGAGGTCACTGTTCATATGGTTGACTCTTTCCTGTACGGTATTTTCTCAGCGTCGGTTGGTTTCGGCAATCTTCGTAATCTCGAAGCCTATCTGATCCAGGGGGAGGACGACATCCGCGACCCCACCCTCGATGCAGGCCCTCGGCATGCCGTAGATTGTCGACGTGGCTTCGTCCTGTGCCACGGTGACCCCCCCCTTGCTCTTGAGGTGCTGCATCCCCTTGAAACCGTCGTTTCCCATTCCCGTCAGCACCACGCCGAGCATGGCGCCTCCGCAGGCGTCCGCCAGGGAGGACATCATCAGATCAACCGAGGGAACGTAGGTGTATTTCGGGTAGTCGCTCGTCGGGACCTGGTGAACGGTGATTCCGCCGGGGCGCCGGGCAAGTATGGTATGCTGCCCGCCGGGAGCGATAAGCGCGGTTCCGGGCTTGAGTATTTCACCCTCCTTTGCCTCTTTGATCGTGAGAGAGCACTTTGCGTTCAAACGATCCGCGTAGGGGCCGGTAAAGGCCTTCGGCATGTGGATTACCACCATGATTCCGTAGGGAAAGTTGACCGGAATCCGGGACAGTACCTCCTGGAGCGCGACCGGGCCGCCGGTGGATGCCCCGATTCCCACATAATTAATCCTCGTCTTGGGGATCTTCGCTTCCGCGACGCGTCTGACAACGGCTTCCTGCCTCGCGGGAATTACCGCCGCGCGTCGTGCCCCCGATGAGCGGACCGCGCCCTTTACTTTTCTCAGGAGTTCGTCCCTGAAAATATTCTGGGCAACGGTGGAATCGGTGATGTTTTTCGGGATATAGTCAACAGCGCCGGCTTCCAGTGCGTCGAAGGTCGCCTGAGCGCCCTCATTCGTGAGGGTGGAGACCATGATGACCCGGGTCGGCTCCTTTGCCATGATTTGTTTCAGTGCGGTAATGCCGTCCATGACGGGCATTTCCACATCCATGGTAACCAGATCCGGTTTCAGTTCCAGTGTCTTGCGTACTCCGTCGGACCCGTCAACCGCTGCGCCAACGACTTCAATATCCGGATCCTTGTCAAGAACTCGTCGTATGGCCATCCGCATGAAGGATGAGTCGTCGACGATAAGTACCCGAATTCTCTTATTCCTGGGAGGAATCATGACACCTCACTTTTTAATCATGCCTTCGAAAAGGGAGTTTACCAGGTCCTGGACTTCAGGTACCCTTTCGTCGAGCTCATAGCAGAAACGTTCCACATCCAGATCGCCGAAAATCGGTGAGAAGTTTTTCAGTATATCCCAGGCAGGTTCTTCGGCAAGGTTGAAGCTGACCCATTCCCGTCCGCCGTAGTCAAGGTGACGCACCGAGCAGAAGAGATCCGCGAGATTCACGATCGCGGCGAGGGTAGGGTCGCTGGTTGCTTCCAACGGGGCGTGATGGTGGGCAATCACGTCGCAGTAGTCCGATGGGAAATTCCAGTTTTTCGCCAGGCAGAAACCCAACTCGCAGTGGGTTGTACCCAGAACCTGTTTTTCGACTTCGATAAAACAGCGGGTTGTGCCTTGAAGCTGGTCCACAACCTTCTGGAACATATCCTTCATGTAGTAGCTCAGGAAGACCTCGCCGATGTCGTGGACGATGCCCACGATATAGGCCTTTTCGATTTCCGGATAGCGGATGCGTTGGGCGATAATCTTGGAAACGACACCGACACCGAACGAATGCTCCCAGAATGTCTTTATGTCGAAAACGCCGCTTTTCCCATCGAATGCATCGATGATGGAGCAGGTCAGGGCGATATGGCGGATCTGGCGGAAGCCGAGGTAGATGAGGGCGCGTTTCAGGGATTTTATCTCGTGCATCGGCTTGAAGAAAGGGGAGTTGACGATTTTGATGACCCGGGAGGCCATGACCTGGTCGACCAGGATCGTTTCCGCCAGTTCCTCCAGCTCAACATCCGGCCTGTCGAACATATCCAGAACTTTTGTGGCGATTTCCGGAATGGTGGGAAGTTCGTGGATTCCCTTGACCAGTTGTTGCGCCTCTGCCAGCATGCTGTCGTTTTTCACTGGTATCCTCCTCTACAGCTACTTTTTGTATGCGAAACCGCCGGGAAAATGAACCGTCTTGAATTTGTCGTTCACACCGTGGAGTGATTCCGACTGGCCTACGAAAAAGTAGCCATAGGGTTGCAGGTTGTTGAAAAAGTGCTGCACGACCTTCGACTTCGACGCCATGTCGAAATAGATCAGAACGTTGGCGCAGAAGATGAAGTCAAAGGTTTTCATGAAAATCATCTTGTTGTCGTCGTACAGGTTGAGGTGCTGGAAAGTGACCAGTTTTTTCACCTCCGGAGAAATGACGAATCGCTCACTCGATTCCTTCTTGAAGTACTTCCGCATGTAGTAGTCGGGCACATGCCGCACCGAATAGGAGTTGTATACACCCTCTTTTGCCTTTGCAAGCACCTCATCGTTGATGTCTGTTCCGACGATGTCGAATACCCAGTTTTTCAGAAAAGTATCCCTTTTTTCCAGAAGCACCATGGCAAGGGTATAGGCTTCTTCGCCGGAGGATGAACCCGCGCTCCAGATGCGGAGCTTGCGGAAGCCGATCTTTTCCTTCGGAGCCGCCACTTCCGGAAGAAGCTGGTTTTCCATCGCCTTCAACTGGGGAGGGTTGCGGAAAAAGTATGTCTCGTTCGTGGTGAGGTCGTTCAGCAGTTGCTTCAACTCGGAGGCGCCCGTCGCGCCGTTTTTCAGTAATCGGATATAATCCGCGTGAACCTTGATGGAAACCTTTTCCATCCGTTTGGCAATCCTGCTTTCCACGAAGTACTTCTTCTGGATAGTGAAGTACATCCCGCAGGTGGTATAGATAAAGTCTCTAAGTAGTTCAAAATCTGCGTCGGATAGCTTCATATGTGTCCTGTCCGGTTTATTCCATGGAAAATTTTCGCATCTTCATTTCGATCGTTTTCTATCTGACTTCGCGACGCCTCCACTCCTTCGCATTCGCGGCATGACTCTAATCCCGTACGAGTTCGGTTTCATGCGGCCCAGCTGCCGACGCTCCCGGAATCATCCATCTCGATGAGTCCCGCCGGGTCAATGATCAGCGCCACCCTGCCGTCCCCCATTATGGTCGAACCTGCAATGCCCGGAGCTTTAGCCAGAAATTTGCCCAATGATTTGATGGCTACTTCCTGCTGGCCGAGGAGCCGTGTCACAATCAGTCCCATCCGTTTTTCCGCGACCCCGATAACGACGATATAGCTTTGCGCCGATTTTTCCGCGCGCTCGCTGACCCCGAAAACACGCTGCAGGCGGAGGAGGGGGAGCACCGAATCCCTGAGTTTGAGCACTTCCTGTCCGCCGATATAGTGGAACGAGCTGTTTTCGACCTTGAGAGTCTCCAGAACAGCCGCCAGCGGTATGGAATAGACCTCATGCTCCACTTCCACCAGGAGCGACTGGATGATGGCAAGGGTAAGGGGGAGTTTCAGGATAATTTCCGAACCGGCGCCCACTTCGCTGCGCAGTTCAATGATTCCGTTCAGCTTCCTGATGTTGGTGCGGACCACGTCCATGCCGACGCCGCGTCCCGACAAGTCCGTGGCTTTCTCCTTGGTGGAGAAGCCGGGGAGGAATATCAGGTCTAGAATTTCTTTCTGTGACATGCCCGCAATCTGCTCCTAGCTGACAAGGCCTTTCTCTATGGCCTTTCGCGACAGTTTTTCCGGATCTATTCCGCGTCCGTCGTCCTTGATGCTGATGATGATCTGGTTCCCTTCATGGGTCGCCGAAAGCACCACTCTACCGGTCCTCGGTTTACCTGCCGCCACGCGGTCATCCGGTAGTTCAATCCCGTGATCCAGCGAGTTGCGTATCAGGTGGATAAGGGGATCGCCGATTTCGTCAACGACGGAACGATCCAGCTCGGTTTCCTCGCCGACGATCTCCAGTTCCACCTCTTTTCCCAGATCGCGGGAAAGGTTCCGGACAATGCGGGGAAACTTCTTGAAGACCTTCTCCACGGGAATCATGCGGATCTTCAGCACCTGCATCTGGAGTTCGGATGTGACGAAATCGATCCGCTTTGCCAGCTTGCCGAATTCGTCGCCGAAATTGACCATGTTCTCCTTGGTCTGATAATCGATATTCATCTGGAGAATTCTGTTGCGCTCCAGAACCATCTCACCCACCTGGTTCATCAGATCGTCGAGGCGTTTCACGTCGATGCGTACGGTGGTGTTGTCGGAGAGCTCCTCGGCGCGTGCCGGAGCTGCTTTTGGAGCCGCGGGGCGTACGGAGGCCGGAACAGGGGAAGATACGGGCGCGGAAGTCTCGACAGCCGGTTCGCTCGCCGTTGTCTCCGCATCCGTTTCCTCTCTCTGAGGGAGATCAGTGTCCGTGGTGGAAGTGTCAGGCGGCGCCGCTTCTCCCTTCGGCGCGCTCAGGACGGTTGCCTCCGCGAAGGTACCCGAAATATACGGGATGAGCTTGTCGATGATACTGTCAAGATCCCGTTCGATTATCTCTCCGTTGCGGATGTCGTTGACGAGTATCTTGATCAGATCGACCGCTTCGAGGATTACATCCATGATCTCGGCGGTGACCTGTATTTCGCCCTTGCGGAGCCGATTGAGAACATCCTCGGTCTTGTGGGTAATCTTTACGAGGAGCTCAAAGCCGAGAAAGCTGGAAGCGCCCTTTACCGTGTGGATGGAGCGGAAAATGCTGTTCAGGAGCTCCATGTTGTCGGGCGACTTCTCAAGCGTCACCAGGTCATCGTCCATCTTTTCCAAAAGCTCGGTCGTCTCGGTCAAAAAACCTTCCAACAGCTCCTGATCTTCACACAGTTGAGACATCTGCCGCTCCTTTTCCGTTTTCTTCGAGTACTCGTCTTCGGCTCACACCAGGCCTACGCGGCTGCGTTGAGAAGGGAATCACGTTCCGCCTTCGAGAAGACCCGCTCCAGATCGAGCAGGACCAGCAGGCGGTCCGCACGATTGATGACACCGGACAGGTATTCCTGCTCCAGTCCGCCGTTGACAACCGCGGGCGGCGGTTGGATCTCGGCGGACGAAATACGGATTACCTCTGAAACCGCATCGACGATAAAACCCATCAATTCTCCGTCCACATCCATTACGATAATGCGCGTCTGTTTGTCGTTTTCCACTTCCGGAAGAGAAAACTTTTTGCGCAGGGATATGATGGGTATGACTTTGCCCCTGAGGTTGATTACCCCCTCCACATAGTAGGGAGTGTTGGGAACGCGTGTCACATTCGACATGCGGATGATTTCCCGTACCTTCAGCACGTATACGCCGTACTCCTCACGATCCAGATTGAAGCTGACCAACTGGATAAGTTCCGCCTTTGCTTCTTCCGTTTTGAAATTTGCCGAGGTAGCCATTGTGTGAATTCTCCCGTTTTTCTGAGTTATTGTGACCCGTATCCGGCAGACTCGACGCAGGAGCGCGTGCCGAGTGGACGTGGCGTGAAATTACTTTAAAACTCTATTCGGCATCTTGACAAAAAAATTGAATAAAAAATTTCGCGCATGCAAAAGTTCTGAAGAACATCTGTTCGTCAAACCGAAGAAAACGGGATTATGGCTTTCACTATGCTCCGAGATACCCGGGCGCCAGGTTTTCACACAGTCATGGCAGCGTGCGGGATCTCCGTATGTGCTTGGTTTGAAGTGCCTATGTGCCGGCGGAGATGCAGGCGGATCGTCGGAGAGATAGAGGGCGGCGACACGGAGAATGCCAAGTTCTTTCCGTTGCGAGGGGGGAGGGGGCGCCGGGGAGGGGAAATGAGCCCCTTCCCCGGCCGGAAGTCGGAGTTTCCGGATTGCCGTTACTTGAACACGAGCATGGTGGCCGTCTGATTGATGTGGCCGATGTACTGTTCACCGTAGGAACTGAAACCGACGGTCGGAACATCGGCGAAAAGTTTGCCGTACTCGTCCGTGAGCTGTTTCTGATCCAGCTCAAGGGTCCTGAGGATACAGTTGATGTTGATGATGCCGGAAATGCCGCCAAGGTCTTTTTTGGCCTGTTCCAGGGCCTTGCGGGTATCGTCTATGATATCGGTGGATTCCAGGATGGAAAGCTCCATCCCTTCGGTTACGCCGCAGTAGAAGATCATGTTGTCGCCCTTGATCCTCTGTGGGCTGCGAACGAACGGCGTGCCGTCGATTACGAGACCCACCGGATTGTGCATGAAGCGGTTCGGCGCCTCCTCAACGGCAACGCCGAGCGCTTCGGCGTAGGCGTGGGCCGCCGGTTTATCGTTGAATTCGATAACTTCGCGCTTCTCCTCATTTGCCTTGGTAACAACGAGTTTCTTGCCGAGATCACAGAAGCTCTGGGTCTTGATAAATGCGAAGGGAACGCCGGGTTTCAAAACCGCGAGAATGGCTGCATTGGTGTAGCTCTTTCCGTTGGCGTACACATGGGTTGCTTCGAACTTCAGGTCGTCGCCGGCGGAACCGCCGATGAAGGTGACATTGGTGAGGTCGCCAATCTTGTCGATAAGTTTTTCTTCCGAGCCGCTCAGGCCGTCCACGAAGATCAAACCGACATACTTGGATGGATCCAGTTCGGACATGGGGGCCTTGAAGTAGGATTCAAAACCGGCAAAGGCTTTTCTGACACTGTTTTCGTTCTTGGGATTCTCGACAATTTCGACTTTTACGTCATTCACCGCTGTCGCATCGAAGGCCATGGCAACGAGAGAATTTTTCAGCATTTTGCCGGTCACAATCTCGCCGGAGGTCGTACAGCCGAAAACGGCTGCGCCGGGAAACGCATCCTGGACCTTCTGACTGATAATGTTGGGTGCAAATCGCGAAGATGCGAAGAACACCAGCATTTTTGTGTCGAAGCCGCCCAACTGCGATTTCAGATCCTGGATTACGTCGTCGCTTGTGCCTTTCGTTGAATATGCCGTTTTGATATACATGCTTGCTCTCTCCTTTTCTCCCGAATGATTAATTACTTCAGATCACTAGTGTCCCAACGTTGAAGTTATAAAACGATGCAACAGCCCAGAGATATTGAGAAAACCGAAACAAATGCCATTTAACGACTTGAAATTTTTCCAAATACCCCGCAAACCTCGTGCAGCAA
>Ga0228536_1002240_pt1 | contig 12358 bp, 7 predicted proteins | sample SJ1Smetagenome_FD_168611 | JGI IMG/M metagenome (GOLD analysis project Ga0228536, IMG submission 168611) | Enriched culture of PCE-dechlorinating microbial communities from Ithaca, New York, USA - SJ1.S | ecosystem: Engineered > Modeled > Simulated communities (microbial... > Unclassified... | reverse complement strand
TCCCGCCGTGAAGGCCGGCAGGTTCAGCCCCAGGGAGGGGAGCCCGAAGTATATCAGGAAGAGCTGGATCAGGAGAGGCGTTCCGCGGATGACGTAGATGTAGGCCCCGGCCAGGAGGCGCAGCGGGGCGAAGGGGACGATACGGAGGGTGCCGACGACGATGCCGATGGCGACGCCCATGGCGACGCCGAGAAGGGAGGCCTTGACGGTGACGGCCAGTCCCTGGAGAAACATGGAGAGGTAGGGGGCGAGGGCGGAGAAGTCGAGGTTCATCGGAGAGGCTCCTTTCCGATTTCTTGGACGATATGGGAGAGCATGCGCTGGAGGAATTGACGGGTCCGGGCCTTGGTGGGAGCGGTGAAGAAGACCTCGGGCGAACCCTCTTCGACGACTTCGCCTTCGTCCATGAAAAGAATGCGGCTTGAGACGTCGCGGGCGAAGAGCATTTCGTGGGTGATGATGACCATCGTCATGCCCGACCGGGCCAGGCCGGCGATGACTTCCAGAACCTCGCCGACCAGCTCGGGGTCGAGGGCGCTCGTCGGCTCGTCGAAGAGCATGATTCGGGGCTCCATGGCCAGGGCGCGGGCGATGGCGACACGCTGCTGCTGGCCTCCCGAGAGGCGTCCCGGCCGGGCGTCGAGGCGGTCGCCGAGGCCGACTCTTTCCAGAAGCGTGACGCCGCGTTCGCGGGCCTCTTCGAGAGGGAGTCCCAAGACCTGCAGGGGAGCGAGGCAGACGTTCTGCAGGGCTGTCAGGTGGGGCCAGAGATTGAACTGCTGGAAGATCATCCCGGCCAGGCGGGAGATCTCCCGGCTGCCGAGACGGCCGCCGTCGACGCGCTCTCCGTGGAGGCGGATTTCGCCGGCCTGGATGCTTTCAAGGCAGCAGATACAGCGGGCCAGGGTGCTTTTTCCCGATCCGCTGGGCCCGATGACGGAGAGAACCTCTCCGTCATCCACGGTAAGATCGATGCCGCGGAGAATTTCCAGCTTTCCGAAGGCCTTGCGGAGCCCTCGAACTTCAATGGCGGGGATCATGGAATACCTCCTTAAGAATCTTCCTCTTCGCAAAGAGGAAGGGACGATTCCTTTTGACAGAACGATTGAAGCCGACTAGTATAATGTGCCATAACGTGGCCTTTAGTACAGGGAAGATTGATTTTGGAAACGTTAATTTATAACATGTTCGATGAAAAACTTCAAGGAGGTAACGGGACGTGAAAAGGATGAGCTTCTCTATCGTCGTGGCACTGATTATGGTTTTTGCCTCTTTGACCGTGGGCAACGCCGCGGTTCTGGACAAGGAGACGATCCTTGTGGGGACGGAAAGCACCTACCCTCCCTATGAATTCCGCGGCAGCGACAACAGCCTTCAGGGTTTCGACATCGAGCTCACCGAGGCTCTGGCCGAGATCATGGGCAAGAAGGTCGAGTGGGTCGACATGCCCTTCGACAGCCTGATCCCCGCCCTCCTTTCGGGCAAGATCGACCTCATCGCCGCCGGCCTGAGCGCCACCGAGGAGCGGGCCAGGAAGGTCGCCTTCTCCGAGGCCTACGAAATTTCCCTGAGCACCTTCATCGTCAAGGCCGGGCGCGAGGACATCAAGTCGATGGAGGATCTGAAGGGCAAGGTCGTGGCGGCCCAGCTCGGGACCGTCCAGGACAGCTTCGCCACTGCCATTGAAGGCGTCGGTGAAGTGAAGCGCTTTCAGAAGTTCGACGACTGTGTCCGTGAAGTGGCTTTGGAACGAGCCGACGCGACCCTCATGGATCGCCCCGTGGCGGTGAAGTTCGTGGCTCAGAAGGACTTCGCCGACAAGGTCTCCCTCGCTTTCGATCAGGAGATAACCGGCGCCGCCAAGGCCCTAGCCACCCGTCTCGACGAGGAGACCTTCCTCAAGGCTCTCGACGACGCCCTGGCCACTCTCAAAGCCGACGGCCGGCTTGAGGCTCTGAAGAATAAGTGGATGAAGTACTGACCTCGCGAACGTATACCCGTCTGAAAAGCCAAGGCTCTTTTCGAGAAGGGGGCGCCCTCCAGGGGCGCCCCCTTCTGTCGATCCTGCGGCGGAGGAAGGGGGTCTGCTCGGGTGAAGGGATTCCCCTGGGACGTGTCATAATAAGGCTGTAGGCAGGGGCGTCCGGCGGTCAATCGGGGCGCCTCCGCGGCGAAAGAAGGGGATGAGACGATGAGCACCGGCAAGGCGTTTTTCCTGGCGGTTCTGTTTTCTCTCTGTCTCGGCAGGGCCTCCGCCGAGGCGGCTTCTTACGACGTGATCGTCGCCGGCGCCGGGCCGGGCGGTACGGCGGCGGCGATCCAGGCGGCCCGTCTGGGGGCTGCCGTGGCCCTCATCGAAGAGACGGCCGTCGTCGGGGGGCAGATGACGGCTGCGGCCGTCTCGACCATGGACGACATGTACGGCAATCGCAGCGGCATCTACGGGGAGTTTTACGAACGCGTCAAGGCCCGTTACGCTGCCCTGGGCAAGCCGGTGGGAACCTGCTACTGGGAGACCTTCACCTTCGCCTTCGAGCCTCATGTCGGCTCGGCCGTCCTGAGGGCCATGCTCGACGAGACCCGCTCTTTCGGCGGCTCCGTCGATCTCTTCCTCAACTCCTCCGTTACGGCTGTCCTCCGTGAGGGCGATCTCGTCAAGGGGGTCGTCGCCTCCATCGACGGGCGTGAGAGATCCCTGAGGGCGGCTGTCGTCATCGACGGGACGGAGTGGGGCGATCTCCTCCCCCTGGCGGGAGCGGCCTACCGGATCGGCCGCAACGTCGTCTCCGACGGCGGTCGCCGCGGCGGCGGTTTCGACGAAGATGCCCGGACTCAGGACATCACCTGGGTCGCCGTGCTCAAGAGCTACCCCGGCGGCGTTCCCGAGGTGCTCCGTGTCGATGCCGCCCCGCCCGGTTACGACGACTGGGCCGCCACCTACCGCAATCACCTGGCCCGGGACGGCTCTCCCTTCTCGGGCTACCCCGTCAAGCTCCCCGTCGACTTCCCGACTCACAACGGCTACCGGGGCCTGCCCGATGCGTCCGCTCCGGGCAGGGCCGACTCGTCGTCGCCCCTGAGCCTCCAGATGCTCACCAAAAGCGGCGTCAACTGGGGCAACGACTACCCCGGAGAGGGAGGCTTCGAGGGACGGAGCGGCCTGCCCGTCTCCTACTTCGAGGACCCCCTCTTCCGGAGGCGGGCTCACGGAGAGGCTATGATCAAGACGCTCGGATTTCTCCACTACGTTCAGAACGAGCTGGGCCTTCCCTGGTCCCTGGCCGACGACGAGTTCGACGACGGGGCCACCTGGGAGGCCGTCAGGGGATGGGTTCCCGAAAGATACGAACGTCTGGCCCGTCGCTTCCCCCCCATTCCCTACGTCCGCGAGAGCCGCCGCATCGTCGGCGTCGAAACGCTCACCTCCGCGGCCCTTCGGGAGAACGGCGACAGCTACCGCGAGGGAGGCCCGGGGCGGGAGCTGGCCACGTCCGTCGCCACGGGACGCTACATCCTCGATCTCCACGGCGCCGACGAGACGGAGGAGCTGGAGGCCGAATTCGGCGAGAGCCACGAGTCGATCGTCTCGAACAAGCCCAGGGGGCCCTTCCAGGTCCCCCTGGAGATCTTCGTCCCCGAGCGGGTTGACGGGCTGCTGGCGGCGGAAAAGAATCTCTCCATGACGCGCCTCGCCTCGGGGGCCCTCCGTCTCCAGCCGATCTCGATGGCCACGGGGCAGGCCGTAGGGGCCCTGGCGGCCCTCGCCGCCGCCGGAAAGAGCGCCCCCCGCCTTGTCGATCCCCTTAAGGTGCAGCGCGCCGTGGCTGAAGGGGGAAGCCGAATCGCCCTGGCCCTCTTCATCGACGTCCCCGAAGACCATCCCCTCTGGCCCGCCGTCCAGGTGGCGACGGTGCGTCGCTGGATCGCCCCCCTGGCCTTGCCGACCTCTCCGGCGCCCCGCATCGACGACATCGATGCCGTTCTGGCCGCCTCCCGCAAGGGGGCGGCGAAGGGCCTTTTCGGCGTTGACCGCCTCCTTTCCGTCGCCGAGGGGGAGACCCTCCTGAAGAGGGCCCTTGCCGTCGAGAAGCCGCTGAAAGACCTCCTCAACGAGGGGCCCTTCCTCCGCCTGGGCGTTTTCGTCCAGGCCCTCGACGGCCGATCGAGGGCGAGGCGCTCCGCCGTCGAGGTGCTGAAGGACTTTGCCGGAAGGGGACTTCTGCCCTCTCTGGGCTACGAGCCCTGGCTTGACGCCGAAAAGCCGGTGACGCGCGGCCAGGCCGCCGACATCGCTCTCCGTTTCCTGACGGAATGACCTTTCGGGCCCGCCGAAATCCCGTCCGGAAGTGCTGAAAGAAAGGCAGGTTTTCTGATGAACCCCCGCCATATCGAAGTGATCGCCGCCGAACTTTCCCTGAGAGAGTCCCAGGTTGCGGCGGCGGCGGAACTCCTCGAAGGGGACGCCACCGTCCCCTTCATCGCCCGTTACCGCAAGGAGGCCACGGACTCCCTCGACGAAGTGGCCCTCCTCTCCATCCGGGATCGCCTGGTCCGTCTCGCCGACCTGGACAGACGGAGGGAGGCCGTTCTCGGGTCCCTCCGGGAGAGGGATCTTCTCTCCGATGAGCTTCGGGAGAAGATCGAGGCGGCCCAGACGATGACCCAACTGGAGGACCTCTACCTCCCCTACAGGCCGAAACGGCGGACCCGGGCCACCATGGCCAGGGAGAAGGGACTGGCCCCCCTGGCCGAGCTCCTGACGGCCGCGGCCCGCGAGGGATCGGACCTGGACCCCGTCGAGGCGGCCCGCCCCTTCGTCGACGCCGGCAAGGGCGTTGACGATGTCGAGACCGCCCTTGCCGGAGCCCGGGACATCATCGCCGAGGCCGCGAGCGAAGACGCGAGGGCCCGCAACGGCCTGCGCCTCCTCTTCGTCCGTCGGGCCAGGATCCGCTCCTCCGTCGCCAAGGGCAAGGAGGAGGAGGGCGCCAAGTACCGCGACTATTTCGATTGGAGCGAACCGGCCCGCCAGGCGCCGTCTCACCGCATCCTGGCTCTCTTCCGGGGCGAAAAGGAGGGGGTTCTCTCCCTCTCCCTCCAGCCCGACGCCGAGGAGGGCATCCGGATTCTGGAGGGGCTTTTCGTGAAGGGGTCCGGCCTCGCCGCCCAGGAGGTCCGCAAGGCCGTGGCCGACGGCTACGTCCGCCTCGCCGCGCCGTCCATGGAGACGGAGCTTCGTGGAGCCCTGAAGAGGAAGGCCGACGTCGAGGCCGTCGCCGTCTTTGCCCGCAACGTCCGTGAGATCCTCATGGCCTCGCCCCTGGGCCAGAAGCGGCTTCTTGCCGTCGATCCCGGCATCCGAACGGGGTGCAAGATCGTCGTCCTCGACGGCCAGGGCAAGCTGCTGGCGACGGACGTCGTCTACGTCGTCGGGCGGAAGGAGACGTCCGAGGCGGCGCGGAGGGTCCTGGACCTGGCGGAGCGCCATACCGTCGAGGCCGTCGCCGTCGGGAACGGTACGGGAGGGCGCGAGGCCGAGGCCTTTTTCCGGAGCCTCGGCCTCCCCGGTGATCCTCCGGTCGTCCTCGTCAACGAGAGCGGAGCCTCCATCTACTCGGCCTCGGAGGCGGCCCGTGAGGAGTTCCCCGACCAGGACCTGACGGTGCGGGGAGCCGTCTCCATCGGCCGCCGTCTTCAGGACCCCCTGGCGGAGCTCGTCAAGATCGATCCCAAGTCGATCGGCGTCGGTCAGTACCAGCACGACGTGGATCAGAAGCTGTTGCGCTCCTCTCTGGACGATGTGGTTCTCTCCTGCGTCAACGCCGTCGGCGTCGAGGTCAACACGGCCAGCCGCCAGCTTCTGAGCCGCGTTTCGGGTCTGGGAGAGACTCTGGCCGGAAACATCGTCGCCTACCGCGAGGCCAACGGCCCTTTCCGCGGCCGGTCCGAACTGAAGAAGGTCTCCCGCCTCGGTCCTAAGGCCTTCGAACAGGCCGCCGGTTTCCTCCGCGTCAGCGGCGGCGAGGAACCTCTCGACGGCAGCGCCGTTCACCCCGAGAGCTACCCGATCGTCCGTCGGATGGCTCAGGACCAGAGCTGCTCCGTCGGGGACCTGCTCGCCGACGGAAAGAGACGCGCTTCCATCGATCTCGGGCGCTACGTCACCGAAAAGACGGGACTGCCGACGCTGAAAGACATTCTGGCCGAGCTGGAAAAGCCCGGCCGCGACCCCCGGGCGACCTTTGAAAGCGCCGTCTTCGATGCCGAGGTGAAGGAGCTGGAGGACCTCAGGGCGGGAATGATCCTCCCCGGCGTCGTCACCAACGTCACCGCCTTCGGTGCCTTCGTCGACGTCGGCGTCCATCAGGACGGCCTCGTCCACGTCAGCCGCCTCTGTGACCGCTTCGTCGCCGATCCCGCCTCCGTCGTCCGTCCGGGGCAGTCGGTGACCGTTGCCGTCGTCGACGTGGACCTGCCCCGAAGGCGCATCTCCCTCTCGATGAAAAAGGCCGATCTCTCCCCTGTCTGAAAGAGCTCCCAGGCTGTCCTTGTGAAGGCAAAAAAGGGGAGGACCCTCAGGGCCCTCCCCTTTTGATCCAGAAGTCTCCTCAGCTCTTTTCGGGCAGAGCTTGGGCAGGGGAGGGGCCCTGCCCAAGGCCCTGAAGGTCCTTCTGTGCGACGGTGAAGCGCTCGACGAGCTCCTGGAGGCGGGAGGCCGTCTCCGCCATGGACTGCGCTTCTGCGGCGACGCTCTCCGAGGTTTTCGTCGTCTCCTCGGAGGCCCCCTTGATGGCCTCGATCATGTGGACCACCTCAAGGGTGGCCTTCGTGGCCTGATCGATGGCGGCGGCCATCTCCTGACTCGAGGCCGATTGCTCCTGGGCCGCCGAGGCGATGTGAGTCATGGCGTCGCTGACGGTGATGATATCCTTCAGGAGGTTGCGGATCTGTTCCTGAGCCGTCGAGGCCCGTTCCGCTGTCGAGGCGGTGATCGTCGCCGACTCGTCGGAGAGCTCCTGGGCGTGTCGGGCCTCCTTCTGAAGGCGGCCGGTCAGGGCGTTGACCTCCTGGGCGGCCCGGGCAGAGTCTTCGGCCAGCTTGCGCACCTCTTCGGCGACGACGGCGAATCCCCGGCCGGCGTCGCCGGCCCGGGCCGCCTCGATGGCGGCGTTCAGGGCCAGCAGATTGGTCTGGTCGGCGATGCCGACGATGGTGGCAACGAAATTGCCGATTTCGCCCACCGACTGCTGGAGCTTTCGGGCCCCGTCAAGAGTCTCCCGGCTCTTGTCGCTGACCGTGGCGAGGGCGTCGATGACCTCGCCGATCTCCTCCGTCGTCGTCTCGGCCTGATGCCGCGTCCGTTCCGCCGCCTCCGCCCCCGCGGCGGCCGTTTCGGCCGAGGACTGGGCTGAAGAGGCCACTTCCTCGACGCCGGCGTTGGCCTCTTCCAGGGCCGCCGAGTTGGCCTCCGACAGCTGGGCCGTCTGATCCACCGAGGTTTTGACCTCTTCCATGGAGGCGTTCGTCTCCTCCGAATAGGCGGCCAGGGAGGAGGCCTTGTCGGCGACGGCCTGGGCCTCGCCGATGACGGCCTCGATGACGTCCCGTTGAGAGGCGACCATACGTGCCAGAGCGTCGGCGAGGAGTCCGATCTCATCGCGGTTCTCGGTGCAGAAATCGTCGCGGGTGACGGTGAGATCGCCTTCCTGAATCCTTTCCGCCAGGACGAGAGCCTTTTTGAGAGGTTTCGTGAGGGATCGCGTCATCAGGAAGGCGACGAGGACGCCGACGAGAAGGGCCAGGCCGAGAGTCCAGACAAGGGCCCTTTCGGTGGCGACGGCCCGGTTTTGGGCCTCGGCGGCGATCGTTTGGGTGCTCTTCATCCCGCTCTGGGAGACGTTCCGCGAGGCGGCCAGGAGGGCCTCGGCGGCGCTTTCGCGCTCCAGGTCGGCTGCCTCAAGGCTCTGCCAGGTCGAACGCAGCTGGATCAGGTTCGTTTCAAAAGTCTCGAGCGCCTCATTCAGGGTCCGGAGCTGAATCAGGCTCTCGCCGTGGGTGATCTTCCGCTCCAGGTCGCGAAGCTGGGTTTGGAGGGCCTCAAAATCCCCCTCGATCCCCTCGATCAGGGACGGCCGGTTTTCGGCCAGTGCCTGAAGGGCCTTCAGGCGGAGCTTCGCTCCGGATGAAAAGGCCGCCTGGGCGGCGAAGACCCGCTCCGCCGAGAGCTTCTGAAAAAACGGGCTTGCCCCGGTGGTGAAGCCTTCGTCGAGGATGTCCCGCTGATTCTGGAGCAGGGCCTCACACTCGCTCTCGAAGCGGGTCCCGGCCTCGACGATGGCCTCCCGGGCCGTCTCCATCTCCGTGACGGCCCGGGTCGTGTTCTCGAACTCGCTCTGATAGCGGGCAAGCTGCTTCTGGGCCTCGACGATGGCCTCCCTCGATTCGGCAAGCTGAGGGAAGCGCTCCGTCAGGACGTTCAGCTGGGAAAGGGCGGCCCGGGTCCATTCGAGACTCTCTTCTCCCTGGCGGCGGAAGGCTTCCGCTTCGGAAAGGGCGTAGCCCCGTACGGCGTACATCATCATGAAGGCGTTCCGTTCGACGCCTGTGGCCGAATTGACCTGGGGAATGCGGGCCAGGGCCAGATCGTCCGATCCCGCTTTGACGACGCCGAGGTTGCGCCAGGCGAAGATGCCGGTCAGACAGAAAAGAAAGAGAAGAAGTCCGAATCCGATGACCAGTTTCGGTCCGATCTTGAGACGTGAGAACAACAGAGGCCACCCCTTCCTTGTTCGGAATAATAATAAAGATGACATTTTAATCGGAGAAATATGGTAAAAAGATGTGATTAGAATCTTAGCACAGGGTGATTTCTTTTGACAGGCTAACGGTGGAGATGTTTAGCCGGATGAATAGGTATTGCTGCCGTAGGGTCATCCTATGGTCTCGGCTCGCTACGAGGGCACCCTTCCAAACGTTCGGCGATGAAGGCGATGTCGTCGTCTTCCAGTGCCTGATCAACGGGCAGGACCAGAAGCCGACGGGCCGTTTCCCTGTCGGCGTCGAGAGCTTCCCGTGAGAGGGCGTTGACGCCCCAGTCGGCGGGAGAGAAGATGCCGTCCCGTCGGAGGCGGCGGAGCGTCTCGTCCCGTGATCCCCTCCGGAGACGGAGGGGGAGGCCGAGGGGGGCGACGCCTTCCGGCAGCGAGAGGGTGAAGGGGTCGATGATGCTGCCGAGGAGCCCTCGCCTTCCGAGTTCTTCCAGGAGGGCGGCGAAATTCCGGCGCCTTGAGGCGATGACGCCGGGGCGATCGATCCGCTTCAGCAGGCTCAGGCTCCGGGGCGAAGGGCGCCGGGGGACTCCGTCGAAGCGTTCCTCCCCCTCCTGGGCCAGCTGAAGCCAGCGGCGGCCGCCGCCGGGGAAGAGGAGCCTTCCGAGGGCGGACCAGCCCTTGAGGCGGAATCGCCTCGCATCGGGTTCTTCGAGACGTTCCTTCCCGATCGGGAAGGCCTCCCTGCCCGTGATGAGGGCCCCGTCGGCGACGGGGAGAAACTTGCGGAAGCTCCTCAGGGTGAAATCGCCCCATCGTCCTGTCCCTTCGGTGAGGGAGGCCGGAACGGCGTCCTCGATGATCCAGGGACGCATCTGCGGCGGCAGCCGATCGAGGACGGAGGTCATGCCTTCGTTGAGGAAACCGAAATAGTGGATGAAAAGGAGGACCTCCCCCCGCCGAGGAGAGAGCCCGACGGGAGGTGCAAGCCAGAAGGGTGCCGTCGCCCCGTCCTCCCGGCCCTGGCCGTAAAAGCGAAGGGAGAAGCCCAGGTCGAGAAAGGGTTCGATGACGGAGCTGCAACAGAGAAAGGGGAGCCACGCCCCCCTCGCTCCCCTCGCACGAAGGTTCAGAAGGGCCAGGCGAAGGGCCGACCGCCCCGAGTCGACCCAGAGGCTTTCCCCCGCCTCTTGCGCGGGGAAGGTGGCGCGGCTGTCCGAAAGAGGCGGCCTCCCGAGCCGGTTCCCGGCGTGGGGGAGGTCGCCTCCGATGATTTTCACCGACGGGAGGCCTCCTTCGGAAGAGCTGAAGACGACCTCATTATAGGTCTTCAGCGAAAGGTCGCGGCTTCGGAGAGGGCTGTTTCAAAAAGGCAGGGCAGCTCTTCCAGCAGATAGGGGAGGTAGATCCGTTCGGTGCTTTTGTGAGCGTCCTTGCCCAGAGGGCCCAGGTTGAGAATGGGAATGTCGAGGGAGGTCAGGGTGTCTGTGGGAAGCTCATAGAGGCGACCCCATCCGGGGACATTGACGGCCAAGAGGTCGAGCTCGGCTTTCCCGCCGTCAAAGCCGCAGTAGCTGAGATCGCTGACCCCCTCGAAGACGGGACGAAGGGCCAGCTCGCGGCCGAAGCGCTTCCGGGCGGCTTCGGCGACGGCTTCGGCGACGGCGAGCATGCGGCGGTCGCCCTCGGAGGAGCCGCCGTTGATCCGGTGAGGGTAGTAGGGAAAGAGGAAGCCCACCACGACAAGAGGCCCCTTTTCTCCCGAGGCGTCGAGGAGAGCCGAGGCGCTCTCGAGAGCGATGAGACGGGGGTCGGCCTCGTCGGGGAGGCGGCTGACGACGGCATCGACGACGGCTTCGACGTCGATGCCCGCCTGACGGACACGTCCTTTCAGCTCCTCGTAGGTCATGACCCGGGGAGAGCCCAGGTCGGGGGTGACAGGTCGGGGGCGATGGCGGGAAAAGGCTTCCGCAGAAGCCTTGACCTGATCCAGGGCCCGTCGCTGGGCTTCGAGAGCGACCTCTTGAAGCTCCCTCATGAGCTTTGATGGCAGGCTGTCGACGGTGAGGCGGCTGTAAAGCAAGGCCTGTCTGTCGGCCAGGGTGGCGCCGTAATCGGGGCGAAGGTCTCTCTGCCAGATGGAGGCATATCCGGGGTAGATGACGCCGTCGAGGCGATCGGTCAGATCGGCGTTCCCGTCGAGGAGGGTGTTGAGATGGGAGCCGATAAGGGCACCCGAAAGGCCGTCATAGTATTCGCCGATGTGGGCCCGCCGCCCCAGACAGAGGAAGAAGGGGTTGATTTTGCCGATGCTTCCGAGATAGATGCGGGCCTGCTCTCTCTCGCCGGTGGCGATGGTGGGCTCGGCGTCGATGCAGGCCAAAAGGCGCATCCCTTCCTTCTGAAGACGGATCAGATAAGGGAGAGAGCCCGTCATTCCCAGGGAGTTCGTCTCCTCGTCGGGGACGGCAAGCAGGGCGACGTTGCAGGGGAGCCTTGAAGGATCGGCGGCGGCTTCCGCGATGAGGGTCGCCTCGACGGCGACGCCGCTTTTCATGTCGGCCGTGCCGCGGCCGAAGAGCCACTGACCGGAATCGAGGTCGTCCCTGGCGTCTGCCGGGAGGAGTTGCCCTTTGAGGGCCTCCGTATAGGCCTGGGGGTCGAAGGCCAGGCGCTCCAGGTCGCCCAGAGGCTCGGGGGCGACGACGTCGATGTGTCCCATGAGGAGGACCGTGGCATCGGTTTTTTTCTCGGCCTCGACGAGAGCCCAGAGGGCCTTGCGCCCCAGCCGGTCATTCTCGAGATCGAGAAGCCGAAGATTGTCGGGGCGGTTCTTGAAATAGGGCTCTTCGGCGAGGCGTTGACGGAGAAGCTCCACGACGGCCCCTTCCGTTTTTCCGTCGGGGGAGACGCTGGGGACGGAACAGAGGGCCAGCAGCAGGTCGAGAATCTTTTGAGATCGTTTCATGGTAGGTCTCCTCCTAGAATCGATTGCCCAGAACAAGTCGCGGCAGCCAGAGGGCCAGATCGGGCAGATAGGTGGCGGCCAGCAGTGTCGGCAGCCAGGCGAAAAGGATGAAGATCATGGCGGGCTTGAGCATCTGGGAGACGGGTGTCTTGGCCAGACGGCCGCCGAAATAGAGCGTCGGTGCCGTCGGCGGCGTCACGTTGCCCATGCCGAGATTGACGCCGATGATGGCGGCGAAGTGGATGGGGCTGACGCCGAGCTTCATCACCACGGGGAGAAGAATCGGAGTGCACAAGAGCATGGCGCTGACGTCGTCCATGATCATGCCGACGATGATCATGAAGACGTTGAGCATGAGGAGGATGACCTTGGGGTTCGTCGAGACGGAACTGAGGGCGTTCATGATCATCGTCGGCAGGTCCTCCATGACGTAAATGCGGCTGAGCATCATGATGCAGAACATCATGAGCATGACGACGCCCGTCGTCGTCGACGTCTCGACGAGAACGTCGATGAACTTCTTGCGGTTCAACCCCCGATAGATCCAGAAACCGACGGGAATGGAGTAGAGGACGGCCACGGCTGCGGCCTCGGTGGGGGTCATGATGCCGCCGTAGGTTCC
>Ga0228536_1002232_pt1 | contig 12412 bp, 10 predicted proteins | sample SJ1Smetagenome_FD_168611 | JGI IMG/M metagenome (GOLD analysis project Ga0228536, IMG submission 168611) | Enriched culture of PCE-dechlorinating microbial communities from Ithaca, New York, USA - SJ1.S | ecosystem: Engineered > Modeled > Simulated communities (microbial... > Unclassified... | reverse complement strand
CGTTCATGACGGTCCCATTGAAACGCTCGACAAATCCTTTTGTTCTCGGCGTTCTGACCCGCGTCCTGCGGTGCTCGATTTCATTCAGTTCCAGATACAGCTCATAGGAGTGACTCTCCGTACCGCAGAACTCTCGGCTGTTTTCCGTGAGGATGGCTGGATCGGAAGTCTTTTCCGGCGTAAAAGACCGCACGTCATTGTGCTGAATCGGCTCTGCGGGGCTCCTTTTGCCCAATTCTCATCGAGGCTTCCCTTCTGGATGCTTGTTCCCGCAAACGGTCAGAGGGCTGGCCTAGTAAATCAGTTTATGATGGATTTAGCGGCGTGATGATATGCAACTTTTGAGTTGTATATTTTGAGTAAAAAGTGTCCAACTTTCATGGCTCGTGTGCTGCAAATTAATGGTTGAACTACCGCTGCATGATGTGTTCATATGCTCTGGTGTTCTCGAGTGGCAATTGTTTCTGCGGATAATGAAGCTGCCCCTTCGGCGTATCGCACTCTTCGACCACGGCCAGTGCGCTTTCCTTGCTCTTTTTTAGCTCTTCCGATAATATATAAATTATTTTCAAACTTACAGTAAATGGACATAGCCGCTATGGCAGCACCTCCCCTGATCGACACCCCCTGGGGCATGGCATCTCCTATGCTTGCCTGGTTCCCAAGCCAAGCCGTTCAACTCGGCATCACTCTTGTCTGCAGCGTTATTGCCGTGGCCGCGCTTGTCGCGCTTCTTGCGCAGCGAAAGCGCTACGAGAAGCAACTGGCCGCGAAGGCCGCCGAACTTGGCAAGTCCATTGAGCTGCAGCAGGATCTGATCAGGCGAGATACAGGACTGCGCACCATCCTTGACCACACCAACACCATCTTTTTCATCCTTGACCGCGAGGGCACGGTGCTGCTCTCCGAAGGCATGGGCCTGAATCTAATCCAGCGCCCGGCAGGGGGTAGCCTGGGCAAGAAATTCCAGGACGTGCATCCGAACCGGGCAGACTTGCAGGAATACTTCAAGAGGACCTTGGACGGAGAGACGGTTCAGGAATATGTCCCTTTTTCAGGCGGCACGTTCCAACTCCTGACCAGTCTCCTCCCTGACCACGAAGGCGAGGCAGGAGGATTGGCGGGCATCCTTCTCGACGTCACCGAGCTTGAGCAGGCTTGCCGTCGCGCCACGGAAAGCGAGGAGCGGCTCAGCTCGATCTTCAACAACGCCCCCCTTGGCATTTTTCTCTCTACGTTCGGCGGACAGATCGAGGAGGTCAACCCGGAACTGGTACGGATGTCCGGCTACGAAAGCCGTGACGAATTCCTCCGAGTTGACCCGCGCGCCCTGTATGATCAGACTGGCATGCGCGAGGAGATGCTGGAAGAACTGTTGTCCTCCCCGGCTGGAGTGCGCAGGGAATTGATGCTCCGCCGCAAGGACGGCAGCCAGCTGCCTGTCGTTGTCAGTATTTCGCTTGGCTTTGACGACGAGGGGCGTCCTGCTCGGGTGCATGGCGTCGTGGAGGATCTCAGCCAGCGCAGAGAGCATGAACGCGAACTGCTGTTCTGGACACAGCGCTTCGAGATAGTGAACGCTGCTGCCCAGCACATCTTTTACGATTATGACCTGTTGGCGGGCAACATGCAGTGGATCGGAGCCGTGCGCGAGGTGTTGGGTTTCGAGCGACAAGATCTGGACGGTCCCATACAGCTCTGGGAAAACCTGTTGCATCCCTACGACGCGCCGGAGGTTTTGTGGAAATTGAATGAGGTCTGCGCGAGCGGCGAAAAGTTCGACATGGAATACCGCATGCGGCACAAGATCGGCCACTATGTCTACGTGCATGACAGCGGGGTTTTTCAGACGGGAGACAATGGACGGCCGGTGCAGATGCTGGGCATCATCCAGAACATCAATGCACGAAAGCAGGCGGAACTGGCCCTTGCTGCCAGCGAACAAATGTATCGTACCCTCTTCGAGTCCGCCCAGGACACCATCCTGGTGATGGACGGCCCGACCATCGTGGACTGCAACCCCAGCGCAACCGACCTCACTGGTCGCACGCGGGAAGAAATTATCGGCCGGACTCCGGCGGACTTCGCCCCGCAGGTGCAGACGGGTGGGGCTGACATTAGACAGATGATGGAACGGGTGCTCAGGCAGGCCGAGTCCGGTGAACGGCTGAGCTTCGAGTGGCTGTGCCAACGGCTGGATGGCGGTGTTGCCGAGGTTGAAACCTCGCTGACGCGCATGCTTGTAGGCGGCATGCGCTATTTCCTGGCCCTCACACGGGACGTCTCCAAACGCAAGGAGGCCGAACGCAGCCTGCGCCTCTCGGAAGAAAAATTCTCCAAGATCTACAATATGGCGCCATACAGCATCTCAATTGCACGGCTGAGAGACAGCATAATCCTGGATGTGAACGCCGCCTTCGAACTCCTCACCGGCTACTCCAAAGAAGAGGCCGTAGGTAGGAACGGTGACGAACTGCGCCTGTGGAACGACCATGCAAGCCGCTTGGTGTTCCTGGACCAGCTGCGGCGCGACGGGACGGTGCTGGACTATGAGTTCGTGATGCGCCGCAAGGACGGCGCCCTCCGCACCGCCTTGAATTCATGCCAACATATAGAAATTAACGGGGAGCGCTGCTCACTGAACATCGTGCGCGACATCACGGAAATGAAGCTGGTGCAGCAGGCCATGGTGCAGACGGAAAAAATGATGTCTCTGGGCGGCCTAGCCGCCGGCATGGCGCATGAAATCAACAATCCCCTGGGCATCATCTCTCAATCCGTGCAGGGAGTGCAGCGACGCCTCGATCCCGCACTGCCGGCCAACAGGGAGGAAGCCACCGCGCTGGGCCTGGATTTGGAGGCGCTCCAAGAATTCATGCGCCGCCGCAATATTTCCCGCTACCTGGACAGCATCCTCGAGGCCGGACAGCGCGCCGCAGGCATCGTGCGGCACATGCTGAACTTCAGCCGCCGCAGTGACTCCGGCATCGTGGACCAGGACATGGCCGCCTTGGTGCGCCAAGCCGTCTCCCTGGCGAAGCAGGATTACGACCTCAAGAAGAAGTACGACTTCCGTCAGGTCGATGTACGTCTGGAACTCTCAGACGCCCTCCCCTCCATTCCCTGCATCCCCTCCGAGATTGAACAGGTGCTTCTGAACCTCTTGCGCAACGCCGCACAGGCCATGGCTGAGGCTGGCACGGCAAATCCGACCATCATCGTGCGCACAGCCAGGGAGGATGCCGAGGCCCTCATCGAGGTGGAGGACAACGGTCCGGGCATCCCAGTCGACCAACTGAACCGAGTGTTCGAACCTTTTTATACCACCAAAGCAGTGGGAGAGGGCACTGGGCTGGGTCTCTCCGTGTCCTACTTCATCATCACCACCACCCACCGGGGCCAGATGAGAGTGGACTCCGGGCCCGGCCGGGGCACGCGCTTCAGCATTCGGCTGCCTCTGGCGCGGGCGGGTGGTCCGGCCCTTCACTGAACAAAAGGCCCCACCCGGAACAGCGTCCAGGCGGGGCCATGCGTTGGAGGCTGCGCCCGTCCGGCGTCTACGCGCCGCTCTTCATATTCTCGATGATCGTACGCAGGGTCTGCGCCTGTCTGGCCAAATCCCCCACGGCCTGGGCGGACTGGTTCATGGCGCTGGCCGTCTCACCGGAGATGCGGTTGATGTCCTCGACGCTGCGGTTGATCTCCTCGCTGGCTGAGGACTGTTCCTCGCTGGCGGCGGCGATGGAGCGCACCTGATCGGTGGACACCTCCACCAGGGCCACGATCTCCTTCAGGGCTGCGCCGGACTCGTTGGCTAGGCTGGTGGCCTTCTCGATGGTGACCACGGAGTGCTCCACGTTCTCCAGGTTCTTGCGCGCGCCCTGCTGGATGCCGCTGACGGCCTCGCCCACTTCCTTGGTTGCGGCCATGGTCTTTTCCGCCAGCTTGCGCACCTCGTCGGCCACCACGGCGAAACCGCGCCCGGCGTCTCCGGCCCGGGCGGCCTCGATGGCGGCATTGAGCGCCAGCAGGTTGGTCTGGTCCGCGATGTCGGAGATCACGTTCATGACCTGACCGATGCCCTCGGCCTGCTTGCCCAGCACGGCCATGTCGTTCTTCAAGGTCACTGACTTGTTCTGCACGTCGGTGATGCTCTCCACCGCGTGGGCCACGACCTTGGCGCCCTCAAGGGCCTTGGCGCGGGCGTTGCCCGAGGAGTCCGCCGCCTGGGAGGCGTTCTTGGCCACCTCAAGCACGGTGGCGTTCATCTCCTCCATGGCCGTGGCGGTCTCGGCCACGCGCTGGCTTTGCACCTCGGTGCCTCGGCTGGACTGCTCGATCTGGGCGGAGAGCTCCTCGCTGGCGGAGCTGACGGCCTCCACGATCTTCTCCAACTGCTGGGCTGCGGCGATCATGCCCTCGGCCTTGGCGCGCTCCGCGCGCGCCTTGGCCTCGTTGGCCTCGTCCGTGGCGATCTGCGCCAGCCGAGCCTGCTCGGCGGCTTCGGCGGTTTTCTGCTCGGCCTCGGCGATCTTGCCCTTCATGGTCTGCACCATGTCCTGCATCACGGCATACACGCCGCCCCGCTTCTGCTGGGCGCGGAAGGCCACGTCCAGGTCACCCCCGGCGATCTTGCCCGCCACCTCGCCCAGATAGCCCGGATCCTCACCGAGTTGTGCGGAGACGCTGGAGGTGAGCATGAACCCCAGGCCGAGGGAGACGACAAAGGACAGGGCCATGACCGCATACATCATGTTCGTGGCCGCGTTGGCGCTGGCGGTGTTGCCGTCCGCAGTAGCCTTGGCCTGGGCGACATTGTTGTTCATGAGTTTGTCGAAGAGCTCCTGATAGCCTCGCGCGTCTTTGCGCACCTCGCCCGCGAGCAAGGCGGCCGCTTCGACCTGCTTGCCCTCCTTGGCCAGGGCGAGCACCTTGTTCGACGATGCAATGAAGATTTTGCGTTGCTCCACCCAGGTGGCAAGCAGGGTCTTTTCCTCCTCGGAAGATATGAACTTCTGGTACGTTGCCATTTTTTCACCGATAATGGCTCGGAACTTCTCAATGCTTTGTATGGCGTCTTCCAGTTGGGCCTTGTCAATCGGGGAGGCCGCAACCTGCATATTGAGCCTGAGCCGTTGGAAGGCGATGGAAGCATCGGCCATCAGGCTTATGGGCACCGTGTTCTGCTCGTAAAGCTTGGTGTCGTTGTAGTCGATCTCATGCATCTTGATGCTGCCGAAAGACCCCACCGCAAGGGTCAACAGCGAAACGAGGAGAAAGCTGGCAAGCAGCTTGGTGCGGAGCTTCAGGTTGCGCAAGGCGTTCATCATGGCCTCCTAGGCTAATTTGGTGTTGGTGCGCCGAGCCCATGCCCGGCGCCCTATTGTCCGGATCACTGAGCGGTTGCGTCTTGCCCATGGAGGGCGTCCATCTCTTCCACGGTCAACATCTGGCCGGAGTCCAACAGGATGAGCAGGCGGCCGTCGCGTTCGCTCCCCAGCCGCCCAACTCCGCGGATGTACTTGGAGTCCACCCCGGAAACCACGGCCGGAGCGGCGTCCACCATGGAGGCAGGCAGGCGCAGCACCTCGGAGACCGAGTCCACCAGGCAGCCGATGACCCCGCTCTCCAGGGCGAAAACCACGATGCGCGTCTGCGGGTCAGGCTCCTTGGACACAAGGCCGAAGCGCTTGCGCATGTCGACGATGGGTATGACCTTGCCGCGCAGGTTCAAAATGCCCTCAACAAAGGCCGGCGCGCTGGGCACCTTGGTGATGCCCGTGTGGCGGATGATCTCCTGCACCGAGAGAATGTCCACCCCGTACTCCTCCTCTGCCACCTTGAAGGTGACGAGCTGAAGCAGGGACTCTGTGGTGCTGCTGATGGTCGTTTCGGCGTTCATGCTGCCTCCTTCCGGGCCTGCGGGCCCAGGGCGATGAGTTGTTGCAGGGCCAGGATGCTGATGTCGATGCAGGAGCTGAAGGCGAGGCCCGCCTCGCGGCCATTCATCCAGGACACCGCGCAAGGGGTTGGAGAAACAAGCCGGTCGTCGAGACGAAGATCCAGATGCAGTAGGCAATGCTCCCCGAAGCGTAGCAAGCCTTCAGCCATGGCGCACAGGCGCACGCGGGCTCCACGCGCGCCGATGGAGATGAGCTCCGCTTGGTGCTCCGCGCTGCCCGTGAGGTGGCAGGCCTGATTATTGCCATACGCGAGCAGGCTGAACGGAGGTTTGGTGTGTTGCAAGTCCATGTCATTCTCCTTCAGGACTGGTGCTTGGAAATATACTGTCCGAATGCGTCAGCGCAGTGGGGGCAAAAATGTGTGCCGGCATTCGTGAGGATATGGCGGGCAGCATCGGCTGGGCTAAACCCTGCCCGGTAGGGGCGGTCGGAGGTCAGGGCTTCGTAGACATCGGCGACGGCGAGGATGCGCGCTTCCAAAAGTATGGCCTCCCCGACCAGCCCTTCAGGATAGCCGGTGCCATCGAAGCGCTCGTGGTGTTGGAGCACCACCTGGGCCACTGGCCCGTCGAAAGGAATGTTGCGCAGGATGCGGTAGCTCCCTCGCACGTGAGTCTTGATCTGCTCGAATTCATGCGCGCTCAATATGCCGCGTTTGTTCAGAATGGCTTCAGACACGCCAATCTTGCCGATGTCGTGCAACAGCCCGGCCAGCATGAGCGTCTCCTGCATCTTGCTCCCCAGTCCCATGGCCGCCCCGATGTCTACGGCGATGCTGGCGACGCGCTCGTTATGCCCGGCGGTATACGGATCCTTCTCGCGCAGGGCGATGTTGAGTGCGTTGACGCTCCTCTTAAGAGCCGATTCCAGCCGTTGCACAGTGTCCTGGTGGCTGCGGGTCCAGTCCAGCAGTTCCCGCTCCAGTTCGCGGGTTCTGCTCTCCAGTCGCAGATGGTACTGGTCGGCAGCCATACGCTCTTGGGCCTTCTTAAGCACCCGCTCCACGGTCTGCCCCAGAAGATTCATGTCGAACAGGGGCTTTGTGAGGTAATCCCAGGCGCCCATGCGCAGAGTCTTGACCGCTTTGTCCACGGTGCCCGTGCCGGAGATGATGACCACTGGCGTCTCTGGGGCCTCCTCCGCCAACTGGGTCACCACGAGGAAGCCGTCTCCACTCGGCATGCTCAGGTCCGAGAGCACGATGTCCGGCCGATGCCGACGGAACATGGCCACCCCTTCGGCGCCGCTGGCCGCCTCCAGCACTTCATGCCCCATGTCCATCAGGTAATCCCTGGTAGTCATACGCATGAGGGGTTCGTCGTCGATGCACAGAATCTTCGCCATCCCGGAACCTCCTGCGCTGGCGGTCATTGCCCGGGACTACTCAAGAGCCGTGCCAGTAATAGCGCCTTGGTTGAAGCGAACTATTACAGCAGGATGCGTGCTAATATGCACTCTGCGTAGACTGGTGCCGCTCCAGATTTCTTGAGCGGAGCTTGTGTGGCCGGGTTGTTTATTCTGCGGAAACAGACTGTTACAGCAAAATAAAGAAAGACTGAGGCGATCAGGAAAACCTGATTGAGACCTTAGCCGCGTTTCAAGCGTTCACTTAAGGCCTGGGGGCTGATGCCCAGAAGAACGGCGGCTGTCTTCTGCACGCCCTCGGCGCGGCGCATTGCTTCGATAACCAGGGCGTCGGCTGCAGCGCGAAGAGTGGGCAAAGTAGGCAAATCGGCAAAAGGATTTTTATGCGCGTTGCGGCAGTCATGGGCATCAGGCAGCACGGCAAGGGCTGGGAAAGCCTCCGGCCCAAGAAGACCTCCAGGGCTGCGACCGAGAGCGTCATGGGCCATGGCCTTCAACTCGCGCACGTTGCCGGGAAAAGAATAGGCCTTAAGCCGAGCCAGCAAAGAAGGTGGGCAGTCCGGCACGGGCCGTCCAAGTGGGACGCAGGCCTCGGCCAGGAAGTGCCTTATAAGAAGGGGAATGTCCTCGGACCGTTCCCTCAGAGGCGGCAGGGTCACGGCATGGGTAGCCAGCCGGTAGAAGAAGTCGCTCCGGAAGCCGCGATCACCACGCAGTTCGTCGATCTGCCTGTTGGTGGCGGCGAGAACCCGCGCCCGCAGCGGCCTGAGAGTGTCGCTGCCCAGCGGATGGTATTCGCGCTCTTGCAGTACCCGGAGCAGACGCACCTGGGCCTGCTGGCCCAGGTCACCCACCTCGTCCAGAAACAACGTGCCGCCCGCGGCCTTTTCCATAAGGCCTTCTCGCAGGCGATCCGCCCCGGTAAAGGCACCGCGCACATGGCCGAAGAGCGTGTCCGAGAAGGCTTGGTCATCCAATCCGGCCACGTTCACCGCAACAAACGGCCCAACGCGGCGGCTGGAACGGTGCAGGGCACGGGCCAGCAGTTCCTTGCCCACGCCCGTCTCCCCTGTGATAAGCACAGGTTCAAGGCTTTGGGCCACGGCTTCACAGTATCGAAAGATGTCCCGCATGCGTTTGTTTGTGGTGAGCAACAGCGCGAAGTCCTCGGGGCGTTGGGGGCCTTCGGCTAAAAAAGAGCGCGAGAGTCTGGCGTTGCCGCACTTCAGAGCGCTGCGCTCCAGGGCGCGGTCCAATGCGTGGTCCAAGATGGCCATGTCGAAGATCGGCTTCTGGAGGTAATCGAAGGCCCCGGCGCGCAGGGCCAGAATGACGTCATTCATCTGCCCTTGCCCGGAGATGATGATCACAGGAACATCCTGGTCTTCCTGGCGGATTGCGGCGAGAACCGCATGACCGTCCAACGGAGTCATGCGCAAATCCAGAGTGACAAGGGCGGGGTGCTGCGTACGGAAGAGGTCGAGGCCGGTCTGGCCATCCCCAGCCTCAAAAACCTCAAAACCTTGATCGCGCAGATGGTCGCCTAAGGTGAGCCTCAACATTGGCTCGTCCTCGATGATCAGGATGCGGGTCGGGTCAGAAGCATTCATTTTGCACAACCCACGCGGTCAAGGATGTCTAAGAAATCTTGCAACCGGCCCACGGGCTTGGTGAGCACAGCCTCTATCCGGTTCGCTGCCCCGTGCTGCAGTCTGTCATTTGCGCAGTCAAGAGAACCCGTGTGGATGATGTACCGCAGTTCAGGATTGATGTGACTGGCACGCTCAATGAAAGCGAATCCACCTATATCAGGGAGGCGGATATCGACGATGGCGACTGTGAAGTCTTCCGCGCGCAGTGCATCAAGGGCTGCAGCTCCATCCTCATACGCGAAGACAAGATGCCCCATGTCTGTGAGATAGTCCGCGAGGGACTCACAAATTCGCTTTTCATCATCAAGAATAAGGATTGTGTGCTGCATGAGGCCAACTCCACTCAACGGAAAACTACGCTATATTTGAAATAAAATCATCAATAACAATATAGCAGACCATACTTCACATAGCTGGCAACCATCCTATCAACCGATAGGGGACCGTTGTTGACTATGCATAGTGTAATCTTTGACCAACTGGTCAACGATTTTCTCGCTATAAGTCATGGTCCACGTGCCTCGGAACTCCTTCAGTCTTCAACATGACTCAGGCTTCAGGAGTCCACCCTGTTGACCATACCCATCGAGTGGTACCGCCAATCATGCTAGTCGATTATACCCGTTGGAGTCCAGTGGTGGCCTCAAGGGGGAGTACCCTGCCGCTCCGGCACGTGAAAACACCAAGCACATGAGCTATGCAATTCCATCGATGAGAAGGGGCTAGAGTTTCCCATCGTGCGCTCTTGGGCTTGTATCCGGGGAGACATATCCGATCCCGCGCAACCCGCGGGGACAAAGTGCTCTTTCAGCTTGCCCCGCTCTGGGGATGAACTCGATGAGAGTATCTTGAAAATCCTTCCGAACATCGCCCGCAGCATCTTGTCAATAAATTGTATTTAATAACTTTTTATAAAAAAATCGACCTCATTCAAGGGCAAAAGTCGTCTTTGCTTCTGTTTTCGCACTTAGCTACCCGGTTCCTCAAAGGGAGTCGCGCCATGATCATCACCCACTCTTCGCTCCTTTATTGGCCGGAAAGACTGAGAAGCAACTCCCGGAGAATGGACCACGTGATTTGGCCGGTGAAGAATGCCGTGAGGAGACTCGTCCCTAGAGCGGCCAGGATGATCATGGGAATCAACGCATACACACTGCGACGTGCTTCCTCTTGCATCGACTGCAAACCCTCCAAACGCTCCAGCAACCATCTCCAGAGCTTGGCTCGAGGTAATGACTTTTGTATTTCTTTAAGCTGAATAACCACTTGGTTCAACACCTCCCGGATCTCGGCCTGAGTCATCGCCGCTCCCGGGGGCATTGGCTCCCTGGGATTGACCGCAATCACTGCATCGCGAATCTCGTGCAACAGGGCCAACACTCCCTCGGCTCGGTCCATGGCCTTCGCCGCCTCTGTCTGCTGGGTCTGGCGCAGCCGCTCCACCTTGGAAACCGTGTCCGTCTCGTTGCTCATGCCGTATCTCCAGTTCTTTGATGACGCCCAAGGCCGCATATCTTCTGCCAAGCTGAGAGCCCTTGGCCCGATAGCCGCCAAGCCCGAAGCTCAGCCCTCTCAACACTCCGGCCTTCCAGTTTTCTCTCACTTCAACACCAGTCAACTCCAGACGTGCTCTGAAATCATTGAAATCAACGGCTGTCTGCAATGCCGCATCAATGCGCGCCTGGAGAACGATCTTTTCAGGGGGTTCGCCCGTTCGGGCCAGGCGCTGGACGTGCCGGCTCGGCGGTTGTCGCCGGGGTAAACGCGCGGCCTCGCCCGGGGTCATGGCGCCTGACCGCAGTCCCAGCTTCCGTTCGAGCATCTGGATGATCCGCGCGGAACGGGCGTAGTCGTTGCTGTCAGAGACGCGGGCCGGTCGGCCAAAGCGATCTTGGCGCGTGGGGTCGATGGCCAAGGCACAGAGGTGCAGGTGCTGGCAGCCAGCGTCCTCATGGATAGTTGAAAACCAAGGGACAGAGCCATATCCCATGCGTTCCATATAGTGGACCGCGACCCAGGACCATTGTTCCACTGTCAAACACTCCCCCGGAGCCAGGCTCAAGGTCCGGTGCAGCACCGGCTTCGACAGGTCGCGGCGTACTGCCCGCAGCCAAGCCACTTCCTGGGACAAGGCCGCCGGAGTCTGCCCAATCAAAGTGCCCGCAGGGAGTCGCTGCGCACCTGGTTTGCCCAGGACATACTTGGCTAAGCCTCGAAACCCCGCGCCAGTGACTTTGTGGCCGATCATGCGGAAAGCTTCTCCCGAATCCTGCCGACGAAATCGCTCATCATGCCGAAATGCTCTGGTTTCACCTGTTGACTGTTCTCTTTGAGCAGGGTGAGCGTGGACAATAACTGCCCCAGCATTCCCCAGACCTCTTGGTTGATCGCAGGCCGCGCTGGGGTCAATCGGCGGCCCAGCGCCGCTTCGCGCATCCACGCAGAAAGCGGCAGGCCGCAGACCTTGGATCGCGACTGAGCCTCGGCATAGTCTTTCCCATTCAAACGCACACCCACCGTGTGCTCCAGGCAGATGTTTTTCTTCGGCCTCGCCATCAGTCATGCCTTTCAGTCAGAGGCCGACCAAGCCCGCAGGGCGACGGAGGCCGGGTTTCCGTGCAACGGAAACATGCGTCCCTCCTTACACCGAGGCAAGAAGCGACGAATTCCCTATGGAGATCAGCGCCGCACATAATCAGGAGGCCCCGCCGTTTTTCCTTGGCCGACCGGGCTTACGAAGATGAGGCGATTGGGAGGCGGATTCCGGCGCAGAAGGAGCGCCGGCATTTATGCCCTGCCGGACAGCCTCGGCATCAAGCCAATTGGAGATGTCACTGGCCCGCCAGAGCAGTTTACCTCCCAAAAGAAGCGCGGGAGGCAAGGATTGATGGCGGTGCCGCCGAAGGCGAATGCCTCGCGGAGTGGTTCGCAGGAGTTCCGCCAGTTCCTCTATCGTCAGCAGCTTATCCACGAGCGTTTCACCTCATCTTCACGTCGTTTCCCTCTGCTTAGCGGCGGACGCTCTCCACTGAAATCCGCATGATTCATCACTTGGACTCTCTTGCCGACCTAGCGCGCGAGCGGCGGATGCCGTTTTCGCATCTGGGCTGATGCCCCTCGCCGGATTTCGCAGACGGAGGAGCGCGACAGGGGTATGGAGACAATTTGGAGACGGTATCAGTGAAAGAGGAAGAAACAGCGGGGAAAAAACGGAGACAATATGGAGACAGTCAAGGTGGAAAATCGTTTCTGACGGTCGAAAAATGAAAAAGCGGAGTGGTCTTCAACCATCCGCTTTTCAATGCTTTCTTGGTCGGGGCGAGAGGATTTGAACCTCCGGCAACCAGCTCCCAAAGCTGGCGCGCTGCCAGACTGCGCCACGCCCCGACCGGTGGCGGTTGCTTACGTGAAAAGCCGTCCGCCCGCAAGGCG
>Ga0228536_1002230_pt1 | contig 12424 bp, 16 predicted proteins | sample SJ1Smetagenome_FD_168611 | JGI IMG/M metagenome (GOLD analysis project Ga0228536, IMG submission 168611) | Enriched culture of PCE-dechlorinating microbial communities from Ithaca, New York, USA - SJ1.S | ecosystem: Engineered > Modeled > Simulated communities (microbial... > Unclassified... | reverse complement strand
GCCCAGGGCTTCAAGATCGGCAAGTCCAAGTTCAACAAGGACGCGCGCGCGGGCCGGGTCACGCCCAACACCGAGGGCGTGTTCGAAGCCGGGGTTTTGCTGGCCTACGCGGCCACGCACCTCACCCCCCTGGCCCGGGCCGGGGATCGCGCCGGGAATCAGGCCGCGGCCCAAAAGCTGGCCGCCGACGCGGACCTCAAGGTCGTGCAGGCCGAACGCCAGCGCCTCAAGCTCCAGCGCGAACAAGGCCTGCTCATGCCCCGCGCGGAGCACGAACAGGAGCTGGCGGCCCGGGCCATGTTCTTCAAGTCCGAGGTGGAGGGCTTCATCCACCGCCTGGGCGGCGAGATCATCGCCCTGGTGGCCGGCGACGAGGGCCGCCTGCCCGAGCTGGTCCAGTGGTGGAACGAGCGGACCGCCGACTGGATGGACGCCTGGAGCCAGGACCGCGAGTTCACGGCGCCGGACCAGGAAGAGCCCGCCTCGGCGGAGGAGGAGACGCGGCCGTGATCTTCAGCTTCACCCCGGGCGAACGCCACGTGTTCCGGCGCAGGCCGCGCATCCCGGTTTCGCGCTGGGCCGCCGCGCACCTCGTGATCCCGGACGGCCCCTTTCGCGGTGGCCGCTTCCGCCTGGACGTGAACCCCTATCTGCCGGGCATCATGGACACCTGGGGCGAACCCGGGGTGGAGGAGGTGCTCGTTCGCGGCGCGCCCCAGACCGGCAAGACCCTGGCCATGTACGCCTGCCTGTCCTACGCCGTGGACATGCGCCCCGGGCCGCGCATGCTCGGCATGCCCGACGACGAGACCCTGCGCAAGGTCACGGACGCCAAGCTCAAGCCCATGTTTCGGGCCTGCCGCCCGGTGCGCGAACTCCTGGGCAAGATCTCCGGCGGCCAGGTGCGTTTCCGCGACGGCTCGGCCCTCTATCTCTCCAGCGCCCAGAGCCCGGCCCAGCGGGCCTCGATCTCGGTGCAGGATCTCTTCCTGGACGAGGAGGACCTCTACCGCCAGGTCGCCGGGCAGGGCGTGCCGGTCCTGGACTTCCTCGAACGCACCCGTTCCTATTCGCACAAGAGCAAGGTCCTGCGGGTCAGCAAGCCCGTGGGCGACGAGGGCAGCTCGATCTGCTTCGCCATGGCCCGGCGCGAGGACGGCGGCTACGAGGCCGTGGACGAGCTGCGGCGCTTCGAGGCCCGCTGTCCCTCGTGCATGCGCTTCCAGGTCCTGAACGAGTCCGGGCTCGTCTGCCGGGAGTCCAAGGACCCGGCCGAGATCGAGCGCAAACGGCTGGCGCGCTACAAGTGCGCCCTCTGCGGCTATCTCTGGACCGACCATGCCCGCGACGTGGCCGTGTCCGCGGGACGCTGGGCCGCCGAGGAGCCCGTGGAGCGGCCGCGCAAGATCGCCTTCCACCTCCCGGCCATCCTCTCCCGCAACGTGAGCCTGTCGCAGATCCTGGCCGCCAAGCTGCGGGCCGAGGCCACCGACTCTCCGGACATGAAGCAGGCCTACGCCAACGGCTACTGGGCCGAACCCTATCTGGCCGCCGAGATCGCACCCGAGAAAAACGCACTGCTGGAGCTGCGCGAGCCGGACCTGAAGGCCCGCATCGCGCCTCGCGAGGCCGTGGCGCTCACCTGCGGCATCGACATGCAGAAGCGGAGCTTCTTCTTCACGGTCTGGGCCTGGGCCGAGGGCCTGCGCTCCTGGCTCATCGACTACGGCAGGCTGCGGGACTTCGAGGACGTCCTGGCCCTGGTCCACGAGACCGCCTATCCCCGCGAGGGCGGGGGCGAGCTCTCCATCTGGCGCGCGGCCCTGGACACCGGCGGCGGCCGCACGGACCCGGGTCTGCTCACCCGCACGGAGGAGGCCTACGCCTTCCTGCGCGCGAGCGGCGGGCCCCGTCTTTTCGGAACCAAGGGCCTGTCCAGGCCGAGCCAGACTCCCGTGCGCTTCACCGTGGTCGACAAGATGCCCAAGTCCAAGCGGCCCATCCCGGGCGGCCTGACGCTCTACCTCCTGGACGTCTCCTACCTCAAGGCCCTGGTCTTCGGCCGCCTGAGCCAGGACGCGCGCCAGCCCGCCCGGCTCTACGAGCTCACCGAGCGGGACGGGGTCTGGGAGCCGGACGAACACGAGGAGTTCATCCGCCAGATGACGGCCGAACGCCTGGTGCGCGGCCGCGACGGCAAAATGCGATGGGAGCGGCTGCACAAGGACAACCACTACCTGGACGCCACGGTGCTGGCCCACGCCTGCGCCGACGGCTCCTGGTCCCCGAGCCTGCAGTACGTGATCCGGCGGGACAGGGAGCTGGAGACCCGGCAGGCCCGGCCCCGGCCCGAGCGGACAGGCGGGATCAACCCTTACACCGGAGAGGAGCGATGAGCGCGGAGGAAGCCGTGGTGGCCGCCCTGGCCCTGGCGCAGAACGGAGTGGACTACTCGCCCCGGCTCGGGGCCGTGTGCCCGGTGTGCGGAACCGAGCATCTGCCGGTGTACAAGACCATGCCCTGGAGCGGGAACGCGCGCGTGCGCTACCACAAATGCCCCAACCCGGCCTGCCTTCTGGGAAAGCTGGGGCGGAGCGTGAAGTCGATCGAGGTGGAGCATGAGGCGCTTCACTTGACCGCCTCCTGATCCTGTACTATTTACTGTACAGAATAGGAGGCGCGAACATGCCCGAAGCCATCACCTACACCGACGCCCGGAAGAACCTCGCGGCCACCATGGAGGCGGTCTGCGACTCCCACGAGCCGGTGATCATCACCCGCCGCAAGTCCCCGGCCGTGGTCATGATGTCCCTGGCGGACTACAACAGCATCGCCGAGACGGCCTACCTGCTCAAGAGCCCGGCCAACGCGGCCCGGCTGCGCGAGAGCATCCGCGCGGCCGAGAGCGGCAAGAGTTTCGAACACGACCTGCGGGACGAGTGATGCCCCGGCTCACCTGGACCGAGCAGGCCTGGGAGGACTACCTCTACTGGCAGAAGACCGACAAGGCCGTGCTCAAGCGTCTGAACGCCCTGATCCGGGACGCCCTGCGCACGCCCTTCGAGGGCCTGGGCAAGCCCGAACCGCTGCGCTTCGACCTCACCGGATACTGGTCCCGCCGCATCAACCAGGAACACCGGCTCGTCTACGCCTTCGATGGCGAGGCCGACGCCCTGGTCATCGTGCAGTGCCGCTACCATTACTGATCGCTGCCGGCCGCCGCGGACACGATCCCTGCAACTGGCCCGGGAAACACCTCGGCCCAGGCCGCCCCTGATCACCCCCTGCCTGGGAATGCCCACACTGCCGCAACCGTCCCGCCCGGCCTGACAGCTGGACAGGCTTGGGCGTGATCGTGGAAGCCAGGCGGGAAGGATGGAAGCGGCAGCGGAGACAGAAAAGAAACGGGGAGGAAACCCCTGTTCCCTCCCCGTTCGATTGTTGAAATTGAGCCTCTTGCAGACTGTGACCGGCATGCACTACTTTTTGAGAGGTTCCCGCGTCGTGTCGGGGTCAAGGACCAAGGCAAACCGCCTCCCGAACTCACGGCAGCGGTGCAGTCCCTCCCCGTCCGGCGCCCACAGTTCGCGCAGCCCCTCGTCGGACACCTCGAATCCGCATCCCCGCAGGTGCTCGTTCAGCATCTTCACGCTCTCGCCGCTCCAGCCGTAGGAGCCGAAGGCCGCGGCCTTCTTTTTCTTGAAGCCCAGGCCGCGCATCATTTCCAGCAGGCCGCCCAGGGAGGACAGATAGCCCCGATTGATGGTCGGAGAGCCCAGAAGCACGGCCCTGGAACGGAAGACCTCGGTGATGATGTCGTTCTTGTCCGTGCGGGCGGCGTTGAAGAGCTTCACCGTGGCGGCGGGCGCAGCCTCGCCCAGGCCCTCGGCGATGGCCTCGGCCATGCGCCGGGTGCTGTTCCACATGGTGTCGTAGGCAATGGTCACCTGGTTCTCCTGGTAGTCCGCCGCCCACTCCAGGTACCTGGCCACGATGCTCATGGGGTCGGTGCGCCAGATGGTGCCGTGGCTGGGGCAGATCATCTTGAGCGGCAGGTTCAGACCGGCGAACTCCTCGATCTTGCGCTTCACCAACGGGCTGAAGGGCGTGAGGATGTTGGCGTAGTATTTCAGACACTCCGCCTCCAGGGCGCAAGGGTCGGCCAGATCGTTGTACATGCCCTCGGTGGCCAGGTGGTGGCCGAAGGCGTCGTTGCTGAAGAGGAGGTCCTCGCCGGTGAGGTAGCAGAACATGGTGTCCGGCCAGTGCAGCATGGGCGCCTCGATGAAGATGAGCTCGCGCTTGCCCAGGCTCAGACGCTGGCCGGTCTTCACCACCTGGAAGTTCAGGTCGATGTGGTGCTGGCCGGTGATGGACTTCACCGCGTTGGCGGTGCAGTACACGGGTACGCCCGGGATATGTCGCATGAGTTCGGGCAGTGCGCCGCTGTGGTCGGGTTCGGCGTGGTTGACGATGACGTAGTCGATGCCCGCCAGCTCCACGGTGGCGGCCAGCTGCTGCACGAACTCCTTGGCGTAGGGGCCCCAGACCGTGTCGATCAACGCGGTCTTTTCGTCCCGCACCAGATAGGAGTTGTAGGTGCTGCCCTTGTGGGTGGAATACTCCTCGCCGTGGAAGCGGCGCAGTTCCCAGTCCTTCTTGCCAACCCAGGTCACGGCATCGGTTATTTTCAAGCTCATGGAGGCTCCTCCGTTGTTGCATGGTCGCGTTCAGGACAGACGGAGACTGGAGACGGGGGCCTCCCCATCGCCTTGGTGGCGTTTGAAGACGAACACCCCAAGGACTCCAGCGCGCCGGACCGATCCCCGGCAAGGATGGCGCTTTTCCTTCCATGCCTGGATACTGAAGATGTATCATGTTTTTCGGTAAAAAACACCTTGGGGGAGGACATCGCGACAGTCCGCGGCTTCTTTCCCGGCCCTGGTAATTTACCAGCCCTGGTAACGACTCCCTTCCCTCCGAAATGAACCGCGCTGTAGGTTCGCTCCAAAAGACCCCTTTGGAGCGGACATGGCCACGCGCGACGAACTGCAGGCCCGGCTGAACCGGTATCTGGCCGCCGAGGAGGCGATCCTCGGCGGGGCCCAGTCCTTCACCGCCGGGGACACCGTCTTCTCCCGGGCGAACCTGCCCGCGCTCCAGCAGCAGATCGAGAAGCTGGAGGCCCGCCTGGCCTGCCTGTCCGGTTCCCTGCACGGTCAGGCCGTGTTCGGAGGCCGCCGGTGAACCTCGCGCGCGGCCTCTACGACATCTGGACCCTGGGCATGGCCCACATCATCGGCCTGCGCCGCCCGGCACGGGCCGTGGAGTACATGCGCCAGCGCCGGGCCCTGCTGTCCTACGCCGCGGCCTCGCGCAAGGGCGCCAACCGCAACTGGCGTCCGGCCAACAAGACCGCCGACGAGCACATCCGCCGCGACTGGGCCTGGGTCACGGCCCGGGCCCGCGACCTGGCCCGCAACTCCGCCCACGTCTCCGGTGCGCTGGAGAAGATCTGCAACAACGTGATCTTCACCGGCATCCGGCCCCAGGCCCAGCTGCGCACGGCCCAGGGCCGCCTGGACCGGGCGCGCAACACCCGGGCCGAGGATCATTTCCGGCGCTGGGCCGAGCACCGGCGCGTGGACTTCTACGGCAAGCAGGAACTGGCCCTGCGCCATTGCTGGGTGGACGGCGAGGCGCTCGTGCACTTCTACGAGTCCGCCCGGCTCCTGCGCGAGGGCGTCGTGCCCCTGGGCCTGGAAATCCTGGAGGCGGACCACCTGGACGCCTCGGTGCACGGGGAGCTGGCGAACGGCAACAGGGCCGTGCGCGGCGTGGAGTTCGACGCCGAGGGCGCGCCCGTGGCCTACCACCTGTTCAGTGAACACCCCGGCGGCCTGGGGCCCATGGGCCGCTCGGCCCGCGCCTCGGCGCGCGTTCCGGCCGAGCGCGTGGCCCACGTCTTCGCGCCCAAGCGCGCCTCCCAGACGCGCGGCATGTCCTGGCTAGCGGCCGTGATCATGGAGATGCACGACTTCGACGAGTACCAGGACGCCGAGCGCATCGCGGCCCGGCTCACGGCCGCCTTCGGCTTCTTCGTGGAGACCCCCTATCCCGAGGCCATGGATCCGGCACACTTCGGCGGGGCTCTGCCCGGCGGCCACGAGGGCGGCGAGGTCCGGCTCCCGGACTTCGTGGAGCCCGGCCGGATCCAGATCATGCCCGCGGGCACCAAGATCAACGCCGCGGGCTTCACCCGGCCCGGCATGACCTACGAGCCGTTCAGCAAGGTCCAGCTGCGCGGCGCGTCGGCGGGCCTGGGCATGAGCTACGAGGCCTATTCCAACGACTACACCGACGCCTCCTACTCCTCGGCCCGCTCGGCGGCCCTGGAGGAGCGCCGGGGCTACCAGAAGCAGCAGATCTTCCTGAACCGGGCCTTCAACCGTCCGGTCTGGGATCTCTGGTCCCGCTTTCTTTTCCTCTCCGGCCTGGAGGATCTGGGCCCGGAGATCCCCGTCACCTGGCAGACCCCGGGCTGGCCCTGGGTGGACCCGTACAAGGACGCCAGCGCGGCCAAGCTGGAGCTGGCCCTGGGCTCCACCTCCCGGCGGCGCATCGCGGCCTCGCGGGGCCAGGATCTGGACGAGATCATGGACGAGCTGGCCGAGGAGCAGACGTTCTTCGGCGGGCTGCAAGCCAAGGAGAACGGCAATGCCCAAGCCCAGGAGGAATGAGGCCAAGCAGGACTTCCTCGGCCGCTGTCTGGCCGAGCGCCGCGAGGTCGGAGAGTCCGAGGCCGACGCCCTGGCCGCCTGCACGGCGGACTGGAACCAGGGCCGCATGGCCCGGCTGGCCGAGCTGCGCGACCGGAACACGGCCATGCTCGCGGCCGAGGTCGCCATGTCCGGCGAACAGGCCCCGGAAGGCGGGGACGGGCCGTCCCGCTTCGCCATCCTGGCCTACACCGGCAAGGAGGTGGACTGGGGCTGGCTCGGCCGCTTCATCATCGACCTCAAGGGCCTGAAGCTCCGCAAGGAAAAGGCCCCCAGCTTCTACTTCCACGATCCCCACGAGGTGGTCGGCACCATCGACGGCGCCAGGACGGACGCCAACGGCTTCTATGTCCTGGGCCAGTTCTCCCAGGTCACCGGCAGGGCCCGGGAGGTGCTCGGCCTAGCCCGCGAGGGCTTCCCCTGGCAGGCCTCCATCGGCGTGGAGGGCCGGAAGCTCCTGCGGGTGGAGAAGGGCAGAACCCACATGGTGAACGGCCGGACCGTCGAGGGCCCCATCGATGTCTGGCTGGAGTCGGAAGTCTTCGAGGTCAGCTTCGTCCCGTTCGGGGCGGACGACGATACCGCGGCCGTCGCCCTGAGCGCGGACGCCAACCTTTCCCAGGAGGAAGACGAGATGCCCGAGAAAAAGGACTTGATGACCCCGGCCGCCCCGGCCCCGGGCGACGGCCGCCTGGAGGCTCCGGCCCAGGAGGCCGAGCTGGCCGCCGTGCGCCGGGAGGCTGCCGAGACGGCCCGCCGGGACACCGCCGAGCTCTATCAGCGCGGCCTGCAGCTCAACCTGAGCGCGGCCCAGGTCACCGAGGTGGTGGGCCAGGGCCTGCCCCTGGACAAGGCCACGGCCCGGCTCTTCGAACTGGCCGGACAGGCCAATCCGCCCCTGGCCGGGGTCCGGCTGGAGACGGGCGCTGACGAGCGCGACAAGTTCCGTCTGGCCGCGCGCCACGGCGTGCTCCTGCGCCTGGGCCTCGGGGTGGACAAGCCCGCTCCGGGCCACGAGGAGTTCCGGGGCCTGACCACCTACGAGCTGGCCCGCCTCTGCCTGGAACGCGCGGGCGTCGACACCCGGGGCCTGTCCCGCAACCAGGTGGCCTCCAAGGTCCTGGCCCTCTCGTCCGGGCCCATGAGCACCTCGGACTTCGCGGCCGTGTTCAAGGACGCGGTGCACAAGACCCTGCTCAAGGCCTACGCCGAGACCCCCTCCACCTGGCGGCCCTGGGTCAACGTGGTCCCGGCCACGGACTTCAAGGAGATCCACGGCATCGCCCTGTCCGAGGCCCCGGACCTCGTGCTCACCCTGGAGGGCGAGGAGTACAGGACCGGCACGCTCCGGGACAAGCAGGAGTCCTACAGCGTGGGCAAGTACGGCCGCATGGTCCCCCTGACCTACGAGATGATCGTCAACGACGACCTGCGGGCCTTCGCCCGGATGCCCCGGCTTCTGGGCCAGGCCGCCCGGCGCAAGGAGTCGGACGTGGTCTACGGCCTGCTGCTCAGCGACACCCTGCGCCTGAAGGAGGACAACAAGCTCCTCTTCCACGGCGACCACCGCAACCTGGCCTCCGGCGCGGCGCTCGGCCCGGTGTCCCCGGACACCCTCAAGGCCATGCAGACCGCCATGCGCCGCCAGAAGGGCATCCAGGGCGCCAAGCTCAACCTGGCCCTCAAGTACATCATCGTCCCGGCCATCCAGGAGACCGACGCGGACATCGTCCTGCGCTCGGCCACCCTGCCCAAGGAGAACATGCCCGCCGGCACCCTCAACCCCTGGTCCACCAAGGGCATCACGCCCATCGTGGAGCCCCGCCTGGACGACGTGAGCGAGAAGGCCTGGTTCGGCGCGGCCGACCCGGCCCAGGTGGACACCGTGGAGGTGGCCTTCCTGGACGGCAGCGAGCAGCCCTACCTGGAGGAGATCGAGGAGGCCCGGAACGACTCCCTGTTCTGGAAGGTGCGCCACGTGTTCGGCGCGGGCGTCATGGACTTCCGCGGCCTGCAGAAGAACCCCGGCGAATAGGCCGGAGCGCGAAGGAGAGAGCCCATGCTCAACCACGTCTGCGAAGGAAAGGTGCTCAAGTACGAGAACGCCACGGGCAAGGCCATCCCCTCGGGTGAGCCCGTGGTGATCGGCGCGCTGTTCGGCCTGGCCGTGCGGGAGATCCCGGACGGCGGTTCCGGAAGCGTGGCCATCAGCGAGGTCTTCGAGGTCCGCAAGGCCGCCGGAGCCGTGCCCCAGGGCGCGAAGCTCTACTGGGACGCGGACGGCAGCCCGGTTTCCGGCGCTGCCGGAAGCGGGGCCCTGACCACCACGGCCACGGACAACCTCGCCGCCGGAGCGGCCTTCACCGGGGCCGCCGACAGCGCGCCCACGGTCCAGATCAAGCTCAACGTCTGATCCCCCAACCCCTCCTCCCTTGTGCGGCGGGGGTCCGGTCCGGCGGTCGGGCCGGGCCCCCGCGAACAGGGAGGAGCCAACCGCGAAGGACGGCCGAGCATGGACAAGTCGAGCCTCCACGCCAGGGCGGAAGCCGAAGGCATCCCGGCCGGGCTGGTGGACCAGATCACCGCATCCGAGGGCCTGCGCCTCCAGGCCTACCGCTGCCCCACGGGACACGTGACCATCGGCTGGGGCCACAACCTGGAGGCCCGGCCCGTGCCCGGCATCCCCTGCGAGGTCGGCGCGGCCATCACCCGCGAGCAGGCCGACCGCCTGCTCGTCGCGGACCTCCTGGACGCCCGGGCCGACATGCTCCGGCGCTGGCCCTGGGCCGCGCACCTGGACCCGCCGCGCCAGGCCGTGCTCTGGGACATGGTCTTCAACATGGGCGCGGCCAAGGTGGCCGGTTTCGCCCGGGCCCTGCACGCCATGCGCACGGGCGACTATCCCCGCGCCGCCGACGAGATGCTCGACTCGCTCTGGGCCAAGCAGGTGGGCGGCCGGGCCCGGCGTCTGGCCCGGCAGATGGCCGACAACCGCTGGGAGGGCTGAACATGGACGCCGGCTACGGCAACGCCCTGCTTCTGGCCGCCGCCCTGGCCCTGGCGGCGGTGACGTTCGTCTGTTCCGGCCTTGGCGGGCTCTGCGGCTGGCTGTTCTTCGACAGATTCTGGTTCGGGGCCGTGACCGGCGCGGGCGTGGCCCTGCTTTTCGCCTTGGCGGCCGCGGCCTGGGTCTTCCTGCGCAACGGAGTGGCGTGATGGGTCTCATGTCCGTCATCGGCAACATCTTCACGGGCGGCGCGTCCTCCGTGGTGGACGCCGTCGGCTCGGCCGCCGACAAGCTGTTCACCTCGGACGAGGAGCGGGCCAAGGCGCAGGCGGAGATCGAGGAGCTCAGGCAGAAGCCCTACGTCATGCAGATCATGACGAACCTGGCCGAGGCCGCGCACAAGTCCGTGTTCGTGGCCGGATGGCGGCCCTTCCTGGGCTGGATCGGCGGGCTCGCCCTGGCCTCCTACTACCTGCCCAAGCACGTCATGGGCGCGGTGCTCTGGTCCTGGCAGTGCATCGCCATCATGGCCCAGGCCCCGGACATCCAGGCCGTGGTCCTGCCCGCCTATCCCGTGGAGCTGTCGGGCACGATCATGGAGCTCATCCTCGGCATGCTCGGCCTCGCGGTCACGCGGAGCTGGGAAAAGAAAGAGGGGGTGGCGCGGTGAGCAGGGAATCCGTGGAAGTCACGCTGGCCAGGCTGGAGGAGATGCTCAAGGCGCATTTCGCCCGGGACGACGAGCGCAGCGAACGGATCAAGGCCCTGGAAGAGGACGTGGATGCGCTCCAGGCCCTGGAACAGCGCCGCAAGGGCGGCGCGGCCGTGCTCGCCCTGATGATGGGCGCGGCGGCCACCATGGGCGGGATCATCGCCAAATTCGTACCCCTGTTCAACGGGAAGTAGGGGCCGCCAGATGAATTTCGGCGGCGCGGCCGCGGCCATCCTGGCCGCGCAGGGCGAGGCGGTGGTCCTCAAGCGCGGCGGGGCGGAGACCCCGTTGCGGGCCGTGGTCACGGACCACGGGCTCTGCCCGCCGCCGCCCGGCTGGCCCGGGCCGGTGTTCAACCACGTGGCCGAGCACGCGGAGTTCCGTTTCGACGCCTCCCAGGCCGACCCGGCCCGGGGCGATCTCATCCTCTGGTCCGGCCGGGAGTACGGCGTGCGGCAGGTCCTGCCCGAGCCGCGCTCCCTGCCGTCCGCGCCCCTGTGGCGGGTCTGCCGCGCCGCCGCCCAGCAGCGAGGGAAGTACTGATGTCCGAAGAGTTCACCGTCATCGGCCGCATCCGCACGGCCAAGGGCCGCTCCTATCCCGTGGTGCTGGACCGGGCCTCGCGCTTCGGCACCCGGTTCCAGGTCACGGACGCCTCGGTCCCGGCGCTGGCGGCGCTCGTGCGTGATTTCCCGGAGGAGCTGAACAAGGCCCTGGGCTCCCTGGGCTACTGGCTGCGGGCCGCGGTCAAGGGCGCGCTGCGCCACGGCGGGCGGCCCTACGCGGGCTGGCCGCCGCGCGTCCCCCTGACCCTGTCCCGGCGGGAGAAGTCCGGCTCCTGGGCCCGGTCCGCCTTGCCGGAGCAGCCCTTCGGAGACCTGGAGCGGGCCGTGGGCTACCTGGCCGAGGACTACAAGTTCCAGGTCAGCACGGGCTGGCTGTCCAAGGCGGCCGCGCGCCTGGCCGGAAAGCTCCAGGCGGGCTTCCGCACCAGGATCACGGCCTCCATGCGCCGCAAGTTCATCCGCGAGGGCTACCGCCTGGGCGGCAAGGGCGAGATCGCGGCCCCGGCCCGGCCCGTGATCCGACCGGTCTACGACGCCTTGAAGCACAAGTTCGGCCCGCGCATCGAGGCCCGGATCCAAAAGTACATGCGCGAAAGGAGGCTGGCCGCATGATCCGCGCCGAAGCCCAGACCGTGGCCGAGGCCTGGTTCGAGGCCCTGCTCTCCGGCGTGGCGCTCAATGCCTTCTGCCTGGAGCGTTTCGGCAGGGAGCCCGCGATCCAGCTCGGCACCGATCCCTTCAACCTCCAGGGCGAGCCCGACGCGCCCTTCGTGGTCGTGGTCCCCATGCAGACCAAGGACGGCCCGGACCTGTCCGCGGCCGAGGGCGAGCGCATCGAGTACCGGCTCATGCTGGCCCTGGGCCTGGAGGACGGGGAGGTGGAAAGCGTGGGCGGACGCGGCCGGGTCTTCCGGGGCTACCGCAGCGCGGCGGAGTTCGAGGCCCGGGCGCTCCAGGTCCTCATGGACAGCGCCTACCGTCCGGCGGTCTGGGAATCCGAGACCGCCCAGCCGGGCGAGAACTACTTCGAGAGGCACGTCTTCATCACCGTGACCGCCGAGAACACCATCGGCGGCTTCTAGGAGGAATCCATGACCCAGGAAAGCGGCAGTCTCACCAGAACCTACATGGCCTTCGAAGAGTCCTTCAACACGCTTCCGGCGGTCGTGAAGGGCTACGTCATCCCGGTCACGGACAACAAGCTGGCCGGGCAGCAGGAACAGAGCGCGTCCAAGGTGCTCTCCGGCCATGTGGACGCCACGGCCCCGGACCGGGGCAACCTGAACGTGGCCGGAGACATCAACGTGCCCGTGGACGCCCATTCCTTCGGCCTGCACCTGCGGCACATGTTCCTGCTCCC
>Ga0228536_1002227_pt1 | contig 12434 bp, 14 predicted proteins | sample SJ1Smetagenome_FD_168611 | JGI IMG/M metagenome (GOLD analysis project Ga0228536, IMG submission 168611) | Enriched culture of PCE-dechlorinating microbial communities from Ithaca, New York, USA - SJ1.S | ecosystem: Engineered > Modeled > Simulated communities (microbial... > Unclassified... | reverse complement strand
GTGGTACTGATAGGCCATCTTCAGCCCCACCTCCACCGCCGTGGAACCGTTGTCGGAATAAAAGACCTTGCGTAATCCGGCCGGTGCGATCTCAATCAACCGCTTGGCCAGCAGGATTGACTGTTCGCCCGCCAGCCCCAGCAGGGTTGAATGCTCCAACCGGGCAGCCTGATCAGCCAGCGCCTTGTTCAAGGCAGGATGACTATGACCATGCACATTGGTCCACATAGAGGCCACACCATCCAGGTAACGGCTACCGTCCGAATCGATCAGCCAGCTTCCTTCCCCCCTCACGATCACCAGCGGTTCTTCCGCCAGCCAATCCTGCATCTGGGTAAAGGGGTGCCAGACATACTGCTTGTCCCAGCTCTGAAGCTGGGCCGTAGGCATATTTTCAGTAGCATGCATATATTTTGACCTCTCCTGCAGTTGCGAATATACATAAATATGCTATAAGCGGTACATGTAAGACCCGCTTAGTCCTCTACAACAACCACTTTCGTTTGATATACTAAAAATGCTCGCCGGGCAACACCCGGCAGCTCCGGATCAACAACTGCAGCAGATTTCTGCAAGGCCGATCATGCAGACAAGGAACCGACACGGACCAGCGGCGCCCCACGACTGCTGCCGGACCTGTGCTGCAGAGCAGAGCCTCGCTACACATTTATCCTGGAGAAGAGATCATGCCCCAGAAAGAAAACGACAACATCGCCCATGACAAGTTAAAAGCCATGATGGAAATGGCGGCCCTGGTCAACTCATCACACGAACGTTCCGTCATCATGGACCACGCCGTAAAATCCGTCTGCCGCCTGACCGGCGCAGAAGCCGGCAGTCTGCTGTTGCTCGACGAATTTACCGGACACCTTGATTTTGAAGTAGTCACCGGCGGCAGAGAAGAACTTTTGCCGTTCTTCCGTGTCCCCAAAGGCCAGGGAATTGCCGGGTGGGTTGCCCAGAATGACCTGCCGATCATAGTACAGGATGTCCAGTCCGATGAACGTTTCTTCAAGTTTACCGATCAGGAACTGGGCTTTACCACCCGTGACATGATTGCCGTACCACTGCGAGTCAACGGAACGGTCATCGGGGTCTTGCAGGCGATCAACAAAAACTCCGGCTCCTTCAACCATGATGACCTGAAACTGGCCATGGCATTTGCCAATCAGATCGCCTCAATCATCAACAAGACAGATAAGGAACAGCCACACTGCTCAACCTCCAGTGCATAAAGGGCTTTAAAAACGTCATGAGGAAGGCTGGATACAAGGCGCACCAGCGCATCGACCAAGACATAACGGAATAGTCAGGCGAGGAAGAGAGCACCGCGCAACGCCGTAGACAGACTCCGCAGCAGTTTTTCAAAGACCTGATAAAGCCTCTTGACTCTCAGCGGGCTGATTAGGTATAGTCGCAAAACTTTGCCAGAGTGGTGAAATGGTAGACACAGCAGACTCAAAATCTGCCGAGGGCAACCTCATGCCGGTTCGAGTCCGGCCTCTGGTACCACAGCACAATCCAGCATCATCCGATGCAGACTAAAAGCCCTTGAGCATTCAAGGGCTTTTTTGTTTCTCTGGCAGGCCAGTCCGGTTGAGGCCAGTCAGACGGAAAGCACCAATACCTGCTAGGCAAGCCGGTCCAGCGGCGACATCACCCCCATCCCGCCCTTGTTCAGCACATGGGTATAAATCATCGTGGTCTGCACATCCTTGTGTCCCAGCAACTCCTGCACGGTACGGATATCATACCCCGCCTGCAGCAGATGGGTCGCAAAAGAATGCCGCAGGGTATGGGGCGTCACATTCTTGGTCAACCCCGCATCAACCGCAGCCTGCTTGATCGCCCGCTGCAGCCCCTTTTCATCCAGATGATGCCGTCTGGTCACACCTGAACGGGGATCAACCGATAACCGCGCAGACGGAAAGACATACTGCCAGACCCACTCCCGCCCGGCATTGGGATACTTGCGGGCAACACTCTCAGACAGCCAGACCTCACCGTACCCCTTTAAAAGATCCTGCTCATGCGCCTGCCTTACCTGTTTCAGATGTTCCTGCAACGGCTTGAGCAATGACTGTGGCAGCATGGTCACCCGGTCTTTACCCCCCTTACCCTCCCGAATCAGCAGCTCGGCTCGTTCAAAATCAAGATCCTGCACACGCAGCCGCAACCCCTCCAGCAAACGCATACCGGTACCGTACATCAGACGGGCCAACAAAGCATAGGCCTGTGGCACATGGGCCAGCAGAGAATGCACCTCTTTCTCGGTCAGCACCACCGGCAACCGCTTCGGCTTTTTGGCCTGTTCCACCTCATCCAGCCAGGGCAACTGAATTTCAAGCACCTCTTTATACAGAAACTGCAGAGCTGCCTTGGCCTGATTCTGGGTGGCAGCCGCCACCTGCCGCTCAGTCGCCAGGTACGTTAAAAACCCCTCAATTTCTTTCTTGCCCATCTCTTGCGGGTGCCGTTTATTGTGATACAGTATGTAACGCTTTGCCCAGTCAAGGTACACATCCTCAGTCCGGCGGCTGTAATGTTTCAACCTGATACGATCACGCAACTGGTCCAGCAACTTCGGCTTGGCAGATTGATTTTGCATGACGTTTTCCCCTTTATATTTAGGACGTTTTTTATTTGTGTTAGGCAAATAATAACAGCTAATTGAGAAAAGTCACGCTACACAAACCGACAATTTGACGTTTTTTACAAAAAATTTAGGACGTCTAATAAACGTTAGACAACAATGCAATCAGGCTTACCAAGGCCATTAATCAAGTTTTTCAATTCTTGTATGTATTCGGCTTTTGTCCATCCTTCAATTTCGCAAATCATGAGGTCAGTCTTAATGTCAGCTAACAGACGCAGTTTGAACCTTTGCCGTGCCAGCTCGTTTACAGTACGTACGTAACTGGCATCAACCACCTGAACCGGCTTAGATTTTTGTGGCTGTTCAATAACTTTTGGAGATGACGGCTGGCTATCCATACAAAAAAGCAATCTTTGAGGCTCCAGCACTCGCAACAGGGCACGCTGCTGCCCATTCAGTGGACTTTTGCCGTTTGTAACAAAACTATAACCATGCAAAGGGGAACCGGCAGTCTTATCAACAGACCATCCTTCAGGCATCACCTCAAGCAACTGCCATCCTTTGTATGTTTTCATGCTTGGCCCTTTCGTCGTCTAACGGCTCAATCAAGTGGGACTGGCTTACTGCGTGCTGAATTTTGCCTGTGTCCCTGTCGTCCGTTGGTAAGCTGGTTAAATTTCTTCTCGCTGGTGTCGCCAGCCCCTTATCTCGTAGCTCGTTAGGTTCATCTACGTCAGTACTGAGCAGGAAGCTTTTTTCTGGACTTCAACTCTGTGTCAGATTATACATTCGTTACCAATTCCATATGAGAGGATCGTCAATGCGAACCTGGCTCATTGCCACAAACAATAGCTCTAAAATCTAAACCCGCCCCTTCGGCGGGTTTTTCGTTTTTTCAGGGTGTAAAGAAATTTTACAGTTTTTCATATCAAGCTTTAATATCAGCAGGTTACTAGCAAGAACCTAACGGCTCAATCAACTCGGACTGGCTTACTGTGTGTTGAATTGCACCAGTTTCTCAGTCGTAAGGTGGTCGGTTAGTCAAGCAGCATCGCTCCGGCATCGCCAGCCGGTTATCTCGTAAACGTTAGAGTGCAAATAATATGAGCTATCTTTCTCTTTTCAGAATGCCGACACCCATGAAAATCACTGGGCGATCTTCAAGCATCACAAACGCTTTCATCAACTCAATAATTCCGGTTGTTAAGCCAAGCGAAGCCGAAATAAAGAAAGCGCTAGAAATACTTGAAATGTCGCCAGAAACTTTCCAGTGTGCGTACTGTGGTGACTCAGCTTCTGAATGGGATCATTTGCGACCATTGGTTAAAAACAAAAAACCAACTGGATACATTTCGGAAATCCACAACCTTGTCCCTTCATGTGGCAAATGCAATCAGTCCAAAGGCAATAAAGAATGGAAAACTTGGATGCTAAGCACTGCGAAACTGTCTCCAACTACTCGTAATATTAAAGACATTAGTGCTCGCATCAAACGGCTGGAAGCGTATGAAAATTGGGGGGTCGCAACTAAAATAAATTTTGAAAGCATTGTCGGTACCGACGCCTGGAAGCAACACTGGGAAAATTGCGATAACCTTCAAAAATCCATGCAAGAAGCGCAAAATCTTGCTTCCCGAATCAATCAAATAGTTGCCAATGCGCACAAAGCACTCTAACGGCTCAATCAACTCGGACTGGCTTACTGTGCGCTGATTTTCACCAGTTTCTCAGTCGTCAGTTGGTCGTTTAGTCAAGCAGCACCGCTCCGGCATCGCCAGCCGGTTATCTCGTGAACGTTAGAAGCCTTTTGTACCAGCGTCCTCCGTGGCACCTAAAGTCAAAAACGCTTCGGCCAGCTAGGCCGCATTAAATCTGGGCTAGCGGGCTTTTTCGCACGTTGTAATTCAGGGGTTGTTTGGTAAGCTGTTGCAACGGTGTGGTAAGTTCCGCCTGGCCGGTTCTTCCGGCTTTTGTGGGCGGTTTTCGGCAGCGCAAGGTAAACGCCAGCTTGGGTAAGCGCTTCTCTGCTCCTAACGGCTCAATCAACTCGGACTGGCTTACTGTGCGCTGAATTTCACCAGTTTCTCAGTCGGAAGTATGTCGGTTAGTCAGGCAGCACCGCTCCGGCGTCGCCAGCCGGTTATCTCGTAAACGTTAGGCACTGGAGTTTATGACAAACAATAGGAGCGCAAATGGACTTGATAAATAAATACGGCAAAGAACTTGTAGCCTTGTTAGTCCCATTTATAACTTGGTTCCTTAATGTAGGTATTAAGGCAAAAGCGAAGCTGATATGGACAAGTCCGCATTCTTTTACATTTTTAGTTCAAGAGCCCTTGCGTGACGCAGAAGGTCAAGTGCTTAAGCCAACGCAAACGGTATACACTGCATCGATAAAGGTTATAAACACAGGCAGGGAAACAGCAAACAAAGTTGAGCTAGTATTCAACTGGAAGCCTCAGCACTTAAATTTATGGCCAGTTAGACACTATGAACAAAAAACAGATCCGGACAGCCGCCACATTTTAATATTTGAAAATTTATCGCCTAAAGAAGAAATCGGTCTAGAAATTATGTCAATCAATTCAGACTTGCCAGCATTGCTATTGGTGCGCAGTGCTGAATGTACAGCTCAAAAGGTGCATATGATGTGGGTTAAATATGTCCCTCCATGGCAAATTAATACTGCACGCTTATTTCTTCTAATTGGCCTTAGCGCCACTGTTTACTGGATCATTACTCTCATACAGTTTTTAGTTCTCAAAACACCTTATGGCAGTTAAAAACTAACAACTGTAATCAGTAATTAGCTTCATGCCTAACATCTCAATCAACTCGGACTGGCTTACTGTGCGTTGAATTTCACCAGTGTACAAGTCGTCAGTTGGCAGGTTAGTCAGGCAGCATCACTCCGGCATCGCCAGCCGGTTATCTCGTGAACGTTAGGTTCTTAATCAGAATTCATCTTGGAGGTAAGGGTAAGTATTGAGGCATTTGTGAGTATCTCGTTTGGGTTGGAAGTCTGGTCCATTGTAACAATAATTCTAATTGCTACGGGGGTGATGATGGAAAACTCATTCGTTCAGTCATACGTTTGGTGCGGGGTGGCGTTTCTGCGGGGCCAGGTGGGACCACTTTCAACCCAAATGAGAGATTAGCTCATGCTAAAACATGCTTACCTGACCAAGAGAAGCGTAGAGGGGTTCGAGTCCCCTCCCCCGCACCAAAAAACCTAACTGCTCAATCAACTCGGACTGGCTTACTGTCCGCGCAATTTAAGCAGTACCTTGGTCGGCAGTTGGCAGATAGTTCAGGCAGCACCGCTCCGGTTTGCCAGCCGGTTATCTCGTACACGTTAGGGTTTCAGAGGTAACAACATGTCTAAAGTAACCATTATCAAACAAAACCTTGGCCCACATCATGGGAACATCCAGCCCACGATCAACTTTGAAACAGCATTTAAATACATTTCTGACAACCCGGATACAGAATACCGAACAACAGGAAATCAGGTGACATTCATTGCAAAGGCAACTCTAGCCCAAAAGGGTCGCCACAGAGCTCAGCAGGTCATCATATTCCGCTCTCAAGGAAAAGAACGAGCTCGTGCCTATCAATGCTGTTGGAACCATAAAACAAACTGCGGCAAGACACATATTGATTGCTACACTCAAGCCGTTTGCCAAACCCTAACGGCTCAATCAACTCGGACTGGCTTACTGTGCGCTGAATTTCACCAATGCCCAGATCGTCAGTTGGTCGGTTAGTCAGGCAGCACCGCTCAGGCTCCGCCAGCCGGTTATCTCGTAAACGTTAGAAGCCTTGGCAAACAACGCCTCACAGGTCAGCTAAAATCAAAGACGCTTCGGCCAGCTAGGCCGCATAGAATCCGGGCTGGTAGGTATCGCAGCAGCTTGAAAATCAAGGGTTGGTTGGTACACTTGCAGGCAGTTCGTCAAGATCAAGCAACCCTGCACTTCCGGCCACGGTGGGCGGTTTCGGCAGCGCAAGGTAAACGCCGGCTTGGGCAAGTGCGTTGTTACTTCTAACGGCTCAATCAACTCGGACTGGCTTACTGTGCGCTGAATTTCACCAGTTCCTCAGTCGTCAGTTGGCAGGTTAGTCAGGCAGCACCGCTCCGGCATCGCCAGCCGGTTATCTCGTGAACGTTAGAGTTTCTCTGGGAGGGTCCATGTATCTCACTAGAAATGAAAAAGAAAAATGCATAATGGCTCGTATGTATCGTGGTGGTAAGCTATATCAAGCCAATTTTTCTCTTAAACAGCACGGAACATGGGAAGAAGCAGAAGTTGCAGCTCAAAACTGGGTTGACCAAACATTACCAACCATTCCAGAAGCCGTTCCCATCAAAGGGCGTAAAACCAGAAGAAATTCATCAGGCATTGTCGGGGTTCAGTTTGCCAAAAAGCACCCGCACAAGAGTGGTGCACGCAACGGTGCAGACAGGTGGCTGGCTTTCTGGCCTGGCTGCCCAAATGCAGGTGGCATAAGTTGGTCAGTTGAAAAATATGGTGACGAACAAGCATTCATTCGGGCAGCAATTGCCAGAGAGCTTGAAACCATAGACCGCAAGTTAATTGACCAAGAATTTGAAAACCTTATCGGCACTCCCAAGTATAAAGAGATTTTGCAGAAAAAACTTATCTAGGGGCCATCTGCGTATGTTCAAAACTCTAACGGCTCAATCAACTCGGACTGGCTTACTGTGCGCTGAATTCCACCAGTTTCTCAGTCGTCAGTTGGCAGGTTATTCAAGCAGCACCGCTCCGGCATCGCCAGCCGGTTATCTCGTGAACGTTAGAAGCCTTTGGTAACAGCGTCCTCCGTAGCGCCTAAAATCAAAAACGCTTCGGCCAGCTAGGCCGCATTAAATCTGGGCTAGCGGGCTTTTTCGCAAGTTACAATTCAGGGGTTGGTTGGTACACTTGCAGGCGACAAGACAAGATCAGGCAGGTAAACAGTTCCGGCCTCGGTGGGCGGTTTGTGGCAGCACAAGGTAAACAGCAGCTTGGTCAAGTTCGTCCTCGCTCCTAACGGCTCAATCAACTCGGACTGGCTGGTGCTGCGCTGAATTTCACCTATTCCGCAGTCGCCAGTTGGCAAGTTAGTCAGACAGTACCGCTCCGGCATCGCCAGCCGGTTATCTCGTGAACGTTAGGTACTTAAGGAGGGCATGCATGGAATTACAACTTAGTGAAAATTACGAAGAACTCGCTATCGAATGGCAGTTTCAGCTCATCAGCATACTTCGCGACACACTCAAAAAATTTGGGGTAGACAAAGATATTGCAAAAGAAATAGTTGGTGAATTTTCTTTTGACTTATCCATGTTGCACGACCAAGGAGAAATTCGGCATCAAGGTAAAGATTATAACCCCAGAATAGCGTTCGACAATTTCTCAGGCAAACTAATCTGCTCCAGCGAAGAAAGTAACCTTCACGAATACGCTTTTGGCAACACTAGCGAAGCTTATGGTGAATAAAGCGCGCACCTAACGGCTCAATCAACTCGGACTGGCTTACTCTGCGCTGAATTTCACCAGTTTCTCAGTCGTCGGTTGGTCGGTTAGTCAGGCAGCACCGCTCCGGCATCGCCAGCCGGTTATCTCGTAAACGTTAGAAGCCTTTTGTACCAGTGTCCTCCGTGGCGCCTAAAGTCAAAAACGCTTCGGTCAGCTAGGCCGCATTAAATCTGGGCTAGCGGGCTTTTTCGCAACAAGTTGAAATTCAGTGGTTGTTTGGTAAGCTGTTTCGGCAGGTTTGGCAAGATCAGGCTGGCCGGTTCTTCCGGCTTTTGTGGGCGGTTTCAGGCCACGCAAGGTAAACAGCAGCTTGGTCAAGTTCGTCCTCGCTCCTAACGGCTCAATCAACTCGGACTGGCTTACTGTGCGCTGAATTTCACCAATGTCCAGGTCGTCAGTTGGTCGGTTAGTCAAGCAGCACCGCTCCGGCGTCGCCAGCCGGTTATCTCGTAAACGTTAGACCTTTTCCGGTAGCAACAAAAAACGAACCGAAAGGAACCACCTATGAACAGCGAGTGCAGGATCAAGGAGCCACTTACGCCGTCGGATGAACAAGGACTTAGGGAACGGATCGACGAGCTGGGAACGAAGAACGCGCACCTTGAAGCGGAGAACTCGGCTCTGATGGCGGAGGTAGCGTCCCTTCATGAGCAAATAAGTAAACTTAAGTCTGAGCCTGAGTTCAGTGAGGCGTTTAGTGAAGCGACGGGCGGGCATAAGTAGCATATCATCATCCTTTCTATGTAACAGGTGGCTGTTATTGGTCGCCTAAGTCAAGTTGGTAGCCTGGGTCTAACGGCTCAATAAACTCGGACTGGCTTACTCTGCGCTGAATTGCACCAGTATCTCAGTCGTCAGTAGGTCGGTTAGTCAGGCAGCATCACTCCGGTTACGCCAGCCGGTTATCTCGTTAACGTTAGGTCCAAATACAAATATTCAACTTGGCCAACATCCCCGAAATAACGGTTGGTCAGTTTTGGTCAGTAATAAGTTGAGCTGGAGCAAAAAATGAAAATGATAAAGCGACTAATGTTCCTCTCAATAGCCTGCCTAGCAGTGATGTTGTGTTCCTGCGCGCAGGAGCAATCATCGCAACCTTCAAGCGCATATCCCGTCGCGGTCAATTTCAGTAAAGTCGGAAAATATCCCGCGCTTACTAAATCAGGTGCTGGCTACGTTTATGATGATGTGCTGGAGTATCGCGTGTGGGTTCATCCCGGAGGTGACGACTACTATCGGGCCTTCTCAACGTACGAGGAGGCGAAAAGGTTTTCGGAACAAACAGAAAAAGCCGAAGAACCACTGGTTCTTGTTTTACAACGTGAACATATTAACGAACAAGAGCCAGGAAAATTCGTCCACGTCAAAGGTGACAGGATTACTGAATGGAAAGTGGAATGGCTTTCTGGAAGCAAGCGAGGACCAGACACCATCGCAAATTTTATAAGAGAGAAGACGAAAATTCCTCAATCAGGAGGCGGCACGCAGTCGGCGCGCTGAAACTGTGCCGCTGGTACACCACCGTCTCGTATCGTCATTTTAGCTGTTTGCTGTCAACAATATCAACACGCTACAAAGACCTAACGGCTCAATCAACTCGGACTGGCTTACTGTGCGCTGAATTTCACCAGTTTCTCAGTCGTCAGTTGGTCGGTTAGTCAGGCAGCACCGCTCCGGCATCGCCAGCCGGTTATCTCGTAAACGTTAGGTTGCTAAAAATGTGAATGGATGTTGGCGGTTAATGTACAAATGCGGTGGATTGCTTTAGTTGCTCAATTACCCATGCATTCATGCTTTTCCCGGCAATACGGGCGGAAGAATATATCCTACGGTGGAGGTCAGGCGGGATACGAACCATGAACTTGCCAGTAAATGGTTTTTCCGGTTCATGGCCAAGTTGGGCGCAGAAATCAAGATAGTCTTCTACAGAATCATGAAAAGCCTGCTTTATTTCGGCTACTGTGGTTCCTTGAAATGTTATTACATCACGGGTGTTAACTACTTCACCGTGAAAGATTTCTGCTTCATCATCAAACTCGACTTTGCCAATATATCCTTTATATTCCATCATGGCTTTACACCTCCTGCCTCAAGAAATCTTCTTACCGAAACGACTGCACCTTTGTCCGTTTCCTTTTGCGGGTGTGGTCGGTGAAAGGTCGCCTTTACGTCATTCAACAAAAACCGTACTCGTGAGCCGTTGCCTTCAAATCTTTGCGCTCCGACGGCTATAAGCAAAGACTCAATGTCAGACCATGCAATATTTGAAAGGGCTGGCTCAATGAATATTGCATCCAACGTCTTGCGGTGTTTGTTATTCACAACGAAATAGTATCACCAGGTGACACTATTATACAAGATAAAATTTGGTCCACATGCGGCCTGCAACCTAACGGCTCAATCAACTCGGACTGGCTAACTGTGTGCTGAATTTCACCTGTTTCTCAGTCGTCAGTTATCCAGTAATACGAGCAACATCACCGGCGTCGCCAGCCAACTGTCATGTGCATGTCAGCAGCCTGCCCTGTATTAATAAGCATCTATACCTATCCCCGGACTTGTGCTAGACACTGGTGTTAACAACATCCTGACCAAGCTTCAGGGATTCATCACCCAACCAACAAAAGTACAGGTACGCATATGACGGCAAAAAAGTTGTTGGGAGAAATACTGGTTAATAAAGGCATCCTTTCACCGGTGACGGTTGAGCGTATGATTGCATTGGCTAATCGCGAACAGAAACGTTTCGGCTGGTTTCTGGAGGATAAGGGCCTTATCACGGGACATGAACTGTCGGCGGCACTGGCAGAACAGTTTAATATGAAGCATTTGACCAGTATTGAACAGTACAGCTACCCCAAGGAGTTGCTCTCCCTGATTACGCCTGAGACGGCACTTGAATTCAATCTGTTTCCGCTGCGCCAGGAAGGCAGCAATCTTTTGCTGGCAGTGACCGATCCCACCGACATGCGAATGGCGCATACTATTGCCAAAAACCAGGGGATGACGGTTGTTCCGGCAGTTGTTTCGCGTGAGGCGTTTTTTGCAGCCTTTTGCAAACATTACCTTGGCAGACAAATCCAGAAACCCAAGGGCGAAACCGTCCTGATTGCAGACGATGATAAGCTGACACGGGAGATGCTAAAGGAGATTCTGGTCAGCAACGGTTTTCGGGTGCTGCTGGCTGCTGATGGCATGGAGGCCTACAAGGAGATCGTTGCCAGCCGCCCTCAAGTTGTGCTTACAGATAAAGAAATGCCGAATTTTGATGGTTTCCAGTTAATAAAGCTGGTCAAGGCAATTCATGATCTCAAGTCAATACCAATCATACTGATCAGTGACAAGACAACCGATGATGATGAGGCCAGGCTTTTTGAGCTGGGATTTTTCGATTTTATGAGCAAGCCGATCAAGGCGGTCACCCTGGTCTCAAGGGTCAAGCGGGCCATGAGTGTATCCGGCGCCTCAGTAGAATCCGCTGCCTAACGCCTCATCATAGCTGACATATCATTTTCCGCTGCAGATCCCGCACCGGCTGACATCAACCGCCTGCAGCTCCGTTCCACACACTGCGCAGGCATTCAGCCACTCAGGATGCCCGGCTGCAACCGCCCGTGCCCGGGCCTCCAGACGCTTCACCTCTGCCTCCATCTCATCATTATACTGGCATTCAAACATGCTGATTACCCCAGTTTGGCCTGCACGCTGCTGACCTTGTCTTCCATGGTCTGTTCCCGATCAGTGCGGGTCCCCATCTTGATGGTGGTGGTGATACGCGGGGCGCCCATCTGATGCACCACTTCATGGCAGCGTTTGATGGCCGCAAAGACCGCATCCCACTCCCCTTCAATGTTGGTGCCGTAGGCATGCAGCGCCGTCTTCAGCCCTGCCTCGCTCAGCACCTTTTCGCAGGCAGCAATATAGCTGGAGACTGAAACCCCTACCCCCAACGGTACAACACAGAGATCAACCAAGACCTTCATACTACCCCCAACTGGTAAAATAGTTTGCCAAACAGATCCTGTTGATTACTATCAGATCTGCCTGCAGCTTTACACTGAAAAAATCCCGGCCAGGAGTCTAGCATGCCCCGTTACATTGAACCGGTATTCCGTCCGCCCAGCGAAGCCCGCAGCCTGATCTTCCAGATCACGGTGGGCTGTTCCCAGAACCAGTGCAGATTCTGCGGCATGTACAAGGGCAAGCGGTTCCACCTGCGACCTGTGAAAGAGATTCTGGCTGAGATCGCAGAGCTACCGGCCTCCTATCGGACACGGGTTGAGCAGGTCTTTCTG
>Ga0228536_1002226_pt1 | contig 12441 bp, 13 predicted proteins | sample SJ1Smetagenome_FD_168611 | JGI IMG/M metagenome (GOLD analysis project Ga0228536, IMG submission 168611) | Enriched culture of PCE-dechlorinating microbial communities from Ithaca, New York, USA - SJ1.S | ecosystem: Engineered > Modeled > Simulated communities (microbial... > Unclassified... | reverse complement strand
AATTAAATCTGCCAGTTGGCTCAACATGATCGAAATTGAATTCTCTGCTCTCTCTCGCTTGTGTTTAGCTCGCCGAATTCCGACTCTGGAACAACTTGAGCAGGAAGTTCTCGCCCTGGTGGCCGAATGGAAAGCTCAAGGTATCAAGATTAATTGGCAATTTTCTGTGCAATCGGCTCGTTCCAGGCTCAATTCTCATTATGTTAAGGTTCAGTCTGAAAACTTGAAATTCAAGTAAACTTAATTTACGCTGTAGTAAGTATTTTTTGTAAAGGAGGATAAAAAGGTGATGCCAACCAGAAACCCCGAATCGCTTTTACGAGAATTGCTAGACGCAACCGGCATCGAAATAAATGGGAAGAATCCCTGGGATATCCAAATCCATGACAAACGCTTCTACGAGCGGGTTTTCCATGAGCCACATTTGACCCTGGGCGAAGGATATATGGACGGCTGGTGGGACTGCGAACGTATCGATGAGTTAATCAACCGAATATTGTTGAGCCGCCTGGATCAAAGATTCCGCGGCAACTGGAGGGTCGGACTGTTTGTTTTACAGTCCCGCCTTTTTAACCTGCAAAGTGTGTCCAGGGCTTACGAGGTTGGCCAGCGCCATTACGACCTTGGGAATGACCTGTACTGTGCGATGCTCGACCGCCGTCTGAACTATACCTGCGGGTATTGGAAAAATGCCACCACGCTGGATGAGGCCCAGGAGGCAAAACTCGACCTGGTCTGTAAAAAGATCGGAGCGCACTCAGGCATGCGGATCCTGGATTTAGGCTGTGGTTGGGGCGCGTTTGCAAAATTCGCCGCTGAACGCTACGGGGCCCAGGTCCTGGGGGTCACGGTTTCGAAAGAGCAGGTGGCGTTGGGCACGGAGCTCTGTAAAGGACTGCCGGTAGAATTGCGTTTACAAGATTATCGCAAGGTCGATGGGGAGTACGACGCGGTCATCTCTATCGGAATTATGGAGCACGTGGGCTATCGCAATTATCGCAGTTATATGCAGGTGGTCGACCGCTGCCTCAAGCCGGGGGGGGTGGCTTTCATCCATACGATTGGATCGAACCAGGATGTGACCAGCGCGGATCCGTTTAGCAATAAATATATCTTTCCCAATGGCATGTTGCCTTCGATTTCGCAGTTGAGTAAGGCTATGGAGAACCTTTTTGTGATCGAAGACCTGCACAATATCGGTCCGCACTACGATCCCACGCTGATGGCGTGGTGCGCCAACTTCGACCGGGCCTGGCCTGAACTTAAGCAGCAGTATGATGAACGTTTCCGCAGAATGTGGCGTTACTACCTGCTTAGCAGCGCAGGCGGTTTTCGTTCCCGATCGCAGCAGTTGTGGCAAATCGTCATGACGCGTCGCGGCACGCCGCAACCCGACTGCCGTTTCAGTTAGGTAGATGATGTTCGATACCGATGTGATTATTGTAGGCGGCGGACCGGCCGGGTCAGCATGTGCCTGGCAATTAAGACAGCACAATATCGACTGTATTATCCTTGATCAGGCTAAATTTCCGCGATTTAAACCATGCGCCGGCTGGATAACGCCCCAGGTGTTGGCGGAGTTAAAACTCAAGGAAGGAAATTACCCGTATGGCTTGAGCACCTTTACCTCGTTAAGGGTGAATCTCAACGATTTCAAATTTCGACTGCCCACCCGACAGTATGCCATTCGACGTTATGAGTTCGACGATTGGCTCTTGCATCGTTCAGGAGCATTATTTTTCCAACATGCTGTCAAAGCTATTCGTTATGAGAACGGAGAGTATATAATCGATGATCGTTTCCGGGCGAAGTACTTAATCGGCGCTGGAGGAACCTACTGCCCCGTTTATCGCAGTTTGTTCAAAGATGTTTCTCCAAAAACGCGCGATACGTTGATCGCTGCACAAGAGGATGAATTCCCATACAAGCCGGCTTCGATGGACTGCTGGCTATGGTTCTGGAAAGGCTTTCCTGGCTATGCCTGGTATGTCCCGAAAGCCAACGGCTACGTTAACGTCGGGATAGGGGCATGGGCTGAACGCCTGAAAGCAAGCGGTGTCAGCTTAAAAGCCCAATGGGAGCGCTTGTTGGAACATCTTGACGCCCAGGACCTGGTCCGTAACTACAACCTTAAGCCTAGCGCCCATAGTTACTACCTTCGCCAGCCATCCCCCCAAATTCGTAATGAAAATGCGCTCCTTGTTGGAGACGCAGCAGGGTTGGCAACGCTGGATATGGGCGAAGGGATTAGCCCTGCAATCCAAAGCGGCTTGCGCGCTGCTGAAGCCATTGCCACTGGCCAGCCCTATTCCCTGGAAGGCATTGCTCGTTACTCGCAAGGAGCGTTGCTCGGTAGGGTCGTGACGGGATTGTATCGCACCAACAAACAGGATTAATTGACCATCCAGGAACATAGAAATACATGGCAACCTGTCTGTCTAATGATTTTTCTTCTCAATCTCCAGGTACATTTCCTGGATGCTGCGTTCCAGCAGACCGATCCACATTCGTTTTTGCGCCTGCGAGGCAACTTCTTGCTCGCCCAAAAGCACCGCCTGGCCAAGCCGGATCTGATGAGTCGGATGGATGCACACGGGATAGAATGACAGCGGTTTGCCCGTTTCCCGGCCATACAGCTCAGCCAGCCACAGGACTGAATATGAAAACCGGCATATTCCTGTTTTCGGATCGGGCTCCCACTCGGGCACCTCGGGAAACACCAGTAAGTAATGCCCCTGGCGCAGATGCGTCATGCTTTGCTCCACCGTGTCGCCGATTTCCATAAGGTGATTTTGCTGGAAAGCCGGAATGCTGCCTATCCCATTAAGTAAAGGGACAACCACGCGGGACAATGCTTGAGCTGCCAGGCTGCTGAGTGGCGGTTTGAGGTGCAGCTCTTTTTCGATAAAATTTGCGCGCATATAGTCAGGATTCGTGCGCAAGTTAAGCATTTCGGGACGAATCCAAGGATACAAGCGAAGCGGAAGCATGCTCACACAACCGATCGGACCCAGCGATTCGGCATGGTTGCCAATAAAAATTGCTGGGCCGTCTCCCTGAAGGTTTTCGGCCCCTTCCAGACGGGCGCTCTTTTTCCACCCGCCCCAAATGATAAGCCGAATTAGAACCGCGATGAAGTGGTAGGTTGAATCATTCATCTGACTGCCGCCCAAATCTCATTTAGAGAACAGCTCTTGCTCCGGAGAAGAATCCGACCTTTTTCTTGTTCGCCAATTTTCGACGCAAAGTGAATGCCCTGTCCATACAGATTTTTCTCATGGAAACCAGTCCCAATTCAATGCGCAACAAATTAGTCGCGATTCGATCAAAGAGCTTTTACGGTCGGGATGTGAAAATCATCAGAACACCTAGGCAAACAAATACAACGCTAACCAATTTTTCGAGCGTTTTTTCACTTACTTTATTCGCCAATCTGGAAGTAAGCAAGCCACCTATAATCGATCCAACCGCGACGGCTAATCCTGATAGGAAATTTACATTCCCATGAATCGCATACCCAATCGTTCCTGAAGCAGCGGTTAAGGACATAATCAATGATGAAGTACCGATCGCCTTATGAATGGGATATTTAAGGACAAGGATGAGAACAAGTAGAAATGCCATTCCGCCTCCAGCCCCAACCATCCCACTCATCCCGCCAAGCAACAACCCTATTCCGAGCGAAACCAATACTGTTTTAGGAGTAAGCGGTTGAGTATTCTCAGCCTCCATCCGGGGTTTAGAGGGAAGCATTGATTTTCTCCACATGGCAATGGCCATGATGAAAATCATGACGATAAACCCGACTCCCATTTGGCCGCCAGATAGAGATTGATTTGCGAGTAAGGAACCTATTTGAGCCCCTACAATGGCACCAAGAGCGAGCCATAAGCCCGATTTTATATTCACATTCCCGTTTTTATAATAGGACCAGGCGACAAATAGCGGTGTGATGACATCGACAAACAAGCTGGTCCCGATTGCTGAATGCATGGAGAAGCCCAATAAAACAGTCAAGAGCGGAACAACCACCACCACGCCGCTTGCGCCGGTTAAGCCCACAACACTTCCAGTAATTAAACCAATTCCAATCAAACCAATCAATTGTGTGATTAAGGACATACCTAATTGACCTTTTCAATTTTATTCTGCTGTATAAAAAACCAATCCCAATGTACCAGGCCCTGCATGGACGCCGATGACTGGTCCTATGTCAGAAGTGATCAATTCCACACAATTGAATTGATCCCTGATCGAATGCTCAAATTGTTGCGCTTCTTCGGGAATATTTCCGTGCAGGATTGCTACATGGACTGGTTGATCGCCAACTTTTTCTTTCATCAATTCTAACAGCCGGGAGAGGGAACGATTACGCGTCCGTTGTTTCTCTAAAGGCTCTATCCTTCCGTTACTTATGTATAAAATGGGTTTGATATCAAGGGCTGCTCCTAAGAATGCCGTACCACCGCCAATTCTTCCGCCTTTATGTAAATATTCCAACGTTTTCACTGTAAAAATTACGTTTAGGCGCTTCTTAATGTCGTCGACCAATTTGAGAATGCTTTGAGCATCCTGTCCTTGTTCCGCTGCTCTGGCAGCAGCAAGCGTGATCATTCCAAGACCTAAAGAAACTGATTCAGAATCGACAATATGGACGGGAATTTTATTAAATTGTTCGTTGGCCATTTCCGCAGATTGAATGGTCGCACTCATGTGATGGGAAATCACGATGGTGATAATTTCATCAACCTCATCAGAAAGTTTGTTATATAAATTGACAAAATCGCTTGCAGTTGGCTGAGCAGTTGTTGGTAATCTTTTACTAGCCTTCAGAAGTTTATAAAATTCAACATCATCCAAATCTATCCCAGCCCGGTAGGTCTTATCTCCAAAAGTAACATAAACAGGTGCGATATGAATTCCCAACTCCTCTCCGCGTGCCGGGGATAACGAACATGCACCATCTGTGACAATTGCGACTTTGCGGTTTTTCATGATTTAATCCTTTCTCAAATGAAGTTATATGGTTTTTCTTGATCTCCAGCTCACGCCGCGTTCGGTACCATTTTTTAATCGGGCTATGTTCGGCAGTAAAGCCAGAACCAATAAACCTGTGCTCAAAACCCCATACACAATATATTGCCAGGAAGATAAACCGAGCAAATATTGAATAACCGATAATAATAAAGTACTTGCTCCAATACTGAGGGTGGCAAGCGATGCATACCCGACTGCAAAAAACATGATCAAGGCAATAATGCTGATAATTGGAAAGGCGGATGGCATTAAAGCGAGCGTGGCCCCCAGAGCTGTTGCCCCACCAGCTCCCCCCTTGAAGATCCATTTGCCCGTAGTGTCTTTTTCCACTAAAAATATCGAATAATTATGCCCAACAATAGCAAGAATTGGTGCCATGATTTCCAATCCGATCATTCCCGGCGCGATGTACCTGGCTAACCAAACACTTGCCACGCCTTTAAATCCATCCAAAAGCAGAGTCAGAATCGCGATCGGATAACCACTGGCGCGCATTGTGTTGGTGGTTCCCGTTCTTCCACTCCCTATCTTCCGGATATCCACGCCTTTCACCAGTTTTGAAAGGATCCAACCAAAAGGGATCGCTCCCAGGAAATATGAAAATAATAAACTGAAGAAAAGTTTCAATTTTCTAATAACTCCTTATTCTCAAACGTATGCCAGTTTTCTCCATACAGGATGATCGAATCGATTCGAGGAATTAATTCATTCGGGTTCGCTTCAGTTCCATGAAGATCATAATGAATGGGGAGAATATACGGCGCTGCCATTCTCTTAGCCATTTCAATAACTACGGATTTATATTTTTCGGGTCCTATGGGTGAAGTGCGCCAGGGCAGGCACAAAATATCCGGATGAATTTCTGGCAGAAATTGATGGGCATCGCCGATATGCAATAAGTCAGCATTACCATGAATCAAGAACGACAGTGGTGTTCCTCCGGGATCAGGGATCTTAAAGCGAAAAAGTAAACTAACGATGAAATAAATCGGGTCCTTAACCACACTAAAACCTGGCAGAATTTCGATGTTATCGATACACTCTCCAGCCGTTACGGATTGAAGACGAGAAGAAGGCACTCCCATTTTTAATGCAATATCGCACACATCTTGAGAAGCCAATACAATACCGGTGGGGATCTGAGCCACCTTACCGATATGGTCCTTATGGGCATGCGAAACACAAATATACTCAACGTCCGGTAAAGGATCCCGTGTAAAATCCGGGTCGATCAGGATATGATGCCTGCCAACAATTTCTACACATGAGTGCCCAAGGTAACGAATTTTCATCAAATCTCCTTAGCAAAAGAAGATACAAATAATTTGGTTAAACCTTCTTTTGTCCGATTATTATTTGCAGGACTGGAACGAAAGCCAGGCCTAATCCAATCAAATAAATTGGCCAGTTAAATTGGGATGGTCTTAAATCGTTTAACGCAGGAGGAGATGCAGGCATGATATGAATTGCGTCTGCCATGAAAGAATAAAGCATCAATAAAACCCCTAAAATGAGCGGAATCCAGAAAGATAAAGAAAAATGGATGGATACTCTGGTTTCGTTTTTCAAAAGGATTGCCACCCCTCCGATGATCATCAAAATCGATATTAGAACAGGTGCGAGTACAGGATCCCACCAGGGAAGGGGAATTAAGAACAATAAATCGGGATCCAAAAAACTTTTCGGCCAACCGATGAAAACGTTTAACCAAAAGTAATAGAAAATATCCCAAACACCAAAAGCGATAAGTGTAAAACTCAGTCGCGATTGAATATTGTGGCCCGCGATCCACCCAATTGCCAGGAGCATAATTAATGTTGCCAGCTCTCTTCCTAATTCGATGGCTGCTATTTGCTGGTCAAATGGTGGAACCTGAAGAATCAAGTCGCCAATGCCGAATAACCTTCGTAAATATACAACGACAGCGGCTTCCAGGTATGCCATGGCGATTGAAAAAAAGGCGGTCCAGATTATCCTCGAAACGAGTCGCTTCATTCTTTTGGCTCCAAAAATTGATCCGCCATCTTGTCGAAAAAACGATTTGCTTCTGCGTAAATTCCTTTTGCGGATACAGCTACAGAACTATCCGGTAATAAGATCTCGCCAAGAGCCAGGATGCGCCTTTCGGTTTTACCGCTCATTACTGCTTGAATTTTGACAGGTTCCCCTAACGGAATTGGTTTACGATAATCAATCGACAGGTTCGCAGTGACGACCTTATAGCCGGAATAGAAAACAGCCAATCCCATGGCTTCATCCAATACTGCTGCCGATGCCCCCCCATGGACGAATCCTGGCGGTCCTTGCTGGAAATCACTAAACATAAAAGACGCGGAAATATTATTTCCAGGTTCTAATTGCCATGTAATTCCAATTGTCTTGGGATTTGACTTTCCACAAACAAAACATGCTCCGTGATCTGGTAAAAATTCCATAAAAAGTTTCCTCGATTAATAATCTCGCGGCCTTCTGCGAATCCACGCCCGTAGACCCTGAATATTACGGCCCAATAATTTTCGTCGGAGGATCATCGTACAGGGTGATTGAATTGAATGGAAAAGCTGCCAGCTTCATTAATGAAGCTTTCACATTTTCCTGGTCTGCCATTGAATTACTTACGGAAAGTCGCAATCGATCACCGACTCCACGCCATTGAATCACTCCATCAATGCTGTCCGCCACCTGCCGAAGGGTCCCTCTCGGTCTTGCTTTGACTTCGACTATCTTGAGGGGCATCTGTTGTTCCAGGTCCACAGGTGCCCCGGAAATCATTTTTCTTCCCTGGTAGATAATGTTAACAACATTGCACCGTTCGGCCTCATCCATGTAGGGTGTGCTAACGATGATTGTGACACCTCTTTCAATTACCATTGCCAATAGCTGCCATAACTCGCGGCGTGAAACAGGATCCACCCCAGTCGTAGGCTCATCTACTATTAAAACCTCTGGTTCATGGATCATTGCGCAGGCTAATGCCAGCTTTTTACGCATACCCCCAGAAAGATGCTCGCTTCGGCGTGATGTGAATTCCGTCAACCTGGCAAATTCTAATAAGTCATTGATCCTTTGATTCTGCTTTTCCCTGGATACTTCATTCGTATCAGCAAAAAAACGAAGGCTCTCAATCACACTCAGGTCAGGATAAAGACTGAATGCTTGATGCATGTATCCTATGCGCGATCGAACTTGTTCTGATTGTTTGGTCACATCGAGCCCCGCAACCTGGGCGGAACCCGAAGTGGGGTTGAGTACGGTAGAAAGAATCCGAAGCAGGGTCGTTTTACCTGCTCCATCCGGGCCAACCAATCCATACAACTGACCTGCTTCTACCTGCAGTTCATAATTGTCCAACGCAGACCGGCTCTCTGCTGATTGAGATGGATATCGCTTGGTAAGATTATTTGTTGCGATTGAGGTTGTCATGAAAATTATTCCAAAAAGACCAAAATATTATCTACGATAACTACACCTTAAGCACCAAGGAGAACATATCATAGATGTTGTTGGCTAAACGATTTACCAACCGGGGTTCCATTTTGGAGATCAGTGATTGGTACCTTTGGACATACTTAAGAATTGGTTGATCTCTATCCAATAACAACGAATTGTCCATTGCAAGCAAGCCTAAAATAAATCCACCTAAAATGATGAGCCCCGATTTTGAAAAAGATTCTTTCCATCCAAGTATTTGAGGCATACGTTCAACGAGAACTTTACGCCCTGTGTTTTTACCAAGACGAAAAACCAGTAAAGTCATCACTTCAAAGCAATAACGAAGTGAGTCTGGTGCATCCGGTGGTACTCTTTTGATTAAATCATCTGCTAGCTCGTGGTCACGAATATCGCCTGCGAGAATTCTCTTCATGATTTGGGATTTTACTTCCTCCCAGTTGCTCAAGTCATCACCGTTTGCCAATTCGGCAAACCGGTTATAGGCTAATTGAGTTGGAAGAAACACAATTTCAGATCTACCAACCGTACTTTTACCGGCTTCGATGCGATATTCAGAAGTTACAAACCCCTTTTCTTCAAGGAGGCGGAGCATATCATAAGCAGTAAATGGGCTGACCCCAACACGCTCAGCCAGTGTGGAATAATGTATCGGACCTTTTGATTCACGACACAAATCGAGTAACCGATGAACAAAAATTTCCTGACGGTGTGTGAGTTCCATAATTTTCCAAAAAGACCAAAGAATTAGAAAATTTTATTAGCTCGGTAAAAGATTGTCAAGGGATAACTCGAATTGTTACAAAGCCACACACCTAACCCACCGTTCCCCCTTAAGACTCTAGGGGAATACCCGGACAGGAACATCCTGCCAGGTTGTTCCCTCTTTCATTTTTCCCGTCTTACTGAAAGCCAGATACCGCCATCCTTTTCAGACCGTTTTCCATTCCGTAGCCCATGCAAGTTGGTCAAGAATGAGTTGTACTTCAGCCCACCCAAAGCCAGGTTGATCTCCCCCTGAATTGCCCTTTGACCGGTCAGGTTGTCGCAGAAAACATACAAGTTGCCATTGGAAGCCTCATACAGGTTGATCCATTTTTGCTTTCTGGACATCTTGTCCTTATGCACATCCCGTTCCACTTCGACAAATATGGAATGGAAGGAAGTATATTGCCTAAACTTGAAGATTGGGAAGCTGAAAAGATTAAAGACCCAGATTTCCTGGCTGCTGCCGATAAATTGGAACCCGGCTACCTGGTTGCCCGGCTCCGCCTGTTAAGGGGTTTAACTCAGGCTCAACTTGCTGAGATGATTGGCACCCGGCAGTCTACCATCGCCAGACTGGAAAATGGAACCAGCGCCCCTAGTTTATCCTTCCTTGCCAAGATCGCTGAAGCGTTAGGTGCAAAGATTGAATTCAAGTTAATCCCCGGCACAAAATGATCTTATTCGGGTTTTGATTGCCAGGTAGTTTGCCCAGGCAAGACTTATTATTTTAAACCTGGTTATAATCAATCCAACAGTACCCACCACGCCTCTGCAATGCAAGCGCACCGAGGTGGGTCATTTTTTTTGTATTTTTCTCGTTTGAGGAACTTTGACTGAAAAGTTCAATTTAGTGGATTTCGCATATACTTAAAAACAAGAAGAGACGAATCGCCATACAGAGAATTGCTTAGGAATTATCCGCATGCCAAAGAAATTGACCGTAAATATTCTAAAGTCCTGTTCCTCCCCTGAAAGCTTCACTCGCGGGCATGATCTGTACCAATCCGACGCAGTTTTTGACACCTTTCAGAAGGATGAGCTTTTGACCGGAAAATGCGAAGGCAGTAGTGCGCCGTTTTATCAAATATATGTTCAATTGGATGAAGGCGGTATTCAGAAGGCTTCTTGCACCTGCCCCTACGACTGGGGTGGTTACTGTAAGCATATCATTGCATTAATGCTCACCTATATGCATAACCCGGATGCTTTTATCGAGCAAAAAAACATCAATGAGCTGTTGGAGCAACTGGATAAAGATGATCTGGTCCACCTGATCACCAAAATGGTAGATAAAAATCCAGACTTGTATTCGTGGCTGCAAACCGCCATTCCAGCCGTATCAGCCAAGTCCCAACCAGCTCAACAACGAAATAAACGTAAAACAGAAGTATCAAAGACGGCATACAAGCGACAAATTCAAAGCATCTTGCACAGTCTGCAAGGGTATCGCATGTCAGAAGCATACTGGATGATGGGTGGAATGGTCGATCAACTTGATCATGTTCGTGATACAGCCTATGATTTTCTGGAAGCGGGTGATGCACAAGGGGCGTTGATCATCCTGACCACCCTTCTAACCGAGGTCAGTGGAAGTTTTGAACAGTTTGATGATTCCGATGGCGAGTTGGGTGGCTTTTTTAGTGAATTGGCCTTGCCTCTTATTGAAGCCATTCTGAGCGCCGATCTGAGTAAAACCGAACGTCATAACCTGTTAATTGAGTTGGAACCTGTGGTTGAAGAATTAAGTGCTTACGGGATTGATGACCTGGATGCAATCCTGGCTGCCCTGAATCTTGGCTGGCCGGAGGAAGTGTTGGATGAGCTGGAAGATTATGATTATGACGAATCCATCCTGACTGAAGCTAAACTGAATATATTGGAACGTCAGAACCGGGTAGAAGAATATCTTAAGTTATGTCTTGAAGCTGGTGAGTATCGACGTTATATTCTCAAACAGATAGAGGTGGGAGAGTTTGAAAAAGCGAAAGAAGTTGCCTTGAAAACTCTGACACTAGCCAGTGAAGCCCTGATGGTTGCCAGGGCACTGCGAGACGCCGGGCATTTGCAAGATGCGCTGCGTCTGGCAGAAAAAGGGCTTGACCTCGACGGCAGTAAGCACGATTTAGGGGCCTGGCTGGGACCCATTGAAGAGGCCCATGGACAAATTGATAAGGCTATCCAAGCGTACCAGGCAGCATTCACCAGCCTGCCTTCGCTGACACTATACGGCATACTTAAGAAGTTATCCGGGGTGGATTGGGGGAATTTAAAACCGATTCTCATGCAAATTCTTCAAACCTCACTCCACATGGATGTGCTTGTTGATGTTTATCTTTCTGAAGAAGAATGGGACAAGGCAATCAGCATCGCCGATAAAGCCGGCGAATGGAATTATTCCCTGATCGAAAAAATCGCAGATGCGGTTTTCCCCTTTCGCCCAGATTGGGTTATCCAGGCCAGCCGAATACAGGCGGAAGGGTTAATCGCCAAAACCCAGAGCAAATATTACGCCATTGCAGCGCGCTGGCTGGTAAAGATGAAACAGGCCTACCTTGCCTCTGGCAGGAGAGCCGAATGGATATCTTACCTGGAGGGATTGAAAAGCACCTATTCGCGCCGGCCTGCTTTGCAAGCAGAATTGCGCAAGCTTTAATCTCGGGAATTTGAGAATAGTCTATCGATCAATAAGGGGACAAGCCGAAAATACTTCCCTGGTAGCCAACGTCAGCGTCACGTCAGTGGAAGGGCCCGATCAAGTGAGAAAATATCAGCGGGATGAGTATATCCCCCCCTCTTCGTGCTTATGAGGTTTCTGACGCCACAATATCTGGCAAATCCAATAACATTACATCGGATCGCGGCTCAACATCCTTCATAAGCTGAGAAGTAAATCCCGATCTGGAGCACAGCGCAAAGCGGATTTGACGGTCTCCCAACTCAGGCCTGACAAACTGCGCCTTTCTTTCCAGTTCTGCCAGGATATCAATACCCACTGGTTTGCTGGTCCATTTGCACTCCACCAGTATGGCATCATTCTCCCCTAATATAACAAGATCAACCTCTTCGTTGGCATTCCACCAGCTGCCAATATTCTTAGGGACAAAGGGTAATTTACCGGATAATCCGGTTTGCCAGAAAAATTGCTGGCAAACTTCTTCAAATGTCAGGCTGGAAAAGTGGTCGATT
>Ga0228536_1002221_pt1 | contig 12471 bp, 8 predicted proteins | sample SJ1Smetagenome_FD_168611 | JGI IMG/M metagenome (GOLD analysis project Ga0228536, IMG submission 168611) | Enriched culture of PCE-dechlorinating microbial communities from Ithaca, New York, USA - SJ1.S | ecosystem: Engineered > Modeled > Simulated communities (microbial... > Unclassified... | reverse complement strand
CCGTGCTCAAGGGCATCGACCTGAGCATCCGGTCCGGCGAGATGGTCGCCATCATGGGCCCCTCGGGCTGCGGCAAGTCCACCCTGCTCTACATCCTGGGCCTGCTCCAGCAGGCCACCTCCGGCGAATTCCGGCTGGCCGGCGCCGACATCCTCAGGCTCTCGCCCAAGGAGCAGGCGGCCCTGCGCCGCGATTCCATCGGCTTCGTGCTCCAGTCCTGCAACCTGTTCGAGAACACAACGGTCTACGAGAACCTCGAATTTCCCCTGATCTACGGCCGGATGCCCCGCTCCAGACGCCGGGCGCGCATCGAGGAGGCCCTGGCCATGGTCAACCTCTCGCAGCGCATGCACCAGCCCTCGAACATGCTCTCCGGCGGCGAACAGCAGCGCGTGGCCATCGCCCGGGCCCTCATCAACCGGCCCAAGATCCTCCTGGCCGACGAGCCCACGGGCCAGTTGGACCGCACCACCAGCAAACACGTCATGGCCTCGTTCAAGACCATCATCCGCGACCACGACACGGCCATGATCCTCGTGACCCACGACCCGGAAGTGGCCGACCAGTGCGACCGGGCCTGCGTTCTTGTGGACGGGACGCTGCGCGCCCGGCGCAAGCCCTCGCGGCCCCCGGCCGCGACTTGACATACGCGGCCGGAATAAGCAGTAATCCCAAGCGAAACTTCCATAATCAACGAGCACTTGATGACGAAGCCGAGAAGGCCGCGAACGGCCAGGACAAAGGACATGCGCAAGGGCGCCCCGCCGTGGGCGCTCGTCGCCGTCCTGCTCCTGCTGGTCTCGTCCTGCGCCGGAGCGGATCAGCCCGCGCCGGACAACGCCGCGGTTTCGGCCCGCTACGAGAATCAGGCCCGCGCGGACGCCGCCCCGGAAGCTCCCGCCCGCCCGGAGGCGTCGGCTCCGGCCCGGGTTCAACCCGCCCCGGTCGCGGCAACCCCCGCCCCGGCGACGAACCGCGTCGTCGAGACACCGTCCCAGGCGGACACGCGGACGTCCTGGGCCCTTGATCCCGGGCCCGCCGCGCCCCAGAAGGCCGCAGACCAGCCCGCCGCCCCGCTGGAGAACGCGGTGGTGGACTTCGGGGGCTGCATCCGGCTCGCGGTGGAGCGTTCGCCCTACCTCCAGAGCCCCAGTCTGGAAATCCAGGCCAAGAAGCTCGACGAGAAGGACGCTTGGTACCGGATGTTCCCCAACCTCTACTTCACCCTGCTCTCGGACCGGAAGATCGCCGGAGAGGACACCAGCACGGCGAAGACCGGGGACTCCTCCCTGACCCTGGGCCTGACCTCGGGCAACTACAACCCCATCGCGGCCTGGATCCAGCACGACGCCCAGAAGGACGTCACCCGCCTGACCAAGCTGGCGGCCGTCCTGGCCCTGCAGGAACTCATCCAGCAGATCGCGACGGCCTTCATCACCCTGGACTACCTGGAACGCCAGATCGCCCTGCGCAGCGACATCATCGACCTGAACGAGCGGGCCCTGGTCTTCGCCACCAAGCTGGAAAACATCCACACCTCCCAGATCGACATCAGGATCGCCCTGCAGAAGAAAAACATCGCCCAGACCGAGTACGACATGGCGGTCGCGCTGAAGGGCCAGGTGATCATGGGGCTGCGCGACCTTCTCGGGCTCGGCCCCTACGACCTGATCCAGCCGGACACGCGCCAGTTCCGCGAACTGATCAAGCAGTATGACCCGGACGGCTACCGCTACGAATACGCCGAACAGAACAGCATCCGCATCAAGATGCAGGAAGTGAAAAGCGCCCTGGCGGACAGGGACATCACGGCCCAGTGGATCAAGGCCCTGCCGACCTTCAGCATCGGCATCCGCCAGCCGGACAAGATCAACAACCAGAACAACCAGAACGACAAGGAATACTACTTCTCCACCTACATGCAGATCCCCATCTGGCAATGGGGGGAAACCTCCCGCGGCTTCGAGCGGGCGGAGATCAGGAAGCGCCAGACGCTGTACGCCAACGACGTCGAGCGGCTGCGCTTCAAGTCTTCCTGGATGATGCAGAAGATGCAGGCGCAGCAGCAGCGTTCCGTGCTGGATCTGGCCCAGGGCGAGGTGAACCTGGCCGAGCTTTCCCTGCAGAAAGGGGAGGTGGAATACCGCTCCGGGAAAACCCTCTACAAGCAGTTCCTGGATGCGGAGATGAACGTTCTCCTGGCGAAAATCAGGGCCAATGAACTGCGGAAGAGTTATTACACCGCCCTGCTCCAGATGGTCGGTGACACCGGAGACCTCATGCGGCGCTATGTGAACATTGAGGACCTCCCCGATGCGCCCTAGAATCCTCGCCCTCCTCATGGCCTGCCTGCTCCTGGCGGGCGCGGCCCAGGCCCAGGACGCGGGGCCGCAGGTGCTTCAGGCCGTGGCCCAGCCCCGGCCGCTCGTCTTTTCCGGCAAGCTCTACAATTCCTCGGCCATCCCCGTGATCAGCCCCTTCCCGGGCACGGTGGTCAAGGTCTTCCACGAACTGGGCGCCGCGGTGCGCGCGAACGACGCGCTCATCGAGATCAAGCTGGATCAACAGCAGGTTCTGGACGTCAAGCGCAGGCTGTCCATCGACGTGAACATCAAGAAGTCCGAACTGGACATCGCCAAGAGCGAACTCGATCTCAAGGGCCTCGTGGACAAGCGAAACATGCTGGAGGTACTGGTCCGCGACGGCATGGCCACGGCCAGGGATCTCCAGACGACCAGCGACCAGATCGAACTCACCGAGAAATCCCTGACCACCATGCGCAACGCCCTGAGACAGGTCCGCGCCGACCAAGCGGACCTGATCAAGCTCTACAGCGAACAGTTCGGGCAGCCCGTGCGGCCGGGCAACGTGCCGTCCACCATCCTGGTCCGTTCGCCCTCGGACGGCGTCGTGCTCCAGGCAGCCCCGGAGGCCGAGCCCGGAATGCGCGTCAGCGGCCAGCTGTTCGTCATCGGCTGCCTGAACCCCATGCTTATCCGGGCCCAGGCGTTCGAAAGCGACGCGGCCCAGCTCAAGGTCGGCCAGACGGCCACGGCGGAGGTGGAGGCCCTGGGCGGCAGACGCCTGGAGGCGAAGCTGAAAAGCATCTCCTGGACCCCCACCAGCAGCCAGCTCGAATCGCCGTCCTATTATCTTCTGGAACTCTCGGTGGACAACCCGGACAACTCCCTGCGGGAGGGCTACAAGGTGCGCATCACCTTCTAGGCACGCGGCCCGACACGTTTTTTTTCAAACGACCAAGACGATCCCCGGCGGAAGGAGCGAATGAATGGCGGACTGGAATGACTTCGCGGCGCTGCTGGCCGACAATCTCGCCCGCGTCGAGGCCGAAACACGCGGGCGCGTCCCCGTGGACATCGAGCGGGCCTTCGCCCTGTGGGCCCAATGGACCGTCGCCGTCCGATCCAATGGCGGCACGACCTACTTCGCGGGCAACGGGGCCAGTGCGTCCATGGCCTGTCATTTCTCCGCCGACCTGGCGAAAAACGCCCGGGTCCGCACCCAGGTCTTCACCGACCCCTCGCTGCTCACCGCCATCGGCAACGATCTCTGCTACGCCGACGTCTTCGCCGAACCCCTGAAATGGTACGGCCGCGAAAGCGACCTGCTCATCACCGTGAGCAGCTCCGGCAACTCGCCCAACGTGGTCCGCGCCCTGAAAGTCGCCCGGGAGAAGGGCCTGCGCTCCGTGGCCCTGTGCGCCATGGGTCCAGACAACGCCAGCCGCGACCTGGCCGACCTGTGCTTCTTCGTGCCCGCCGCCACCTACGGCCAGGCGGAAACCGCCCACGGCGCGATCCTGCACCACTGGATGGACATCATGGAAGCCCTGCCCAGGTAGAGGGCAAGCGGCCCACCGGAGCGCTCAACCGGGCGTGAAACGTATTCGACCATCCGCGTATTCATAGATCAGGCAGATCGCTGCCGTGCCCGGGCCCTTTTAGCTGGGCTGTGCACAGCCGACTCCCGCCGAGGAAGTCTCCCGCAGAGATTCGAGACTAGCCAAACATAGATAAGAATTTCTCACGTTGAACGATCCAGTTTTCGGGGAGCAGGCCACAGGCGAACCCTAGGCCGTAGTCCCAGTTGCAATCACGATGACTTCAGGCCGCGTAGATCAATGTCCATTTTATAGGGAACTGAACAACGGGAGCAGAGAGGTATTTCGCGTATTCGCCCTTCTGCAAACAGTCCCAACCATTGTCTATAGCGCTCCGACTGCCGGATCTCTTTAAACGTCTGCTCACGGAGATCTCCAAGCAGCATCTCGCCATTACAGTCCGTGCACCCGCAAGCCGTCACTCTGCCATCGAAATAGACACCAGGATTGTCGGCAAAAATCCTGCATACAGCACCAGCTTCACCGTAAGAAGGCTGGACATTCGTTTGGAGAGCAGATTGGTCATACGGTCTGACTAGACGGATGTTGTCGTGGGGGATGCCAAGCGATTCAACAAACTCAACAGTACGTAGCGCAAAGCCGTCACTCTCATCAACAACGACACCGTTCACAAGAAAGCTGCAAGAGGTATTTTTCAAGGCCGCCCAAAGAGTTCGTAGGTTGACCACAGCCCTATCAAACTGCCCTCCGACATACACTCGTTCGTAGGTTGCGCGGTCATACCCGCAAAACGAAAATTGAATGGCATGAAGCCCCACCCGGCAAAGCCACTCAATATCCTTATCGTTCAGCAGGTTGCCATTCGTCGAGGTTATAACCTGAAACCTACGCGCCACAGCACCTTCAAAGAGTGCGTGGGCCTCGGGATGCAGAAACGGTTCGCCCTGCGCAGAGGCGATGTTGACGCTCCTGATGCCCCATTCACGAAACTCATCCAGCAGCCGGTAATACAATTCAGGCTCAATAAACCCTGATTTATTCTTCCAGCGACGCACTGAACACATTACACACTTCAAATTACATGCTGCACTGATTTGGATGAACGGAACCCAAGGCCTGTACTCAAGCGCTTCAATCTCAGAGACGGATCTCCATTGCCCACGTGCGGCAGAAGAGGCACCTGTAAGCTCATCAGTCACGCGAATTCCATCCACCGAAGTATCGTTTACAGCATCAATATCTACAGCCGCTGCAGGAGCGTCAGAACGTCGATTGCCCACACAGAGCATGGCTCCATCGCGCAACAAATTCGCGCCAAAAGCCAAGGTTCTAACCAAGCGATGGTTTAGGATAACACGTTCAGAGGGAAGCTTGACGGTTGGAGGGGCGGCAAGAATACGCGAAATATCAGCAGCAGAAGCCTGGCACCCGATAAACGATGCAATCTCTGAAAATTTCGATTTTATCCCTTGATAGTCTACTCGCATATATGAATTCATTCTGCATAGTTTAGCAGAGAAAATGTCATTGCGGACCAAGGCGTTCAGTCTGGACAAAGTTTGCCCAATAGGCAAACGTCTCTGCTTTGAATCCCTTGGCAATGATTCCCATTGAACTCTGATGTGGTCGATATCTCTGATAGCGTTATAATAAGTACTATACGGAGCTGCGTCGAAGCATCGCAACTTATGCTGCACCCCGCGGGTTATCGAGTTTAAGACCTGGCGATAGTCACGAACGAGGTGCACAATACGAATTCTTGGATCAATCGCTTGGCGCAACTGCGCATATTCGTCGTCAGAAATAAATACACCATCAAATGTCAACTTGGAGCCCGACAAATAGCCAGGGCCGCCAAGCGCAAGCAATTCCTGCATACAATCGAAATCGGCACCCGTGATGACGCGATGCAGAGGCCGCGGCTCGTACGCGGGGGCCCACTTGAATTCATAATCGACCTTCACGCCGGGCAAATCCCCCAGCATCAAGGTAAGCCACGAGGAGCCCGAACGCAGATTCGAAACGACGAGGAACGGTGGGCGTTGACGCATAACAGTATCCCCTTACTACCTCGCAACATACTGCAAAAACGTGACGAATCGTCAGTCCCCGCCTCACCCCTGGACTCTTGGGCATCTCAGACGACACAATGAGCGAGGCAAAAGAGCTGGCAAGCTTGTCACAAAGCAAATTAAGCATCACTCCATCTCTGTGCTAAGGCATTCATTTCTGACTGGGTGTAAAATTTGTCACAAGAAAAAATACTATATATGCTGAGAACGACATCAAGATCAAGGCGAACGCCAGCCTTAACTGATTCATAAAATTCATTTTTTACTGGACGAGGCCTCACATTTGGGTACTCCATACAATCAATCCCGAGAAAGTTGCAGAGTTCCATTGCGCCTTGCTGTGACATCTTTTCAAGAACGTAAAAGAATATGGTCCCGTATCTGTAAAATCCCTGACGCTTAAGCGCTTCTGCATCAATATTATACCCAACCTTATTTCGGTATTCCCCTGAATACCACTTCAAATATGCAGCAAGATTGCTCATGAAGTACTCAGTTATGCTATTGCCAAAGCCATCAATTATGTTGCTAAAATTATTGGCAATGCCCCTTTCAAGCATGACATTCAAGTATAAAGAACAGTTTTCCTCAGTGAATGCACCATATAGATACTCGACTTCAACACGCAGAATACCTATGTGGTGATATACAAACGAAATAAACCATGATATCGGTTCTCGTATGGATGACACGACTCTGATTTTTTTAAAGTCATCTTTTTTGATGCAATCGTTAATATCAATCAATAGTGAATTAAACGCCAACGATGAAGCCGTGCGCTTGTTGGACACAAAGCTCGTACCGTTAAGCGAATGAATTTTGTCGAAAAGCAAATTATTTTTTTCTAGCAAGGAAACAAGTGAGGTAGAGCCAGTCTTAGGAGGAGTATAAATAAACACATACTTATCAAACGGAATCGTTCCATCTAAACATAGTCGACAATTGCTGCTGAAAAAAGCCTTAGATGTTCCAAGAAACTCTTCACATTTCTTATGAAATTCTGGCTTAAATTTTATATCGTAATTCAGAGATTGAATCGCAAGCGCAGCACAATTAGAAGGATTATCAGCATAATCCCCGGCAATTGCAAATTGTTCTTTCGCGGCTTCATGCTTTTTTTTCAAAAAAGCACTATACCCTGAATAGTAATGCTTCAAAAAAAGTACGCTATTAGTATACTCCCCACAATCATGCTTCAGTGCACTCTCAGCAGCGGACACCCCTTCGTCATACTTTTGAGCAGCACCACAATAAATCGCTTTTTCAAAAAGAAGACTAAAGTTATTATGCCTTTCCAATCCCTCATCCAGATACGATATCGCGCCTCTATAATCTCCCCTTTCAGCGCACTCCCTTGCTTTTGCGAGAGCAACACGAGGGCTCACTTTTTTAAGCAGGCCCAGCCCAGCCAGTACTTTGTCTTTCATTTCTGCCACCAATTAAAATGTCGAGATCGCTCGCACACACTATATACAGACACAAGTAAAATTATAAAGCGTTACTTTTTCTGTTCATATTTTTCTCTATACATATCTACAACATCATTAGGGTCACCAATCATCTTAACTGTCTTATCATCTATCCAAAGAGCTCGATCGCAACTTTTCAAAACAGTCGCGAGAGAGTGGGTAACCAATATCATTGTCACGTCAGGGGAGTTTCTGTAGCCTTCCATGACTGCATAGCACTTGTCTCTGAATCTGATATCACCGACTGCGAGGACCTCATCAAGAAGTAACACTTCGGGCTTCAAAATGGTAACTATAGAAAAACCGAGTTTGGCGTACATGCCGGATGAATATGTTCTCACCGGTTGGTCGATATACTCCCCGATCTCAGAAAATTCTATAATACTGTCAAGATAACGCAAGACTTCACGTTTGGTCAGGCCCAGAAGGACTCCATTGAGAACAATATTCCTCCGCCCGGACAAATTTGGATGGAATCCTGCGCCGAGTTGCAGCAAGGGAGAAACGCGCCCGTTTACTTGAATATTCCCTCGATTTGGCTTCAATACACCAGCCATCAAACCAAGCAACGTGCTCTTTCCGACACCATTTCGACCTATGATGGCAAAATTTTCCCCTTTTTTTACCTCAAAAGAAACATCTTTCAAAACGGTATACCGATTTCGACCTTCGCGAAGAGAGGAGGGCAGTCGAAACAGAAAATTCTTTATCCCTCCTGAAAAACCATGATATGATGGATAGGTTTTTGTTACGCTCGAAAATGATATTGCTATATCGGACATCACATTGCCTCCGCAAATTTCCATTTAACTTTGGAGTAAGTAACGATGCCCATCAGCATGAAAAAAGAAGCATACAGCACTGCGTATCCGAAGTAATCCCACGCCATAGCACCATTAAACAAAGCCGATCTCCAACAGATGATGATCGGAGCCAACGGATTCATTTTAATAAAAATATGAAACTGCACAGGAACTATATCCAAGGTATAAATAATTGGCGATCCAAAGAACAATGCATTCATAATGATACCGACAATATGACCAAGATCTTTAAAAAAAATATTAACACTTCCGATAAGCAGATTAAGCCCATATACTGTTGCCAGTGTCACAAAAGATAATAATGGGATACTCCATATGGAACTAATGCCAGGACAAATACCATCCGTAATCATAAATGCAAAATAAACTGGGATCGAGATAAAAAAGTGAATCATATCTTGGATGTTGGCGACGAGAGGTATTGCAGCTTTAGGAAATGCTACCTTTTTTATCAACGTAGGGTTTGCGATAAAGCATACAGGACCATGCATTATCGAATTCGAAATCCACTGCCATGGAAACAATGCGGAAAGGAGCACTATAGTATAATGTGGCATATTAAATCGCATATAGTGGCCAAAAACAATCAAGTATATCCCGGTTTGCGCCAGTGGATTCAATAACGACCACAGATACCCAAGGACACTGCCATGATATCTAACTGAAAGATCTTTTCTAAGCAGTACAAGCAGTAAGTCTCTGTACCATTCCAGTCTCTTTCTGTTTATCATATTGTAACCATCATCATTGTTATTTATTGCTCTTGCTACAGCCTAACCTACTTCTCAAAAACTGGATCAATCAAAGTGGAAATCATCGTTTAGTTTTGCCTCACCACGAACAAAAGGATTTTCTGTGAAAAATCACGAGAATCACGGCGAGGTAGCTCCGTCAAGAGGCCTTGGCCTTCTCGGCACCTTCGAGCCTCTTTGTGGCAGTGTCTCTGTCGATGGTCTTGTAGCCGTGGTAATCAAAATCGTTCCATGTCCGGATATCTGAAAGGCGCTTATCCGAAATGATCGCAAGGAACTCCGCGTGGAGCGGATGATCTGGGCGATGGACCGCGCGTTCGCAGAACTGTTCCTGCGTAAAAGTGCCCAGGTTCTGAAGCCTTTCAAAAATGACGAAATCCGCACCAAAGGAGGTACAGAAATCGACAAAAGAGGGGATCTCCCGGAAATTATCTCGCTGATATGTAAATGAGAACTTAAGCTGCGGAATGACGCCCTTCCGCCTGAGTTCTGACAAGAACGTAATATTCTGCAAAAAGATTTCCCAATTTGCGCCGCGGCGTAGTTTCTCAAACCCGCTCTTTGTGCACGAGTCTGTGGAAATTCTGACGGAACGAATCTTGTCATGAATGCCAGGGAAGCGAGCCCAGACCCGTTCTGAGAACAATGTTCCATTCGAGATGATATCAAGCTTAATGTGCGAGCACTCCTTGCTTTCAAGCGCACGCATGATATTTCGGCAAGACTTGCTTGCGAACAGTTCGCCAGCAGGGTTCAAATTCAATACACGCACATGTCTAAGCAAAGGAATAAGCCTTTCTCGAACTGATTTTGTCATCAATTTTGCTGCATCACCAGAAACGATATACCGCTCATTTCGACACGACGGGCAAGAAAGATTACATGATCGATCATAAGCAAACATCAAATTGTCCAGATGCGGAACAGTAAAATCGCCTGTTTCAAGAGCGTGTAATATTAACTTATCTTTTACTGTTTCACGTGATGGCAAGTACTCTTGTATCAAGGCTGAACATTCAAGGTGATTGCAGTATTTGTATGTTCCATCTGTTACTGACTTGCGAATTTTGAGTGCTAATGGTGAATTCAAGATAGACAGAATATCGTCTCTCTCAAAGTTGCCAATGGATCGTGGAAGCCAGTGCCCACAGCACAACAGCACATCACCACAAGGACCGACATCAAACCGGCGAAACGGTTCTTGGCAAATGAAATTTTTCAAATATCCGTTATCATGCCCGATAAATTTCTTCAATCGAAGAGGAACCTCTTCACCATTAACAATACTATTTAAGGCGCTCTCAGCTGCTTTCAAAAAAATAGAGTTTGGAATGATCTTATTTACACGGTTCAGTAGAGAAAGTGCTTCTTTGTATTTGCCAAAATGGCCTGCACCCCTACAAAATCCTAAAGTAAATGCCTCGACAAGGGCAATACGAAGCACATCGTTACCTTTCGATGATACGTATTGCAATATAAAAAATGACACCGCATCAAGGCGTGCAGAAAAATCTGCTGTCTTCTCAAATCCATTCCCGATCACAACAATTGGGTATCCGATATACGCCGCAAGTATATATTGCTTCGCCTGTTTTTCATTACAAAACACCTGAACAGATATCCCAGATTCGCTGGTGACGATCCAATCAAAAAGAATTTGAGCTGCGTTGTAGACCTCAAGTCTAAGTCCCTGGTCGATGGCTGCGACAAAAGGATGCCACGATGTATAAGACATCTCGACAAGAGTATGAACGAAAGCGGGTGCATCATTTTGTGTGTTGCACTGCATAACAGTATCAGAACCATTTGCATCTGTCTTAACAACTGTCACAAAGGGCTGGTATCCTTTATTACAAATCTTTGCCCACAGATTTGACAACTTATTGATCAACTGATCGCTGTCTCTCCGCATACTCTTATCCATTTGCGACCTCTGGGTTCGGTTTCTTAGAAGCCATCTCAAAAAATGCCTCCGCAGGATAACCAAGTCCGAGTTGGACCCTGCCGAGAAAGTTTTCGACGTATCTCCCGTAGCACGACCAGCGCTTGAAGTTCTGCAGGCGAAAAGGCGTTCAATCTTCCAGCGACGCTAAGCGACGCAAGGATCTTTTGCCCTTGGGGCGCTTTCGCCTGACCTGATGCGGCACGCCCCTCTCTCGGTACCCCATTCCTCCCGCAACCGCTTGTCCTGTCACTATCATAGCCTTGCCGCCAACCAAACGCGCCGGAATCTCGATGGTGAATACCGCAGCGAGTGTTTGCGCCTCCAGGGACACCTCATGCGAGAAACGCCAGCCATATGCACGGCGAAAGAAAGACCGCCAGCGTACCATCGCCATGGTCTTTTGCAGCCATTGCCTCGCTTGATTTCCCCCCGGAGCCTCCTTCTTGGCGGGAACGAAGCCCCGTCGATGAACGCCTCCAAGAGGCCCATCCCGCCTCGCTCACGTTGGCCAGGCTCTCGACCAATTCGAGGGCACTCATCCTCCTCCGCCAAGCCGCCTTCTCCTCAGCCCTCATCGAGGGTATTCCTTATGGGTGCTTGTACCCTGAACACCGTCAAAAGACTAGCCTAGTGGGTTTACTTCTGGCTCAACGAGATCTCATTCAAACGGCCCTAGTTCTAGCGGCGATCAGCTGATGCCCAGCCGCATGCATTGCCGAACAAGGCTAAGGGCTGGTCAGGCGCGTCCATCTCTTTCCTCTGGACAGGGCTCAACGTGACCAGCCTTCCCGTGATTTGTACCGCTTTATTCTGTTAGTCCGGGATGCCCCCCGGAGTCCAGTGGTAGCCCCGCAGGGGAGGGCTGCGCTGGCGGACGTTGCCCCAGCGAGCGGTACACCCTGAAGGTTTGCTCCTACCGCCACATTTCCAGCACTACCTATGCATTTCTGAAGAATAGCTCAGCGAGAATTTTCTCACTTTGAACGATCCTGCTTTCCTGGAGCAGGCCGGGATCCCTGGCCCTCAGTGAATGCGTCCCACGACCCTGGGCGTCTCGCTGCAATCCGCTCCGATTCTCCAATCTCGGATTCTTCGGCCATCATGCCGCGCGGGCGTCACCCTGCCGGGCGGTTTCCAAGGCGGCGCAGCAGCTTGCGCGCCAGGGCCCAGACCTGTCCGGCCAGCGCCGTGGGCAGGCAGAGGGGATGGAACTTCCAGGTGTAGAGGAGCCTGCTGCGCAGCAGGGTCAGGGCCTGGCGAAGGCCACGCCCCTTCCCGCGCCGGTTGGAGACCCCGGTGGACAGCCCCTCGGCGTGGAGCACCTGGGCCCGGGGCGCCCAGCACAGCTCCCAGCGGCCCCGTGACCGCGCGGCCCGGGCCGCCCAGTCCAGCTCCTCGCAATAGAGAAAATAGGCCTCCTCCATGAGCCCCACGTCCAGCAGGAATTCCCGCCGGATGAACACGCTGGCCCCGTTGACGTAGTCCAGCCGCTCGGGCGGGTCCGGGGGCTCCGCGCCCAATGGCAGTCGCAGGCCGTCGCCGTGCAG
>Ga0228536_1002220_pt1 | contig 12478 bp, 6 predicted proteins | sample SJ1Smetagenome_FD_168611 | JGI IMG/M metagenome (GOLD analysis project Ga0228536, IMG submission 168611) | Enriched culture of PCE-dechlorinating microbial communities from Ithaca, New York, USA - SJ1.S | ecosystem: Engineered > Modeled > Simulated communities (microbial... > Unclassified... | reverse complement strand
ATAGCCGGTTTTGTTGATCAGATCTCGGGTCCGGCTGTAGCCGGTGTACAGGGAATTGCTCTTGGGCGCGGTGGCGAGGTAAACGGCCGCCTGGGCGATGGCCAGTTCGCCTTCCGGCTGGCCGATGAAATGAAAGGCCTGCTGGGCGGCCATGGTCAGCATCAGGGCGTGGGGATCGGCGTTGCCCACGTCCTCCGAGGCGAAGCGTACCATGCGCCGCAGAATGTAGAGCGGATCTTCGCCGGCGGCGAGCATGCGGCCCAGCCAGTAAAGCGTCGCGTCCGGGTCCGAGCCGCGCATGCTTTTGTGAAAGGCCGAAATCAGGTTGTAATGCTCTTCGCCGTCCTTGTCGTAGAGCATCGCTTTTTTAAGCAGAGCCTCCTCGACCGCTTTTTCGGTGAGGATTCTTTCCTCGGCGGGCAGGTTCTGCACCATGGACGCGGCCGCCTCCAGGTTGTTGAGCGCCGTGCGGGCGTCTCCGTCGGAGAGGCCGGCGAGGTAGCGGACGGCGCCGTCTTGGGCCTGGATGGCGAATCTGCCCAAGCCGCGCTGTTCGTCGGCGAGCGCCCGCCGGAGGATGGCGGCCAGATCCTCTTCTGTGAACTGCTTGAGGGCGAGAACGCGGGTGCGCGACAGAAGCGGCGCGATGACTTCGAAGGACGGATTTTCCGTCGTCGCGCCGATCAGCGTGACGAGTCCGCTCTCCACGTGCGGCAGAAAGGCGTCCTGCTGGGCCTTGTTGAACCGGTGGATTTCATCGACGAACAGAATGGTTTTCTGCTTTTTGGCTTCCCAGAGCTCTTTTGCGTCGTCGATGACCTGGCGGATTTCCCGGACGCCCGACAGGACGGCCGAAAAACTGACGAAGTTGGTTTTGGTTTCCGTGGCCAGAATGCGCGCCAGGGTGGTTTTGCCGGAGCCGGGCGGCCCCCAGAAGATCATCGAAAAAAGCTTGTCCTCGGCGATTGCGCGGGCCAGGAGCGTTCCCGGGCCGGTGAGATGCGACTGGCCGACGTAATCGGCAAGTTTCTGCGGCCTCATTCTTTCGGCCAGCGGCGCCGTGTCCAAAGCGTCGCTTTCGGTTCCCAGACTGAACAGATCCAGATTTTTCATGACGGCTTCTTGGCCCTCTCAATGATTTCAATCAAACTCGATACCTTGTCTCCGGGCGCGCTTAGCGCAAACCTTTGCCGCTGTTCGGAAGTCAGATGCTCTTCGAGAACCTTTGCCACATCGAAGGCCCTAAACCAGCAGGAGACGATCCGCGGGCAGGGAAGGTCGCCCGCTTCCTGCAGGCAGTAGCCGAAGGTCATTTCGTCGCCCAGTTTCGGGCAGCGGATCAGTTTATGGTCGTGCTCGGTTTTCATGGTCCGCAAGCTTGTCGAAAAAAGGAAAAGCCGTCAAGAAAATAATTTTCCTGACGGCTTGTGTCGCAAACGGCCGCGGCCGCTTTTAAATGAATTGCTTACGGCTTCGGGAAATCCTTGATGGCGTTCAACGCCCGCTCGATTTCATGATCGGGCAGCTCGTAGGCCTGCAGCTTGCCCGCGAAATAAGCGTCATAGGCGGCCAGATCGACCAGGCCGTGTCCGCTCCAGTTGAAGAGGATGATTTTTTCCTTGCCTTCCTCCTTGGCGCGCATCGCTTCGTCGACGACGGCCGCCAGCACATGGTTGGTTTCCGGCGCCGGAATGAAGCCTTCCGAACGGGCCCACTTCACGCCCGCCTCGAAGGTCTTGAGCTGGTCGTAGGCGCGTGGCTCGATGAATTTTTCCCGGACCAGGTGGCTCACGATGGGCGCCATGCCGTGATACCGCAGACCGCCCGCGTGAATCGGCGCCGGAATGTAGTCGTGGCCGAGCGTGTACATCGGGAGCAGCGGCGTGGATTTGGCCAGATCGCCGAAATCGTAGGCGAAGGGGCCTTTGGTCATGGAGGGGCAGGACGTGGGTTCCGCGCCGACGATTTTCACTTCCTTGCCGTGGATTTTGTCGCAGACGAACGGCGTCGCGACGCCCGCGAAGTTGCTGCCGCCGCCGCAGCAGCCCATGACGACGTCGGGATAGAGGCCGAGTTTCTGCATCTGCTTGTGGGCCTCGAGGCCGATGATCGACTGGTAAAGAAGCACGTGATTGAGCACGCTGCCCAGGGAATATTTGGTGTTGGGCGTGGTGACGGCGTCTTCAATCGCTTCGCTGATGGCGATGCCCAGAGAACCGGGAGAATCCGGATGTTCGGCCAGTACGTTGCGGCCCGCCTGCGTCAGGGTGCTGGGGCTGGGAATGCATTCCGCGCCCCAGGCGTTCATCATCATGCGGCGGTAGGGCTTTTGCTCGTAGCTGACCTTCACCATGTAAACCCGGCAGGGCAGGCCGAACATCTGGCAGGCCATGGAAAGGGCGCTGCCCCACTGGCCGGCGCCGGTTTCGGTGGTGATGCGCTTGGTGCCCGCCACCTTGTTGTAGTAGGCCATTGGAATGGCCGCGTTGGGTTTATGCGAGCCGGCAGGGCTCACGCCTTCATGCTTGTAATAAATCTGCACGGGGCAGCCCAGGAGCTTTTCAAAATTGCGCGCGCGGTAGAGAGGAGAGGGACGCCACAGGAGATATTTCTGGAGGACTTCATCGGGAATGTCGATCCAGCGCTGGGTGGACGCTTCCTGTTCGATGATGTTCATGGGGAAAATCGCCTCCAGATCGGCAGGCGTGACCGGTTGGCCGGTGGCGGGGTGCAGAGGCGGCCTCATCGGCGTCGGCAGATCTGCCATTACATTGTACCACTGCCTGGGGATTTCCTGATCTTCCAATAATATTTTGACCTGTTCCATAGACTCTCTCCTTTTTTAAAGTATTTGAGGCGCTGATTTTTTCCGGATGCCGGCGTACAGGCGAAAAAAAATGCCGTGGAGCTTATCTTCCCACGGCATTTTTTATATCGTAACGAGTCATGGGAAGGAGCTTCCCTGCCCATGCTCTGAGGTTTAAATGAGAGCTTACGGGCAGACTTTTTGCGTCTGCCACCACCAGTTTTTGTTGGAAAAACGTTTCAGCATTGCTTGCAGCTTACCTCAAGTTTCATTGGTTTGCTGCGTAGCACAGCCGGGAGAGACTTGTCAAGGACGAAATCATGGTTGCCGATTCCAATTGACAAAGAAAAACCCTCTCCGTTATAGTGATATCGTATTTTACGTTCCTTGATTTTTTCCGGAGACCGAAACCATCGAAAAAATTTTCATTGTGCGGAAGAACAGGGGAAGCCGGCTTTTTTTCAATTGACTTCAACCAATACCACTTTGGAGGATGCATGATGGAATCTTTGGTCTGCAAACACTGGCATCACTGTCCGGCCGACGAGGTCACGACGCTGCTTTCCACCCACCCCCAAAAAGGGCTGTCGCCCTTTGAGGCGAAGCATCGCCTCGAAAAATTCGGCCCCAACAGCGTGACGGCCAAAAAGCAGAAGGGTCCCCTGATCCGCTTTCTACTGCAATTTCATCAGCCGCTGGTGTACATCCTGCTGGCCGCGGGTACAGTGACCCTGCTGCTGCAGGAGTGGGTGGACGCGTCGGTGATTCTGGGCGTCGTTCTCGTCAACGCCTTCATCGGTTTCATTCAGGAAGCCAAGGCCGAAAAAGCCATCGAATCGCTCAAACAGATGATGACCACGCAGGCCACTGTGTTGCGCGACGGCAAGTGGCTCCAGATCGATTCGGTCCATCTGGTGGTGGGCGACATTATCCGTCTTCAGTCCGGCGACAAGGTGCCCGCCGACGCGCGCCTGCTTTCCTGCCGGGATTTGCAGGTGGACGAATCGGCGCTCACCGGCGAATCGGTGCCGGTCATTAAGAAGGAAGAGCCGCTCGATCCGGAAACGATTCTGGCCGACCGGCGCAACATGACGTACGCGGGCACGCTGGTCACCTACGGCCAGGCGGAAGCGGTCGTCGTCGCCACGGGCGACGCCACGGAAACGGGCCGTATTTCGGAAATGATCGCGCAGGCCGCCGATCTTTCCACGCCGCTCACCAAGAAAATCGCGTCCTTCAGCAGAGTGCTGCTGGTGGCGATTCTGGCGCTGGCGGCGCTCACCTTCGGCGTGGGCCTGTGGCGCGGCGAAGGCGCGGTCGACATGTTCATGGCGGCGGTGGCGCTGGCCGTGGGCGCGATTCCCGAAGGGCTGCCGGCCGCCGTAACGATTACGCTGGCGATCGGCGTGAGCCGGATGGCCAAACGCCGGGCCATTATCCGCAAGCTTCCCGCAGTGGAAACGCTCGGCAGCACGACCGTGATCTGTTCGGACAAGACCGGCACGCTCACGGAAAACCAGATGACCGTCCGGCGGATGTTCGCGGGCGGCGAATCGTTCGAGGTCGAGGGAAACGGCTACGCCCCCGACGGCCGGATTGTCGCCGGCGGCGCGGACGTTCGGGGAAACATGTCCGCTGCGCTTACGGAAACGCTGACGGCGGGACTGCTGTGCAACGATTCGCGCCTGGTCGAGGCCGACGGCCTCTGGCGCGTCGAAGGCGATCCGACGGAAGGCGCGCTTCTGACCGCCGCGGCGAAGGCGGGGCTTTTCCCGCAGGACGCGGAAGTCAAAATGCCGAGGAAGGATGTCATTCCCTTCGAGTCGGAGCGCCAGTTTATGGCGACCCTGCATTTTACGGCCGACGGCCATGTCCTGTATCTGAAAGGGGCGATCGAGAAGGTGCTGGAAGCCTGTTCCGAAGGGCTTTCGGCCGACGGCAAGACGGCCGCGCTCGACAAGGACGCCCTGCATCAAAAGGTCGATGAACTGGCCGCGGAGGGATTGCGCGTTCTGGCGCTCGCCAGTAAAAAAATCGACCGCGACAAGCTGGAGGTGGAGGATTGCCTGTCGGGGCTCACGTTTGTGGGCCTGCAGGGCATGATCGATCCGCCCCGCACGGAAGCCGTCGCTGCGGTCGGCGTCTGCCGGAGCGCGGGCATCGCGGTCAAGATGATCACGGGCGACCACGCGGTCACCGCGACGGAAATCGCCCGTCAACTGGGCATCGGTTTGACGAAGGGCGGCGAAGACAAAAAGCCCGCGACGCTTACGGGAAAACAACTGGAGAGCCTGACCGACGAAGAGCTCGTTGCGGCCGCGGAAGGCACGTCGGTCTTTGCGCGCGTCGCTCCGGAACAGAAGCTCCGGCTGGTGGAAGCGCTCCAGGCGCGCAACCACGTGGTGGCGATGACGGGTGACGGCGTCAACGACGCGCCCGCGCTCAAGCAGGCCAACATCGGCATCGCGATGGGCATCACCGGCACGGACGTTTCCAAGGAAGCCGCGGACATGGTGCTCACCGACGACAACTTCGCCAGCATCACCGCGGCCGTCGAGGAAGGCCGGCGCATTTTCGACAACCTGGTCAAGTTCATCACCTGGACGCTGCCGACCAACGGCGGCGAAGGTCTGGTTATTCTGGCCGCGATTATGAGCGGCGTGATGCTGCCCATATTGCCGGTCCAGATTCTCTGGATCAACATGACGACGGCGGTGCTCCTGGGGCTGATGCTGGCCTTTGAGCCGGGCGAGGCGGACGTTATGAGTTATCCGCCGCGCAAACCGGACAGCCCCATCCTTTCGGGTATTCTCATTACACGGATTCTGCTGGTCTCCGTGCTGATGCTCTCGGCCGTTTTCTCGATCTTTACCTGGCAGAAATCCATCGGCTATCCGGTGGAAGTGGCCCGCACCGTCGCCGTGAATCTTTTTGTCATGATTGAGCTCACCTATCTGTTCAACTGCCGGTCTCTGACCCGGTCCATGTTCAAGATCGGGCTTTTCACCAACCCGTGGGTGCTCGTCGGCAGCGGTGCGATGATCGTCTTGCAGCTTCTGTTTACGTATGCGCCGGTGATGAACCGCGTCTTTCACAGCGCGCCGATTTCGCTTGCGGACTGGCTGCTCATTGCGCTCATTGCCGTTGCCGTTTATGTGATCATCGGCCTGGAAAAATGGGTGCGGCTGCACGTCCTGAAAAATCCGCGCTGACGCCGCTCCGTTTGACAAGGTCCGGAGGCTGTGTTACAAAAACGGCAGTCGCGGATGCGTTTTTTCTCTGTGAACGCCGCCCGCACAGGCTGGCGCATGGCAACGGATGGATGCGGATCTCAAAACAGAAACGATGGCATTTTGCCGGGGAGAAAAAAGATGAACCAGGATCAATTCACAAAGATTATTTCGGACGCAGTTAAGCGCGAGGTCGAGGCATTCACCTTTTATCAGGCGGTTTCCGAAAAAACCGCGGATCAGAATCTCAAAAGACTTTTTAAGGATCTGGCCGACGAAGAAGCCAAACACCGGCGCACGCTGGAAGGATATTTAATGAAAGGCGCGGCGAAAATTCATTTTTCGCAGGCGGCGGATTATAAAGTCACCGATGGGCTTGCCACGCCGCCGCTTACCCCCGATATGAAACCGGTGGATGGCCTGGTCATCGCGATTAAAAACGAGCTTGAAGCCATGCAGATGTACACGCAACTGGCGCGGGCCTGCGAGGACGAAGATTCGAAAAACATTTTTCTGGAGCTGGCGACGATGGAGCGCGGCCACAAAAACAAACTGGAAGAGATTTACACGAACATGGCGTTTCCGGAAGCCTGGTAAGCCGGGCCGCGGACATAAAATAGGATTCCGTTGCAAATGCCGGGCGGACCTTCCGGTCCGCTGAGTGGCGGGACGAAAGTCCCGCCCTGCGTTGCTGATGCGCGAGCGGATTGTTTGTGAAGTTTAATGATGGAGAACAAAAAAAGGCAGATGCGAGAGCACCTGCCTTTTGTGTTTTTGGCGCCGGCAATCCGACTGCCGGAAGGGCACCGGACCCAAGGAGCCTTCTTCATCTGCGCCGGCGCCGTTTATCCGCTCCTTTTCTTTAATGCCACTGCGGCAGACGCTTATTTTTTGTTGATAAAAAATACAAGATATGAAAAGTTAAAATCCGAAAAAAGCGAAACGTAGCCAGCGGCAAGCAGGCCCGAACAAAACGCTTTCCAACCGCCTGCGCCGTCCGAAAATGCCGTCCAGACCTGTAGATCGGAAGGAGGTTGGTTTCCTGTGACCCCCAAACCCTCTTACGAAACCTTAAAACAAAAAATTCGCGAGCTGGAAGAAGACGTCGCAAAAGGCAACCAGGCCAAGGAAGCCTTGCGCAAAAGCGAATCCAATCTGCAAAGCATCTTTCTGGCCGCGCCCATCGGCATCGGCCTTGTGATAAACCGGGTGATCGCGCAGGTCAACGACCACTTGTGCGAAATGACCGGGTATTCCCGCGAAGAGCTCCTCAACCGCAGTTCCCGCCTGCTGTATGCAACAGATGAGGATTTCGACTTTGTGGGCCGGGAAAAATATGCCCAGATCGCCCGGTGGGGAACCGGGATGGTGGAAACGCGCTGGGTGCGCAAGGACGGTTCGGTCATTGACATTCTGCTGAGCTCCACGCCTTTGAACCCCTCCGATCTCGGCGCGGGTGTCACCTTCACCGCGCTCGACATCACGGACCGCAAGCGGGCCGAGCGCGAGCTTCTGGAGAGCGAGCAAAAGTACCGCACCATGTTCGACCGCTCGAAAGACGCTATCCTGCTGACCCAGCCGGACGGAGACGTCCTCGACGCCAATCCGGCCGCCTGCGCCATGTTCGGGCGGACCCTGGAAGAAATGAAGCGTGTCGGGCGCAGCGGTCTGGTGGATCTGACAGATCCGCGGCTTCATCATGCCCTGAAAGAACGCGGGCGCACCGGCACGGCCAGGGCCGAAATCACCATGCTCCGCGCCAATGGAGAAAAGTTCGCCGCGGAAATTTCCTCGACGATTTTCACCGATGCAGAGGGCCGGCAAAAAACCAGCATGATCATCCGCGACCTTTCGGAAATCCGCCGCATGCAGGAGGACTACCAGGCCCTGTTCCGGGAGATGCTGGAAGGCTTCGCCGTACATGAGCTTATCTGCGACGCTCAGGGAAAACCCGTCGATTACCGTTTTCTCGCCGTCAATCCGGCTTTTGAACGCATAACCGGGCTTCCAGCCGAGAAAATCCTGGGACGGACGGTGCTGGAAGTTCTGCCGGGGACCGAATCGCGCTGGATCGAGCTTTTCGGCCGTGTGGCCCTGACGGGCGAACCGGCTTTCTGCGAAAATTACGCCCGGACGCTGAATAAATATTTTGAAGTAGCGGCCTTCCGGCCTGCGCTTGGCCGCTTTGCCGCCATTTTTACCGATGTTACAGAACGCAAACACGCGGAAAACGCCTTGCAGGAAAGCGAGGAGCGTTACCGCCGTATCACGGAAAATATGGCGGATATTGTTTGGACCGCCGATTTGCAGCTCAATATTACGTATGTGAGTCCGTCCGTGGAACGGCTGACCGGCGAATCCGTGGAAAAACACCTGGCGCGCCCTCTGCGGGAAAAGCATCCGCCCGAATCCGTGGAACGGCTCACCGCATTGTTCCGTGAGGAAATGGACAAGGAGCAGGACCCGCAGGCCGACAAGAGCCGGACGCGGTTGATTGAAGTCGAGTATTACCGGGCCGACGGGAGCAGGGTATGGCTGGCCATGAATCTTTCCTTCATCCGCGATGCCGATGGAAAGGCGGTCGGCATTCAGGGGGTGTCGCGCGACATCTCGGAGCGTAAAAAGGCCCAGGAAATGATCCGGAAAAACGAGCAGCGCCTGGAGAGCCTGCTGCGGATTACACAGTACCAGGCCACATCCACACAGGATTTTCTGGACTATGCGCTGGACGAGGCGATCCGGCTCACCGACAGCCGTCTCGGATACATTTACTTCTACGATGATGTGGAGAAGAGATTCGTTCTCAACACCTGGTCCAAAGAGGTCATGAAGGAATGCACAGTTGTCGGGGCGCCGAATGTCTATGATCTGGACAAGACGGGAATATGGGGCGAGGCCGTGCGGCAGGCGCGTCCGATTGTCGTGAACGATTTTCAGGCGCCGCATCCGCTCAAGCGGGGCTATCCCGAAGGCCACGCCCACCTTCATAAATACATGACGGTTCCCGTGTTCAACAACGGCCGGATCGTTGCCGTGGCCGGCGTGGCCAACAAGGAAGCCGACTACGACGAAGCGGACGTCCGGCAGCTGACGCTGCTCATGGATTCCGTCTGGCGGATCACCGAACAGAAAAAATCGGAATTGGCCTGCCATCAGGCGGAGGAAAAATACCGCAATATCGTCGAAAACGCCCAGGAAGGTATTTTCCAGTCCACCCGCGAAGGCCGGTTTCTGACGGCAAACCAGGCCATGGCGGCCATTCTCGATTATGAATCGCCCGAAGATCTGATGAAGTCCGTGACGGATCTGGACGTACAGATTTACACCGATCCGGAGGACCGGCGCGAGCTGCTCCTGGCGGCGGAAATGGAGGGGCAGGTCGCCGGGTTCGAGACACAGTATCTCCGGAAAGACGGCAGTCCGATCTGGGTGTCGATCAACAAACGCGCCGTGCGCGATGAAAAGGGACGCCTGCTTTTTTATGAAGGATTCGTGGAAGACATCACCAGCCGGAAGATCAGCATGGAACAGATCCGCCGGGCTCTGGGAGCGACGGTCCAGGCCATTGCGGTGACCGTGGAGGCGAGAGACCCCTACACGGCGGGTCACCAGCGCCGGGTGGCCGATCTGGCCCGCGTCATCGCCGTGGAAATGCGCCTGTCCCACGACCAGATCGAAGGCCTGCGCATGGCGGGCATCATTCACGATTTGGGGAAAATTACCGTGCCGTCGGAAATCCTGAGCAAGCCCACGCGCCTCACGGAACTGGAGTGCAGCCTCGTCAAGACCCATTCCGAAGCCGGCTTCAACATTTTAAAGGACATCGAATTTCCCTGGCCGGTGGCGCGGATCGTTCTGGAGCATCACGAGCGGATCAACGGCTCCGGGTATCCCTACGGAAAAACCGGAGACGCGCTGCTTACCGAGTCGAAGATCCTGATGGTTGCGGACGTGGTGGAAGCCATGGCGTCCGACCGGCCTTACCGGGCGGGGCTCGGCATCGGTTCGGCCCTGGACGAGATCAGCCGCCATCGGGGCATTTTGTACGACCCGGAAGTGGTGGACACCTGCCTGTGGCTCTTCCGGGAGCAGAATTACCAGTTCACCCTCTGAAGGCCGCCTGCAGAGGCACGCCCGGCCGCTACTCGTCGCGGCGCGCTTTCATCTGCCGTTTGGTGGCGTCGAGTTCCATCTTGCGCAGGCGCACGCTTTGCGGCGTCACTTCCACCAGTTCGTCTTCGGCGATGAATTCAATGGCCTGATCGAGCGACAAAAGCCGCGGCGGCCGCAAAATGACGGTGGCATCCGAGTTGGAGGCCCGCATGTTCGTGAGTTTCTTTTCCTTGACGATGTTGACGTTGAGGTCCTGCGGGCGGTTGCGCTCGCCCACGATCATCCCCGCGTAAACATCCGTGCCGACGTCCACGATCATCTCCCCGCGGTCCTCCATGGCGTAGCTGGCGTAAGCCGTCACGCGGCCCGCGCGGTCGGCCACCAGGACGCCCGTGTTGCGCTGCGGAATCGGGCCGAACCAGGGCGCGTAGTCTTCCAGAAGCGAATTCATCACGCCGCCGCCCTTGGTGTCCGTGAGAAACTGGCTGCGGAAGCCGATCAGCCCGCGCGACGGGATCAGAAATTCCATGCTGACGCGGCCGCTGCCCTTGTTGACGAGGCTTTCCAGCCGGCCCTTGCGCAGCGAGAGCTTTTCCGTGATCCGGCCGACAAATTCTTCGGGAATGTCCAGAAACAGACGCTCCACCGGCTCGGAAACTCTGCCGTTGATTTTTTTGATGATGACCTGCGGCTTGGAGACGGTCATTTCGAAGCCCTCGCGCCGCATGGTTTCGATAAGCACGGCCATCTGCAGCTCGCCGCGGCCGCAGACTTCAAAAGCGTCGGTGCGGTCGAGTCTTTTGATCCGCACCGCCACGTTGCGCAGCGCTTCCTTTTCGAGGCGCTCCAGCAGGTGGCGCGATGTCAGGTACTTCCCCTCCCGGCCGGCGAAAGGCCCGTCGTTGACGTAAAAGACCATCGACACCGTCGGCTCGTCCACGATGAGCCGGGGGAGGGCCTGCGGATTGTCCGCCGATGAAATCGTATCGCCGATCGTGACGTTTTCCACGCCGGCCAGCGCCACGATGTCGCCCGCCTCCGCGGCCGGGACCGGCTTTTTGGCCAGCCCGTGAAAAGCGTAAAGCGCCGAAAATTTCACGCCGCCGACGATCCTGTCCTGCGCGCAGAGGCTGTAAGCGGCGTTCATCTCCAGGCGTCCCGCCTGCACGCGGCCGACGGCGATCTGGCCGACGTAGGGATCGTAGTCCAGATTGGTGACGAGAAACTGCGGATTGGCCCCGTCGTCGCCCTGCGGCGCGGGAATCGCGTTCAGAATGGCCTCAAGCAGCGGCTGCAAATCGGCGCTGTCGTCGCCAAGTTTTGCGTGGCTCACGCCGGTCTTGGCGTTGGTGTACAAAATGGGGAATTCGATCTGGTGCTCTTCGGCGCCCAGATCGATGAACAAGTCGTAGGTTTCGGAAATGACTTCTTCAATACGCGCGTCGGGCCGGTCGATCTTGTTGATGACGAGAATGATCGGCAGGCGGCGCGCCAGCGCTTTTTTCAGGACGAAGCGGGTCTGCGGCAGCGGGCCTTCGCTCGCGTCCACGAGCAGGATGGCGCCGTCCACCATGTTGAGGCTGCGCTCCACTTCTCCGCCGAAATCCGCGTGGCCGGGCGTGTCGACGATGTTGATCTTGACGCCGTTGTACGCGACGGCCGTGTTTTTGGCCGCAATCGTGATGCCGCGCTCCTTTTCGAGCGCCAGGGAATCCATGACGCGGTCCTCCACCGCCTGATTGGCGCGGAAAATGCCGGTCTGTTTGAGCATGGCGTTGAGCAGCGTGGTTTTGCCGTGGTCAACGTGCGCGATGATCGCAACATTTCTTAAGTGTTCTTTTTTCATATCCCTCTTTCTGCTGTTTTCAGGATGTATTTTGGCTTCCGGTGAAACGAATCGCAACCGACAGGAGATCCCTGAAACGATGTCTTTTCCATGAAACGGGCTCCCCCATAGCAAAATATCGCCAATTAAACCAGCGATTTTTTTTACAGGTTTCCGATTTCCCGTTCTCCACCATTCACCATTCACCATCCCCCACGAGCCATGGGCTAAATTTCCCGCCGGCCTTTACAAATGACCGGCGAATCACTATAATTTTGCAAGGAATCAACAATCCAGGATCCAAAAGGCGGCTCCAATGACTTACATAAAAATTAATTTCGGCAGTAATTTTGAGGATGAATTTCAAAAGGCGGTAGACGAGGTTTTTCATCTGGTGCGCCCGGCTTTTAAAAACTACGAATGCATCTGGCGTCCCAACGTCGATGTCTACGAGTCGGTCGATGAGGTCATTGTGCTCGCCGACATGGCGGGACTCAACAAGGA
>Ga0228536_1002217_pt1 | contig 12510 bp, 3 predicted proteins | sample SJ1Smetagenome_FD_168611 | JGI IMG/M metagenome (GOLD analysis project Ga0228536, IMG submission 168611) | Enriched culture of PCE-dechlorinating microbial communities from Ithaca, New York, USA - SJ1.S | ecosystem: Engineered > Modeled > Simulated communities (microbial... > Unclassified... | reverse complement strand
AGAGGCGGGGAGCCGTAGGAAACACCTCTCTTGGAGGCATATGCCACAGCTGGTCCGACGATGGACGGTGCATCTCCCTTCTGAAAATACTGTTTTCCAACGATTGCGTCTTCGACTGCGCCTACTGCGTGAATCGGCGGAGCGCCGACATCCCGCGGGCGACCTTCGCTCCCCGGGAGCTCGCCGACCTGACCATCCAGATGTACCGGAGAAACTACATCGAGGGACTTTTCCTCAGTTCGGCCGTCGTCGGCTCCCCGGACGACACCATGGTGCAGCTCGTCCGGACGGCGAAAATCCTCCGGGAGGAGCACCGTTTCGGAGGGTATATCCACGCCAAGGCCATCCCCGGCGCCTCCCCGCCCCTTCTCGGCACCCTCGGGCTCCTCGCCGACAGGATGAGCGTGAACATCGAGCTGCCCTCCGAGACGAGCCTTCGGGCCCTGGCTCCCCAGAAGAGCCGGGACTCCATCCTCCGCCCCATGGCCTTCATCGGCGGAACCATCGAGGAGCGGAAAAAATGGAGAAAGGCGGGACGATCCGGGCCGGTCTTCGTTCCGGCCGGGCAGAGCACCCAGCTCATGGTGGGAGCCTCCCCCGAGAACGACTTCACCATCCTGCGCCTGTCCGAAGGACTCTACCGGAGCTTCGGGCTCAAGAGGGTCTACTACTCCGCCTACATTCCCGTAGCGGACAACCCGCTCCTTCCCGCCCCCGCCACGAAGCCCCCAATGCTCAGGGAACACCGGCTCTACCAGGCCGACTGGCTCCTCCGGTTCTACGGCTTCAAGGCCGAAGAAGTCCTGAGCCCGCAGCAGCCGGACCTCGACGAAAACCTGGACCCCAAGTCCGGCTGGGCCCTGGCCCACCCGGACTTTTTCCCGGTGGACGTGAACAGGGCGTCCTGCGAGGAAATCCTCCGCGTTCCCGGAATCGGCGTCAGGTCCGCCAGGAGAATTCTTTCCGCCAGGAGGGGGCACCTCCTCGGCGGCGACGATCTGGCGAAACTGGGCGTGGTGATGAAGCGGGCACGGTTCTTCATAGCCTGCAAAAGCCCGGCGTTCCCCGCCTCTCCGGCGGGCGGCGACCTCAGGGGGCTGCTCTCCTCCCCTCCTGCGGGGAAAAATGATCTCCGGCAGCTCCGCCTGGACTTCTGACCATGGCTGTCTGGACCTTTGACGGAACCTTCAACGGTTTTCTCTGCCTCATCCATGAATCCGCCCGCAAAAAGGAACGGCCCGGAGGAATCCTCGGACCCGGCGGAGCCCAACCCCTCCTTTTCGAAACCGTGCAGACGGAAACGGATGAACACCTGGCGGCTTCCGTGCGCACCGCCCTTGCCGCCAGGTGTTCACGAAGGGTCCTCGCCACGGGCTACTACGCATTTCTCAGCGCCATGGCCGGGAGGGAAATGGCGGTCTACCGCTATTTCTCCCTTGCGTGGACCATGGGGCCCCGGGCGGCGGGGCTCCTGGCGGACGAAAGGGTGAGGACCGTGCACGAGGCGGGGCGGGCCGTGTCGAGGGAACGGCACAGGTTTCTCGGCCTTCTCCGGTTTTCGGAGCTGGGCGGGGTCCTCTACGCTCCCTTCGAACCGGAAGGAGACATCCTTCCCCTTGTGGCCGGCCATTTCGCCCGGAGGCTCGGAGGTGAGCGGTGGATCATCCACGACACGGGCAGAAACAGGGCGGCGGTGTATGAAAATGGAATCTGGCGCGTATCGGCTTTCCGGACCGCCGGACCCCTGCCTCTCTCCGGAAGGGAACGGGAGATCCGGGACCTCTGGAAGCGCTATTTCTCCTCCACGGCGGTTCAGACCAGGAAAAATCCCGAACTCCAGCGGCAGTTCATGCCGAAAAAGTACTGGAAACACCTTCCGGAAAAAGAGCCTCCGGCCGAGTGAATGGATTCCCCCGCCATGGAGCACCGGCAAAAATCACGAGTCTGCCGGAGAAAGCGCCATTGCGGAGCGATCACTCTATTGAATCTCCCTCCCGGCGGCATTCGAACCGCGCGCAGCCGAAAACCGCACTTCCACATCATGGTCGCGAAGGTCGTTCACGAGCTGCACGATACCGCCGCTCTGTTCGGCTCCATCCACCGTCACCCCCATAGCTGCTGCGTTTTCAGGGTGAATTGTCCCGAAGGGGGAAGAGAGCTCCCCCCGGGGGGCGCCGAAGGTTTGCAGCATCCTGATATGATAGACCGTATCCATATGCCGGTAGTGTATCGTGCACCCCTCCCACTCGGGAGGAAGACACGGAATGAAACGCAGCGTATTCGCTTCGACCACGAGTCCGAGAAGCGACTCGACGATCAGGCGGTACATCCATGCCGCCGATCCCGTGTACCATGTCCATCCGCCGCGGCCCAAATGCTGCGGAGCGGCGTACACATCAGCCGCGACGACATACGGTTCCACTTTGTAGATATCGACCTCTTCAGGGGTCCGCCCATGGTTCACCGGATTGATCATCGAAAAAACTTCCCACGCGCGGGGCGCATCCCCCAGCCGGGCAAAGGCCATGGCGGCCCAGACGGCGGCATGGGTGTACTGACCGCCGTTCTCCCGTACGCCGGGGACGTACCCCCTGATATACCCGGGATTCGGCTCTGACCTATCGAAGGGCGGGTCAAGCAGTTTGACAAGACGGTCTTCCCTGCTGACCAGATGCGTATCCACCGACTTCATCGCCTGAACGGTGCGGTCATGGTCCCCTGCGCCGGACAAAACCGACCAGCTCTGGGAGATTGAGTCAATACGGCACTCGCTGTTCTCCGCCGAACCGAGAGGAGAGCCGTCGTCGAAGTAGGCACGCCGATACCATTCTCCGTCCCAGCCGTTCTTCTCTATATTGAGACGCAGGACAGCAGCCTCCTGTTCGCACCGTTCGGCGAACAAAACGTCGCCATAAGCGCGGGCGACCCCTGCGAAACGCGAAAGCACTTCGTAGAGGAAAAAAGCCAGCCACACGCTCTCCCCCGTCCCCTGAAGCCCGACCTTGTCCATACCGTCGTTCCAATCGCCGGAGCCGATGAGCGGCAGTCCCCGCTCGCCGAACGAAAGTCCTTTCTCTATGGCCAGAACACAGTGCCGGTACAGGCTCGCAGTCTCTTCGGAACGACCGGGCAGATCGTAATAGGACTCCTCCTCCGCGTTGAGCGGACGGCCCTGAAGAAAACGAACGGCTTCGTCCAGGACTCCAAAATCCCCGGTCACGACGACGTAGCGTGACACAGCGAGAGGCAACCAGAGATAGTCGTCGGAACAGCGTGTCCGCACCCCCCGTCCCGTCGGCGGATGCCACCAGTGCTGCACATCCCCTTCGGGGAACTGGCGGGATGCGCACAGGAGCAGATGATCCCGAACAAGACCGGGTTTCGCGTGAACAAGCGCCATGGCATCCTGCAGTTGATCACGAAAGCCGAACGCCCCTCCCGACTGATATGTCGCGCTCCGCGCCCACATGCGGCACGCCAGGGTCTGGTACAGAAGCCAGCCGTTGACCAGAACGTCCAGAGAACGGTCGGGCGTCTCCGCATTAATCGCGCCAAGGGTGTGCGTCCAGTGCTGCCAGACGGCGTCAAGAGCCTCGCGGGCAGCGGATGATCCCTTGAAGCGGGCGACGAGTCCGGCTGCCTCGTCCGCATCTTTGCACGCGCCAAGCCGAAAGACTATTTCGTGCTCCTGCCCGGCGGCCAGATCGAACCGGACCTGAATCGCAGCGCAGGGGTCAAGCGCCGCCCCGGTTCTGCCTGAGAGACCGGCGCGCTTCATTGCGGCGGGTTCGCTCGCCGTCCCGTTCCGTCCCAGGAACTCCGTCCGGTTTCCGCAGACGCTGCGCATCGGCTCGTCCACGTCGAAGAAAGCCGTTCGGCCGGGAAACTCAGTGTTGTACGGATTGCGCGCGAAGAGCGCGCCGCTGTTCGGCTCGACCTCCGTTATTACGTGCATACCCGTTTTCGGGCTTAGGTCGCCGAGCACCCACTCGATATACCCTGTGGCGGAAAGACGGCGGGGACGTTCCGAGAGGTTGCGCACCCTGAGCACAAAAAATTTGACCGGAGCGTCCAGGGCCACGTACATCCACAATTCGGAACGGATATCGCGCTCCGTGTGCTCGAAGACGGTGTAGCCGAACCCGTGCCTGGCGACGTACGGAGTCGCTCCCCGGCACGGGAACGGAGCGGGCGACCAGTAGTGTCCGCGCTCCTCGTCGCGGAGATAAAATGCCTCTCCGCCCGAAGCGCTCACAGGATCGTTCCCCCACGGAGTAATGCGGAATTCGTGGGCATTCTCGCTCCATGTATAGGCCGAACCGTTCTCAGTGACAACGCTTCCGAAATCCGGATTGGCCAGGACATTCACCCACGGCGCGGGCGTCAGCAGACCGCGGGCGGTGGTGATGACATACTCGCGCCCGTCGGGAGTAAATCCGCCGCGTCCGTTGCAGAACGCGAGATCGTTGCGCGGCGACGGGGCCGAGGGAAGGGTTTCGGGAAGGGGGGGGCGAACGGGGCCAAAGAGAGGAACCGAAACGTTCCCCAAGGTGCGACCGCCGGTCTGCTCCTCCAGAGTTCCCCGGGTGTCGGAGACGATGACCCGTGCGACCGTCTGGAAAAGGACGCGGTCCTCTTCCGCGATCTGTTCCGCGATCCGTACGAAGATGCCGCCCGGCCGATCGGTAAAACGTGCTTCGACAACCGAGGAGACAATCCCCACGATGCTGTCGTGAAGAAGCTGCCGGTAGCCTGCCCGGTCCTCGTTCCAGATCACGAGATCGACGGCCAGCCCCTTGAGGCGCCAGTAGGCATGCGCTTGCACAAGCTGGCGCACCAGGTCGATATTGGCCGGATCAGCTATGCGCAGGAGCACGATCGGGAGATCTCCGGAAATCGCGTACCCCCAGAGCCCCGATTGTCCACGCCGGTTTTTGACAAGGAGATTCTGTTCGGCGCGAAGCGCAGCATTGGCGTAGAGAATCGAACCGGCAATCCGTGAAAAAAGCTGAGCGTCGGCCTCCGAGACATTTATCTGCCGCAGCAGCACCTGTCCGTGAGTCCATGCAAGGTCGAAGACGCGGTCCGCGAGACGCCTGTCCTGATATTTTCCTATCATATCCATCGATTGTTTTCGAGTTTCCCCGATGCCCGAGACGATATTCACCGTGACCGATTCATCGGGATCCAGCGTTATCCGGCATCGGATGGCGACTATGGGATCCAGCACCGACCCCTCGCTGTCCGAGAGCGGCTCAGGACCGGCGCCGTCGCTCTGTTCCAGTGCCTGCGGATTTCCGACGCTGTTTCCGTACCCGATGAACTTCATCCGGTCGGTCTCGTAGGAGAATTCTCCCACCGATGCTCCGCGCACCGTCATCATATGAAGCATCCAAGGGGGATCCTCTCCGTCAACCCGCGGACGGCGGGTGCAGAGAATCGCCCGTTCTCTGCGAAGTATTTCGGTCTGTACGAAAAGATTGCTGAACGCGGGGTGAAGAGCGTCTGCGGCGGACGGAGCCAAAACGACTTCAGCATAGCTGGTGACCTCGACCTCGCGGCGCGTCCTCGCGCGATTGGTGATGCGGATGCGGCGCAGCTCGATATCGTCCTCTGGCGAGACGGCAATCTCGGTATAAATGTCGTAATCGTGCTCCCGGACACGAAACTCCGCCCGCCCCTCCGAGAAGATGACCTCGTACTGCTCGGGGTTTTTCAGCGTCGGCTGATAAGTATTCGACCAGAAGTCGCCGCTTGCCATGTCGCGGATGTAACAGAAAGCACCCCAGTTGTCGCGGGTGGGATCCTCCCGCCAACGGGTCACCGCAAGCTCCTTCCAGCGGCTGAAGCCGCCCCCCGAAGCCGTCACCGCCACGTGGTACCTTCCGTTCGAGAGCAACTGCACTTCCGGACTTGGCGTATCCGGAGTGCGGAAAATGCGTATGGACGTCTCGGGAACACCTGAAACAGTCCGCGACTCGAAGCGTTCGATGGCGTCGACGTAGAAGGCCGTCGCTTTTGGAATCTGCTCCTGGAGCAGCAGAAGCGTCGCCTGGAACAGCGGGCTGGACTCGAATCGCCGCTGTATTGAACGGTCCAGAAGCAGATTCGCCAGGGAGAGCAGCCCCATTCCCTGATGATGGGTCATGAAGGAGCGAACCGTCGCGTACGGCTGGTTTCGCTGCAGACGGGACGGGGTGTAGTCGATCGCTTCGTAGAAGCCGTACCGGCTTTCAAAGCCTTCCGCTGAAAGGCGCTCAAGATTCGAACACGCCTCTTCCGGGGCCACCATGAGCGCAAGCATAGATGCATAGGGCGCGATCACCAGATCCTCGGCAAGCCCCCGCTGTATTCCCAGTCCCGGCACGCCGAACGCCCTGTACTGATAGTTGAGGTGAACATCGAATGCATTGTACCCCGATTCCGAAATACCCCAGGGGACGGTGCGCATCGCACCGTATTTGATCTGCATGGCCACAACCGCATTGTACGTCTCGTCGAGCAGGGTGTGCTCGTAGGTCGGCATCACCAGAAGCGGCATCAGGTATTCGAACATGGACCCGCTCCAGGAGAGAAGCTTCGGGATTCCTCCGGCGGCGGTAAGCCGTCGCCCCAGGGCGAACCAGCTCTCCTGCGGCAGCCTCCCCTGGGAAATAGCCACGAACGTGGCGAACCGGGCCTCCGAAGCAAGAAGGTCGTAGTAGCCTTCGTCCGGACGACGCTCATCGACATTGTAGCCGATAACCAGCAAATGGCGTGTTTCATCGTACAGGAAGCCGTATTCCATCCGGGCAAGCTCGCCGCACAGCCGCGCGATTTCTTCGATGCCCTCAATCCTCTTGCGGGCGTATTTTCCGGACTCAGTGAGAAGACGGACGAGCGTATCGAGTTCGTCCCGCTCCTCCTGCGAGCAGGCGGCACGCCGCAGTTCGATCGAAGGAAGAATCTTTTTTTCCAGCGAAGCCAGTTCACGCAGTGTCGGAAAAGAACCGGAACCGGGAACCTTTTCGAAGATATTTCCTGAGGAGGAATTCACCGCCCAGGGAACGAGAAATGTCAGTTCATCAATCCCATCTCTGCACTGCCTGGCAAAGTTTTGGAGCCACTCCCCCAGATTTTTCCCGGCATCTCTATCGTTCGCCCCGGCAGCGGCGGCGGCTGATTCTTCCAGCCGTTCCAGTGCGAGCCGCAAAGCCGCGGGCGTTTCAGCCCCCGGGGAGAGAGCGGATTCCATGTCCATGCGAAGGCGGGAGAGCCATGAAGGGACGTTGCTTCCCGAAAAGAGCGCCTCGGCCTCGGCGACGATTCCAAGGGTATCGTTCAGCCCCTCGAAGAAACTGGGGTCGAAGATGCTGTGATCTGCAAGCGCCAGCACTCCCCGCTGCAGCGTCAACAGGTATCCTGCGAGGTTGCCGCTGTCCACCGTCGAAACGTACAGAGGCGTCAGCGGCTTCAGAGTGCGTGTATCGTACCAGTTGTAAAAGTGCCCGCGGTAGCGTTCCAGCCCCTCCATGATACGCAGAGTCCGCGCCGTCAGTTCGAGAAACCGCCCCGCAGAAATATAGCCGAAATCAAAGGCTGACATATTCGCCAGCAGGGCAACGCCCATGTTGGTGGGCGACGTACGGTGTGCGATTACCTCAACAGGGTGCTCCTGGTAGTTGTCGGGAGGCAGCCAGTTGTCTTCCCGGCCGATGAACGTCTCAAAAAATGACCATGTTTTCCTGGCGATTCTCCGCAAAAACACTCGCTGCTCCTCCGTCGGAAGCATTCGTCGTCGAGTCAGAGGCCGGCTTGTCCACCATGCGACCGCGGGCGATACGCACCAGAGGGCGAGTACGGGACCAGCCGCGAAAAGCAGCGCCCCCACCCCGGCCGACGGGATCGCCAGGCACACGATCATGGCCGTAACCGGCGCACTCCACATTGTCCGATAGGCCTCCCTGAGATCCGCGTGCCCGGCATGCTCCGGACCTCCCGACGGATTCCACTCGAGCATCTTTTTTTTCGTGACCGCCATCCGGACAAGCGTCCGCATGATCGCGTCCATGCTGAAGAACGCCTCATAGGGCAGGCAGATGAACGTGAACGCGTCCCGGGCGAGCCCCCTCGCCGCCAAATCCAGGGCAGCGGCAAAATGCTGCCGGGGAGCGACATCGTCCGGCTTTGAAAGGAGATTCAGGGCGGAGGAGATGAAAGAAGGGATCAGGATGACACCCGCCGCAGCAAGTGTCCAGAAGAGAGGCGAGGGAGAAAGAAACCAGCCCGCTGTCAGCAGGAGCATCAGTGCCGGAGCCGTCAGGCTGCGCCGAAGATTGTCGAAGATCTTCCAGCGGGAGAGCATGGAGAGCGGATTTTTCCGCAGCCTTCCGTCCGCTTCCGGAACCCGGGGCAAACACCACTGCGCAATCTGCCAGTCACCGCGAATCCATCGGTGACGCCGGCTCACATCAGCCTGGTAGCGTGACGGATACTCTTCGTAGAGCTGTACGTCGCTCAGCAGTCCGGCCTTGGCGTAGCACCCCTCCAGGAGATCGTGGCTGAGAATGCGGTTTTCAGGAAAGCTCCCTCTCAAAGCCAGCTCAAACGCGTCGATATCATAGATCCCCTTGCCGATGAAGGAGCCTTCGCCGAAAAGGTCCTGATATACGTCGGAGACAGCCCTCGTATACGGATCGATGCCGAGTTCACTCGTCCACAGGCGCGCATACCTTGACCGGTTCGTTCCGATAATGCTCACAGCCACGCGCGGCTGCAGAATGCCGTACCCGGCCGTTACCCGCCTGCACTCTTCATCGTACCTCGCCCGATTAAGCGGATGCGCCATGACGCCGACAAACTGCCGGGCTGAATCGCGGGGCAGCTGTGTATCGGTGTCCAGAGTAATTACATACTTCACGCCGGACAGTCGGGATATCTCTCCCACGACGAGGGCGAAAGCACCCTCGCCGCCTCCGCGAAGGAACGCGTTCAAAGCGGCGAGCTTGCCTCTTTTTCGCTCATATCCCATCCACACGCCTTCCTGCGGATTCCACCGGCGGGGGCGATGAAACAGGAAGAAAAAATCTCCCTCCGCCTTCCGGTACTTTTTATTCAGCGCTTCGATTCTTTCCCGGGCGGTCTTCAGGAGAATTGCATCCTCCGGCAACGTTTTTTCCGCGGCATCCCGAAAGTCAGTGAGGAGGCCAAAGAGGAGGTGATCGTCCCTATTGGCCAGGAAGCGGACTTCCATTGCCGCGACCAGCTCTTCAACGCCGGAAACGCTGCTGAACATGGTCGGGGTCACCGCCAGGGTCAACAGCTCCGCCGGGATGCCCCCTGAGAGATCCATGCGCGGGAGCAGGCGCGGCGAAGCCATCAACGTCGCCAGCCAGTTCGCAAGAGCGACCGCCAAGTGACCCGCACAAAGAAAGGAGAGCAATCCAAGCAGAATGGCCGCACCAATCGCCGTCCCGTCGAGGAGGACTTTCGCGACGAGCCCTCCCGAGAGAACAGCGGTCAGCAGCAGGATACTCCCGAGATAGATCGCCAACGGGCAGCGGCGAAAAAGTCCGGCCGCCCCGTGAGCAAATGAAAAGCGGCCCCCCGACTCGCGTTCAAGACGAGCCATTCCTTCGTCGATCAAATAGAATCCCACGTGTGCCGTTCTGTCGCCGGCACCTCTTTCGGCCGCTCCTTCGCGGGCAAGCTGAACCGCACTGCGGGCGACGTCAATCTCTGAACACGGACTGTTCTTCGCGATCCGCTCCACAACATGGCGATACCGGTCGCGGGTGGTAAAATCCATCCTGAGGTAGATCCCGGCGGGGTCCTCGGCCAGGGTATGCTCCACGATACTCATCGTCTCGACGAATTTGCGCCAGTCCATTGCCCCCAAAAAACGGAGGCTGCCGATGCTGTTGCGTATAGAAGCCTGATCCACCGTCTGCCTCTGATTTTCTGAGCGCACGCACTGTTCGATCGTCAGGCCGTTCTCCGACAGCTGTTGCTCCATCCACGTCAAAGGCAAAGCCAAAGCGGTCCCCTGGCCCTGGAGCCGACGAGTCAGCTCTGCGACAAAGGAAGCGTCCATGGGCGGATTTGAACGCGCCATATCGGCGATCGGCAGAATCAGGTTCTTTGGATCCTCCGACGCAACATGGATCATCCGGTCAGCCCAGAATTCCGCAAGGCTGCGATACGCACGCGCAGCAAGCAGGCGATCCGCAACCTGCCTGAGATTCTCTATCAGAGCCAGTCGCAGCATGATCGGGATAGCCCAGAGCTCCCCCAGCTTGAGCGTCGTCACCGACAGATAGGACGTGACGAAGCGGACAAGGTTTTCCGGATCCACCCGCCCGTCGCAATGCGAAATCGTCTCCCTGGCGATGTCGTACACCCGCGGGAACTCCTCCGCTGAATCGCCAATCAAATACGGCAGTTCCCGGCTGTACCCCTTCGGCAAATGCCGCCTGGCCGTCCTGATCTGTTCCTCGATCAAATGGAAGTTGTCGAGCAGCCATTCCCCGGCCGGTACTACCCTGCGTCCGGCCTCGGCATCATCCTCCAGCTGACCGTAAGCTTCACGCAGGAGCTTCTCGTTTCCATCCAGCAGAGACAGAAGAGAATCCCGGGGATGTCCGGATTGCACACGATGCCTGCGCGCAAGAATCTTCCCATGCTGCTCCATCTGATCGGCACTGAACAGCTCTGTTCCGAAGGAGACTTCCTGAGCACGTCCGAAAAATTGTTTTCCGCGGGAATCATACACTGCGGAATCTTTTTCTGCGCCCCGCATGTTTGCGGCGCGCAACCGGTGCATGCTCATGAAGGACAAGCTTTTTTTCCAAAGGGATTTGAAATCCATTACGATGTCTCCTTCTGCGGAACCTGAGGAAGGAAGGCGCTCAGATCACGTTTATAAAAAATAGAATATTATTTATAATCTTGATTATTTTATATTTTGAGTGGGGGATTGTCAAGCCCGCCTGCACAGGGTGTAAAGGGACAGGAATATAGTCATCTCAAAGCAGAGATGGATATTGCAGGTGAAATTTTTCCGCAGGAAATCGATATACCGGGGAACACCTTTACCCGCCGCTCACGGGAGAAAGTCCGGAAACAATCACCGATTCCCTGAGGCGGGCCACCCTGGACACTTCCGGAAAGGTTCCCAAACCTTTTTTCTCCTGATACCTCAATATCTACTCCTTCAAATTCTGATACAGCTTCCGTCGTGTATAGTTTTTCGATTTCCCAGTGCAAAAATTCTTACCATAGAGTAAAATACATTTTCAAAATACGAAACCACCAGCAAGGAGGGGAACCGCTATGGCGAAAAAATTCCTGGACAAGGATTTCCTTCTCGAGTCCAAGCCCGCCCAGAAACTCTACCATGAATATGCGGCGCCCATGCCCATCTTCGACTACCACTGCCACATCCCCCCCTCGGACATCCTGTCGGACAGGCAGTTTGCGAACCTGACGGAAATCTGGCTCGGCGGCGACCACTACAAGTGGAGGGTCATGAGGGCCTGCGGCGTGGACGAACGGTTCATCACCGGCGACGCCCCTGACGAGGAGAAGTTCGCGGCCTGGGCGGGAGTGGTTCCCCGGATCGTCCGCAACCCCCTCTACCACTGGACCCATCTCGAGCTTCAGAGAGTCTTCGGCGTGAACGAACTCCTGAACCCCGACACCGCAGGAGAGATTTACAGCCACTGCACCGCCCTTCTCAGGAAAAAGGAATACTCCGCCAGATCCCTCATCCGGAAGTTTAAAGTGGACGCCCTCTGCACCACAGACGATCCCTCCTCCACCCTGGAGGAGCACCGGCAGATCCGGGAGAGCGGTTTCGAGACCATCGTTGCCCCGGCCTTCCGGCCCGACAGGGCCCTGGAGGGACACCTCCCGGAGAAGTTCAATCCCTGGCTTGACCGGCTGGCGGAACTGGCGGAAGTGAAGATCGACTCCTTCGGGCGGTTCATCGAATGCCTCTGGAAGAGACACCAGTTCTTCCACGAGAACGGATGCCGTCTCTCCGACTACGGCATCGAAACCTGCTACGCCTCGGACTGGACGTCCGAGGAGGTGGAGACGTCCTTCGCCGTTCTCAGGAGCGGCCGGGCCCTCGCCGGGGACCCCCTCCTCAGGTTCCGTTCGGCGGTGCTCTACGAACTGCTCTCCATGGATGCCTCCCAGGGATGGACACAACAGCTCCACCTCGGCGCCATGCGGAACAACAACTCCCGCATGCTGGCCCGTCTCGGTCCCGACACGGGGTATGACGGCATGGGCGACTTCGAACAGGGGCGCCCCCTCGCACGGCTCCTCGACAGGCTCGAGAGGACGGGAAAGCTGGGGAAGACCATCGTGTACTCCCTGAACCCCAAGGACAACGACATGATTCCCTCCATCCTGGGATGCTTCCATGACGGGTCGGTGCCGGGGAAGATGCAGATGGGCTCGGCCTGGTGGTTTACCGACACGAAGGACGGCATGACAAGGCAGATCGAGGCCCTCTCCTCCGTC
>Ga0228536_1002215_pt1 | contig 12533 bp, 12 predicted proteins | sample SJ1Smetagenome_FD_168611 | JGI IMG/M metagenome (GOLD analysis project Ga0228536, IMG submission 168611) | Enriched culture of PCE-dechlorinating microbial communities from Ithaca, New York, USA - SJ1.S | ecosystem: Engineered > Modeled > Simulated communities (microbial... > Unclassified... | reverse complement strand
ATCAGTTTGCTGTTCAAAACCGCGCATACCTTTTCTCCTGCAATATCAACTTGTTATGCGCGACATTCTAACACAAAACTGTTTCAAAGTGTCCGTAAATACTACGAGTTTTTCAAAGACCTGTTAAAAAAATTCAAGAAACACGTGGATACTATTTCACTTGTCATATCAGACATGGTTATGCCGAAGATGAACGGGAGAGTCCTATATGAAGAAATACGCAAAATCAATCCAGGGGTAAAAATGATATTTATCAGTGGTTTTTCGGCAGACGAGACCAACCGTTCTGAACTACCTTCAGACAAGGTGAGATTCATCACAAAGCCATTTACAAAGAAAACCATTTTTGACGCACTAAATTCCATGTTGGAGAGCAACTGACAGGATCGGTCAAGTCTTTCAGACAACTTTCGCCTATTTCGAATTATTATTTCCGGGCTTCCACGGCATGACCGTATATTCGCTATACAAGTCTGTCTGGGCAGTGAGTTTCTTAAACGATTCTATCGCCGCATCATCACTTGCAATCGGCAATCCGCCATCGGAGAGCACAATCCTCCCCAACGTCTTTTCTTTCAGGCGGGAATACAAAGGTTCATAGGGCATGCGCCATTTCATCTCCCTTGCAATAACCCTGTCAACCGGAATTAATGCCGCAAGCTCCTGATTAAGATATCACCGCGGGAATTCCTTCCTTTTCAAAGGAGGGATGAAAGCGGGAATTTCTATGTGTTCAGACTAAGCACATGATTATTATTGTAAGCTTTTGCTAATTGTTATATTCTTATCACATGGAGGCCGTTCACCACAGAACTGTTGTATTCAAGATTGGCTACCATGTCGTCTTTTGCACAAAATACCGCAGAAAGGTATTGGCCGGCGAAGTCGAGGATTATCTCAAAGCAGTTATCTCAGAGCTTGCCTCAGAAAAAGGTTTCGAGATAGCTTCCGCGGAAACCGGCGCTGACCATGTGCCTGCTTGTATCCGCGGCTCCGCACGTAGCGGTTTCCCAAATAGTGAAATGGATAAAGGGCGTCTCTGCCTTGCGTCTGCTCCAGAAATTTCCCGCCCTGAAAACCCGGATAGGAAACCATCTCTGGAACCCCAGGTATTACGTCGGCACCGTAGGAGATATGAGCCCCGATGTCGTCAACCGCTATATCGAAAACCAGAAGCAGAAAGCCTAGGGAACGGAAGCCGCGGCATCCCATGGTGCCCAGGTCGTACCGGTTTCGCCTGGACGTTTCACCGGGACAATCGGCCAAGCTGCATTCGTACCTGGATGCCTGCCATACTCTCCGCAACCGGCTGGTAACGGACCGCCTGGAGAATCGGGAGTGGTGCAAAGAGCAGAAGCGCCAGGGTAATGGCTACGTCAACTATCTCAATCGTGCGGACCAGTATAAGGCGGTCAGTCAGTATGCCAAGGTCAATCCGGAGTGGGGCAGACTCCACAGTCAGGTCAGCCAGAACGTTGCCTGTCGTGTTGAAGAGGGGTATCAGCGTTTCTTTGAAGCGCTGAAGACAGGCAAACCCAATGTCCATCCGCCGAAGCGGATCGACAGGAAGAACTACCGGAGTTTCACCTTCCCGCAGTATGGGTCAGCTGCCTTTCTACGCCGCGGCAAGGTCCATCTCTCCGGTCTTGGGGAATTCCAGGTCCGTGACCACCGGAAGGTCCGTGGCCTCAAGAAGACCTTGACCATCAAGTGGATGCATGGCCACTGGTGGGTAATCATAGTGGCCACTGCACAGGAGAAAGACGTTGTCGAACTCCTCCAACCCGGCGACAACCGCCTCGACGCGGGAGCGGACCCGGGCATTTCAGCGCTTCTGACCTCTTCCCATGGAGAGAAGTACGACCCTCCCCGGGCTTTTGAGAACGCCAGGAAGAACCTTACTCACGCTCAACGCACGATGTCCCGCCAGTTCGAGGCCAGAAAGAAGAACCACCAACAGGCGGTGGAAACTTCCAGGACGGCAGGGGTAAAATCCCCGGCCCTCAGGGAGATGCCGTATTCGAACCGTCTCAAAAAGCAGATCAGGGTGGTAGCCAGACTACACGCGAAGGTGTTCAACATCAGGGATTACCACCATAAGAAGACTGCTTCAATCCTCGCAGACCGCTACCGCAGGGTGGCGGTGGAAGAACACGGCCTGCAGTTCATGATCCGCAACCGCAAGCTGGCCAAGGCCGCTTCCGACAGGGCTATCGGCAACCAGAAACTGCTTCTGCAGTCGAAACTCGGCAACCGCTATCACAAGGCGAGCAACCAGCGCCCCGGCATTGGCGGCAACAGCCAGACCTGCGTCTGTGGTGAGATAGTTGCCAAAGAGCTGAAAGACCGTGTTCACGTCTGTCCAACCTGCGGGCTTGTGGCGGACCGCGACCATGTATCAGCCAACATTGTCCAGCTGATCGCCTTCGGGACGATGAGCGCTACCCTCTCCAGGGATCCGGGCCGGATCTCTACAGACGTGGAGAACGCGAAGGGTGCATCGGCGAGAGCCGTTGCCCTGAGCCGCAAGGCTTCAGAGCGTCCTGTGAAGCGTCGTTCTCAAGTACCTTGCAGTCGAAGTAAAACCACGGGTGGGGAACCTGCCGTGGAAGGCAAGACCGGCGTCCATCCTCAGCATTCCACTGGAGTTGGCGCATGAGCCGCAACACTTCGTATGTATCAACTGCAAGATGCCCGGTATTTTAATGCCGGGAGAAGGTCACTCATCCGTTCCAGCCCTTTTTCTCACAACGTTGCATCGTGGCTCCCATGATGCCCGACCTTATATAAAACGGTGCGTTCCAACAGGTCCTTTGCTGTCATATACTTGGCCTGCCCGTCCCATTTAACCTCGTCCCACGACAGCCAGTTCCCCACTTGTGCATCACCAGGGAACAGTAGAACCTTGCCCTTGGGAGCCAACTCGATTGCCAGTACCAGGCTGGTGTTGTTGGTATGCGCATCGAGTTTGGGGGCCAGTTCACTTGCGGATCCGGTCCAGTCGGCATCTATTTTCCGCCATGGTTCACTCAAATATTTGTCGATCAATGGTTTCCCCGGCCAAGCGTCGAACCGGGCCGACAAAGTGTTCCTCGAGGAGTGCTCGATTTGGGGGCGTACCTGCCTGAAGCCTGTCCCAGGCGAGTCCCAGCACCGCTGCCGTTATGGATCCTCCCGACACGCTGGATACCCGTTCAAGCTTGTCGAGCCAACCAGCTTCGTAAAGGCGCCATACGACACCGACATGAAAAACCATCGCACGGTAGCCGCCACCTGAGAGGCACAGAGCGACGCCGGGTTCTGGGCTTCCCAGATCGGAGGCGAGGTACTCCACAGGATGTTCGGAACGTCTTTTTATTGTTTCCTCAGGCATGTGGTGTCTCCTCTCTTCGTATTCTAAGCTTTGATTTTGTCGGCAATCAGGGCTCACGGTGTTCCTTCGTGTAAAGTTTATCCCCGATTTCAATAATAGCTACTAATTGATGCACTCCCACGTTCGAAACGTATTGGATTCTTCTTTGAGAGTTCAGGCTGCGTTTTGGTTCCAGTCGTGAATTACGGCGGGTGAGATCTTTCGAGGAACACATTATCTCAAAGTTCTATGTTGACTTATAAACAAATATTGTTAATATAAATACGTAACAAGGTGGGAGGTGAACAAGAATGTCGGTGACCCAATTGCAGGAGAACTCGGCATTATCCGGTGAGCAGAGACCAGAACTGACTTCTGATGCGAGCCGGGTAGGGTTAGCAAGACTCATTACCAAACTATTCGATTTGTGGGATCTCTCTACATCCGACAGGCTCGAGTTGTTAGGTCAAAGCGTTAATAGCAGGGCAAATCTAACAAAATATCGAAAGGGATCTCCATTACCCAACCTCAGAGACCTGCTTGACCGAGCAGGGTGGCTCCTATCGATCCACAAATCCCTTCGACTGCTTTATCCTCATAACGAAACACTTCGTTATACATGGATCAATCGACGCAACAAGGCGTTCGACAATCTGACGCCCCTTCAGGTAATTCGCTATGAAGGAATAATTGGTATGGCCAAAGTGTCACGCTATCTTGACTATCAGAGGGGTAGATAGTGGACAGACTGTTCACTAAAGTAATCGACTTCAAAAAGGATGTGTTCCGGAATATCGTTTCCCTTCGTGAGACGCAGGATCTTTACGATGACCTGTCAGAAGGTGACTTTGAACTTACGGCTATCGCGGTTGAAGCTGAAGCAAGGGTCAAGGAGAATATACCCTTAGGATTCATCGAACGTGGGTTCCATTATTCCCAAGCCATTGGCTACCCCTTTGACACTCAACCGTTCATGGCGTCTCGGTACGGTGATGGGACATTCGGAGTATGGTACGCAAGCGTGGACAGCTTGGAAACTTCCATATGGGAGACTGCGTATCATATGATCCAGGATGAATTGAATATCTATGGTCTTCGTGAAACTGTAATAAGGGAGAGGGCGGTGTACCTTGTTCGATGCGAGGGGATCCTCCTCAACTTGGTAGGAAGAGAGAAAGACTACCCCCAACTGGTCTCAGACGATTACTCCTACACTCAGAATGTCGGGCGGCGGCTTGCCAAGGAAGGGCATCCAGGATTGCAGGCGCCATCAGCACGTTGTAAGGGAGTGAATGTCGCTATCTTCAACCCGGAGATACTTCCAAATCAACGTATCTACATGTATCTGACGTACCACTTCGACCCCGCAGCCAGAAAAGTTGAGGTAGAGAGACAACCGGGAGAGTTTTTGATGACAGTGAGTTTTTCATCTCCGGAACCCTGACCTTGTCATATGCAACTAAAGTGTCACATGACAGATCATTCTTTTTCGATACTATGACAGTAGGACATGTTGGACTGCTTTCCGACTGTTTGTCGACCGCGATTCAAACACTACCAGAAAATCACATTTTGTCCTGCTTTTGCATCGAAAAGGAGGTTGCAATATGTGTGCTTTAAATTGGAAAGGGTTAAGAAAAAAGGCCAATCAACCAATAGTATTGCAGCTTAAGCACTTTTTTCCTCTCATATTTCCGGAGATAACGTGGCGTTCTGCTGGAATGATAGGAGGCTATAACCCCTCATCCATTGGAGGCGGCCATGAATATGGTTTAGCGGCTGATATTTATGTGCGTGTTACCGAGGACAATGAAAAAAAAGTTGGGGATGGTCTTTTTGATATGTTTATGTGGCATGCTGCTGAGCTTGGAGTCGAAAAGGTCATCTGGAACACGATGACCTGGGAATCCAAGGCTAATATTCCTGGAGTCCCCAGAAAATTCCTTGGCGGAGACCCTCATAATGATCATGTCCATGTACGCTTCACACGTGAAATGAGCCAGAGGACCCCCCCAAGCTTAATTTTTCGTTTATATGCATTACATAACGAAATTTTTTAGCATGCCCGCAGCGGTCAGTACCTTGAAACACGCATGATGAACCAGAATTCAATATATTACTATACATAAGGGTCATTATGTATAGTAATAATACTCCATTTCATGGTATGTTTTCGACGCCATATCCAACACCAACCCACGAGAAAAAACCGTTCAGAAGTCAAATTAGAAAGCCAATTTTTCTCGATCCGGATCCAAGGAACATGAAATGAGCGAAATTGAGGTCTCAACACTCGTCCCATTCCACTCCGGAACCAATCTCAAGCAACTCGCTGGCGAATGGTTCCGCCTCGACGTCGCCAATGGCGACGCCCGGCCGGACACGCTCGATACCTACCTCAATCATATAGCCCTCTGGGCCGAATGGTGCCGCGACCGCGGCATTAATCCCGCCTATGCCACCCCGGAGGACGTGAAGACATACCGTCAATTCCTGGTGACCTGCGAGGCCAAGGCATCCACGATCTCCCTCAAGCTGACCACCATGCGCCGCTTCTATCAAGCGGCCATGGACAGGAAACTCATCGACTACAACCCGGTGGCCGGCATCCGGGCCCCCCGGGACCGCGAAGCAAAAGAAAAGATCCTCTACCTCTCCGCTGGCGAAGCCGAGCTCCTGTTCCGGGCAGTCCCCCGTAACGGAACTCTCAAAGCCCTCCGAGACCGGGCACTCATAGCACTCATGGCAATCGAAGGCTTACGGCGGGTCGAGATCATGAGGGGTAGCATCCAGGACATCGAGACCATCCCAGGCGGTGGCCGGCGGATCCTCATCCACGGAAAAGGAAAGAAAGGATACATCTATCCGCGGGAGGACACCCTCTCCGCCCTGGACGAATACCTGACCGCCCGCGGTACAGTGGATCTGGACTGCCAAGGCGAACCACTATTCATTTCTATAGGGAAAGGGGGAAAGCCAGGCGGGCGCCTCTCAAGGATCGGCGTCAACCACATCGTGAATACATACTTGGTCAAGGCCGGACTCAAGAGGCCAGGAATCTCTTGTCATGCCCTGCGTCATACCTGCGGCCACCTTCTCTACCTGGCAACCCGGGATCCAAAGGTGGTCCAGGAAACCCTCCGCCATAGCAACATCACCACTGCCGGACAATATTCCCACATTGAAGAACGTAGCAAGGCCCGTCATACCCGGGCGATTCCAGTGAAATTTTAAAGTGTGAATAGACTTTTGCGCTTACCTTCCCTCCGCTTTGGGCCGGCCGGCGACCGCGATTCTATAAAACCAGACATAATGAAACAAATTTTCTAATGGTGCTGCTTTCCCTTGTCTTTTTAAATACTCAAGTATAAATTTATTAATCGTGTATTTTTAAAGCCCCGTGTCACCAAAACTGGGGCCTGTAGAGTGTTGGGCCAGAAAACTGGCCAATACTCATTGGAATATTATTCAGGGTCACTATTGGTTATATTCCAACAATTTATATAAATAATGACTTTTGACTTTGTTGATTTTTAGACGCTGACGCGACACACATCGTCGCGCAGGTCAAAGGCTAGACCGTTGGCACAAAGAGGAGAGGCCATGCGAGTCCTGGCACTCGAGATTTACGGATTCAGAGGAATTGGTGAGTGCCGCCTGGTCTTGTCTGACCATCTAGCACTGGTAGGTCCGAACGGATCAGGCAAAAGCACTATTGTCGATGCTCTTAGCCTTGTGTGCGGGCGTCAAAAGCTTGTTCGGGAACTAACTGAGCATGACTTCACCGGCAGCTGCCCCTGCCCTAAAGATCGGATTAGCATCGTTGCCACCCTCGGAGGCTTCGTGGATAACGATCCCGACCTGCACCGACAATGGTTCAGTTTCGATCGTGCCGTGGTAAAGTGGTGGGACCCGCAAACCCGCCAGGTTGAACCCATTCGCAGCACCAAAAGTGAGCTTTGCGTCCAGATCGGATACGCAGCCCGGTTCGACTTCGAAACACTTGAGGTGCAGCAGCGCCGATACTTCTACGACGACCCCCTTGAAGACCCTTTTGATGAGGATCAAGTGAAGCGCTTTCCCGAAAGATTGATGAGCGAAATCGGGTTCTTCGTCTTACCGGCCCGTCGCACCTGGGCCGCTACCATTTCCTTCGCATCGGAGCTGTTTCGTAAGGCGGTCGCGACCCTTGGCGGGGTCCCGGCCTCAACCGTGCTTAGCTACCGTGATTCACTGAGATCCCCTAAACCAGCTCTCGAACAGGATTCAGAGCTGAAGCCGCTTGTAGACAGGATCAACGCCCGACTGGGCCAAATACTCCCAGGATCCCCCACGCTACAGCTTAGGATCACCTCAACTGACTCCGATTCCCTTCTACAGGCATTGGTTCCGCACTATCAATTCAATAGCGGCCCTTCGTTGCCGGCGGCCAGGCAAGGCACGGGACTGGTCTCGCTACAAACTCTGGCGCTGCTGCTGGAAATCGGCCGTTCACGCATAGAGAAGGGACAATCCTTCATCCTGGCTCTTGAGGAGCCGGAATTACACGTGCCCCCGGGTCTCCAGCGAAGGCTGATAGGCGATGCCACCGCCGTCTCCAACCAGATCCTGTGTACTACCCATGCTCCCCGAGTGGCGGCTTTCTTTGATGCAGCCAGCATCCAGATCCTTACTAGGAACGACGCAGGAAAGCTTGAAGGTAGGCAACTCGCTCCAGAATCGATGGTTACCGATAAAAATCCGCTGATTCAGCTATACACTGATCAGCGAACCAGATTGGTTGAGGCGCTGATGGCCCCCCGCGTCCTGGTTCCCGAGGGGCGCATCGATTTCGAGTGGATTCGGCTGTTGCTTGATGTGGTGGAAACCGGAGAGAGGGCTCCATGCTCGTTAGAAAATCCGATACCACCCTTTGGGTCGGTAGTTGGCGTTGTCCCGACACGTGACTCAGCTATTTCCGATACCTACCAGCGGTTGTCGTCGCTGCATCGGGGAGTATTCGTGCTCGTTGACGGTGATAAAGCCGGAGACGGCTATATGAAAGCACTTGCAGCATTGCCCACGCCACCTAAGGCTATCGTCCAGTGGCCAAATGGGTGGGGGATGGAAGACGTGGTCGGATGGACGATTGAGGCCGACGCAGATGTGGCTGTTCCTGCAATTGCACTGCGTCTTAGTCGCAACTACCAGACCCTGGAGGCTTTGCTAGCTGACCTTAAGGAGAAAAGCGCGGGCCAGGGTGGCCTCAAGGAACACTACATGGCTCATGAGGACATCGCCGGCGAAATGAAATGTTCCTCGAAGATCGTACAACGTGCAGAACTAGTGTTGGAAGCATTGACCCTCGCGGCCCTCGGCCAGGTAAAACCAGGGCATTACCTGGTTACCGACGAGAGCCGCTCGCGGGAAAACTGCAAGGTCTATCGGTTCCAGCCATGAGTCTCATTCTATTCGAGGGGGCCGCCGGCACCGGGAAAACGACCCGGCTTTTTGATGCCGCACAAAAACATCTGCAAGATCACCCATTGACCGAGGGGCAGAAGGTCTTGGCGCTGACAAAGTATCACGGATCTCGCCAGCGCCTCGCCGCCAGATCCGCCGGCACTGGTGGACTTGGGGTCCCGGTCGCCTGTATGACTCTCGACAGCTTTGCTTACACTCTTGCGCAGAGGTGGCGCGGGCTTGTGAAGAGCCTTGGACTGGCTCCACAGCAAGCTGATTTTCCTGCCATTGCCTCGGCAGCGGCAAGGGTCCTCGAGGTTGCCGCCGGTGCATGGGTGGCAAGCTCCTTTCCCCTTGTACTTGTGGACGAGATGCAGGACTGCCGTGACGCGGATATCGAACTGCTGGCTGGGCTACAGCCGTATGTGACGATTTTAGCTGGTGCAGATGCCTTTCAAGACCTAAACGGTGGCGCAGAAAACGAGGCCATGGCCTGGGCATCCAGCCTGGCAGAGGTTATCCAACTGTCCAAGATCCACCGGACCAGCCGATCCGGACTACTTGATGCTGCACGAGCGCTTCGTTCAGGTGCTCCCTTATGCCTGGAGAAACGTCCTGGTTTCGAGATAGTCTCAGTCCAGAGTGCCCCGCTCGGTGGTGCCACAGCTAGCTGGCGGATTAAATCGTGGAGCAATTCCGGCCAGATTGCGGTAATAACCCCGGTCAGGAGCATCAAGTCTCACTTTATCGACCGTCTCACTGACTGGATGGGTAAAAACTCGGCAAAGGCAAAGGGGAGGGTAAACGTGACGGCAGGTCCTTATCAGCTCCGCTGGGAGGATAATGACGACGACGCGGCTAAACGACTCTTGTCCAAAATTGGAATGGAGGGGAATGACGAGCTTTCTGTTCTCTGCACGGAGCTTGAGGCTATTGGGATGGAGGCCGCTATTCCGGAACTCGAGGAGTGGGCGCGAAGGCAGCGATTTCTGAAAGGGCGGGAGGTTGTGGCTACCAAGGAAATCAAGGATGAGGTTCTTCAGATAGTCCGGCGCAGGAGAGTTTTCACCGATCACCAAAGAAGTGGGCGGCATGCTCTAACTGTTCATCAGGCGAAGAATCGTGAATTCGAATCTGTAATTGTCCTCTGGCCTCACGTAAGGAACGATCTCGAGCAACAACGGCGGCTGTTGTACAATGCTATTACCAGGGCTAAAGTCAATGTTCTCGTAATTGTCGAGGACCCAAAGAATAACAGACTGGGAGCCCCGCCATTTACTTGAGCGGTCGAAATAGCACCGGACTTGCGGAAAATATGGAGTTCCAATGCATGCTGAAGTGAAAAGTTTAATGCTGACATTACACCCCTTCAAAATATCGACCGTGACACCGTCAACTTAGCTCGCTATTTTACCAATCATAACATACTGGTATTTGTACTCTTTTATGATAATGCAAAAAAGCTTTCCCCACCAAGTAGTTGTATTTTATAAATAGCGCTGTGTGACATGGTCACAGGAGGATGGCGCCATGGGTGATTTAATTGAAGAGTTACTGAAGGAAAGAGGACCATGCCTGAGCACGGAACTTACCGCCTGGCTCGTTGACGAGCACGGTCTTACTGCTGAAGCGTCTCGGAAACGTGTATCCAGGGGTTTTACGAGCCTGAAGCGACTTGCATATTTACCCTTCCCTCGTAGAGCCAGGTTTCTCTATCTACAAAGTCAGTACCGCTCCCCAGGGTATTGGGAGGCTCTCAAAAAAGCCATCATCACTAGCAATTCAGCGTATTCACCCGCCCTGGCGTCACTTATTCAGCGAAGTGGCATAATCCCTAAAGCGCATTTTGCAATCGCGTGTGGCGCACCTATTCGCCAGAAAAAACATCTGTCGTCGGAGACCATCTTGACGCGTCTTAAACAGGCGAACGTTGTTGATGAGATCGATGTGCCGGGTGTGGGGTCTTGTATTACCTATGCTGAATACTCCGATTATCTAGACGATATCAGTTTTCTCAAAGCCCGACTGATTACCGAAGAGATCTTGTTAAAAGCGGTACGCATGTGGGCCAGAAATTTAGGGCTTGTCAGCTTTGAAAAGGTGTTGGTGCGCGATGAAGGCGAAACGGTGCCAAAGGTCGGGACTTTTGCATGGGATCTTACGGGGCCGTCCTACTTGGCTCCGATGGTCCAATGGGGTAAAGGCGAAAAGCCCGCTCCGGGCTTTATCGCTTGCGACGTGCTGCTCGGCTCTGCTGTAACCGAGAACGGGCTTAGCCCCTTTATTCATAAATGCTTGACATTACGAAACCTAAAAAAGGTCGGACGTTGTCTGCCAGTGTTTGTGGCAGAAAGCTACTCCAAAGAGGCCTTCTTGAAAGCCAAAAGTATTGGAGCCGTTCCGGCAACCCCTGAATCGCTGTTCGGTACGGAAGTAGCCGAAGGCCTTACTGGGGTCAGCTCACGAAACGGAAAAAATCGTACGTTAAGCCTCGCCTGCTATCCGAAGCGGTCGGAACTTGCCTTGATCGACCTGTTTGCTCTGAGACCAAATGTAGTCGCCTGTCAGGTTGATATGCTCCCATCCCAACGGTGACAGGTGTGGCAGCAGCCTGTCATCCACATCTTTTCCCGAGTCTCGCAGAGCCTGTACCGCCCTTTCGAGGTAGACCGTATTCCACAGCACGATTGCCGCCACCACGAGGTTGAGGCCGCTGGCGCGATAGCGCTGGTTCTCGAAGCTCCGGTCGCGCATTTCCCCCAGCCGGTTGAGGAATACAGCACGGGCCAGTGCATTCTTGGCCTCACCCTTGTTCAAGCCGCTCTGAACACGGCGGCGCAATTCAACGTTTTGCATCCAGTCGAGTGTGAACATCGTTCGTTCCATGCGTCCAAGTTCGCGTAGCGCAACCGCCAGGCCGTTCTGGCGCGGGTAGCTGCCGAGCTTGCGGAGCATCAGCGAGGCCGTAACGGTCCCCTGTTTAATCGATGCCGCCAACCGCAGGATTTCATCCCAATGCGCTCGGATGTTCTTCACGTTGACATTGCCGCCTATCAGGCCAGCGAGCGTAGGGTACTTTTTCGCTTCGCCATAAATGTACAGTCGCTTGTCGGCCAGGTCGCGGATGCGCGGAGCGAAACGGAACCCGAGCAGGTGCATGAGCGCGAAAACATGATCGGTAAAACCGGCCGCATCGGTGTAATGCTCCTCGATCCGCAAGTCGGACTCGTGATATAACAGGCCATCCAGGACATGGGTGGCATCGCGCACCGTTGCATTTATGACCTTGGTGTGGAAAGGTGCGTATTGGTCGGAGATGTGAGTATAGAACTGCACGCCTGGTTCCTGGCCGTACTTCAGGTTCACTTGACCCGCGAACTGCCCCCTGGCGCCAGCCTTGAAGTTCTGACCATCAGACGACGACGTTGTTCCGTCGCCCCACCAGGCTGCGAAAGGCTGGCGGAACTGAGCATTTACCAACTCGCCCAATCCGGCCGAGTAAGTTTCGTCGCGGATATGCCATGCCTGCAACCAGGTCAACTTGGCATAGGTCGTGCCAGGGCAGGATTCCGCCATCTTGCGCAATCCAAGATTGATGGCATCGGCCAGGATGGCTTAATGACCCGGTAGCTGTATATTTTGGCCATCTTTTGATATGAAGTGAACACTTTCTTGGTATCTTATTAGATCTTCTATATATGGAGGGCCGAGATGAAGAAAGTTTGGGATACTGAAGAAT
>Ga0228536_1002214_pt1 | contig 12533 bp, 14 predicted proteins | sample SJ1Smetagenome_FD_168611 | JGI IMG/M metagenome (GOLD analysis project Ga0228536, IMG submission 168611) | Enriched culture of PCE-dechlorinating microbial communities from Ithaca, New York, USA - SJ1.S | ecosystem: Engineered > Modeled > Simulated communities (microbial... > Unclassified... | reverse complement strand
GAGGCAAATTGTATAAAGTTGCGATGGTAGCATGTATGCATAAACTGCTCGGGATCTTGAACGCAATGGTGGCTCATAATAAGCCCTGGTGTCCTCAGCTGTCTTGACAAGCAATACAGTTGCTACATGACTACATGACTACTAGACTACAAGACTGAAACATCTGCGAACCAAAACCGTTATAATAGCTTTGAACACGTTACTGGAGGCACCATGACCAAACCTGACCCCGGCGTTCCAACGCCCCAAAATGAAGCCCCTGAGCGCTCCAAACGCGCTCAACTCGAACAAAACGCAAGAAACGGCTCCACTTACTTTTTCTGGATCGCCTTTTTCTCGGTCTTTAACCAGGTGATGGATCAACTCAGCACAACACGCCGCTTCGTCTTTGGTCTGGGCGCACCCCAATACGTCGACCGCCTGCTGGGAGGGTCCAATCCCGCGCTGATCTGGGGCATGATCATCGTGCTGGCAATCATTTTTGTACTTTTTGGCATCTTCTCCCGGCGCAGGAACGTTTCAATCTACATGATTGGCATCATTATTTACCTTGCAGACATGATCCTATCCATCCTTGCCGGGGATATTGTTGGCACCGTGGTCCACGTGGTTTTCACAGTCCTGCTGGTGATGGGGTTGATAGCGACCAGGAAACTCAAGGATCTACTGCCTGCCTGACGTTACTCATCCAAGATCAAAGTTCTGCAGTCGCTTTATAAGGGCGACCTTCTACAGATTCTGCCTGTAGTTAATCGTTTATTAACAATAATAGTAAAATTAATAATGTTAAGAAATGTGAGCTTGCAATGACAGAGATACCCTTGCACGAAATATTTTTACGCCTGGCAGCCGCCCTTCTTGCCGGCGGCGCAATCGGCTTTGAACGCGAACGCGACAGCCAACCAGCCGGCTTGCGTACTCATATGATCCTGGCCATGGGTGCTGCCCTGGTGATGATTCTCTCGATCAATATCGCCATCGATTTCCAAGGCCAGGACGCTGAACCCACCCGCCTGGCGGCACAAGTCGTTTCAGGTATTGGCTTCCTCGGTGCGGGAGCAATCCTGCGCTTTGGCTTCAATGTCAAAGGTCTCACGACTGCCTCCACCCTCTGGACCACCGCCATGATAGGGCTCGCAATTGGCTATGGCTATTACCTGGTTTCTCTTTTCGCGGTCGTCATCATGCTCATCGTACTGACGCTGGTGGAACGCTTTGAAAAGAAATTTGTGCGCATCAATGTCATTCGGACAGTGGTGATAGAAGTTCGCGACCGTGAAGGCATTATCCGCGAGGTGCGCAAAACCATTTCAAAAATGTCAGATGCCGTTATGGCGTTTAATGTGCAGAAAAGCCTCAAGAACAAACATTTGCGGATCGAAATCGTGGCACGCTTCAACCGCAGTGAAAAGCTTGAGGACATGATGGAAGTCCTCTCCGCTATTGAAAGCGTAAGAAGTATCAAAATTGAATAGCCTGATCGCAAGCGAGGGGGCGATTGATGTATACTTTTCAACACCATGCCGGATCTAAAAACCCTGTTAGCAAGTTACGACCTTGCTTTTCTACGTGATATCGCCGAGCTCTGGGGGATTGAACTCCAGGCAGTTGAACGCCGCACCGCCCTGGTAGAACTCGCCAACGCGATGACCTCCAGGCAGTTATTTGAGGAGGTATTCGCCTCGCTGCACCCTTCAGCTTCTGCCGCGCTCATGGAATTGAGTAGACTAGGCGGCAAGATGCCCTGGCAGGCTTTTGAGCACACCTATGGTGATCTCCGCCCGATGGGGCCAGCCCGGCGCAAACGCGAAAAACCTCACCGCTTCCCGCAAAATACCACTGAGAAACTCTGGTATATGGGGCTTGTCGGGCGGGCAGCTTTGCGTGAGAACCAGGAGCTGAGCGAGTTTGCTTTCGTCCCTGACGAGTTCCTACTCTGGCTGCCTGAAACCGCTCAAGCCGGGTTTGATGAGGGTTCTTTGCGTCAGCTGCCAGCCTGGTCTGGTGCCAAAGTGACCGCCCTCCCACCTAAAAGCGACCAGGTGCTGGATGACATTTGCACCCTGTTCGCCGCATTGCGAATGGAACTCGTGGGGCAATTACCGCGCTTGAGCACCAAAGAAGCCGACTATTGGCAATTATTACTGACTTTAACGAAAAGCCTCGACTTACTTGACCAAAACGATCAACCCAACGAAAACGCGCGCGTGTTTCTCGAAAAGCCGCGCGGAGAAGCCTTGAGATGGCTGGCGCAAAGCTGGGCGCAATCCCAGGATATTGACGAATTGCGCCTGATGCCGCAGTTGCGCTGTGAGGGCAACTGGCAACATTCTGCAACTTCCCCTCGCCGGATAATTCTAGATAGGCTCTCCGCACTTCCAACCGGCACCTGGTTCAAAACCCAGGACTTCGTAGATGATATCCATCAACATCAGCCGGACTTTTTGCGCAGCGGTTCAGACTACAACACCTGGATCATCAGCGGCGCCGACCCCGAAGCCCGTTTGCTGCATGGTTTTGAACACTGGCAGGACGTGGAAGGGCAGTATATCCGTTTTCTCATCTCGGAAGTGCTCTTTGATCTGGGCATGCTGCAAATTGGGCAGCTGACAGATCAACCTGAAAGCCAGGTCTTTCAGATCACGCCCCGGTTTTCCAAATCGCTCAACCCGGAGGAAAAGCTGGAGCTGCCAGAAGAAAACCAGCCAGTACTGGTTGGCAGGGATGGCAAGCTTGAGATGACTCCCCGGGTGCCGCGCATTGCGCGCTACCAGCTTTCACGTTTTGGGGAATGGCTTACACTCCGCCCGGACCGTTTTGTTTTTCAGCTCACGCCGGCTTCACTGCAGGCTGCCGCGGAGCAGGGCCTGGAGCTTAAGCATCTGCGCGCTTTGCTGCGAAAATATGGCAAACCCGGCATCCCGCCTGCGCTGCAAAAAGCCCTCAACCGCTGGGAGAGCCAGGGATTGGAAGCCCGCATCGAACCCCTGCTGGTATTGCGCCTGGCGGAGCCCGAACTGCTTGAGAAACTGCGTGAGTCGCAGGCTTCAGCGTGCCTTGGTGAAATGCTGGGACCGACCGCCGTGTTGGTAAAGTCCGGGTGCGCGTCCAGGCTGAGAGCTGCCCTGCGCGACCTGGGCATTCTGACCGACCTGCCTGGAGATGGCGAATGACATCGCCCAGACCCGGTTTCTTTAGCAGGTTACTGCGCTTCAGTTTTCTCCTGGCTGGTCTGACAGGCTTTTTGCGACTTTATGGAGCTGTCATGCAGCAGCCGGACGTCCTCAGCTTCAGCGGGAGAACCTGGCTGCCAGCTTATTTGATAGCTGCAGGCGGATTGATGGGGCTGTTCAACCTGACCGTCTGGCTGCTGCTGAAGCTAAAACCAGCAATGCTTGCCTCGCTGGCCTGGGCAGGTGTGGTGCTGAACATCACCGCCTACTGGCTTGAACGGCTTTTCCTCTGGGCACCTGCCCAACGCGACACCAACACAATTTGGGTTGTGGGAATGCATGCTGCCTGGCTGTTGCTGGCGGCACTCAGTGCACTGCAAATGAAACGGAGACTAAATGAACACAAATAACCAGGAAATTGAGGTCAAATTCCTCATTGCTGACCTGCCAGCCCTGCTGGAAAAGCTCCAGAACCTTGGCGCCCTCATGCTGCGCCCGCGCATGCTTGAAGTGAACCTGCGTTTCGATACACCCGACATGCAACTTGGCAAGCGTGCCCAGGTGCTGCGCCTCAGGCAGGACGACCAGGCGATCCTGACTTTTAAAAGCCCTGGCAAAATTATTGGTGGAGTTATCTCCCGCACAGAACTGGAGGTGATTGTCAGTGACTTTCACACCACCCGCGCGCTCCTTGAAGCGCTTGGCTTCCAGGTTTTCATGACCTATGAGAAGTATCGCCAGAATTTCCAGCTAAACGAACTGGTGGCTTCGGTGGACGAGATGCCTTACGGCAATTTCATTGAGCTCGAGGGAAGCAGTCCGGAGCACGTCCGCGCGACCGCTGCTCTGCTGGGCTTGGATTGGGATCAGCGCATCAACCTGAGTTATACAGCGCTGCTCAGCCTGTACAACCAGAACAGCGGGAATACCTTCCGCGACCTGAGCTTTGAAGCGTTTGCCGGGTTAAATGTTGCGCCATCTATGTTGGGATTAAGCTTTGCTGACAGTTATTAAGGGAAGTATGAAACATTGGAAAACCCTCTCACGCAAGCTGGTATATAATAACCCACCCTGGATCAGGCTTGAAGCCCATACCATCGAATTGCCTGACAACAGGCTCATCGAGGATTGGATCTGGATCGACACACCTGATTTCATAATCGTTGTCGCTCAAGACACCCAGGAGCGTTTTTTGGTCTTTGAGCAAACAAAATACGCCGCTCAAGGCACTACTCTGGCTCCCGTAGGTGGCTATATCCAGTCGGGAGAAGAACCACTCTCGGCTGCGAAACGCGAGCTGCTCGAAGAAACTGGTTATACCTCCGAGGATTGGGTAGAATTGGGTAGTTTTATGACAGATGCTAACCGCGGCAACGGTCGGGGTTATTACTTTTTTGCTCGTGACGTTTCTAAGAGTGAGATTACCGCCCAATCCGACGACCTGGAGGAACAGGTCCTGCGATTTTTCTACCACTGAGCAATTGCGCAAGGCATTGCATGAAAACCGGGTTCAGATTATCACTTGGCAAGCGGCTTTCTCGATGGCACTCCTGCACAACAATCTGTAGTCTCCCGAGGAGCTACCACTTCTCATAGCGTACAATCTCGCTCAGCGGTTTGCGCGGTCGGGCGGCAGGCTGCTCAGCGGGATAGCCGATGGGGATAACTCCCAACACAAATTTATTATTGGGAACGCCCAGAATCGGACGAATTTCTGACTGGACAAAGAATCCGACCCAGCAGGTGCCCAGACCCTGCGCGTCCGCTTCAAGCAGCAGGTTTTCAACAGCGATTGCAGTATCGCGAATGGCGCGTTTCAGCTCCCAGTGCGGGCTGTTCTCATCAACGTAGATAGGCAGATCGGCATCTGATCTGGCAGCCATATCCGCAACCGCCACAATGAAAGTGGGTGCTGTCATCATCCAGGTCTGATTGTGAGAGGCTTCCATAACGGCTCGGCGCTGCTCTTCGCTTTGAACCACGATGAACTTCCAGGGCTGCTTATTGTTGCCCGAAGGTGCCAGCCTGGCAGCCTCGAACACGCTCTGCAGTTTCTCCGGCTCAATTGGAGCGGATGTATATTTACGGATGCTTCTGCGACGTTGTATTGATTCGATCATTTTCACCTTCCTTACTATTAGTTTAGTCGAAAATTATCGGGTCGTCCTTAATTGTGATTTAACCTGGCGACGCGTGCGTCGCCCCTACCCTGTTCATGTTGGATTACAGGTTGCTTAGCCCAAGATTTGGTTAATGGGTTAAAATAGGAATATGGACTAACATGCGTGAGATTACACCGTCTTTCTTTCCCGATCTCGAAAAGCACGTTGAAGGTCAGGTGCTGAGAAAGACCACGCCTTTTCCCGTCCAGACTTATCACGAACTTGTCCGCAAAGTTGCCCAACTCTCCTTCCTGAACAAAGACTACCTGCTCTTTTACCGCGGGCAGGACCAAGACTACCAGAATAAAGCCGGCTCCAGCACTTTCTACCCCAACATCTACCGCAAAGAAATTCTGACCTCACAGGAAATTCGCGCCCGCTTTGAGCTGCTTGATGTGGCTACCTACAAGCTGATTGAAGCTTTTGAAAACGAAAAACTGGATGGAAGAACTGACATCCGGCGCAAACAATACATTGCCTGGAGCATCCTGCAGCACTATGGAGTCTGCGATACCCCCCTGCTCGACCTGACCCAATCCCTGCTCGTTGCCGCCACTTTTGCCCAGTCGGGCAACAAGGCTGAACGCGGCATGGTCTACGTGTTTGGTCTGCCCTATACCACCAACCGCATCACCTACAACAGCGAGCAGGACCTGGTAATCGTGCGCCTGCTTTCCATCTGTCCGCCTGAAGCCCTGCGCCCTTATTTTCAGGAAGGCTATCTGTGCGGCACGCTCGATATCACCGACACCTACGCCAATAAATCCGAGTTGGACTTCAAAAACCGCCTGGTCGCCAAATTCTCCATTCCCACTGGGGCATCCTTCTGGGGCAGCGGCTTCTCGCGCATCCCCCAAAACCTGCTCTTTCCTGAAAACGACAGGATTGAGGCCATGTGCATCCGCATCCGCGAAGAAATCATCAGCGAAATGAAATCCGTCTTTTTCAATTAATCCTGGCGCGATCTTTTTTCAATCAAAATTTTTCTTTTCTAAACTTAAGGAAAACGCATGAATGATATAGCCTCAGTTAATGACAAAAAACGCGCCCAATTCATATGGACTTCTGCGATAAACCTGGTTTTCCTGATCATCCTGGCCTTGTATGTTCGCTTTCTAATGCACCTCAGTGGTTCGCCCTTGCCTGCCAATGGAAACGCTGCCGGTTCAGAACTGCCGCAATTGATGTACGTGATCGCCCCACCGGCTTTTGGCTTGGTTGGGCTGCTGCTTGCCATCGCCTGGAAACCATTGAGCAGAGGGATTATCGTCTTGCTGACACTGCATTACATATTGATATTGTCGCTTCTACTATTGGTTGGCTATGCAGACGTCATGCTCCTGGTCACTCTATTTAGTCCCAAATCAGTTGACGCTCTCCTCCTGTTTGCTCTGCTTGCAGTGCTGATATTCCTGTCTTTCTGGAATGTCAAATCGCTCAAGGATCTTGATCTGCCATCAATTTTTGGTAAGAGATAGCCTTTTTTCACCCCAAAACAGACACAATTTCCTCCGTAAAGCAGGTCATTCTGAGTTATTTGATCGTTTATTATTCTTTCTCCCGGATCTATTTGCGGTACAATCCAAAAAGCTCTTATGGAAAAGAAGAAGAAGGTCCGCAACTCCGCTAAAGCAGTCATCATTCGGGATGGAAAACTGCTCGTGATCCTCAAACGGGATCAGGAAGGACCGTACGCCGTCCTGCCCGGTGGAGGTCAGAAATGGGATGAAACTTTAGCCGATGCTCTCAAACGCGAGTGTGAGGAAGAAATTGGGACGAGTGTAAAAGTCCGTAAGTTGTTTTTCATCCGCGAGTATCGTTCCTGTCAGCACGAATTCGCGGCTGTCAGCCCGGAAGTGCACCAGGTGGAGTTCTATTTCAAGTGCAAAGTCAGCAAAGATTACGAACCCTCCCAGGGCGTACACCCCGATGACGGTCAGGAAGAAGTTTGCTGGGTGCCGCTGGACCAGCTCGATGCGGTTCACCTTTACCCCCGCACGATTTGCTCGGTTCTGCCGGATCTCAAACACAGCGTCTATCCCTTTTACCTGGGCGACTGCAATTGATGTGGTTTTGGTGTCATCCTGAACGCAGTTCGCTTTGTCGGAGTGAGCCCGCAACAGTCTTATAAGAAACAAACATCATTTGGCGGTCTCATTCCGACCTACTTCGCTGGTACTTCGTCCGGCCTACAAGCGGTGTGTTGTCATCCTGAACGCAGTGAAGGATCTGGGCTTTTATTGATTCAGGACTTAGTGATAGATTCTTTGCTTTGCTCAGAATGCTGAGGGGGAAAGTGGGCAGGCAAACTTATCTGTCAGCCATATACATGTCAGCCATACAACAAGTCAGCCAAATACACAGCAGCCATTTCACACACAGGTATAATTAGTCCAATCATATTAGTCCATGCCCCGGAGGCATACCATGCGCCAAACCTTCCTTACCAATGACCAACTGCTTTTTCTGCAAAACGAAAAGCAGAGCCTGAATGAGATTCTGGCTTCTTTGAGGACCTTTAACCTCAGTGATGATTCTCTGCAAAATTTGCAGAAGGCTATCAACCAGCTAGACGAGCTTTTCCTGATCGTGGCGGTTGGCGAATTCAACGCCGGAAAAAGCGCCCTGATCAACGCCATGTTGGGGGAAAAGTTGCTGACAGAAGGCGTTACCCCCACCACCGCGCGCGTCACCCTTGTGCGGTTTGGTGAAACCGTCAGCGAGCAGATTGTGGACGAGGGCTTCGCCATCGTCACCCACCCCCTGGCGCTGCTTAAAGAGCTGAACATCGTTGACTCCCCCGGCACCAACGCCATCAACCGCCAGCATGAACGCCTTACCAATGAATATGTGCCACGCTCAGACCTGGTGTTGTTCGTCACTTCTGCGGATCGCCCTCTCACCGAAAGTGAGCGCATCTTCCTCGAGAAGATCCTCGCCTGGGGCAAGAAAATCGTGATTGTGATCAATAAAAGTGACATTCTTGAGGACGCGCAGTCCCGCCAGGAAGTGGAGGACTTCGTGCGTGAGAATGCGACCCGCATTCTCGGTACCCAGCCTGAAATCTTCAGCGTTTCAGCCCGTGTTGCGCAAAAAGCCGTGTTTGCAAGTTCTGAAACTGAACAGGATTCTCTGCGCACAGCCAGCGGCATCAACGCCCTCGAGCACTATATTACTGAAACCTTGGACGATAATTCGCGCCTGGAGCTAAAACTGCGCAACCCACTGGGGGTCGGACTGCATCTGCTGACCGAAGCAAAAGCCCACAATGAGGATCAGATCCGTGAAATCAGCGAAGATGTCAGCCTTTCAGCTACCCTGGAAGGAATGTTGGAAAACTATCGTCGTGAGCTACAGGCTGAGCTGCCGCCCCGCCTGGCTGAGGTGGAAAATGTCCTCAATGGCTTTGAAAACCGCGGACAGGAATACCTGGACAACACCATGAAACTGGCCCGAATTTTTGACCTTGCCAAGCCAGACAAAATCAAAGCCGAGTTCCAGGAAGAGGTACAGGCAGATGTGGCGGAAGAGATCGACGGAAAAGTCCGCAGTTTGATCGACTGGCTGGTGGATAAAGACCTCAATGTCTGGTACCAGGTGGCAGGCGCGTTGGAACGCCGGCAGGCACAGTCTCAGCGGGCTATGCCCGCCAGTGCCAGCCCCCAGACGGAACGCCGGCGCCAACTGATAGACAGCGTCAGCACGACCATCAAAGCGATTGTCAACCAGTATGACCGCAAGCGCGAAGCTGAGCAGCTTGGCGCCTTTGTGCAGGAGTCGGTCACCCAGACCGCCCTCTTCGGGGTGGGTGCAGTGGGGATTGGCGCGCTGGTAGCAACTGTGCTCACCACCAAAGCCCTGGATGTTACCGGCATTGTTACGGCCGGCGCTCTGGCTGTATTGGGACTGTTCGTGATTCCCTATAAGCGCAAACAAGCCAAGGAAGCCTTCAAGGATAAGATGGCTGAACTGCGCCACAATCTGATGAAGACCCTCAGCAACACATTTAAGCTTGAAAGCGACAGCGCCATCCAGCGCCTGGAAAGCAACATCAGCCCCTACACCAGCTACGTCCAGAGCGAACAAGTCCACCTTCAGAGCGATAAAGAGACCCTTGAAAATTTACAGGGCAAGCTGGACGCGTTGAGTCAATCCATCCCTGAAATACTGGTAAAAAAGAGGCACTAAAGAAAAAGAGGCAAAAGACCCAAAAAGGTTTTTTGCCTCACATTGCTTGCTCAGGTAAGAGCCAGGCTACCTTAGCCTTCGTGGTCCACCAGGGTCCCCACTTGCTCGCCAAGGACGGCGCGCATCAGATCACCGGGTTTCCAGAGATCCAGCACCAGGATGGGCAGGTTGTTTTCCATGCAGAGGGTTACAGCCGTTGAGTCCATCACGTTAATCCGCCGCGCGAGGATTTCAAGGTAGCTGAGCTTTTCAATGCGCACAGCATCCGCATTGGTTTTTGGATCCTTATCGTAGATGCCGTCCACCTTGGTGGCTTTTATCACCACGTCCGCTCCAATTTCAGTCGCGCGCAGAGCAGCCGCTGTATCGGTGGAGAAGTACGGATTGCCAGTGCCTCCGCCAAAGATGACCACCCGCCCTTTTTCCAGGTGGCGAATGGCACGCCTGCGAATGTAGGGCTCAGCCACGGTTCGCATCTCGATCGAGGACATGACGCGCGTTATCACCCCGATTTTCTCCAGGGCGTCCATCAGCGCCAGGGCATTCATCACTGTTGCCAGCATACCCATATAGTCTGCAGTGGCGCGATCCATGCCGGTGTTTTCGCCGGTTGCGCCCCGCCACAGGTTGCCAGCACCGATCACAATCGCCACATCCACCCCGGTTTCATGCACCGACTTGACCAGTTCTGCAATCGTGCGCGCCTGGCCAGGGTCAATTCCCTGCCCATTTGGGGCCGCCAACGATTCGCCCGAGAGCTTTAGTAAGATACGTCGATATTTTGCAGTCTTGAGAGTTTCTGTCATGTTATCTCCTTTGTGTGGTACTGGCAAAATAAGAGCCAACCCCTCGGTTGGCTCTTTTGTTTCTTAAGCAGCTTCTTCCTCATCCGCTGTCTGTTGGGTGGTTTCCCCCAAAGACCAGCGCACAAAGCGTCGAACCACGATGCGTTCACCCAGGGCGGCAACGCGATCGTTGATCAGATCGGTGACGGTGCGGCTTTCATCGCGGATGTATTTCTGATTCAGGAGGACATTCTCATCCTTGAACTTCTTCATGAAGCCATCCACAATCTTTGGGATGATCGCTTCGGGCTTGCCCTCTGTGCGCACACGTTCAGTGATCAGGGCAGTTTCTTCGGCTATCACCTCTTCGGGGATGTCGGCCTCGGAGACATACTTGGGCGAAGCGGCAGCGATTTGCAGCGCGATTTCGTGGGCAAGTTCCTTGAAGGTATCAGATTTGGCGACAAAGTCGGTTTCCGAATTGACCTCAACCAGAACTACCATGCGGCCTTCACTGTGGATGTAGACTTCCAGGCGCCCTTCGGAGGCTTCGCGATTGGCGCGTTTTTCAGCTTTCTTCAAACCCTTCTCACGCAGTTCTTCCACGGCTTTGTCAAGATCGCCTTGTGAATTTTGCAGCGCACTACGGCAGTCCATGATGCCGCAACCGGTTTTCTCGCGCAGTTCTTTGATCATATCAATGGTGATTTCCATGTTGTTTCCTCTCTTGTCCGCAGCTCCAAGGAGCTATTATGCTTGTACGTCCGTATCATCCTCTTCGGACTCAGACTCTTGCTCATAAACGATCTTGGCGCGGGTAGAATCGCCAAGTAGCATTTCGTCATCAAGTTCTTCATCCTCTTCAATGCGGCGCGAGATCGTGGAGCGGGTTTCAACCACGGGTTCCTCTTCTTCATCCTTGCGCATCATTTTACCTTCGATTACTGCGTCAGCCATGCGGCCAACAAGTAATTTGATGGCACGGATGGCGTCATCATTGGAGGGAATTACGTAATCAATATCGGTGGGATTGCAGTTGGTATCTACCAATGCGATCACAGGAATGCCCTTCAGATTGGCTTCACGAACAGCGGTGTCTTCGCGTTCAATATCGACAATGAAGAGCAGGTCGGGCAGAGTTTTCATGTCTCGTATACCACTTAAACGGGTCTGCAGACGGTTGATCTCGCGCTGGATCATCAGGCCTTCTTTTTTAGTGAGATTATTGATCTCACCAGTTTCGAAGAGTTTTTCCAGGCGGGTCAGTTCAACAATACGCTGCTGGATGGTGACCCAGTTGGTCAGTGTGCCGCCCAGCCAGCGCTGATTAACGTAGGGCATGCCGCAGCGTTCGGCTTCAACCTGAATGGTTTCCTGGGCCTGGCGCTTGGTGCCGACAAAAAGTACGCTGCCGCCAGCGGCAACAGTATCGCGAACCTTGTTAAAGGCTTCGTCGAGCAGCTTTGCAGTTTGCTGCAGGTCAATAATATGGATTCCATTGCGTTCAGTAAAAATATACTGACCCATTTTTGGATTCCATTTGTTAGTTCGATGTCCAAAATGGACGCCGCTCTCGAGGAGCGCTTTCATAGAAACAGCGGGCATGATAACTCCTTTGCGTTATGCCTCCGCCCGGCTTTGCGACTGCTCCGAACCCATCTCTGGGCACGCAGGAGCGTCTGATCCTGGGCGTGTGTAATAATAGTCCCCGGCATTTACCGGAGCCGTTGCAAAGTATATCACAAAGTATACTGAGTCAAGCCTCAAATATTGAGGGCGTTGAAAAACAAGTTCAAAATTGACGTTTTAGGCAAAATATGATTCAATTAGAGTAGTCTAATCCCAACCCTGAGAGGCAGCGATGGAAAAACAACGGTATGCAGAAAGCGGCGAGAATTCCTTTTACGGGCAGTATCTCTATGATCAGATCGTGCCTGCGAATCATTTTTTTCGCATGCTGAACGAAATCATCGACTGGAAACGTTTCACCCGCAAGCTGATCCGGTTATACAAGGGGGAAGGGGTGGTTGGTCGTCCACCGTTTGACCCGGCACTGGTGCTTAAGGCAGACTTGATAGCTTTTCTGTACAACCTCTCAGAACGCCAGGTGGAAGTCTATATCAACGAAAACTTGCCAGCCAAGTATTTTGTTGGTCTGGCGGTGGATCAGAAAGCGCCGGATCATTCCACCCTGACAGTTTTTCGCGAGCGGTTGCTCCGACGCG
>Ga0228536_1002212_pt1 | contig 12541 bp, 10 predicted proteins | sample SJ1Smetagenome_FD_168611 | JGI IMG/M metagenome (GOLD analysis project Ga0228536, IMG submission 168611) | Enriched culture of PCE-dechlorinating microbial communities from Ithaca, New York, USA - SJ1.S | ecosystem: Engineered > Modeled > Simulated communities (microbial... > Unclassified... | reverse complement strand
TCCCGCCCCGCTTCGCGAGGTGAGCCATGGCCAGGCCCGAGGAGATGTACCAGTGCCAGACGGTGAACTGCGGTTACATCTACAATCCGGACAAGGGCGACCGGAAGGGCAAGATCCCCGCCGGCACGCGCTTCGAGGATCTGCCGGACGACTGGCGCTGTCCCATCTGCGGCGGCACCAGGAAGTGCTTCCGGCCGTTGGCCGGGCCGGGCTCCACCAAGGAAGCAGGATGTGAACTGCCGACCACAAGCGAGGACCCCATGAAGAAGTACGTCTGCACCATTTGCGGCTACGTCTATGACCCCGCCGCCGGAGATCCCGACAACGGCGTGAAGCCCGGCACCTCGTTCGACAAGGTGCCGGAGGACTGGTCCTGCCCCATCTGCGGGGCGCCCAAGGAAAGCTTCGAGCCCGAGGATTGAGCCCGGAACGAAACCATTTTCCAGGCCGCTTCCGCCGTGCGCGGGGCGGCCCCTTTCCGTTTGAACCATCAGCAGGAGCGAAGTGACGCATGCGTCCGGTCGAGATCAAGAAAGACATCTGGTGGGTCGGCGTGGTGGACTGGAACAAGCGCAATTTTCACGGCTATTCCCAGTCTCCCCTGGGCACCACCTACAACAACTACCTCATCCTGGACGAGAAGGTCGTGCTCGTGGACACCGTGGACAAGGAGTTCGCGTCCCGGACCTTCTGCAGCATCGCCCAGGTGCTCCAGGACCGGAAGATCGATTATTTCGTCATCAACCACCTGGAGCCGGACCACGCGGGTTCCCTGGCCCTGGCCGTGGAGCGCTACAAACCGGAGAAGATCTACACCTCGCCCATGGGCGAGAAGGCCCTGCGGGCCCATTTCCACGCCTCCGCCGACTGGCCGGTGGAGGTGGTCCCCAGCGGCGCCACCCTGTCCATCGGCAAGCGCACTCTGCATTTCCTGGAGACGCGCATGCTCCACTGGCCGGACAGCATGCTCACCTACGTCTCCCCGGACAAGCTGGCCTTCACCAACGACGCCTTCGGCCAGAACATGGCCACGGGCGAGCGTTTCGCCGACCAGGTTGACCGCGCGGTCCTGCGCCGGGCCATGGCCGAGTACTACGCCAACATCGTCCTGCCGTACTCCCCGGTGGTGCTGAAGACCCTCTCCACCGTGGCCGACATGGGCCTGGAGCTGGACATGCTCTGCCCGGACCACGGCCTGATCTGGCGCGGGGCCGAGGACGTGCGCTACGTGCTCGAGGCCTACCGCGAATTCGCCCTCCAGAAGCCCCTCAAGAAGGCGGTCATCGCCTACGACACCATGTGGCACAGCACCGAGTCCATGGCCGAGGCCATCGCCGACGGCCTGATGGACGAGGGCGTTTCGGTGCGGATCATGGACCTCAAGGCCAACCACCACAGCGCGGTGATGACCGAGCTGTTCGACGCCGCCGCCCTGGTGCTCGGCTCGCCGACCCACAACAACGGCATCCTGCCCCTGGTGGGCAACCTCATCACCTACGTCAAGGGATTGCGGCCGCAGAACAAGATCGGCGCGGCCTTCGGCTCCTTCGGCTGGAGCGGCGAGTGCGTGAAGATCCTGACCCAGGCCCTGACCGACATGAACATGGAGGTCGTGGAGCCCGGGGTCAAGGCCAAGAACGTGCCGACCCACGAGGCTCTGGGCCAGTGCGTGGAGCTGGGCCGCAAGATCGGCCAGGCGATCAAGGCCAAGGTCGGGGAATAGGCGCGCAGCGCAGTCTCATACGCTGGAACGATCGCGGCCGGTCGGCGGGGAGCACCCGTCGATCGGCCGTTTTCATTGTGGTGGGCGAAAAAAGAGGCGGCGGGATTCATCCCCCGCCGCCCGGAAAAAGCCGTTGCGCTCCGGCCGGTCTAGCGCGGCGCGGACCAGGCCGCGTCCTTGTTGGCGATGCTGAAGATCTCGTTCAGCGTGGTCCGGGAGGCGGCCTGGAAGGGCCCGGCCTTGGCCGCCTGGGGCGTGTCGCCGTAGCTCTCGAAGACCTCCACCTTGTAGAGGATGGAGCCGATGTAGGCTCCGGGCTTGTAGGTCGAGGCCCGGACCTGGCAGATGGGCGTGTCGTCGTCGCGGATGGCGTTGTAGCGGGCCACGTAGCGGCCGTCGGCGGCGCGTTGGACCTCGCAGTTGCCGGGACCGGAGAGCTGGTTGCGCTTGAGCGTGGCGATCCACTGCCGGGCGAAACTGGCCAGACGGTCGTGCAGCTCGTCGAGGATCATCTGCTGCGGGTCGGTGATCACCAGGGCCTGGGGTTGGCCGGGGGCGAACGCGCCGTCCTGCGCCCGCGCCGCCGGGGCGGCGGTCAGGATGAGCAGGAAAAGGATCGGGGGAAGCTTCAGGAGAAAGGCTTTCGTGTTCATGATCTCGGCAAGGGGGTGAGATTGTTGTCCGGCGGGGACGGTCCCGAAGGACCGCCCCCGGCCGGATGCAATCGGCTTACACCTACTTGCTGCGGATTTCAACCCGGCGGTTGAGGGCCCGGCCCTCGGCCGTGGAGTTGTCGTACTTGGGCTTCATCTTGCCGTAGCCCGCGGACTCGATGCGCTGGGAGTCGATGCCGTTCTTCACCAGCCAGTCGGAGACGGACTTGGCGCGGCGCTCGGACAGGCCCTGGTTGTAGACCTCGGTGCCGATGGAGTCGGTGTGGCCTTCGACCACGATCTCCATCTCGGGACGCTGCTTGAGCAGCAGAAGGGCCTGCTCCAGGGAGGGGATCATCTCGTCGGTGATGGCGAACTTGTCGAAGCCGAAGTTCAGGCTGCGGAAGACGATCACTTCCTTGTCGGAGGCGGCGGGAGCGGCGCCCATGTCGTAGAAGACGTCCTTCACGAACTGGTCCATGACCGCGCCGTCCTTGAGGGCCGCGCCCTCGACGAACACGGCGCACTTGGAGATGGCGCGCAGCTCGTCGACGATGCGCTTGCCGTGGGCGGTGTCGGCGTAGCTGACCACGTGGATGCAGAGGCGGTTGCCGTACTTGGCGTAGAGGGCCTTGGCCTCGGCCACGGGGTCGGTGCCCAGGTTGTTCTCGCCGTCGGTGAGCAGGACCACGGCGATGCGGCCGGAGCTGGCGCCGATGACCGGGTCGAGGGACATCAGGCCGTCACCCATGGGGGTCTGGCGGCCGTAGATCTCGTAGTCGGTCTTGATCTTGCCGATGGCCGCGTCCAGGCCCGCCTTGTCGTAGGGCTTGAGTTCCTGGAACTTGCCGTAGGGGGCGAAGGTGTACAGGGAGCCCTTGTAGGGCAGGGCCGGGATCTTGGCGTTCATGGCCAGGAGGGTCTCCTTGGCCAGGGCGATCTTGGTCTTGGCGCCGCCCTTGTAATCCATGGCCATGGAACCGGAGTAGTCCTGGAAAAGGATGAAGTTGTCGACCTTGGGGGTCATCTTGGGCGCGGCGAAGGCCGTGGAGGCCAGCAGCAGAAGCGCGGCCATGACGACCAGCGAACGTTGCATGTGTTTCATGATCATCTCCTTGGCATCGTTGGGGTTCTCTCTCCTGGGCGATGGAAATGAAAAGTCATTGTGAACAGTATAGGAGAACCGACTCCGCGTGGCAAGGAAAGAATCCCGTAGGGCGGCCGGACAGCGGCTCATCCGGCGTCGCGGGCCGAGCGGATGACCTCCTTGAGCCTGCCCGCGGCGCGCGCCAGACCGGCCACGGCCTCGGCGGCCCCGGCGCGGGGGTGAAAAGTCCCGGCCCGCGCCGGTTGCGTCCGTCCCGGAAAGCCATTATGAGAATTGTTTAGATTTTTTCGAAACTGGACCGGACCCTCAAGGAGCGCGCATGTACATAGTCACCGGCGGCGCCGGATTCATCGGCAGCGCAATGGTTTGGAAGCTCAACCAGATGGGCGTCACGGACATTCTGGTGGTGGACGAGCTGGGCCGGGACGAGAAGTGGAAGAACCTGGTGAACCTCAAGTACGAGGACTACCTGCACAAGGACCAGTTCTTCAAGATGCTGCTCAAGGGCGAGGATCCCTTCGAGACCGACGCGGTGATCCACATGGGCGCCAATTCCTCGACCACCGAGCCCGACGCCGACCACCTCATGGAGAACAACTACCGCTACACCCAGATGCTCTGCCGCTTCGCGCTGAACCACGGGGTGCGGATGATCAACGCCTCCAGCGCGGCCACCTACGGCGACGGCTCCCTGGGCTTCTCCGACGAGCATGCCGGGCTGGAGCGGCTCAAGCCCCTGAACATGTACGGCTACTCCAAGCAGCTCTTCGACCTCTGGGCCTTGCGCTCCGGGGCCCTGGAGCGCTTGGCCTCGCTCAAGTTCTTCAACGTCTTCGGGCCCAACGAGTTCCACAAGGGCGACATGATGAGCGTGATCTGCAAGGCCCGCAAGCAGATCCGCGAGACCGGGCGCATGCGCCTGTTCAAGTCCTACCACCCCGACTACCCGGACGGCGGGCAGATGCGCGATTTCGTCTGGGTCAAGGACTGCGTGGACGTGATGTGGTGGCTTCTGGAGCACCCGGAGGCCAACGGCGTGTTCAACGTGGGCACGGGCAAGGCCCGGACCTGGAACGATTTGGCCCGGGCGGTGTTCGCGGCCCTCTCCCTGGAGCCGGTCATCGAGTACATGGAGATGCCCGAGGGCCTGCGCGGCAAGTACCAGTATTTCACCCAGGCGGAGATGGGCAAGCTCCGGGCGGCGGGTTACGAGGCCCCCTTCACCTCGCTGGAGGACGCGGCCCGCGAGTACGTCCGGGACTACCTGGAGCGGGAAGACCCGCATCTCGGGAACTAGGCGGGAGGCGGTTTGCGGCGCGACGTGGCGCGACGGTTGTTCTCGGTGGCCCTGGTGGCCGTGCTTCTGGCGGGCATGCCCCTGGCCCTGCCGGGCAAGGTCAGTTCGCCCACCGAACTGCGGGAGTTCCTGCCCCCGGAGGCGCCGTCCCTTTCGAGCCCCGACGCCGCCGTGGTCTCGTCCTCCGCTCCGGCCGATCCCGAGGCTCCGTGGCATTTTTCGGCCGAAAAGGTCGTCACCGAGCACGACGCCAAGTACGTGGAGGCCCAGGGCGAGGTGACCCTCTCCCAGGGCCGCAACATCCTGCGCGCCGATTTCGCCCGCTATTACGAGGCCACCCGCTGGGTTTTCCTCAAGGGCAACGTCCGGGTCAACTGGGAGGGCGACATCCTGGAGGCCGAGGAGGCCGAGTTCGACCTGTCCTCCGGCGTGGGTTGGCTCAAGCGAGGCAAGGTCTTCGTTTCCAAGCCGCATGTCTTCCTCGAGTCCGAGTATGTGCAGAAGCACAAGGGCGCCATCTACTCCTTCAAGAACGCCACGGTCACGCGTTGCGTCGGGTCGAGCCCGGCCTGGTCGCTGACGGCCCGCGAGGGCGAGATCAACATCGACGGCCGGACCCAGGTCTGGCATTCGGCCTTGCGGGTCAAGGACATGCCCGTGGCCTACCTGCCCTACACCGCCATTCCGGGGATGAAGAAGCGCCAGAGCGGCGTGCTCATGCCCGAGGTCTACCGCAGCGACCGCCTGGGATTCGGTCTGAACATTCCCTACTACTGGGCCATCAACGACGAGATGGACGTCACCTTCAACCAGAATTGGATGAGCAGGCGCGGCTACATGCAGGGCCTGGAGTTCCGGCACGCCCAGGACGCCCGGACCAAGGGCTTGTGGCGTTTCGACATCCTGTCCGACGCCAAGGTGGCCAGGACCGAGGCCGAGGAGGACCGCGTCTTCCGCGGCGACGGCCTGACCCGGCCCAACCGCAGCCGCTGGTGGTGGCGCAGCAAGTATGACGGCCACCTGCCCGAGTCCACCAAGTGGAAGACCCTGGTGGACGTGGACATGGTTTCGGACCAGAACTACCTGCGCGAGTTCCGTTCCGGGAGCATGGGTTATCTCCGCAGCCGCCAGGAGTTCCTGGACCGCTTCGGCCGCGATATCGACTCCCTGGACGCCCAGAACCGCACGAGCACGGCCCAGATCTCGCGCTCCTGGGACGGTTTCGGCGTGGCCGGAACCGCGCAGTATACCCAGAACCTGGCCTACTGGAACGGCAACGGCAAGAGCGGCGACGATCCCACGCTCCAGCGCGTGCCGGAACTGGACGCCTTCGCCTACAAGGACCGCATCGGCGCCACCCCGCTGGAGTTCCAGGGCGACGCCCAATACGGCTACTACTGGCGGGAGTCCGGCACCACCGGCCACCGTCTGGACACCAGCCCCACGGTGAGCCTGCCCCTGTCCTCGCGCTACGGCTCGGTCATCCCCCGGGCGGGCATCCGCCAGACCATGTACGGCGTGGACCGTTGGGGCAACGAGGCTCCCTACGTGAACTCCGCCGGAGTCTCCGAGGGCGCGCACACCTCGGACAACTCCTTCCTCTCGCGCACCAACTACGAGATGGGTTTCGACGCCTTCACCGAGTTCTACCGGGCCTTCGACCTGCGGCGGGAGAGTCTGGCCCCGAACTTGGCCAACGCCGGGCAGAGCCGCTGGATGGCCATGAAGCACTCCGTCGTGCCGCGCCTGGAATACTCCTACATGCCCCGGATCACGGGCCAGTCCCGGTTGCCCTATTTCGACGACCGCGACCGGCTCATGGGCCGCAACGTCAGCACGTTCTCGCTGACCAACGTGCTGGACCGCCGCCGCGACCGGGTGACCCTGGTTTCGGACGGCACGGACGCCCGGCCCGCCCTGGCCACGGACTATCTCGACTTCCTGCGCCTGCGGCTGGAGCAGGGCTACGACTACGAGGAGGCCCAGCGCCAGGATCTGGTGAACCTCTACCCGCGCCGCCCCTTCACCGACACCACCCTGGAGCTGACCTACAAGCCCGAGCAATACCTGAGCCTCATTTCGCGCACGCGCTACTCGCCCTACCAGAGTGCCGTCACCGAGCACGAACACTTCGTGCGCGTGGAGAAGGAGTATCTGGGCGACCTCTTCTTCGGCCTGGACTTCCTGGAGAAGGTCCACGAGTACAAGCGGTACCGCGACCGGGACTACAACATGCTGCGCGTGGGCGGCGACTACTACCTGACCCGCGATCTCATCCTGGGCGCGGACTTCCGCTACGATCTGCTCATGGGCAGCTCGGTCAACCGCTTCCTGAGCCTGACCTGGCGGCACCAGTGCTTCGACCTCATGCTCTCCTTCGAGCAGGGCTACGACGACAACCGTGTGGCCATCACGGTGAATCTCTTCGAGTTCTAGCCATGTCCCGGCGTCCCATCGTCCTCCTGCCCGAGGCCCTGCGCAATCAGATCGCCGCCGGGGAGGTGGTCGAACGCCCTTCCAGCGTGGTCAAGGAGCTGGCCGAGAACAGCCTCGACGCCGGGGCCCGGCGCGTGGACGTGGAACTGTCGCGCGGCGGGCTGGCCCTCATCGCGGTGCAGGACGACGGCGGCGGGGTGCCGCCGGGCGAACTGGCCCTGGCCGTGACCCGCCACGCCACGAGCAAGATCGCCTCGACCGCCGATCTTTGGCGCATCGCCACCTTCGGCTTCCGTGGCGAGGCCCTGCCGAGCATCGCCTCGGTGTCCCTGTTGCGCATGACCTCGCGCTTCCCCGGGGAGTCCGAGGCCCGCTACGTGGAGGTGGAGAACGGACGGCTGCGCGACGAGGGCCCGGCGGCCCTGGCCGCCGGCACCCGGGTGGAGGTGCGTGGGCTGTTCCAGAGCGTGCCCGCCCGGCTCAAGTTTCTGCGCTCCGAGGCCACCGAGGCCCGGCGTTGCCAGGACATCCTCATGCGCATGAGCCTGGCCCGGCCGGACGCGGCCTTTTCCCTGACCCTGGACGGCCGCGAGTCGTTCCGCCTGCCTCCGGGTCAGAATCTGGCCGCGCGGCTGGCCCGCTTCTGGCCTCCGGCGGTCTGCCAGGGGCTGCGGCCCTTCGATTTCGGCCTCGACGGCGCGCGGGCCCGCGGCCTGGCGGGCGACCCGGCCACGGCCCAGGGCCGGGGCGACCGCATCCTCTGCTTCGTCAACGGCCGGGCCGTGCAGGACCGGCTGCTCACCCGGGCCGCGCGCAACGCCTACCAGGGCCGTCTGCTGACCTCGGAATTCCCCCAGCTGGCGCTGTTTCTGGAGCTGCCCCCGGACGAGGTGGACGTGAACGTGCATCCGGCCAAGCTGGAGGTGCGCTTTCGCGACGAGGGCGCGATCTTCTCCCTGGTTCGGCGGGCCCTGCTCCAGGCCCTGGAGGTCATGACCCCCTCGGCGTTCTTCGAGGTTCCGCCGTCCAGCGGGGAGCGGGAGTCCGTCGCCGCGCCCTCCCAGCGTGCGCTGCCCGTGGAGCCGCCCAAGTTCGGCTCCTACCGCGAGTTCCGTTCTTCCTACGGCGAGGCTCCGGCCGCGCCCTTCTCCTCCGTGAGCGGGGGCGACGACCGACGGCCGGGCGATCCGCCTCCGCCGCGTCCCCATCCCCCATCGGCCCCCACCGCGCCCGTGTCCCTGGGTGATTCCGGCCTAGCCTACCTGGGGCAGGTGGCCGACACCTACCTCGTGTTGCGCACCCCCGACGGCTTGGCCCTGCTGGACCAGCACGCGGCCCACGAGCGGGTGCTCTTCGAGAACATGCGCTCGGGCCGTACCCGGGGCGAGTCCCAGCCCCTGGCCGTGGGCCTGGAGCTGGACCTGCACCCGTCCGAGGCCGAGCTGCTGGAGGAGATCGGCGCGGACCTGCGGCGTCTGGGCTTCGGCTTCCGCGAGGCGGGAGCGGGGCGTCTGGCCCTGACCGCCGTGCCGCCGGGACTTGATGCCGGCAAGGCAATGGAGTATTTCCGGGCCGCGGTGAGCGGGCAATCCAGGAATCTCGCCGGTCTCTGGACCATGCTGTCCTGCCGCTCGGCCATCAAGGCGGGCGACGTGCTGGCCCGGGACGAGGCGTTGGCCCTGCTCTCCGCGTGGCTGGACTGTCCGGAGCGGGACTACTGCCCGCATGGGCGGCCCGCGCTGGTGGCCTTCAACGAGGCCGACCTGGAGAAACTCTTCAAGAGGAAATGACCGGATCATGAATTCCGACTTTTTTTTCGAGGCGCATCGGAACCTGCCCCGCCAGGGGCCCGGCGACGAGGCCTCAACCCTGCGGGCGCTGGTCCTGGCCGGAAGCCTGCCGGAGGAATTGCACGTGCTGGACCTGGGCTGCGGCCCGGGCATGCAGACCCTGGTTCTGGCGCGGGCCTTGCCCGGAGCCCGGATCACGGCGGTGGATCTCCACGAGCCCTTCCTTGACGAACTGCGCGCCCGCGCCCGGGCGGCGGACCTCGACGGCCGCCTGGAGACCCTGGCCGCGGACATGGCCGAGCTGCCCTTCGAGGACGGCTCCTTCGACCTGATCTGGGCCGAGGGCTCCATCTACAACCTGGGCTTCGACCGGGGATTGCGGCTTTGGAAACGGCTGCTCCGGCCCGGCGGCGTCCTGGCCTGCACCGAGCTGGCCTGGCTCGTCTCCGATCCGCCTCAGGAGGCCGTCCGCTACTGGGAGACCGGCTACCCCGGGATGCGGCAGGCCCCGGCCAACATGGAGGCGGCCCGCGCCGCCGGGTACGACATCCTGGGCTCCTTTCCACTGCCGCTGTCGGCCTGGCGCAAGGACTACTACGATCCCCTGCGGCGCAACCTGGAGGCCATGCGCGTCCGCCGCGCGGACGACTCCGAGGCCCTGGAAGTCATCGCCGCCGAGGAGGCGGAGATGGACATCTTCCGCCGCCACGGCACGAGCTACGGCTACGTCTTCTACATCCTCCGCAAGCCCTGACCGGCGGGAGCCTCCATGACCATCACCTACAACAAGATCCGCACCCGCATCCACCTGGACCGCATCACCTCCAATTACCGCCTGCTGTGCAAGATCGGGGGCGCGGTCATTCCGGTCATCAAGGCCGACGCCTACGGCCACGGGCTCGTGCAGGTGGCCCGCGTCCTGGCCCAGGCGGGGGCCGAAACCTTCGCCGTGGGCACCGTGGAGGAGGGGGTCAAGCTGCGCCTCTCGGGCTGCGCGGGGCGCATCGTCTCGCTGCTGGGGCCCCTGGACGGCGAGGAGTACGACGCCCTCTTCGACCAGAACATCATCCCCTTCGTGGGCGGCTTCGCCCAACTGGAGGAAATCCACCGCCGTTCCGAGCAGTGGGGCCGCCCGCTGCCGGTGAGCCTCAAGTTCGACACCGGCATGGCCCGGCTGGGCTTCGTCCGGGACGACCTCGGCGTTCTGCTGGAGCGGCTCAAGGCCCTGCCCGGCGTCAAGCCGGTGATGGCCAGCTCCCACTTGGCCACGGCCGACGATCCCGAGGGCGGGGAGTTCGTTCGGGAGCAGGGGGGCATCTTCGACGAGGCCCTGGCGGCCCTGGCCGAGGCCGGGTTCAAGGTCGAGGCCAACCTGGCCAACTCGGCGGGCATCCTGGCCCACAAGGATCTGCACCACCAGTCCCAGCGCGCGGGCATCGCGCTTTACGGCTGCAACCCCTTCCTGGGTACGGATCTGGCCGAGCTGGGCCGAGGGCTCAAGCCCGCCATGGAGGTGCGCACTCCGGTGGTGGCGGTGCATCCCCTGAAGAAGGGCGTGAGCATCAGCTACGGCCGGACCTTCAAGGCTCCCACCGACATGACCGTGGCCATCGTGGCCGTGGGCTACGCCGACGCCTACAGCCGGGGGCTGTCCAACAAGGGGGCCATGCTCGTGCACGGCAGACGCGCGCCCATCCTGGGCCGGGTCTGCATGCAGCTCACGGCCGTGGACGTCACCGGCCTGCCCGAAGTCAAGCCCGGCGACCTGGTTCACCTGCTGGGCGGCGAAGGCGAGACCATCACGCCCGAGGAACTGGCGGACTGGTGGGGCACCATCACCTATGAAGTCTTCTGCCTGCTGGGCCTGAACCGGCGGGAATACGTCTGAAGGGGGAGAGCATGAGCGATTCCGAATGGGTTCTGGCCGAGAACGTGGCCTCCGAGCCGGGCGAGGCGGAGGTTCTGCTGGCCAAGTGGCACGAGGTGGCCGAGGACATGGCCCTGGTGCCGGAGCTGAACGTGCGCGTGCGCGAGGAGGACGGCCGCGTCCGCGTGGAGGTCAGCCAGGAGCTGTACGACTGCATGAGCGGCTTCTAGGGAGGATGACGGGTCGGCCCCAACCGTGCTAGGCAGCGGGCAGCGTCGGAGGTCGACCATGTTGGAATCCTTTCGGGCCCGTCTTCTGGCCTGGGGCTGGGGCGTGCTCCTCGTACTCCTGGGTCTGCTCGTTTTTTCTCTGTCCTGGACCGAGCGCGAACTGCTCTCCGAAACCGAGCAGCGCGCCGTCCGCCATCTGGAAGCCGTGCGCTGGCTTCTGGCCGACCACGCGCCCATCGACGACCCCGCCCGGCTCGAGGCCTGGGTGGAGACGTTGGGCGCCCGCTCCGGCATCCGCATCAGCCTCATCGACCACGGCCGTGTCCTGGCCGACTCGGAGGTGAGCTTCGAGGGCCTCGGCGGGCTGGAGGACCACTCCCGGCGGCCGGAGGTGCTCCAGGCGCTGGCCGGCGGCCAGGGCATGGACGTGCGCTACAGCGCCACCCTGCGCAAGGACATGCTCTACGCCGCGCGGCGCGTGGAGGCCGCCGGAGCCCTGCCCGCGGGGGTGCTGCGCGTCGCCATCCCGGTGTCCCAGGTGCGGTCGCGGCTGGCGGAGGTGCGCGGCGGTCTGCTCTGGGGCTTCGCCTCGGCCCTGGCCCTGGTGCTTCTGCTCTCCTGGCTGCTGACCCGCAGTCTGACGAGGAGTGTGCGCTCCGTGGCCGAACGCGCCAAGGCCATCGGCGCGGGCCGCTATCAGGACCGGCTCTGGGCCCCGCCGCGCGGCGAGTTTCGGCCCCTGGCCGAGGCCGTCAACGCCATGGCCGCCAGCATCGAACTGCACGTCTCGACCATCGAAACCCAGAAGGAACAGCTCAAGGCCATGTTCGAGGGCCTGTCCGAAGGGGTCATGGTCCTGGACTGCCAGGGGCGTCTGCTGACCTTCAACCGGGCCATGCACGAGATCATACCCCTGCCGCTCACGGCCCCGGGCAAGACCGTGCTCGAACTGACCCGGCGCGTGGAGCTTCAGGACGCCGTGCTGCGGGTTTTGGCGGCGTCCGAGGACCGGCGCGAGGAACTGGATCTGGAGCTGCCCGGGGACCGGCAGCTGCGGGTCAGCGTGGTGCCTTTCGTGGAGCCCGCCGGACGCCGGGTGGTGCTCGTGTTCCACGACGTGAGCGCCTTGCGCCGGGGTGAGCGGGCCTTGCGCGACTTCGTGACCAACGTTTCGCACCAGTTGCGCACCCCGCTGACGAGCATCCGGGGCTACGCCGAGACCCTGCGCGACGCCCCGCCGCCGGACGACAAGGGCCGCACCGCCTTTCTCTCGACCATCATCCGCAATTCCCGGCACATGGAGGGCGTGCTCACGGCCATGCTGGCCCTGGCGCGTTCCGAGGAGTCCGGGCGGCGGGCGGAGCCGGTGGCGGTGGACGCCGGGCTGGTGGCCGAGGAGGCCCTGGCCGACCTGGCCCCGACGGCGGCGGAGAAGCG
>Ga0228536_1002204_pt1 | contig 12597 bp, 12 predicted proteins | sample SJ1Smetagenome_FD_168611 | JGI IMG/M metagenome (GOLD analysis project Ga0228536, IMG submission 168611) | Enriched culture of PCE-dechlorinating microbial communities from Ithaca, New York, USA - SJ1.S | ecosystem: Engineered > Modeled > Simulated communities (microbial... > Unclassified... | reverse complement strand
CTCACCGTGGTGCCGGCGGTGGAGCTCTCGGCAAGCGTGCATGGCCGCACCGTCCACATGCTTGGGTACTTCATCGATCACCTCGACCCGACCCTCCTGGCCAGACTCGCCGCGCTTCGGGAGAGCAGGCGTTCGCGCGCACAGCGGATCGTCGACGCGCTCTCCGCCGCGGGAATCGCGATCGACCTGACGCCGTCGCACCCCGCCGGGGAGAGGGGCGCCGCCATTGGCCGCGCCCATATCGCGCGGGCGCTGATCGCCGCTGGCCACGCGCACGATATGCGCGATGCGTTCGATCGCTTCCTAGGCGAGGATGCGCCCTACTTCGCATCCAAGGAGCCGCTCGCCCCGGCCGACGCAATCGCGTGGATCAGGGAGGCGGGCGGCGTCGCGGTGCTCGCACACCCGGGCCTGAACGATATCGACGACCTGGTGCCATCGCTCGTGGACGCGGGCATCGCCGGCATCGAGGCGTTCCACGGATCGCACACCGAAGACACCGCATGTCGCTATGCCGCGCTTGCCGGCCGCTATGGTCTGATCGCCACCGGAGGGTCGGACTTCCACGGCTCACTACGCGAGGGCGGCGACATGGGCTGTGCGGCCGCGCCAGATGGCGCGCTCGAAGCGCTCGCTGAAGCCGCCGCCCACTCGAGAGGCTCACGATGAACCGTTACATCATCCATACGTTCGGCTGCCAGATGAACAAGCACGACTCCGAGCGGATGGCGGGGTTGCTCGAATCGCACGGATACACCGCGGCGCGCTCCGATGACGAGGCCGATGTGATCGTCTTCAACACGTGCGCGGTTCGCGAGACCGCGGATGACCGCATGTACGGGCAGGTGGCGTCGCTCAAGGCGATCAAGACCGGGGGTCGTCCTGACGTGATCATCGCCGTGGGCGGGTGTGTGGGCCAGCGTGATGGCGAGGAGATGCTTCGGCGCCTGCCTCACGTCGATGTCGTCTTCGGCACGCACAACATCGCGGACCTGCCGTCACTGATCGAGGCGGCCGCGGCGGGCAGACCCACGGCACGCGTCCTGGACGGCACGGAGGCCTTCGCGAGCGATCTTCCCACTGTCCGGGAGCATCCCTGGCACGCCTGGGTTCCCATCACGGTGGGCTGCGACAACCACTGCGCCTACTGCATCGTCCCCGCCGTACGGGGCCCCGAGCGCAGCCGGGTATTCGAGGACATCGTCGCCGAAGTGAGCGGTCTTGCCGCCGAAGGAGTGCTCGAGGTGACCCTCCTCGGGCAGAACGTGAACTCGTACGGCCGCGACCGCTACGGGCAACCGCGCTTCGCCGAGTTGCTGCGCGCCGTGGCGCACACCGGCATCCCGCGGATACGCTTCGCCACCAGCCACCCGAAGGACCTCTCCGACGACACGATCGACGCGCTTGCCTCCGTGCCCTCGCTGATGCCGTACCTGCATCTGCCCGTACAGCACGGCTCCAACGCGATTCTTGCGGCGATGAACCGCCGCTACACGCGCGAGAACTACTTCGAGCGCATCGATCGGTTGCGTGGCGCCGTCCCCGGCATCGCGCTCTCCACCGACATCATCGTCGGGTTCCCCGGCGAGACCGACGAGGACTTCGAGCAGACGATGGGCCTTGTGAATCGCGTCGGCTTCGATCACGCGTTCACGTTCATCTACTCGCCGCGGGAAGGCACGCCCGCCGCGTCGCTGACCGAGACCGTGCCGCGCGAGGTCTCACAGATGCGGTTCGACCGGCTCGCCGAACTCGTCCGCGATCTTTCCTTCGCCTCCAATCGGCGCACCATCGGGCGCGTCGACCAGTGCCTCATCGAGGGCGCCTCGCGGCGCGACCCGCGCGTGTTGTCCGCTCGTACGCCGCACAACCGCCTGGTGCACGTGCCGGTTCCGGTGGACCGGTCCGCCTCGCAGTACGCGGGTTCGATCCAGCCGATCCGCATCACCGGTGCACACCCGTGGTTCCTCACCGGGGAGTTCGCCTCCGGAGCGGTTTAGCGTGCGCCCCGCTGCGGGAATGCTCCAGGTGGCCCGGAGGTGACGCTCATGATCGGAAACACGCTCGGCATCATCGCACCGCACCCGCCCATCATGGTCCCTGAGGTGGGGGGTGAACGGGCGCGCGTCACGTCGGCATCCATCGAGTCGATGCGGAAGGCGGCGCGTCTGCTGCACGCGTTTGCGCCCGACACCATCGTGCTCATGTCGCCACATGCGCCGGTCGTGCGCGACGCGTTCGTGGTCGACACCTCGGATCGGTACGCCGGAGACCTCGGACAGTTCGGAGCGCGCGAGGTCCGCATCGCTCCCGCCGGTGATCCGGAGCTCGCTCAGGCGATCATCGATGCGGCGCTCCACGCCGATCTCGCGGTGATCACACGCTTCGATCACCCTGCGCTCGAACCAGGAGTGCTCGACCATGGGGCGCTCGTACCGTTGAGCTTCCTCGACCGGAAGGGCGAGTTTCCGCTCGTGGAGGTGTCGTTGTCGTTCCTCCCGCTGTCGGCGCACCGCCGTTTCGGCGAGGCGATCGCTTCGGCAGCGGCAACGCTCGGCAGGAGGGTGGCGTTCGTCGCAAGCGGCGACTGCAGTCACCGCCTCACGCGCGATGCGCCGGCCGGCTACACGCCGCGTGGTGCGGTGTTCGATGACGCGCTCGTTGAAGCCCTCGACCGCGGCGACTACCCTGCGCTCGAACACCTCGACCCCACGCTCGTGGAGGAGGCGGGGGAGTGCGGACTGCGCTCGTTCGTGACCCTCGGCGGGTTCCTCGGCGGCACCGACGCGCACACGCGCGTGCTGTCGCACGAAGGGCCCTGGGGCGTTGGGTATGCCACCGGGGTCGCCGCCTCACCGGAGCTGCTGGCGATGCTCGACAGCGCTGATGCGCCGCAGCCCGCCGGAGACTCAGCGCCTGTCGCGCTCGCGCGTCGCGCGATCGCCGCGTACCTTCGTGAGCGCCGCATCATCACTCCTCCCGCACCCGAAGGTCTGCTCGCGGAGCGCCACGGCGCCTTTGTGAGCCTGCATCGGCAGGGTGCGCTTCGAGGCTGCATCGGCACCATCGCCCCCACGGCACCCACGCTCGCCGAAGAGATCGTGCATAACGCGATCCAGGCGGCTACCGCCGACCCACGGTTCCCCGCCATGACCGCCGACGAGCTCGAGGGTCTCGATATCTCGGTCGACGTGCTGCACGAGCCGGAGCCCGCGACGCTCGAGGACCTCGATCCTCGCGTATGGGGTGTGATCGTCTCGGCCGATTGGCGGCGTGGACTGCTGCTCCCGGACCTCGAGGGCGTGCACACCGTCGAGCAACAGGTCGCTATCGCCCGCCAGAAGGCGGGGATCCGACCGGGCGAACGGGTCCGTCTCGAACGCTTCGCGGTCGATCGGTACCACTAGCGTGCGGGCCTACGACATCATCGGCATACTCGGGCCCACCGCCGTAGGGAAGAGCGCTGCAAGCGACCGCGTGGCGGTGGCGCTCGGCGGAGAGATCGTCAGCGCAGACTCCATGCAGGTCTACCGGGGCATGGACATCGGCACCGCGAAGACGCCGCCCGCCGAACGCCCGGTGCCGTATCACTGCGTCGATCTCGTCGATCCCGGTACGCCGTACTCCGCCGCGCTGTATCAGCGTGACGCGCGCACCGCGATCGACGCGCTCATCGCGAGCCGGACACCCGCGGTGCTTACCGGCGGAACGGGCCTGTACGTGCGGGCCGCGCTCGACGATATGGAGTTCCCCACCGGGGACGTCCTGAGCCCGGAGCGGGAGCGCTTGGAGGCACGCCTGGCACTGGAGGGGGCCGAGGCGCTCTACGCTGAACTGCGGCGCCTCGACCCGGCCTCGGCGGCGCTGCTGCATCCCAATAACGCGCGGCGCGTGGTGCGCGCGCTCGAGATGCTCGCCGAAGGGACGTCGTACGCTACGCAGGCGGCCAACTTCCGCGTGCGCGGCTTCCACTATCCGCGCACGCTGCTCGTTGGGCTTACGGTGGACCGAGCCGAGCTGTATCGCCGGGTGGACGCGCGCGTCGACGCCATGATCGCCACCGGACTGGTCGAGGAGGTGCGCGCACTGCTCGACCGGGGACTGGCCTCCGCGCTCACCGCCACGCAGGCGATCGGCTACAAGGAGCTCGTGCCCGTGATCGCCGGCAAGGCCGACCTGTCGGACGCGATCGAGGACATCAAGCGTGCGACCCGGCGCTACGCGAAGCGGCAGCTCACGTGGTTCCGTTCCGATGCCCGCATCACCTGGATCGACGTCACCGAGCTGTCGGCTGCACAGACGGCCGAGGCCGTGCTCGACCTGGTAGAATCGTCCGGACACGACGGCTAGGGAGGTTCGCGTGCAGCTCACGTTCACGAAGATGAACGGCCTCGGCAACGACTTCATCATGATCGATGACCGTGATGAGGTGCTGGAGATGTCGCCAGAAGCCGTCGCGTGGTTCTGCGACAGGCACTTCGGAATCGGCGGCGACGGACTCATCCTTGTGCGGCCGGCCACCACAGCGGACGCCGACTTCTACATGCACTACTTCAACGCGGACGGCTCGCTCGCCGAGATGTGTGGAAACGGGGCCCGCTGCTTCGCGAAGTACGTCGTGGACAACGGCATGGTGTCGGCTGATGCTGCATCGTTGGTGATCGAGACCCTCGGCGGGCTCAAGCCCGTGACGTTCGTTCGCGACGAGGCCGGTAAGCTCGAGTCGGCCACCGTGGACATGGGCACTCCCGCGCTCGCCCCCGCTGACATCCCGGCGCTCTTCGATGGCGAGCAGATCTACGACTGCCCGCTGGAGACACCCTTCGGCACTTTCGGCCTCACCGCGGTCAACATGGGCAACCCCCATGTCATCACATGGGTGGACGATGTGCAGACCGCTCCTGTGGAGACCGTGGGGCCGTTCATCGCGACCCACGAGCGCTTCCCCGAGGGCACGAACGTCGAGTTCGCGCAGCACATCGACAACACCACGATCCGCATGCGCGTGTGGGAGCGTGGCGTTGGCGAGACCCTTGCCTGCGGAACCGGCGCATGCGCGGTACTGGTAGCGGGCACCTTGTCGTGCCGCGTTGGCCGGGAGGCCACCATCGAACTCCCGGGCGGCGACCTGTTCGTCCGTTGGCACGAGAACGACCACGTCTACATGACAGGCTCTGCGGCGGTCTCGTTCACCGGAACGATCGAGCTGTCCGACGAAGTCTGACGCACACGTCCGTATCACGTCAGCGCTCTGCTACGATGACGCGGTATCCGGACACACCGATGAGGGGATGACGCACGTTGAGGACCGCACAACGCATGGCCAATCTGCCGCCGTATCTGTTCGCCGAGATCGACCGCAAGAAGGCCCTCAAAGAAGCCGAAGGCGTCGACGTCATCTCACTGGGCATCGGCGATCCTGACATGCCGACCCCGCAGCGGATCATCGATGCAATGGCCACGGCTATCACCGATCCGGCCAACCACCAGTACCCGGCCTACGCAGGCTCTCGGCCGTACCGTGCCGCCTGTGCCGAATGGATGGACCGGCGCTTCGGGGTGAAGCTCGACCCCGACACCGAGGTGCTCGGACTCATCGGTTCCAAGGAAGGCATCGCACACCTCTTCCCGGCGTTCATCGACGTGGACGACTACACGCTCGTGCCGGGCGTGGGCTACCCGGTGTACAGCACGGGCGGCGTGCTCATCGGCGGCAAGACGCACTACATGCCGATGAACGAGGAGAACGACTGGCTGGCCGACTTCGAGTCCACGCCCGCCGAGGTGCTCGCCCGCGCCAAGATGATGTTCATCAGCTATCCCAACAACCCCGCGGCCGTTGCGGCCCCGGTGGAGTACTTCGACCGCGCTATCGCATTCGCCAAGGAGCACGACCTGCTGCTGGTGCACGACAACGCGTACTCGGAGATCGGATTCGATGGATACATGCCGCCGAGCATCATGGAGCGCCCGGGTGCCCGTGATGTGGCCATCGAGTTCTTCAGCTGTTCGAAGGCATACAATATGACAGGCTGGCGTATCGCCTTCGCTTGCGGTAACGCTGACGCGATCAAGACGCTCGGCATCGTGAAGAGCAACGTCGACTCCGGACAGTTCACCGCCATCCAGCAGGCCGCGATGGAAGCCATGCTCGGCCCGCAGGACGACGTCGCCGAGATGCGCGAGATCTACCAGCGCCGCCGCGACATGGTGTTCGAGACGCTGCCGTCGATCGGCCTGTCCGCGCGTCGTTCGGCTGGCACCATCTACGTCTGGGCCCGCATCCCTGAGGGGTATACCTCCGCGGAGTACGCCGGATTGGTCCTCGACAAGGCGGGTGTCATCATGCCCGCCGGCAGCGCGTACGGGCCGGATGGCGAAGGATACGTCCGCATCTCGCTCGCCACGCCAGACGACCGCCTCGCCGAGGCACTCCAGCGCATGGCCGACGCACTCTAGAAGGAGACCACCGCACGCATGGTGCATACCGCATACGAGGTCATCACCGATACCGAAGAACGGGCTGTGCTCGTGGGGATCGACCGGCCCCGCTCGGACGGCTGGACGCTCGAAGACGACCTTGCCGAACTGCAGCGCCTCGTGGATACCGCTGGCGCGACGGTCGTCGGCACGGTCACACAGCGCCTTGAGCGACCCAATCCGCGTACGTTCATCGGCGCGGGCAAGGCTGAAGAGGTCGAGGCGCTCGCTACCACCGAGCGTGCCACGATGGTCATCTTCGACGACGACCTGACGCCCAGCCAGCAGGCGAACCTTGAGGGACTGCTGCCCAACGTGCGGGTCATCGACCGCACGCAGCTGATCCTCGACATCTTCGCCCAGCATGCAGTGAGCCATGAGGGTAAACTCCAGGTCGAGCTTGCGCGCCTCGAGTACGTGCTCCCCAGGCTGCGCGGCATGTGGGGTCACCTTGAGGCCGAGCGGCTCGGCGGCGGTCGCGGCGCCCGATTCGGCGCCGGTGAATCGCAGCTTGAGACCGACCGCCGGTTGACCCGCAAGCGCATCTCGGAGTTGAAGCGCGACCTCAAGCAAGTCGCTCAGGCACGCGAGACGCAGCGCGCGGCCAGGGGTCGCTCCGGCGTCTTCCGTATCGCGCTTGTGGGATACACCAACGCCGGGAAGTCCACGCTGCTCAACGCTCTCACCGATGCAGGCGTGCTCGCCCAGGACCAGCTCTTCGCCACGCTCGACGCCACGACCCGGCGGCTCGACCTGCCTGACGGTCGCGCTGTGACGCTGACCGATACGGTCGGTTTCATCAACAAGCTGCCTCACGGGCTCGTCGAGGCGTTCAAGTCCACGCTGGATGAGGTACGCGAGGCCGATCTGCTGCTGCACGTCGTGGACGGCTCGCACCCGAACCGCGACGCCCAGATGGGCGCGGTGAAGGTCGTGCTCGATGAGATCGGCGCCGCCGACAGGCCCCAGCTCGTGGTCTACAACAAGGCCGACCTGCTGCCAGGGCTCGAGCGCGAGCGGCTCGCACAGCAGCCGGGAGCCGTCGTTGTCGCGGCGGCCGTCCGTGAGGGCCTGGACGGGCTCCTGGAGCGCATCGCCACGATCGCCGCGCAAAGCGACGTGCCGCTCACGGTCACGGTGCCGTACGACAGGGGAGAGCTGGTGCAGCTTGCGCACGAGCAGGCGCACATCCTCACTGAGGAGCATCTGCCGGAGGGCACGCGGCTCACTGTGGTGGCCTCTGAGGCCGTGCGGGGCCGGCTTGCCGAGTTCCTGCCGCACGTGATCGCCGAGCCTGAAGACTGGGAGCGCTCGTAACGCCCCTGCTGTGCTGAGCCGGCGCTGACCGCTGGCCGCTGGCCGCTACAGGCGCCTGAACAGGGCGACGACCTTGCCGAGGATCGCGAAGTCGGCATGCTCGTCGGCGAAGATCGGCTCCATGGTCCGGTTCTCCGGCTGCAAGCGCACACGGCCAGACTCCCGGTAGAAGCGCTTCACAGTGGCCTCCTCGTTGAGCATGGCCACGACGATCTCACCGTTGGTCGCGGTAGGCTGCTGCTTCACGACCACATAGTCGCCGTCGAGGATCCCGGCTTCGATCATGCTCTCGCCCTTCACGCGCAAGACGAACGTCTGCTCGCCGGCGAATGACGCAGGGAGAGGGAGCGTGGCCTCGATGTTCTCGGCAGCCAGGATCGGGACGCCCGCGGCCACCTGCCCGACCAGCGGCACTGCTTGCACGTTCTCATAGTCGACAGCGCGTTCGGTGTCGCGATAGTCGAGGACTTCGAGTGCGCGAGGCTTGGAGGGGTCACGACGGATCAGCCCTTTTGCCTCAAGCGCGGCAAGGTGCGAGTGCACCGTGGAGGACGAGGAGAGGCCGACGGCCTCGCCGATCTCACGCACAGACGGCGGGAAGCCACGCCGGTGGATCTCAGCCCTGATGAAGTCGAGTATCTGCCGCTGCCGTGATGTGAGCTCACGCTTGTAGACCATCAGGCGTCCCTTCAGCCGGGCATGGCGCTTCATTCCACGCCAGTGTACGACAGGGCTCACCTCAGTGCAAACACACGTTCGTATCAACGCTTGCGTCGCGAACATGTGTTCGGTATCATGTGCGTACGAACACATGTTCGTGGTCACGTTTCGATGTCAGACCCACACGGTAGGGTCGACGCGTAGACCACGAGGGAGGACACGATGGCAGCGACACTCGCACTCCAGACGCACGCGGACCACCACGACCACCCGGGCATTCGTCCGCAAACACGTTCGGGTCGCATCCGGCGAACCTCGATTCGTCGCTACGAGGTGGCGCGTCTCGGTAGGATCGCGTTCTTCGTCCTGCTCGCGTGCGCCGCCGTTGTCATAGCGCTTTCCCGCGCGGTGCAGCCTGCGCCGCCGCAGCCCGATGCCTGGACCCCGGTCATCGTCTCTGAGGCAGCGACGCTCTGGACGCTGGCGCAGAGCCATCCCGTTGCCGGTCTCAGCACCGCCGAAACGGTCGCGCTGATCAAGGAGTCCAACGCGCTACGGTCCGCCACCATCCACGAGGGGCAGATCCTACAGGTTCCCGCTCAGTTCGATGTTTCGGTCGCGGTCGCATCCCGATAGCCGTACCACCACCTGACACACGCTTGGTCCACAGGTGATCGTGACCCGCCTTCAGCGCCGTATTGCCTGCCTGGAGGCGATCCTCGCGACCGTCTCCCGCACCTCATTCGCGCATTGTCGCCCCATATCTTGTGTGCTAGTCTTTGCGCAAGCCAAGATGTGGGGGACGCTCTCATGAAGTGCCCGTTCTGCGGCCACAACGAGACCAAGGTCGTCGACTCCCGGGACTCCGAGTCCCAGGACGCTATTCGTCGCCGGCGTGAGTGCCTCGATTGCGCAAAGCGCTTCACCACGTACGAGCGTCGTGAAGAGATGCCGCTCATGGTCGTCAAGAAGGATGGATCGACCGAGCCGTTCGACCGGGGCAAGCTCCTTCGGGGCCTCGTTGTCGCAACCGCCAAGCGGCCAGTATCATCGAGTGTCCTCGAAGCGCTCATCGACGACATCGAGACCGAACTGCACAACGCGATGCAGTATGAGATACCCGCCAAGCGTCTGGGAGACATGGTGCTCATGCGTCTCCTTGACCTGGACAAGGTCGCGTACATCCGGTTCGCATCGGTGTACAAGGAGTTCAACGATCTGGATAGCTTCACCGCTGAACTCACGCGTTTGAGCGGCAGACGACGGCGTGCTGCGAGTACCGACTAGGCGAAGGACCACCGAGTGGATGTGAAGCTGTTCATCCGGGACGACTGCCCTGAGTGTCCCGCTGCCTTACGCGCGGTTGATGGCGTAGCCAATGTGTTCGTCTACGACATCACCGATCCCACAGGCTACGCGGAGGCCTCGTCTCTAAGAGTCGATGAGACGCCCTCCATCGTCGTCACGGACTCATCCGGACGCGAGGTCGCCGGCTGGCGCGGAGAGGCGCCCGACGCCTCGGACCTTCGCGCGGTGTTGGCACACTGACGATGAGTCACGCGACCTCGCCTCTCACCGTAGCCGTGACCCGGCTCGACCCGGAGCTGCCGCTGCCCACGTACGCGCACGAGGGCGACGCCGGTCTCGATCTCTTCGCCGCCGAATCCGTTGTCCTCGCTCCGTTCGAACGCGCACTGGTCCCCACCGGGTTGGCTGTGGCGCTGCCAGCGGGGTATGCGGGCTTCGTGCAGCCACGCAGCGGCCTCGCACTCCGAGCCGGGCTCTCCTTCGTCAACACGCCCGGGCTCATCGACAGTCATTACCGGGGCGAGATCAAGCTCGTCGCCATCAACCTTGACCCGGTCACACCCCTCCGGATCGAGCGCGGCGACAAGGTGGCGCAACTGGTCATCCAACGCGTCGAGCGCGCGGAACTGGTCGAAGTCACCTCACTTGACCCCACAGAGAGAGGGGAGCGTGGCTTTGGCAGCACCGGTGTGTGAGAGCCGACGCCATCCCGGGGGGAGTCGCCGCCTGTTATGTGCGGCCTCCATACCTTTGTGTCCACAGAAGCGGATCATCTCCGGACCGGCGAGAGGGGGGATGGCCGCATCGGCATGACGCCTTGCTCCAACGACGGCACGCCCGCCCATTGGGGCGCCACCCGCAATCACCGACGACTACGAAAGGCTGATGCATGGATACGTTCTTCAAGTTCAACGAGCGAGGGACCAGTCTGAAGGTAGAGATCCTCGCAGGGATCACCACCTTCATGACGATGGCCTACATCATCTTCGTCAACCCGGGCATCCTCTCAGCGATGTTCGGTGATGCGGCAGCCGATTGGATCCCGGCACTCACCACGGCCACCGCACTCGGCGCCGCCCTGATGTGCATCGCCATGGGCCTCATCTCCAACCGGCCGCTCGCGCTCGCGTCCGGCATGGGGCTCAACGCCGTGGTCGCATTCAGCATCGTGCTGGGCGCGGGCGTACCGTGGCAGGTCGGCATGGCGGTCGTCTTCGTCGAGGGCCTCATCATCCTGCTGCTCGTGATGACGGGCCTGCGCGAAGCGATCATGGACGCCATCCCGCTCAATCTCAAGCGGGCGATCGGCGTTGGCATCGGCCTCTTCATCACGTTCATCGGCCTGAAGTCGGGCGGCCTGGTCGTGGCCAGCGAGGCCACGCTGCTGACCCTTGGCGACTTCAGCCAGCCGGCAGTCTGGGTGACCCTCATCGGCCTTGTCGCCATCTTCGCCTTCATGGCTCTCCAGGTGAAGGGCAGCATCCTGTGGGGCATCGTCGTAGCCACGGTCGCCGCACTGCTGTTCAAGGTCACCGCGCTGCCCAGCGGCGTAGTCGCACCGCTGGACTTCCGCACGTTCTTCGCACCGTTCCAGACCCCGGAGGGCACCAGTTCGATGGCGCTCCTCCAGGTGTTCACCCCGACGATGCTGCTCTTCGTGTTCGCGCTCATGCTCACCGACTTCTTCGACACCATGGGCACGGTGATCTCCGTTGGCGAGCAGGCGGGTTTCGTGGGTGACGACGGCAAGGTCCCGGGCGTCCGCAACATCCTTGCGGTCGACTCGATCGCCGCGGCCGTTGGCGGGCTTTTCGGTGCGAGCTCCATCACCACCTACGTCGAGTCCGCCGCCGGCGTCGCCGAGGGCGGCCGCACCGGCCTCACGCCGGTCGTCACCGGTATTCTGTTCGCGCTCACGGCGTTCCTCTCACCGCTGATCGGCATGGTCGCGAATGCACCCGCGATCACTGCCGGCGCCCTGATCGTCGTCGGCTTCTTCATGATGGCCGCCATCAAGGACATCGACTGGACCGACTTCGAGAACGCCTTCCCCGCGTTCCTCACCATCGTTGCCGTGCCGCTGACCTACAGCATCAGCTACGGCATCGGCCTCGGCTTCATCAGCTTCGTGATCATCAAGCTGCTGCACGGCAAGGCGAAGGAGGTCCACTGGCTGATGTACGTCACGGCCGGCCTCTTTGTGCTCGACTTCATCATGCCCGTCATCCAGAAGTTCGTGGGCTAGGGGGCGTACGTGGCACAGCGCGTAGTTCAGACTGACGAGAAACTGCCTGTCCTACAGGCGATCCCGCTTGCGCTCCAGCACCTCATGGCGATGTTCGGGGCAACGGTCCTGGTGCCGATCCTGACCGGGCTCGACCCGTCGCTCGCCATCATGACCTCTGGCGCGGGCACGATCCTGTACCTGATCCTCACGAAGAACAAGATTCCGAGCTATCTCGGCTCCTCGTTCGCGTTCATCGGCCCGATCGCCGCGGTCGCGGGCACCAAAGGCATCCCCGCGGCTCTCGGCGGTCTGGTGGTCGGTGGCCTGCTCTATGTGGTGGTCGCACTGATCATCAAGGCTGTGGGGAGCGGTTGGCTCAACCATGTGCTGCCCCCCGCGCTCGTTGGCGCCGTCGTGATCGTCATCGGCCTCGGACTCGCGGGGACGGCGGTGAACATGGCCCTCAAGGCAGGTGGCGACACGTTCGACATCAAGTTCCTGCTGGTGGCACTGGTGACCCTTGGAGCCGCTATCGTCTTCTCCAGCTACTTCAAGGGCTTCCTGTCCACGATTCCGGTGCTGCTTGGCGTCGTGGTCGGCTACGT
>Ga0228536_1002195_pt1 | contig 12668 bp, 14 predicted proteins | sample SJ1Smetagenome_FD_168611 | JGI IMG/M metagenome (GOLD analysis project Ga0228536, IMG submission 168611) | Enriched culture of PCE-dechlorinating microbial communities from Ithaca, New York, USA - SJ1.S | ecosystem: Engineered > Modeled > Simulated communities (microbial... > Unclassified... | reverse complement strand
ACAGGAAATGAAAGCTGGAGAATCAAAACCAGAAACTCAGACTAAAATCAACCGCTGAGGTGGGTCAATTTTGGACGCCGATGGTGGGTCAAATTTCAATGCCGATTGACATCAGGACCTGCTATGCAACGCGCTTGATGCATTTGAGCGTGAAGCGGCTTTACCAATTACGCTTGTCGAGCGATTCGACCTTCTGCAAAAAAACCTCGTGAAACTCATCACTGTCCTGCAGGAAAAAAACGAAGTTCAGCAGCTAACGGCAGATCGAATTCAACGGAACTACAATCTCTCAAACCTGATCCTCGGTTGGGGTGAAATGTTGCTTGAAAAGGGAGCAGACGGCGAGAAAAAACTTGCCGCCTGGCAGGAACGAAAAACTGAAATTCTCGCGACACTCAGAAAGAAAGAGGAAGCCCAACATGTTTAAAAATATCGGGAGCGAACATTCTTTCCAAGGCTGGGAAATATTTTCCCACCAGTGGAAAATGCGCGCCAAAATGTACGCTGAAATATCGTTTATTTTGGCATGTCTGCAATTTGTAATTTTTTTGATTTTGTGCCGGGTGATGATCGGTAGTGCAGGGTTCGAACTCGCGTGGAAATATCCATTCGCCAAGCTGGCGACAGTATTTTTCATGAATCCGGCTATTTCATTCGGCGGTGGAGATATCTCCGGCGTCACTTTTCCTGCTGGGGAATTTTCTGCCTCGGCATTGGGGAATTCAGGAGCTGTCGGCAATGTGGTTTCGCGCCTGTATTGGCGCATGTATTTTGCCGGGATTTTGTCATGTGGCGTTTACTTCCTGCTGCCGGTTTTTGTCCGCTGGATGTACAACCGCGGTGAAAAAGCGCTCGCCGTTGAACATATCCGCGGCATGCAACTGATCCAGCCCGAAGATCTCAAAAAAATTCTGTCCTCCAAGCCAGGTATTATCCCTCTTGGCCCGACTAAAGTGCCGTCGGACTACGAGCAAGAACAGATCTTACTTGCCGGCAAAACTCGTGTGGGCAAAACCGTTGCAACCATCCAGGCAATAGAGGCAATCCGAAAGGCAAACGGCAAAGCAATAATCCATGACTTTCGTGGTGAGCTGACCTCTCGATTTTTTGACGAATCTAAAGATTTTATCATGAATCCTCTGGATGCGCGGAGCACCGGTTGGAACATCTTCGACGACGTAAAAAGCAGGATGGATATTTCGTCCATATGTGAATCCCTTATCCCTCCCAGCACCGGCGACGACAAGTTCTGGTGCGGGGCGGCATCGAACGTCCTGAAGGGCGTCATGACCTGGTGCTACATCAACAACAAGCGAACCAATGCCGAACTCTGGAAGGCTCTTACCAGCCCGACCGCAGAAATCGCAAAAATGTGTAAAGCTACCCCAGCAGGGGCAGCAGGCTATAAGACCATAGAAGACGCTGCGGGCAAACAGGCTGCTGGTGTCATTGCGGTCATGATGACCTATGTTTCCTGGTTGGAATTTACGGGAGACTCCGGCGGCTTTTCCATTGATACATGGCTTGCCAACGATGAGGGTGGCTTCATTTTTTTGACCGGCACCGCAGCGGTCAAAGAAACCATCAAACCTTTAACCGGCCTCTTCGTGGAGCTGCTCGGTAAAAAAATACTGGACCTCGACGAAGATGAAAAGCGCAGAATCTATTTCATCCTGGATGAATTCGGGAATATGCAAAAACTGCCTACCCTTCCGGATTTGCTCACCGGCGCCGGCGCAAAGGGCGCTATCTTCTGGGTTGCCATCCAGGACGTTGCACGGATCCAAAAGGTGTACGGCCGGGAGCTGGCTGAAACCATCCTCAACAGCTGTGGTACCTATCTCATACTAAAGCTCAAAGACCCGGCCACCGCTAAAGTTTTTTCCGAGTCAATGGGGCAGGTACAGTACTGGGATGCCAACCGAAGTTATCGCATGTCGGCCAACGATAATAGCGACGTAGAAACTGTATCCCGGCAGCGGCAGACCGACTGGCTGGTAATGCCGTCGGAAATCATGTCTCTCCCCAAACTGCACGGCTATCTGATGGTGCCGGAAAACAATCCTGCCAAGATAGTTCTGGATATCCGCCCGGAGAACAGGCGTGCCCCACAACATCCAAATTTTGTGCTTCGCCCGGGCTATCTTCTGGAGGATCTCGTTGACATGAAGGACGCCCTCTGGGACGACGTGGAAGAATGGACTGACGGGCAGGTCAAGAAAGAGGCCGAAGAGGAGCTGGAGTTTGAGATTGATGAAGATTCCAGAGAGGATTTCACCCCCAAAGCCAAGCGTAATCTCGGAGCAGACCTGGAAAACGAGATGATTTGACCGTGTGTCAGCTAGCTATCACCACTAGCTGACATCAGCAAGAGACACCGTGCAAGCGTCAGGTGACAGCTAGTAAACACAGCTAGTTGTCACCTGTATCAAACCACAACACAACCATGTGTACCAACTAGCTGACACAGCTAGCGGATACCTGCAAAAGGAGCAGATCATGCAGCCAATCGGGATTGATATAGGTTACGGCAACGTCAAATTTCATACTGTCGGCACTTCCGGAAGTTTCCCTGCCCTTGTGGGCAACTATCAGGAAAATCTCTCCATAGGACTCGACCGTGGAACCCTGGAGAACGTCGAAATAGGAGGTGAGAAGTTTCTTGTCGGCGAATCCGCCAAGAAACACTCCTCACGGATCTACACCACCAGGTGCAGAGACTGGATTGACACCATTCACTACCAGGCCCTGCTCAAGCATGCACTGACTAGGGCTGGAGTACCACAACAAGCGGTAATCACGACCGGCCTTCCGGTCGAGTATTACCGGACCGATAAAGAACGCTTGGCGGCGATCATCACCGATGCTGCCGTTAAAGCGGGTGTCGGAGCCACGGTACAAGTGTTGCCCCAGCCGGTCGGGGCTTTCTTCTCTCTTCTGTTCAACGAGGACGGAAGCGTGCTGGACCCGGCCATGGCCTCCATGCGTGTTGGAATCCTGGATATCGGTTATTACACCACCGATCTGATCACGCTTGACAGCGTGACTGTCGTTGAAAAGCAGCTTGCCAGCTTTGAAAACGGCGTGTCCACCGTCCTTGAGGCCATCAGAAAGGATATCTTCGACACCTACAAGCTGCAGCTTGACATTCACCGGACTGAAGAAGCGGTCAGGCGCGGTAAGGTGCAGGTATATGGAACCGAGCAGGATATCAGAAGCCTTACAGCAAAACGTCTGATGGAGCTTGAGGCCGAGATTCAGGCCCAGGCCCAAGTTGTCTGGGGCAATGGCGCCGACCTCGACCGCATCGTGCTTGCTGGCGGAGGTGCGGCACTGCTTGCCCCGTACCTCAAGTTCTACCGTCACGCGACAGTTCTTCGAGATCCCGCAGCAGCAAATGCAGTGGGCTTTTTCAGGAACTCAGTCAGAAAGTGCAGGTGCTGATATGGCCGAGGAGGCAAAAACGAACCAGACAGGAAAACTGAGCGTCAGAGTCACCCTGAATCCGAACAATCCCTTTGAAGCCCGCTTGATTCAGCGCCTGCAGCACGAAAAGAACAAGGCCGGCGCGATAAAGGTCCTCGCCTATGAGCGGCTTGTGATTGAGGGGCTACAGTTGACAACTGCAGCAGTAGCAAAATCTGAACCGGACGCCATCCATGATATGCCGCCTGTTGATATGTCTGGCGGTGGCGACTCGCTGCATAGAGAAATCGGCGATAAGGTGGACCGGATGTTTGATAACTTCTGAAAAGATTGAAACACCTGATGGGTAATAGATTGAAATGAAAACGAAAACATTCTGAAACCGTTCAAACAATCACAAAATACAAAGAGAAGCCCTTGGAAAAAATCCCGGGGCTTTTTTTGTGCCTGCCTGAAATTTTTTCCCTCCTCAAAGCATTTACTAGACAGAAGCACACATTTACTCAAGGAGGAAAAACATGAAACGGTTGATTTTGTTGGTTGTGGCAGTAGCAGGAATGACGTTGTCTGGTTGTGGTGGTATGGCCAGTGATTTGTATCGCATGGCGCAGACATCGCATGACGCTGGCAGCTGTAATGGCTTTAAAGGCAAAACACAGGAAACTGTTGAACAGTCACTGCAGCTGCGCCCAGTCCAGACCTACGAGGAAGGTGCTGTGTCCGTGGCGCAGTACGAAAAGGGGAATTTTGGGGCAGCCATTATGTTTGATGGTGGAAAAGTTACGAAGTTTTTTTGCGGCAACCGCATGATGGCCACCGGCTTGTACCGCCAATACGCTGAGGCCCTGATCAACGGCGACAGCAGGAAGAAAGAAGTGATGAATAGTCTGTTGGAAAATTTCAGAAGATCTGAGGAGCTGAAAACCCGCTAACAGACAGGGGGCCGCGCATCCTAACCACGCGGGAAAGGTTGACAGGTTATGGGTGGACTATTCCGGATAATGAGCTTCACGGCTCCGGTGATACTTGCCGTGCTGGTCCTGACATTTTTTCAACAACAAAAACACTCTGCGGAGATGGACCGGGAGTCGGCGTCTTTTGATCGGCAATGGAACGAAAGCATGCAGTCTTTTGCCAGGAGTCCGGCAGAACGAACCAGGTACGAGCAACGGGCGTTTACAGCACAGCAGCGGTATAGCTCAGCTCAAGCAGAACTTGCCGAACGGAAGAAGAAGGTCAATCGGGTTGAAGGCGATCTGGATAAGACGTTGAACGACATTGATAAACGAGAGGGGGTGAAACATTGAGAACTGCAAAAACGGTTACTTGTACCTTGATTTTAATACTCTTGGCTCTGCCCTCCTTTGGTGCAGATTTTAGCATTGACAGCGGTAGTGACACAAAACAGGCAGAGGACAGGTCTCTCTCAATCAAAAGTAACAAGGACAAGAAGGACAGCACCTCCACCAGGAAAGGCAAAAGCACCAGCACCGGTCGAGACAAGCAGCGTTCGTCAAGTTACAGGGAAAACGGCACAGTAGGGACAAGTGATGGTTTGGACATAACCTTGCCCGCACCAATGCTGTTTGTGGACTGGCAACCGCCGACGCCCCGCCTTGCGCGCGATTTTCGCCTGAGCGGGGATGTTGGTGGCGGTATGGTCAACACCTCGTATCAAGGGAACTTATCGCAGTTTGCCCGGGTTAACACCCCTATTGCAGATATAACCGACGAGGCTGAAATTCGTAGGTATCTTGTTGAGGTCGAAGAAGCTGGTGCTGTTTTGGGGCAAGCCCAATTGTTTCTGCAGGCGGACGTTGCCAAAATTGGAAAGATTAGCCGACAAAAAGACGGTACGGTCGAGGTACGGGGGGTCGGCCAAGATGACATCTTACTTCTTGCGCGTGGTGCGTTGCGCAAGGCACAAATGCAGATTACGGACGTGAGAATCAAAATGCAACTTGAGCGCCTTAAAAGAGACTTGACGCCATGTCGGTTTGCTGGTGACCCATCGCAAATCCAATGCGGGCAAGCGGTACTTACTTTGGGAGCACCTCCAGTACTCAAGATTGCCGGAATGCCCTGGTATGTGGCAGATGGCTTCCATACGGGCTTTGCTGGCGTATCGGCCACATACAAGATTGCTTCTTCGTGGTCTTGGAGCAAAGCGCTCGAAGAGGCAAAAAGCGATTCCAGGTACTCGAAATATGCTGAAGAAGTCGCAGCAACAGCTGAACATATGGAAGCTGAAGGCAAGAGCCTAGAGGCTGCTATGTCACGGCGAAAAGCCGTTGAAAAGATGAAATCCAACAGACAAGGGTTCAGCGCAGGGAAATTTTTACCAACTATTCATTAAAACTGCCAAGAGGAGGCTTAAAGATGAAAAAAATCAGTTTAGTAACTTTTGTTGTATTTTTTGTGTTAGCACATCTAGCTGTAATATCTGTTGGTTATGCTTTTGCTGGTGAAGAAGAACAGCTTCTTAGAGACCTTCCTATTGCATGTTCTGGCTTGAAATCAAACTGGAAAAAACTGGTTCGACCGACACACGGTTTAGAAAATAGTACGAAAAGTCCTAAGTTTACGTTAACTTATCTTCCTGGGATGGCGGAGTTTTTGAGGACACAGTTTGGGCAAGAATCTCAGACTTTTGCGACCGGTACTACAGTGCGAGTATTTAGTTACTCAACATTCATCCTCGGTGATATAGGCATGAGGAAAGAGATGACATCGGAACGCGCTCGGGCCTTAATTTATGTCATTTCTCGTCCTGCAAATGCAGCAGAAGGTGACCCCCTAGGGGTGATGACGGGAATCAACCATGCCGCACTCTGGAGCGAAAGGGGAGGGCTTAATTACGCTTTGCTGCTCAAGGCAACTATGCTTTATCAACAGCGAGGTAGAAATATAGCCAGAAGCCCTTTGCCGAAACTTATGGATTATCTTTGGCAGAATAATCCTAACGGTGCTGTAAGCTATTTGGATGAAATTTCGGAGAGCAATAATTATAAACAGTGGTACCGCGAAATATTAGATTTGTGTAGCTATGTTAGGTAGCTATAAATTTTAAGCGATGGATAGCCCCTCTTTGGAGGGGCTATTTTTATGGGCGTTGTCAGATTTTTTATTTATTGAGAATCAAGGATAGTTGTTGAGAATGGGAACCATGAAAAGTCAAGGCCACAAGTGATTCCAGATAGTTATTAAAATACGACAGTCGCAGCAACTAAAAAATCTAACAGCACCACAGAAAAGGGAATAAATAGCACGTTAAGGATTCATAACACGTTGAGCATGGCTGTCTTTGCATCTGTTGACTAAGCCTACCCCCTCCATCACCTTAAAACGAAGACACGTACAAAACTATTTTTTCATTCCCTCTTGCAATTGCGGAAAAGAGTGGTATTGGGAACCCTAATATCGCAATAGACAATACCTGTTATCTGTTTTGTCCTATTGCGTCATCTCATCACCGCAGGAGCAGTCGATGAAATGTTTTGTCCTGGCCATTGCAGCATGTCTACTGCTGGCCATCCCGGTTGTATCCCCTGCAACTACCACCGACGGCATCTACCAACTCTCGGAAGTAAGCTACACCTGGGAAGGCACCGACGCTGTTTTCTCCGCTACTCCCACTGCCGATTACGATGCCCTGCTTGGCGACGATACCGTCCTTACCTACACCCTGCCAGCCTCCTTCTCCGGCTTCACCTTCTACCGCCAGCCCTACAACCAGATCACCGTTGATACCAACGGCTCCATATGGTTCAGCAATACCAGCTCAACCTACGCCTTCAGTCTGGGGATCACCGGTAAAGGTCCGGTCATCAGCCCCTGGAACAACGACCTCTCCTCCTACGGTTACGGCGGCGTCTTTATCCAGCACAAGACCAGTCCAGAGCGGATTGTTATCGAGTGGCAGACAGAAACCTGGAGTGATGAAGGCGGTTTCCTGCCCAACACCTTTGAAGCCGTACTCTTTCCCGACGGCACAATCCGCTTTGACTACCAGACCTTCTCAGCAGCCACTGCCGCCGACTTCGGATCAGGTATCTCGCAGGATGACGGCAGCCACTCCTTAAGCCTCACCAGCACATACGGCAATGCCCAGACCCTGGGCGGTAAATCCTTTCGCTTTATTGATGTCGGTCTGCTCCCCAGCTACACCCTCAGCCTGCTCTTTAACGGCACCGGCAGCGGTACCATCATCAGCGATCCTGCCGGTATTGCCTGTAACGCCAACTGCAGCGGCTCATTTCCTGAAGGCACCACCGTTACCCTGCACCAGACACCCCGCTACTCCTTCTTTGACGGTTGGACCAACGGTGCCTGCAGCGGTACCGGTGACTGCCTGCTGACCATAAACGCAAATAGTTCCATCACCGCCAACTACACCTACGACGCGGCCCATCAGGTCAAATCCGGTGACGGCTCCTACTACTCATCCATTCAGGCCGCCTACAACGTCATCGGAGACAACAACACCCTCAAGCTCTGGGCCACCACCTACACCGAATCCCTGACCTGCAACCGCCCGATCACCACCACCCTGCAGGGCGGCTACGACAGCGGCTACACCAGCATAGTCGGTGAGCCGATCCTGAACGGCGACCTCACCATCAGCGACGGAACCGTCATTGCCGACGGTCTGGTCATCAGGTAGGCCCCATGGCACAGACATCAACCAAAACTTCACGAGACCGACTCATGCCCATACTATCATCCGCTTTCCTCACACAAGTGAAGCACAGCCTCATTACCCTGCTGATCTGCCTTACGCTGCTGTTCTCCACCACCACCGCCCATGCCGTATCCTGCGATCCGCAAAGCGGGATTACCACTATCGGTCTCGAATGGGTTGCTGATCAATGCGTCCCGGACGGCATGAATGACAGTACATCCATCCACTACATCAACAACATGATCGAATGCTCAGGGGGCAATGTTTCTCTTTATGCGCCGTACGGCGATGATACAGCGACTCCGGCAGCTCTCGCCACCTATTGGAAGAATCAAGGCTACCGGGTCTTACGCAACAAGGAGGGCACCCATATTGTTGCCGTGCACCGCTACTACTCCGGCCTGATCGACGGAATTAGCATGACCTCCTGTGGCAGCTACAGCATATGCACCGACCTTCTTAAGCAGGCCCTGGTATTGACCAGCCCTGCCCCTGTTTGCCGGGGCGGCGACTTCAACCGGCCTTCAAACGAAACCTGCGCAGCCTCAACCGTCAACATCGGTACCGGCAGGCTCTCCCATAGCCAGGAACTGTTCAGCCTGCAAAGCAGTCAACCGCTCAGCCTCGCTCTTACACTCTACTATCGCAGCATCCAGGCTGCCCCCGGTACCATCGGCAACGGCTGGAGCCACAGCTACGAAACCTCCCTGGCCAGCGGTGCAGGCAGCTCAAAGATCCTCTGGCTGAACGGCAAGCGCCGTATCTACAACAACTACAGCGGCAGCTATGTACCGCCCAAAGGGGATTACTCAACCCTGGTGCAAAATAGCGACAGCAGCTTCACCATCACCGAAAAAGACGGGCTGAAACGCAACTTTGATGCAAGCGGCCTTGCCACCTCAATTATCGACCGTAACAACAACACACTCAGCTTCAGCTACACAAGCGGCAAACTCAGCAGCGTCACCGATGCCAATGGCCGAACAGCTCTCTTCAGCTATGACAGCGACGGCAGACTCAGCAGCATCACCGACCCCAAAACCAACAGCTACAGCTTCAGCTACACAGGCGGCAACCTGACCACCGTCACCCATCCCGACACCGGCCAGTGGCTCTACAGCTACAACAGCAACGGCCTGCTGGCTTCAAAGACCGACCCTGAAGGCAACCTCACCAGCTACACCTACGACAGTAGCAACCGTCTCAGCGTTGCCGTTGATCCCAGCAGCAGAACCCTCAGTTACACGTCTCCTGCAACGGTTTCGGCTGGCAAGGTTCCTGATCCGTATCCGCAGTTGATTATCATCCCTATGGCAGTAACCTACACCGCCAAAGACGGTAACGGCTGGAGCTAAACCTTTGAAACACTGACGGAAAACATCCTCTCCATCACCGATCCTCTGGGCAATACCACCAGCTACAGCTACGACACCCAGGGCAACCTGCTGACCAAAACCGAACCCGGTGTCGGCACCACTACCTACACCTATGACAGCAAGGGCAACATCCTGACGGTCAAAGATCCTCTTGAGCAGACCACCAACTACAGCTACAACAGCTTCGGCCAGGTACTGACCGTCAGCGGGGCGCCGGGCAGCTATGTCTACAGCTATGACACCACCGGCAATCTGCTTTCCGCCACCAACCCGGCAAGCGAAATCACCGGCTACAGCTACGACAGCAAAGGCAACCTGCTTACCATCACCGATCCCCGCGGCAAGGTAACCACCCTTGGCTATGATGCAAGCACCAACGACCTGCTTGCGGTCACCCTGCCTGCCACCGGCACGCCACCTGTTGCAGCGCTGTATCAGCTGACCCATGATGCCAACGGTAATATCCTGACTGTCACTGATGCCCTGGGCAAGGTAACCGGCTACAGCTACGACAGCAGGAACAACCTGCTCACTGCCACCAACCCGCTTGGCAAGGTAACAACCTACAGCTACGACAAGAACAACAACCTGAAGACCGTAACCGATGCCAACAACAAAACCACCAGCTACAGCTACAACTACCGTGGCCAGCAAATCAGCGCTACCGATGCGCTGAATGCCGTTACCAATCTGGGCTACGGCAGCCCTGCCTGCCCCACCTGCAGCGGTGCAGATCAACTCACCAGCATCACCGATGCAAAGAATCAGAAAACCGCCTGGGTCTATGACACCCTGAACCGTATCACCAGTGAAACCGATCCCCTGAACAAGACAACCAGCTACGGTTATGGCGCAACCCCGCTGCCCAGTTCCCGCACCGATGCGAACGGTCAGATCATCAACTATACCTATGACAACCTGCAGCGCCTGACCCAGAAGAGCTACCCTGACAGCAGCAGCACAACCTTTACCTATGACAGCAGGAACAACATCCTGACTGCAGCAAACAGCGCCGTCAGCTACAGCTTTACCTATGATGCAGCCAACCGGATCAAGACCGTCACTGACAGCAGGGGCTACAGCGTAAGCTATGACTATGACGCCAACGGCAACCGCACCAAGACCACCCTGCAACCGGACACACCAGACCAGCGGATCATCAGCTACAGTTATGACGATGTAAACCGCCTGAGCACCCTGACCAGTCCTGCCGGAATCTTCAGCTTCGGTTACAACCTCAACAATCAACGCACCACAACAAGCTACCCCAACCAGATAACCGCCGGTTACAGTTATGACGATGCAGGCAGACTCACCGGCATTACCCACACCAACCCGGATACAACCATCATCACCAGCGCCGGGTATACTCTGGATGACATCGGTAACCGCATCGCAAAGAGCGGCAGTACAACAGAAAGCTACAGCTATGATGCCACCTATCGTATCCTGCAGGCCATTACCCCCAAAGGCTATGAAACCTACAGCTATGACAGCGTAGGTAACCGGACAACCGGGCCTGGCCCACGGGATACCGGCTACAACCATGATGCTGCCAACCGGATGCTTCAGGGCAGACAGTACGGTTACAGCTACGACAACAACGGCAACCAGATAGCCAAAAGCATCAACGAAACCAAAGGCTGGATTCAGAGCTGGGATTATGAGAACCGGCTGATAACATCAGAAAGAACCAAGGGAGCGGAAAAGCGTACCATCAGCTTCAAGTACGATCCCTTTGGCAGACGGATAGAGAAGAAGCTGGTAACCACCAACCCGGCCAGCACCGAGACAACAACCTATGTCTATGATAATGAGGATATTGTCCTTGAGCTGACCACAGACAGTACCGGAACAACCAAGACTTTCTACACCCACGGACCGGGTATTGATGAACCGCTGGCAATGGAGAGAAGCGGGCAGTATTACTACTACCATCAGGACGGACTGGGCAGTATCACCGCTATTACCGATCAGAGCAGAACTGTGGTACAAAGATACAGCTACAGTGTGTTTGGGCAGCCACGACCAACGACAAACTTCAGGAATAGTTACCAGTACACCGGAAGGGAATACGATAAAGAGACGGGGCTGTATTACTACCGGCTCAGGTACTATGACCCGATGGAGGGGCGGTTCATCTCAAAAGATCCAATCGGGTTTGAGGGCGGGGATGTTAATCTGTTTGGGTATGTCCAAAATAATCCGATTAATGCGACAGATCCAATTGGTCTCACTAATTTTTTTGTTCGTCCTTGGTGGAGTTTGTTTAGATTTCCAAGGTTAGGTCCACCACCACCACCAGCAAATTGGCCAAAACCGCCAAACTGGGCACCAGAATGGCAATGGAAGTATCCAGAATGTTCTACTCCCAAAACACAACCTCGTTGGTTTGATCCAAATGGAGGTGAATGGCGTTGGCATTCGCCAGACAAATGGCACCCAGACGGGCATTGGGATTATAATCCCTGGGATAGTTGGAACAGCCCTTGGAGAAATATTTACCCATCGGTACCGGTGCCTGGAGCCAACCCACCTATACCAGACAATTACGTATAAAATTTTAGCGCGCTTTTAGACAAAATTAACTGGGAGGGAGTATGAAGGACAAAAGCACTATCGTTCTAGACTATTACGAAGGCGCATATGGTCCTACTATAAGAATTGATGTTCAGTCAGTAGGTGCTCTTGTAAAAATAAAAGATTTTATTCAGCAATTGGCTGAATCAAGAATAAGTTCGATTAACTTGACTGAGGCAGAAGGGATAAAAGCTGCCGGATTCAGCAAAATAATCTTTGAGGTGTCACTCGACAATAAGGCTGAGGAAAAGTTATTACTCCGCAAAAATGGTAGTGAGGGTATCATTATTAATTGGGCTATGTTTCCTGCTTCTTGGGAACGAGTTCATGGCCTTGTGAGTGGATTGCTTGAATGTGGTTGTCCTGCGCATCAATACCTTACTAAAGAGGGTGTTGACAACGTCATAGTAGAGCTTGCATTTATGGAATGATTCAAATTTAATCGGGGGAAAACAGGGTGTACTGAGATAGTATTCACCTGTTAGATTTTTTAGTTGCTGCGACTGTCGTATTTTAATAACTATCTGGAATCACTTGTGGCCTTGACTTTTCATGGTTCCCATTCTCAACAACTATCCTTGATTCTCAATAAATAAAAAATCTGA
>Ga0228536_1002194_pt1 | contig 12682 bp, 9 predicted proteins | sample SJ1Smetagenome_FD_168611 | JGI IMG/M metagenome (GOLD analysis project Ga0228536, IMG submission 168611) | Enriched culture of PCE-dechlorinating microbial communities from Ithaca, New York, USA - SJ1.S | ecosystem: Engineered > Modeled > Simulated communities (microbial... > Unclassified... | reverse complement strand
TATTATCATGGCAAATAAATAGATCGATTTAGTCGTATTTGTGATATAGTCTTTGCATGGAAAAGACCGACGCAAGGACATTGACTCAAGAAGCCCAGGAGGCACTTCGTAAACAGATTGTCAGACTGCGCAAAGCTGGCCGACCTAACAAGGATATCGCAGAAATTGTCGGCGTCAGCGAATCGCATTGCAGCAGAGTCTGGAAACGCTACCAGCAAGATGGCGTAAGTGCTGTTGCTAAAGGCCAGCGTGGCCGCCGTCATGGAGACCAGCGCACCTTGACTGCTGAACAGGAAGCTGACATCAAGCGCCTGCTGATCGACAAATCACCAAGTCAGCTCAAGCTTTCTTTTGCCCTCTGGACCCGCGAGGCTGTCCAGCTTCTGATTCAGCAACAGTGTGATTTTAAGATGCCGATCCGCACTGTTGGTGAATACCTTAAGCGCTGGGGCTTTACTCCCCAGAAGCCAGCCAAATGGGCAAAAGAACAAAGCACACCTGCTGTTGCAAAGTGGCTGACCAGAGACTATCCGGCAATAGCCAAACGAGCAAAGCAGGAAAAGGCTGAAATCTACTGGGGCGACGAAACCGGCATTCAAACCGGTGCCAATGTGGAGAAGGGCTATTCTCCCAAAGGCAAGACACCTGTTCTTCGTCAGACAGCCCAGAAGCACCGGATCAACATGATCTCAGCCATCAGCAATCAGGGCAGAGTCAGATTCATGTTCTACCGTGACAACATGAACAGCAAGCGACTGATTACCTTTATGAACAGGTTGACCAAAGACGTTGGTCGCAAGGTATATCTGATCCTGGACAACCTGCGGGTTCACCATAGCGAACTAGTTAAAAAGTGGCTTGAGAAACACAAAGACAAGATCGAAGTGTTCTACCTGCCATCGTACTCACCGGAACTGAATCCGGATGAATATCTCAACAACAGCCTGAAGGGCAGAGTCCATTCAGGGGTACGAGCAAAGAACAAAGAGCAGCTGGAATCAAAGGCCAGGAAGCATATGCGGCACCTTCAAAACAGACCGGCCAAGGTCAAAAAGTTTTTCGAGCATCGCTGCGTGAGCTACGCAGTATAATTGATCAGTTTAGTTGCCGGAGTAATAAAAGGCAATGAGATAAAAGTTTGCAATCGACATCATCGTTCAATCCATGAATTAATACTTAAGATTTCAGAAGCAGATGATGCACTAGCTTTAAACAAAACCTATGATGAACTGATTGGTAAATTATCTTCAGCTGCACAGATAGATCCTGTTTTTAAAACAAAGAAGCTTATAATTATTCGGAAAAGACGAAATATTTAACAAGTTGTAGTTTTAAAGTCTTTAGGTTCTTAATTCGACAACAACAGGCGGGTATGACGTTACAGCAATTAATCTTCACGGAGGTTATCCATGAAAGCTGTTTACAAAGTCGATAAACCAGTACTACTACAAAACGAAAAGGGGACAGCCGCACGTCCAAATTGTACATGCGGGACATGGATAGATCACTGGGAAAATCTTAGCGGACTCAAAGCAGGTCACTGCTCCGTTGCAGGATGCGAAAAAGAAGGGACAGTAGGAGCTCATATTACTAGGCCCAACGCTAAAAATGAGGCCTATAAAACACATTCATATATTGTACCGATGTGCAAAGATCATAATGGTAAACACGGTGAAAAATTAACATCAAAGAGTGGTGTTACTTTTGTTTGGGCAAACATCAAAGAAACTTGTGGTAAGTAAATATATTAATTTTGCTAAACTTTTATGATTAAGCAGGCTCGAGCCATAGATTTCTCTGCCTGTCGCTAAGTTCTTCAACTAGATTTACTAGCTCGTTCTTATTGTAGTGATCTGTATGTACAACTTACTCCCTTACCAACTAACCCGAATTCATAAACTATCAATATCAAAAGCCCTCAGCTCAAGTCACTTAGTTGAAGGCTTCTTCTGTTTGAACCCCAAACGAGGACCCACACTACAGACCTGTACAGGGTTTGTTTTTTGATATAAGGTGCTTACAGATTTTAGTACACTTTTAGTACACCAGCTGGTACACCGGCATAGGTTCGAGTCAGAAACCATAAAAGAATTAGCCTAATAAATTCAATATATTGGCCTACGGCTCTATGTGCCCCGAAATTAGGGTTCTGCTCCCTGAGCAGCCACCAAACAACAAAAAGCCCTGCAACCAGTTATGGTGCAGGGCTTTTTGTCATTCATATCGCCAACAGAACGTTTCTAGCAAGAACTCCGGGCCGCATTAAGAAGGGCATAGGCCATGGCACGGTCACGGTAACCAAGAGTATGTACCAGCATGTCAACAGCCGCTTCAAGGGAGACCCTCCCTGATGTGAACAGTGTAACGACTGTACCGAATGCCATCCGGCTCACCTTCTTTCAAGACCACTCTCGCTGCACAAACATTATCGAAATACCCTGTTACTTATCTTTTCGTGCATCCGGGGCAGAGACTTTAGCCTTCTTCTCTTCAGTTGCAACCCGTTGTCAGGATACGGTCTTGAAGCCTGCCATTTCCTGTTCAAGGCTCTTGATTTGACGAGAAAGACCGCTGACCGCCTCCTCCATTACCCGGGTGGTCTTGAGGTTGCCGGTTGCCGCTTCTTCCATCTCCTCTGCCGTATGGACGATCTGCTCACTGCCTTCCAGCTGCACCATACAGGCCCGCCTGATCTCTTCAATCATCCTGACAATGGTCTCGGTTGAGTCTGCAATGGCAGAGCCGGCATCGTTGTGGGAACGGGCATTGATATGGACATTGGTGGCCAGCTGGCGCATGCTGGCAGAGGCCTGGTTGATCACCTCGGCATCCTGGGTCTGGTGGCTTGATGAACGTACAATCTGCTCAACCATGGCCCCCATCTCTTCCATGGCAAGCCGCATCTTTTCACCCTGCTGGGCATGCTGTTCCGTGGCCGATGCGATCTCGTTGACCTGCTCGGTGGCGATCTTGACCCCTTTGACGATCTTGTGCAGGGCCTCTCCGGAACGGTGCGAAAGCTGTTCCCCCTCCACCACGGCCTGCTCTGAAAGGGTAATCGCCATAACCGCCTTGTCGGTCTCTTCCTTCACGCCATTGACGATCTCGGCAATCTCGCGGGTTGAAGCCGTGGTCCGGCGGGCCAGTTCCTTGATCTCGTGGGCCACCACGCCGAACCCTTTGCCATGTTCCCCGGCCTGGGCTGCAATGATCGAGGCGTTCAGGGCAAGCAGTTTGGTCTGCTCCGTCACCTCGTCAATCACCTGCAAAATGGTACCGATGCTGGCGGCATACACCGAAAGGTTGCCGATCGCCTGCTGCACCGTGTGGGAGGCACTGCGAATCTGATGGATGCCGCTGATGGTACTCTCAACCGAGGTATTGCCCAATTCCGCATCCCGCAACACATCAAACGAGATACGGGCCGTGGCCTGGGCACTCTCTTCGATCTGGCGCACTGAACGCTCCATATCAGCCACCAGCACGGTGGTACGGGTGGCATTTTCCATCAGATGATGCACATTGCCGTTGATCTCGTTCTGCCCCTCAGCCATCCTGACAATCGAATCACTGACCAGCTCAACCGAACGGAGCAGATCTTCCACCAGTTGATTTATTTCCACGGTGCTGGAGACCATCTGCTGGATAGAGGCGGCATTGGTGCCGGCAGCACCGGAAAGTCCCTCCACCGACGAGGTCACCTCTTCGACCGAGTGCCTGATCTGGCGGGCAGCCGCCTTGGTCCGGTCAGCCGTATCCTTTTGTCCCTCCGCCAGCGACAGCCCCTGGGCTGCCACGTTGCCGACATTGGCGCCGATCATCCGCAGTTCATCAACCGCGCTGCGGATGCTGGTCACAACCCCTCCCAGACGCTCCAGCATCTCGTTGAAGTTACTGTTCAGCATCCCGACTTCATCAGCTGAAAGATCGTTACCCCGCACCGTGAGGTTTCCTTCGGCAGCCTGGTCCATGACAGCAGCCAGGCGCTTGACCCGTGTTGCCAGTTTGCGGCTGGCCAGCACCAGAAAGACCGCCAGATAGATCAGCGCGTTGATGACAAAGAAAAAACGTAGACCATCCGAGGGAATCTGCGTTGCAAGACCACCGGCGAGTGAGAGCAGGATGCCGCTAACAAGCAGAATTCTGATGAGCTGAGATCCAAATCCGAGGTTCTTTGCCATGACGTTATCCTTACGCGATGCCTGGTGACGTGTCAGAGTGGTTTTCCTTATACCGCAAAATCACCGTAAAACAAACGGTTCTTGCATGTTAGGCCGTAAGCGGTCTTGCATTTTCCCATTCCGGCTCCTATACTGCCCGGACATTTTTCAGGAGGCGCAGCATGATTGAGATTAATTTCGACAAAATGGGCGGGCTGATCCCAGCCGTGATCCAGGATTACAAGAATGGTGAAGTGCTGATGGTAGCCTTCATGGACAAAAAGACCCTTGATCTGACCCTGAGGGACGGCAAGACCTGGTTCTTCAGCCGCACCCGCAACAAGTACTGGATGAAAGGGGAGGAATCAGGCAATACCCAGGATGTGATGGAGGTATTGACCGACTGCGATGCCGACACGGTAGTAATCAAGGTCAGACAGAACGGCCCGGCAGCCTGCCACACCGGCAACCGCAGCTGTTTCTACGTCAAGTGGGAGGATGGTCAGTGGGTCGAGCATTCCAACCCGCTCTTCAACCCCGAGGAGGTTTACAAGAAATGAGCACCGTACTACGTTTCGGTATCCCCAAAGGAAGCCTGGAAGAGGCCACGGTCGATCTGTTCAAGCAGGCCGGCTGGCAGATCGGCATCTCTTCCCGCAGCTACTTCCCCACGGTTGATGACGGCGAGATGAAATGCCACCTGATCCGGCCGCAGGAGATGGGCAAATATGTGGAGCGCGGCACCATTGATGTAGGAATTGCAGGCCGTGACTGGATTCGTGAAAACGACTCCGATGTGGTGGAAGTCTGCGAGATGGTCTACTCAAAAGTCTCCCGCCGCCCGGTGCGCTGGGTGCTGGTGGTGGCTCAGGACTCACCGGTTCAGGGACCGGAAGACCTGCAGGGTGCCACCATCTCCACTGAGCTGGTGGAGTTTACCAAGCGCTACTTCAAGGAGCGCAACATCCAGGTCAATGTCGAATTTTCCTGGGGCGCCACCGAAGCCAAGGTGGTTGACGGCCTCTGTGATGCCATTGTTGAGGTCACCGAGACCGGCTCCACAATCCGGGCCAATAACCTGCGGATCGTCTGTGACCTGATGGAATCGGTGCCGGTCATGGTGGCCAACAAGGCCGCCTGGGAAGACCCCTGGAAACGGGCCAAGATCGAGCAGATTGCCACCCTGCTCAATTCCGCCCTGCGGGCCGAGGGGATGGTCGGCCTGAAACTGAATGCCCCGGCTGAAAAGGTTGAAGCGATCACCGGCATCCTGCCCAGCCAGAAGGCGCCCACCGTTGCCCACCTCTACAAATCAGACTGGGTTTCGATTGAGAGCATCCTGCCTGAAAAAGAGGTGCGCCGGATCGTACCGGAACTGCTGCGCCTGGGCGCCGAGGGGATCATTGAATACCCGTTGAGCAAGATCATCTGATACCCTGTGAAACAATCAAGCCCACATCATGCCCTCCCCGAAGCCATGATGTGGGCTTTTTAGCCATTATGGCCGGATAACGGTGAGTTTCAGATAGTAGCTGCAGCAGGCAGCGTAAGATGAAAACAGGCCCCGCCAGAGGTGTTGCCGACCTCAATACTCCCCCCCATTTTACCTTCAATGATCATTTTTGACATATACAGCCCCAGACCAACCCCCTGAGACTTATGTTTGGTCGTAAAGTAGGGGTCAAATATCTTTCCGCTGATCTCTTCTGAAATGCCGCCGGCATTATCCTCCATAGTCACCATGATCTGCCCGTCTCCCAACTGCATGGCCACCGATATTTCCGGGGCGGTAATGTCGCGTTCCACCAAAACGTCACGGGCATTGTTAAAGAGATTGAGTATGACCTGGGAAAATTCATTGGCACTGCCCTGGATCAGACCGCCGGGCTCCAGCTTCAGGTTTAAGGCAATTCCGGCAGTTTGAAACGAGGCCTGCACCAGCTCTACGGTTTTCGTAATGGCAGCTGCAACCTCGAAGCGATCGGAAGACTGCCCCTTCTGGAAAAAATTACGGAAGGTATTGATGGTCTGAGACATATGCTGAATAATCTCCATGCAGCCTCTTGAAAACTCATCAATCCTTGTATCATCCAGCAACGACTCATCATAATCAACCCGCAGCATTTGAATCATGATACCCAGCTCATTCAGGGGCTGGCGCCATTGGTGGGAAATATTGGAAATCATCTCACCCATAGCCGCCAGACGCCCCTGCTGGATCATCATGGCATCCTTTTCGCGGTTTCTCTGCACCTCGTCCTGCACCCGTGTCTCAAGGGTCCGGTTCAGGGCCTCAAGCTGGGTCTGTTTGACATGCAGTTCCTGTTCTGCCAGCACGCGGTCAGCGATCTCCGCTTCAAGCAGCAGCGCCTTTTCATGCAGCTCATTGTTTGCCCGGGCCAATTCAGCGGTCCGCTCTTCCACTCTGGATTCCAGCAGTTCCTTTGCTTCCTGAAGCCTTTTCGTAAGCTCCCGGTTGTGCAGATGGACAGCAATGCGGGCCAGCAGCTCCTCCCGCTGAAAAGGTTTGGTAATATAATCAACAGCCCCGGCCTCAAGTCCTTTTACCTTGTTTCCTGTTTCCGCCAGGGCTGTCATGAACAGAACAGGAATAGCATGGGTACTCTTTAAGGCCTTCAACCTGCGGCAGGTTTCGTAGCCATCAATCCCCGGCATCATGACATCAAGCAGAATCAGATCCGGCCGGGCATAGTCAGCGCGTTTGACAGCGCTTTCACCATCTTCCGCAACCAGAATGGTATAGTTAAAAGCCACAAGACAATCACGCACCACAGCGAGATTATTGGCATCGTCATCAACGACAAGAATGACCGGCCGCCGTTCACCGGATGAAGTCACCTGCTGCCCCTCAGAAATCATGTAGCTGCCCCTCAGAAATCATGTAGCTGCCCCTCAGAAATCATGTAGCTGCCCCTCAGAAATCATGTAGCTGCTCCTCGGCATTGTTCTACCAGCGCCAGAATTGCTTTTGCCTTAAAGGCCTTTGCCAGTTCACGCAATCTTTCGGCAAAGCACCGGTAGGTAGTGTCCTGTGCCTCCAGCGCCGTTGCCCACGCTTCAATCTCCAACATATCGCCCATCATGGCTAATTCATGCAACACCTCCAACTCTGCTGATGGAGGAACCACAAACGGCTCATCGTCTTTCCATGATTTGGGCTCACGGTCATCTCGTGCGGTTGTAACCACCGCCGTTTCCCACTCAATCCCCAGCAGTCCGGATATTTTTTCAAGCAGGAGGTCAATACGGATCGGCTTGGTCACAAAATCATCACAAGCGTTAACAAACGCCTCCTTATGATTACTATCCGTCACCGTGGCCGAGGCACCAATAATTTTTGTGGAGGCCAACGCGGTATCCTGTCGTAAAAGCCTGGCCGCCTCCAATCCGTCCACTTCAGGCATCACCAGATCAAGCAGGACCAGATCAGGCCGTTGCTCCGACGCCTGCAACAGGGCTTCCTGACCGTTCTGGGCCGTATCAAGATCAAATCCCAAAGGCTCCAGTAACGAAACCAGCAGGGCAGTATTCCCAACCGTGTCATCAACAACCAGAATTCTTTTACGTGGTCCCCGGTAACCGACAATATGGCATTCATTCATTTCCTGGGAAATTTCGTCGTCCAGCAATGACGCCAGTGGCACCTCCAACCAGAATGTGCTGCCTTTACCGGGTATGCTCTCCACCCCCATGGTACCCTGTATGAGTGTCAGCAGGCGCTTTGTGATATTAAGCCCGAGTCCGGTCCCTTCGCGGCCCTGCCGGTCATTGGTGAGCTGGGTAAACGGTTCAAAGATAACACCCAGTTTATCAGCAGGAATACCAATGCCGGTATCCGCCACCTCACAGCGAAACAGGCCGTCTCCGGCACGGCCATAGCTCACCCGCATGGTAACACTGCCCCGGCGGGTATATTTAACCGCATTTGAAAGCAGGTTCAGTAAAATCTGGCGCAACTTGCGCTCATCCCCGTGCACATACGCCGGTAACGGGGTTTCCGGTTCGTAGTGAAACTGCAGCTCCTTCTCTTCCGCCTGCAGTTTGGTAAGATTAAAGACCTGGGCAATCAGGGCCGGCAGATCGAACACGGCATCTTCAACATCCATCTTGTTGGCTTCAATTTTGCCCACATCAAGGATATCATTGATCAATGTCAGCAGATGTTCACCACTGTTCCGCATAATATCCAGCTGTTGCCGCTGTATATCCGACAGATTGTTATGCAGCCGGAGTATCTGGGCATAGCCCAGGATGGCATTCAGCGGTGTGCGCAGTTCATGACTCATACTTGAGAGAAAATCACTTTTAGCCCGATTGGCTGACTCGGCCTGTTCCTTTGCAATGGTCAACTCAGCTGTGCGTTCAGCAACCAGCTCTTCAAGATGATCGCGATGCCGCTTCAGCTCATCTTCCCGCTCTTTTATGGCACGGCTCATCCGGTTGAATTCTGCGGTAAGGCGGCCTATTTCGCTCTTGGGCGACAAAACGGGAACCTCCGGGTGCTCACCCTCCCGGACCTCTTTGACCGCATCGATGAGCGCATACAGCGGTCTGGTTGCCAGGGAGACAAACAGGTACAGCAACAGGGCGCCAACAATAGAAAAAGCGACTGCCAGCATACTGCCCCGAATGATAATACGATGCTCGGAGCGGCTCATAACCTCCTTGGAAAGGCCGATCCTGACCCAGCCGATCTGTTCCCTGACCGTTGCATCAGCACCATTCCCTTCCAACAGGAAGAATCCCTCTGCAGCCTTAATCGTTATCACCGGCACAATAAATTCAAAGACGTCATCATGTTCGGAAAAGCTGATCAAGCGGTCACTTCCCAGTGTCAGGGGTGACGTCAACGGGTACTGCTTCCCTTCATGAAGCAGGATCTCAGAACGCTTGTTGAGGAATGAAACAAAGGCAACATCCTTGATCTCCATCAACGGCTGGGCAGAAATTTTCAGCTGTTCAAAATTTTCAGAGAGCAACGACAGCTCGGCATTCCGTGCAGCAATTGCAGCAATAGTCTCCCCTTTTTTGATGATTTCGCTCTTGAGAATCTTCCTCTCGGTTGAAATCGACTCAAAGGTATAAACCATTGAAATAATAACAATCATTGGAAACAGAAACAGCATCGCACGCCCCCTGAAGGTCAGGGGTACCAACGCCGCCAATCGTCCGGACAATCCTTGCTGCTGTTCCTCCGGCACCAACTGGTTGCTATGCATATCAGTATTTTTCATAACCGGAATGATCTCATTGATAGACCTTCTTCGCCTTCTTCAGCACCTCATCGGGTATTTCAACCCCCATTTTCTGGGCGGTATTGCTATTCACATAGAGGTTATACCGTCTGGGTGCGGAAGCAGGCAGCTCTCCGGCATCACCACCGTTCAAGATGGTTTGCACCTTTTCGCCGATCTGACGGCTGACGGCCTTGGGGTCAAAAACCAGGGCAAACAGCGAGCCCTGCTTCACATTGGCTTCTGAAATACCAAGCACAGGGATATTGTTTCTGAAGGAAAACAGGTACACACTTGACATGACCGGAGCGGTCAGCAGATTGGAATCGGGCAGCAGCAGCAGCGACTTGGCATCAGCAAGCCGGTTGACGGTAGTAACAAGCTCGGATGAGCTGCTGACACTATGCACCGCTACCTGGGCATGATCGTTACCAAGCAGGCTCCGCAACATGGACTGACTGCCCACGACCGACATCCGGGCGAGCGAGGGGAAATACCGCCGGACCGTCGTAACATATTCACTTACCGGAGGGGACATGTAGACCCCGGTAACATTTGACCTGCCGGACCTGGGCGGGACAACAACAAGGCCATAGACAACGGCAATTGAGGGCGGCAGCCGCAACGCTTCGGCAACGGCATCAGCACCCAGCGCAACGACAACTTCAGCACCTTCCCGCTCGACGATTACAGCAAGCCGCCCCCTGGTCTCCGAGACCGCATATTCCTTAACCTGTGACCTTACCGCCAGCTGAATGTCTGCCGCGACACCGGCCACAAAAGCATACTTGATATCGCCAACGACAAGAACTTTTGCAGCTTCAGCAGCAGTGGAGGAGAATTGCAGCACGCAAAGAAACAACAGTGCGATGACAGAATGGCGGCAATGTTTCACGGCTACAGAGAGATATAAAAAAAGAACCTTCAAACAGTCGTTCCCCTGCTAAAACCGGTATGACACAGTCACAAACCCGGATATCCCTTCACGGGGAAAATCTCCGGGAACCTTCGGTGCCGTCTTTGTAAGGTTTACCGCTCCCCCGGAGGTATCAGGATCTTTGTAGCGCTGGTCAAAGAGATTCCGGATCGTTGCTTGTATTTCCAAGGTTTTATAGAAGTTTTTAAGTGTCGCGGCCAGATCAACCGTCGTATAGGAGGGCATCTGCGGCCTGGTGTCGCCTGTATCCCGTGGACGCACTCCGGTCCAGAGCAGGTCGGTATGCAGGTTCAGGTATTTGGTCAAGGCGTAGTTGATACTGCCGGAGACACGCTGCGACGGCACATAGGGCAGTCGTTTATTATTGCTGATATCACGCGGGTCCTGATAGGTATAGTTCAGCTTCCAATACAGGTCGGTCCCCAGTGATCCGTTACATCCCAGCTCAACCCCTTGTGTCTCGGTTTTACCGATATTGGCATTGAGCGCAGGCTGGCCTGCTGTGGTTGAAGGGACCCAACCGATCTGATCATCGATAGTGCTGATAAAGTAGTTCAGGTTCGCTGCAAAGTAGCGGTTTAAACGCCAGGCCACGCCAGCCTCGTAGGTCTGAATCCGTTCAGGTTTGAGGTTTGGGTTGCCGATCACCGTTGCATTGTTGATATTGTACAGTTCCTGAAAGTTTGGGGCACGGAACGCCTGACCATACAGCAGTTTCAGATCGGCATCCTCCAGAAAGCTCCAAACCAGCCCTACTCTCGGATTTATGGTATCTCCAAAATCACTGTAGTGGTCATAACGCAGACCGGCAGTCAGGTTGATTTGAGCCGGCAGCTGCCATTCATCCTGAAGATAGGCGGCAAAGACCTGGCGGGTCACATTCTTGTTCCAGTTAGCCACCTCCTGAACAGAAGCAAGCGGCGCACCGGTCAACGGATTGAAGTTGGCCAGTTGCTGAACATCATACTGACGCATTTCCTCAAAGGAAACCCCGGCAATCAGATGGTTTCCCGAGAACAGATCCCAATCCGTCTGTAACTCCCCGCCAATGGTACGATTCTTTACCAGCGGTTTGCCGATCATCCCGTTCGGAAAGAGGCCCATAAATCCGTTCGGGTAGATCTTCATGGTGGGGTCCTGCTCAAAATAATCGTAATAAAGCTTCAGGTTCGCTGAAAAATCATCTGTCAGCTTCAGGTTGTAAGCCAGCTCACCCCAATAGTTATCAACCTGGGCTTTACTGGAATCGTCCGTGAGGGCGGATACAATACCTACATACATCCCCTCCTGTTTGGTAAGATAGTGGCCTCGAAAGGAGAGATCACCATAGCCGACCTTCAGGAAGGCATCTGTCTGCTTAAAGTAAAGATCAGGTGTACCGGGGGCTTTTGAAAACGGTGTGCCGGTCAGCGTATCAGCGCCAACGCTCAGCTTTGCGCCTTGCGACTGATAATGATCCAGACTGCCCACAACGGTAAGATTATCACCAATCGTCTTACCGCCAAGCAGGTTACCCTTGAAGCTGTCAAAACTCCCTCCGCCGGCCTTGGCCTCAAAGCCGTCTATTTCCTCGGCAGTGCGGGTAATGATATTGATGGTTGCCACAAAGGCGCTGGTACCGTAGAGAGCAGAGCCCGGCCCGCGTACCACCTCCACCTGCTTGATGTTCTCCATCGGGAGCATACCTGCCACACGGTACAAGGCGCTTCCGGTAAAATTTCTATTCAGAGAATGACCGTCGATCATGACCAGAATTTTTTCACTGAGTGAAGATCTGATGCCACGTACCTCGACCATATTCCCGCCAAACTCGGTGATGGAAACACCGAAGCCAGGCACCATCTTCAGTACATCCAGCAGATTGCGGGCTCCCATGTTTCTGATCTCGTCGGCGGTTATGATCGTAGCGATAGCAGGGGCTTTGCGTAATGAGGTGGGACGTTTGGTGGCGGTAACCAGGTCTTGCTCCTCAAAAAACATGAGCAGCTCTTTGCTCTCAGACGGATTATTGAGGGCTACAACCGTATCCGGCTGGGCCAGAGGGGCATCAGCCCCCTGAACCACTGTGCCAGCCCCCAGGCACAACATAAAAGATACGCATAGAACCGACGTCCTCTTTTTCATGGGGCTATCCCTCTGCGGTGATTGTGGTTACCCACTGTTACAACGTTAATTTTTTATACCATCAAATCTTCATGTGTAAAGTTTTTCCAGTGAAGAAATGCGGGAATGTATGGGTGGAACCTCTTCCGGATCGATAATGACATCCAGTACGGTCGGAACCCCGGCTGCAAGTATGTCATCCATCAATTCCCGGTTTATTTCCCCCG
>Ga0228536_1002191_pt1 | contig 12722 bp, 12 predicted proteins | sample SJ1Smetagenome_FD_168611 | JGI IMG/M metagenome (GOLD analysis project Ga0228536, IMG submission 168611) | Enriched culture of PCE-dechlorinating microbial communities from Ithaca, New York, USA - SJ1.S | ecosystem: Engineered > Modeled > Simulated communities (microbial... > Unclassified... | reverse complement strand
CTTGGCTTCCGCCTTCTGTTCCGCCTTGGGTTCGGCCTTCTTCTCCACCTGGGCTTCAGGGGCCTTCTGTTCCGCCTTGGGCGCGGTCTGCTGAGCCAAAGCCAAAGCCGGAGCAAGCAGCGTCATCACGACCACCACGACGACGAATCGACGCAACGGATTCATTTTCTCTCCTTTTTTCCAGACTGGCGAGCCAAGGCCGCGGCGGCCTCCAACTCGGCGAGCACCGCCCGCACCTCGGCCTCGTTTTCCCTGCATACGCGGGCGCAGAACGCGCGCACGGCCGGGGCGGCTTCCCCGGCTTCGGGCAGTTCCGGCATGGCGCGCAGGCCGAGGGAGTCGAAATCCACAGGCTGATAGCGCAATTCCGAGTCCATGCTCTCGGAGTAGCCGTTGCTCGGCACGCCCGCCACCCGTTCCCGGGATTCCTTCTCCGGATTGAACGTCTTCACATACTGCATCACGCTGGACGGCTTCAGATTCTCGTTGACCTTGCGGATCGTCTCATTGACCTGGGCGTGCAGGGCCACGACCTGGGAATAATGCACCGTGAGCCTGCGGCGGCCACGATCATGAGCATCCACGTAAATACGGCCCTGCATGAAGTCGTGGGCTTCGGAGCGGACCTCGGCGTAAGCCGCGAGCACTGTCTTGGCATAGCGGCCGGAAAGGGTCAGGGCGAAGGCCGGTCCCTCCACGGACAAGGCCGGAGACGGCTCGGCGAACCCGGCCAGTTCGGGGTCCGCGCCGATGGCCAAATAAAAAGCCCGCGCCTCCCGCCCCCGAAGCAACAGATGGTGGAGCACGGAAAACCGCGTCCGCACCTGGGCCTGGATGCCGCGCAACTGTGCGGCCAGGGCCTGGAACCCTTCCAGCAGGACGTCCAGACGGCTGCGCGCCCCGAAAAAGTTCTCGGCCATTTCGGCGAGTACTTCCTGGGACAGTGTATTGGCCAGTTCGTCGAATCCGTTCATCGCGCACGTGCTTCCCGTTTCGTGACCCTTCTTGCGCTTGTATGAAATTCTCCCTATGAGAGCAATGCCGTACAGACCGTCGCGGGTCAGCCGCCGCCCGCGCCCGGATGCGACCCGGCGGACCACCGGAAGATCATGCTCCTCGACGAACATCACAGCAAGCTTCTCTTCGCCCGACACGGTCTGCCCGTGCCTCCTGGCTTGGCTCTGGAACCCGGCCAGACGGAACCCGCGCCCCCCTCCTTCCCCGCGCCCTGGTGCCTCAAGACCCAGGTTCTCGCCGGAGGACGGGGCAAGGCCGGCGGCATCCGCCGGGTGGAACGTCTCGAAGACCTGGCGGAAGCCGCCCGTGCGCTCTTCGAACTGCCCATCAAGGGCCGCCGTCCCCCCTTTCTGCGGCTGGAGCCCGCCGTCGCCGTGACGCGGGAGTTCTATCTCTCCCTGTCCGTCTCCCGTGCGGCCCGGGGGCTGGTGCTGAGCGCCGGCCGCCAGGGCGGGATCGAAATCGAGTCCCAGGCCGGCGACAACCTCCTGCACCAGATCGTGGATCCCGCCGAGGGCCCGGCCCCCCATCAGGTCCGCGCGGCCTTCTTCCACCTGGGGCTTTCCCGCGACCACTGGCCCGCATTCGAGTCCCTGCTGGCCTCGCTCGCCAAGGCCGTGCGCGCGGACGGCCTGCTCCTGGCCGAGATCAACCCCTTGGCCCTGACCGGGGACGGCCATCTGCTGGCCCTGGACGGCAAGGTCGAGATCGACGACAACGTGGTCGATCTGCGGCCGGACCTGGCGGCCTACCGCCGCGCCGACCACCACGAGCCCGAGGAGAACGCGGCCCGCGAGGCGGGCCTGGCCTTCGTCAAGCTCGGCGGCTGGGTCGGCCTCATGGGCAACGGCGCGGGCCTGGCCATGGCCAGCATGGACCTGCTCAACCTGGCGGGCCTGCCCGCGGCCAACTTCCTGGACCTGGGCGGCGGCGCGGACCAGGAGCGCATGGAAACCGCCCTGGCCCTGCTCTTCGGCGACTCCCGCGTGGAGGCCGTGTTCATCAACCTGTTCGGCGGCATCCTCTCCTGCGAGAAGGTGGCCTTGGCCCTGCGCCAGGCCCTGCACGGGCGGAAGCCCACCAAGCCGGTGGTGGTGCGCATGTCCGGCAACGGCGCGACCGCCGGGCTGGCCATCCTGGAGGCCCTGAAGCTGCCGGGCATCATCCTGGTCCGGGACATGGCCGGAGCGATCCGGGCCCTGGCCGAGCTCAAGCCGGGCACGCCCCCCAATGCGCCCCAGGAGTATTCCCCGGCCCAGCGCCGCGCCGGCCGGGCGGTTCCGCCCTCCGACGGGCTGGGGCTGAACGCCGAAAGCCGGGTGCTCGTCCAGGGCATCACCGGCCGCGAAGGCCGGCTGCACACCAAGCTCATGCTCGACTATGGCACGCGCGTCGTGGCCGGGGTCACGCCCTTCAAGGGCGGTCAGGAGGTCCACGGCGTGCCGGTCTACGACTCCGTGGCCCAGGCCGCGCGGGACCAGCGCATCGACGCCTCGGTGATCTTCGTGCCCGCGCGCGGCGCGGCGGACGCCGTCCTGGAGGCGGCCCAGGCCGGAATCCCGTGGGTGGTCTGCATCACCGAGGGCGTCCCCCAGCGGGGCATGCTCCGGGTCCTGGACCGTCTGCGCGGCGGCGGCACCCGCCTGGTGGGCCCGAACACCCCGGGCCTGCTCGTGCCGAACCAGATCAAGCTCGGCATCCTCCCGGCCGACCCCTTCACCCCCGGTCCGGTGGCCCTGCTCTCGCGCAGCGGCACGCTGACCTACGAGGCCGCCGCCCGGCTCAGCGCGGCGGACATCGGCCAGTCGGCCTGCCTGGGCATCGGCGGCGACCCCTTCGTGGGCACGTCCTTCGTCCAGGCCCTAGATATGCTGGCCGGACACGAACCCACACGGGCCGTGCTCGTGCTCGGGGAAATCGGCGGCAGCGCCGAGGAGGAACTGGCCGAATACGTCACGGCCACGGCCTATCCCAAGCCCGTGCTCTGCTTCATCGCCGGGCGCACCGCCCCTCCGGGCCGCCGCCTGGGCCACGCGGGCGCAATCCTGGAACGGGAGGGCGGCGTGGCCGACAAGCTGGCGGCCCTGGAATCGGCCGGAATCACCATCTGCCCGAGCCTGCGGGCCATCGCGCCGCTGACAGCCGCGGTCCTGGCCCAGGAAGCGGACGCATGACGCGATCCCTCTGCCTGTTCAACTCCAATCGGGCCTGGGGCGGAGGGGAGCAGTGGTTCCATACCCACGCCCTGCTCCTGGCCCGGCGCGGCTGGCGCGTCTGCGCCGTGACCAACGCCCCCTCCGAATTGGGCGAGCGCCTGTCCAGTGAACCGAGCATCCCGCTCCTGCGCCTGCCCCTGGGCAATCTGAGCTTTCTCAACCCGGCGGTCCTACGCCGGTTGGGCGCTTTCTTCCGCCACAACGCGGTGGACACGGTGATCCTGGCTCTTCCCTCGGACGTCAAGGCTGGGGGACTGGCCGCCAAGCTTGCAGGCGTACGCCGGATCGTCTTCCGCCGGGGCATCGCCCTACCCACCAGGAATACGTTTCTCAACCGATTGTATTTCCAACATGTGCTGACCAATCTGCTCTGCAATTCCGAACACACCCGGCGCATGGTCCTGGCCGAGAACCCGGACCTCATCCCCCTGGAACGGACCGCAGTGGTCCACAACGGCCTGGACCTGCCCGCCTTCGACGCCCTGTCCACCGAGCCCCTGGTTCCCAGGACTCCCGGCCGAGTGGTCATCGGCTGCGCCGGGCGACTCACGGAGCAGAAGGGGCACGTCTACCTCCTCAAGGCCTCGGCCTTGCTTCGTCAGCGTGGGCTGGACGTGACCGTGCTCCTGGCCGGTGCCGGCGAACTGGAGCGCGACCTGCGCGCCCGGACCACGGCCCTGGGCCTGGATCAGAACGTGCGCTTTCTTGGTTTCGTCAAGGAAATGAAGCGGTTCTACGCATCCATCGATATTTTGGCCCTGCCCTCGCTCTGGGAGGGCTTCGGCTACGTGCTCACGGAGGCCATGAGCATGGGGCTCCCCGTGGCCGCCTTCGACACGAGCAACATCCCGGAGGTGGTCGTCCACGGTGAAACCGGTCTGCTGAGCCCGGTCCGCGACGCGGAAGCCCTGACCGCCGATCTGGAACTCCTGGTACGGGATCCGGATCTGCGCCACCGCATGGGCGCCGCCGGCCGGCGACGCGTGGAGGAACGCTTCACCTTGGAGCGCACGATCCTCGATCTCGAACGGCTGCTGCTTTCCTGATCCGTGCCTGGGCCGCAACGAACAGGCTACCCTGTCCCTCGCCCGCTTTTTTCCTTCACAAGGGCCGAATACTGTTCCTCATAAAATCAGCTTGTTACGATTATTTCATTTCTTCTAGAATTACTTTAGATTTTATCTAGAATTACAACTAATCCAGTTATTTTATTGATATATTCTTTTACAGTCCGGATTATGGGGTTTTTCACGGTCCCAAGACCGCGACTGTCCTGAAAATTCACTCGCACCGTTCCCTAAAGAGGCTGTCCGCCGTCCCATTGTTCGACTCCGATCCTTCTTTTTTTCACCGCACCCTGGACCTACTCCCCTCGTCTCCTTTTTAAAATTTTTTGTAATTTACAAAAAATTGTTGACGCGAAGGCTCGGGCTGAGCCATACTGCTTGTGCAAACGGTCACAAGGAGCACCCCATGGCCACGAAGAAAGAGAAGCAGATCCTGGCAACCGTCGCCGAAACGACGGTCGATCCCGCGGAACGCGCGGCCATCTTCGAGAACTTGAAGGGGGTGGCCCGCACCGTGGTGCGCACCTTCGGCCGCAACTGCGAGATCGCCCTGCACGACTTCCAGGATCTGGAGCACTCCCTCGTCCACCTGGAGGGCACGGTCACGGGCCGCAAGCTCGGCGCGCCCATCACCAACCTGGTCATCAAGGCCTGGCGCAAGGACGGCGATGCGGTGCGCGACCTCGTGAACTATCCGAGCACCTCGCGCGGCGGCCACCATCTCAAGTCCTCCACCAGTTTCATCCGCGACGGCGCGGGCCGGGTCATCGGCGCGTTCTGCCTCAATTTCGACCTCTCCGAATTCGAGGCAATGCAGAGCGCCATCGAGGATCTCACCCGCGTGGACACCTCCGAGGACAAAGGTGTGGGCGAAACGTTCGCGGCCTATATCAACGAAACCAACGACGCGGTCATGGAGGCGGCGATCCGCAAGGCGGGCAAGCATCCCTCGGGCATGAACCGGGAGGAGAAGCTCGAGTTCATCCGCATCCTGGACGAAGAGGGCGCGTTCCTCATCAAGGGCATGGTCGGCTACGTGGCCCAGGTCATGAACGTGTCCATCTACACGGTCTACAACTACATGCGCCAAATCAAGAGCGGCCAGCGCTGACGCCGCCGCCGAAAACAAAAGGAGCATTCAGATGAAGGAAATCGTCGTCACCAAACAGGCTCCCGCCGCCATCGGCCCCTACTCCCAGGCCATCAAGGCCGGCGGGTTCGTCTTCGCCTCGGGCCAGATCCCGCTCATCCCCGAGTCCGGGGAAGTGGACGGCGCGGACGTGAAGACCCAGGCCCGCCGCAGCCTGGAGAACCTGACCGCCGTGCTCAAGGCCGCCGGAGCCTCCCTTGAGGACGTGGTCAAGACCACCGTCTTCATCACGGACATGGCCGAGTTCCCGGCCGTGAACGAGGTGTACGCCACCTACTTCCCGGCCAATGCCCCGGCCCGTTCCTGCGTGGCCGTGGCCGCCCTGCCGCGCGGGGTCAAGGTCGAGGTCGAAGCCATCGCCCAGTTGAAATCCTGAGGAGGTACGAGATGTTCGTGAAGAATCTGCTTTGTCCCAAGTGCCGGGCCACCTACGACAGCGAAAAAGTCATCCAGCTCTGCGAGTGCGGCGCGCCCCTGCTCGTGACCTATGAACTGGACAAGGTCGCCAAGACCCTGACCAAGGACGAACTGGCCAAGCGCCCGGCCACCCTCTGGCGCTACCGTGAACTGCTGCCCGTGCGCGACGAACGCAACATCGTCAGCCTCGGCGAGGGCATGACCCCGCTGGTCCGCTTCGAACGCCTGGGGGCGGACGTGGACATGCCCGAGCTGTACATGAAGGACGAAGGCATCATCCCCACCGGCACCTTCAAGGCGCGCGGCGCGGCGGTCGGCGTGTCCCGGGCCAAGGAACTGGGCATCAAGACCCTGGCCATGCCCACCAACGGCAACGCGGGCGGCGCCTGGTCCGCCTACTGCGCCCCGGCGGGCATCCGTTCGGTCATCGTCATGCCCAAGGACGCGCCGGAGATGAACCGCAAGGAGATCGCCGTCACCGGAGCCTCGCTGTTCCTGGTCAACGGCCTCATCTCCGACGCGGGCAAGATCGTGGCCCGGGCGGTCAAGAAGCACGGCTGGTTCGACGCCTCCACCCTCAAGGAGCCGTACCGGATCGAGGGCAAGAAGACCATGGGCCTGGAGCTGGCCGAGCAGTTCGGCTGGGAGGTTCCGGACGTGATCCTCTACCCCACCGGCGGCGGCGTGGGCCTCATCGGCATCTACAAGGGCCTGCGGGAACTCCAGGCGATGGGCTGGATCGGCGAGAAGCTGCCCCGGCTGGTGGCCGTGCAGGCCACGGGCTGCGCGCCCATCGTCAAGGCCTTCGAGGAAGGAAAGAAGGAATCGGCCTTCTGGGAGAACGCCAAGACCTGCGCCTTCGGCATCACCGTGCCCAAGGCCCTGGGCGACTTCCTGGTTCTGGACGCCATCGCCAAGACCAAGGGCTGCGCCATCGCCGTCGACGACGCCGAAACCCTCAAGGCCCAAAAGATGATCGCCAAACGCGAAGGCGCGTTCATCTGCCCCGAAGGAGCCACCACCCTGGCCGCGGCCATGGAACTGCGCCGCAAGGGCTGGATCTCCCGTTCGGACAAGGTCGTCCTGCTGAACACGGGCACGGGCCTGAAGTACCCCGAGACCGTGGACTGCAACCCGCCGCTGCTCCAGCCGGACCAGGACATCGACTAGGGCGCGGGAAGACGGGAAGGAGAATCGAAGACACGAACCGCAGAAGTCCGTGAGAGGCATGTGCCCCGGGCCGGGCGGCCGCGGCTGCCACCGTGCGCCGCCCGGCGTAATGGGGACCGAAACCCCCATCACACTGAAGCCAGAGGAGCATCCCCATGTCGAGAGGAGTCCGCAAGCTCAGTCTCCCGACGCAAATGGCCATCGGAATGGCCGCCGGCCTGTTGGCCGGCATGGTGGCCCCGTCCTTACACCTGGAGGCAGCGTTCTTCAAGCCCCTGGGCCAGCTGTTCATCAACCTGGTACGCATGGTGGTCGTACCCCTGGTCTTCGCCACCCTGGTGGCCGGGGCGGCGGGAATCGACGACGCCCGCAAGCTGGGCCGCGTGGCCACCAAGACCCTCATCTACTACTTCGCCACCACCGGCATCGCCGTGGCCATCGGTCTGTTCATGGCCAACATGGTCGAGCCCGGAACCGGCCTGGACCTCGCCACCACCGGCCTGAAGGCCAAGGAGGTCACGCCGCCGAGCATGGTCGACACCCTGCTCAACATCGTGCCCATCAACCCCGTGGAGGCCATGGCCAAGGGCAACATGCTCCAGGTCATCTTCTTCGCGGTGGTCTTCGGCTTCGCCCTGAGTTCCATGGGCGAGACCGGACGCCCCCTGCTGCGCTTCTTCGAGCAGGTGGCGGACGTCATGGTCCGCGTCACCAACCTCGTCATGATCTACGCCCCCATCGGCGTGTTCGGCCTCATGGCCTACGCCGTGAGCCTGCACGGCCTCAAGGTTCTGCTGCCGCTCGGCAAGATCATCGTGGTCATGTACGTGGCCAGTCTGGCGCACGTCTGCATCACCTATCTGCCCAGCGTGCGCTTCATCGGCGGCATGTCGCCGCTGAAGTTCCTGCGCGGCGTGATCGAGCCGGTCCTGGTGGCCTTCACCACCTGCTCCAGCGCCGCCGCCCTGCCCTCCAACCTGCGCTCGGTGCAGAAGCTCGGGGCCTCCAAGTCCGTATCCAGCTTCTCCATCCCCCTGGGCAACACGGTGAACATGGACGGCGCGGCCATCTACATGGGCGTGGCCGCGGTCTTCGTGGCCGAGGTCTACGGCATCCCCATGCCCCTGGACAAGCAGATCACCGTTCTGCTCATGGCCATGCTGGCCTCCGTGGGCTCGGTGGGCGTGCCCGGCGCGGCCCTGATCATGATCACCATGGTCTTCACCCAGGTGGGCATCCCGCTTGAGGGCATCGCCCTGGTGGCAGGCGTGGACCGCGTCATGGACATGGCCCGCACCACCCTGAACGTCCTGGGCGACGCCACCGGCGCGGTGGTGGTCTCCCGCCTCGAAGGCGATCTGACCAATGGAGACGAGGCCGCCGCGACGGAAAACGCCTGATACCCGCCCCCACGTCGCACGCCTCGCACGGCCCCCGGTTTCCGCCGGGGGCCTTTTTTCATTTCATGCGGCGTCCGCCTCGGCCGAGAAGTTCGCCGTCCAGGAGCAGATGGGAGAAGTAGCCCAGGCCCAGGGCCAAGGCGTAGGGCAGAAAATCAGCGGCCGGGCGGTCGTAGAGGAAGACCGGCACGGCCCAGACCGCCTGGGGGATGAGCAGCATGGACCAGACCGAGTGGGTCCAGCCCCGATGCGGGGTCACGCCCGGAATGATCGCGGTCAGCCCGAGATAGGCGGCCCACTCGTAGCTTTTCTGGAGCAACAGACCCGCGTCCACAGCCAGCAGCGCGGCGTAGAACAGATACTGGCCCTTGGACTTGGTGTCGATATCCGGGAACAGGGCCCCCACGAGGCAGAAACCAGTGAGCCCAGCCAGGGTCAGCCAGTCCCGCGGCAGCAGGCCCAGGAACCAGAGCCCCAGCCCCAGCAGCCCGGCGGCGCAGAGCGCCCCGGCGATATGACCCTTGTAGCCCGGCATGGCGTCACCTGAAAAAAACGGCCCGGACTCTCGCCCGGGCCGTCCGCGTTTCGAAGGCCCGCTGGGGCCTAGAACATGTCCTTCTCGGACTCGGCGATGGTCTTCTGGATGGTGTCCTGGAGCTTCTTGGGCAGGCCCATGATCTCCACGTTCAGGAAGCCGCGCACGATGGTCGAGGTGGCCTCCTCCTCGTCCATGCCCCGGGCCATGAGGTACTCGATCTCTTCCTGGGCGATCTTGCCCACGGCGGCCTCGTGGGACAGCTCCACTCCGGCCACCGTGCCCTTCAGCTCGGGGATGGCGTGGATCACGCCCTTGCCCAGGATGAGGCCCTTGCATTCCAGGTGTCCGCGCGCGGGCACGGCGTTGGCCTCGATCATGGCGGGCACGATCATGGTGCCGCCGGTGGTGATGGTCCGCGAGATGATCTCGGCCCTGGTCTCGGGCGCGTCCATGATCACCCGGTTGCCCATGTTGAGCAGGGAGCCCTCCGGGGCCACGACCACGGAGTTGAAGCGGGCCACGGCCCCGCGTCCGGCCAAGCGGATGGTGGGATACATCTGGAGGTCGTGCACCGGCTTCATGAGCACGTAGTTGCTCAGGTACACGCCGCCCTCTTCCACCAGACCGTAGGAGCGCGGCCGAACCGTGACCTTCTCGCCCCAGTTGTGGATCATGGTGAAGGTCAGCTTGCCGCCCTTCTTGACGTAGAATTCGGAGATGCCGAGGTGCGCGCCCTCGGTGTGCTGATCCGAGACGAGGCAGCCGGTGATGATGTGGACCTCGGAGTCCTCCTCCACCACCACGATGTTGTGCACGTTCTGCCCGGCCTTGTCGGCCTTGATGAGCAGGCAGGACTGCACCGGCTTCTCGATCTTGGCGCCCTTCCGCGTGCGGATGAAGTAGCCGCCGTGGAGGTTTTCGGCCGCCGCGCGGGTGAACTCGTCCTGGTTCTTGTCGATGAGCTTCCAGAAGTATTCGGGCAGCCCGTCATACTTGGCCAGGGCCTTCTTGATGTCCATGATCTCCACGGCCGGGTCGTTGGACTCGCAGTGGACGTTGGAGTGGTCCATGTGCAGGAAGGAGGCGCTGCGCTCCTTCTCCTCCACGTCCACGCCGGTCATGACGAGCTGTTCCTTGTCGGCCTCGGAGAGGACGCGCAGGTCGGGAATGGCCTCGTGATCCAGTCCCTGGAAGGTGAAGTTCGAAAGATCGACTTTGCTCATGGCTTGCTCCTCAGTGCAGGCAGCGCACGCATTCCTGGTAGCCGTAGGAGCGGATGTGCTCCAGAATGTCCCGGGGCCGGGCCTCGCAGCAGAGGTGCCCGTTGTAGAGCACCTGTCCCCGGTCGGCGTTGACGTAGTCCAGGATGTAGCCGGTGTGGGTGATGATGAGCCCGGAGCGGGCGGTGCGCGACTTCTGCTCCTTCATGGACAGCGGGGCCCGGGGCGAAAGCTCCCCGGAGAGCAGGGAGCGGACCACCTTGCCGATGAGCTGCATGTTCTCCAAGTCCACCCCGGACTCGGGCTCGTCGAAAAGCACGAGCTTGGGGTTTTGGGCCATGAGTTGGAGGAGTTCCGAACGCTTGATCTCGCCGCCGGAGAACCCGGCGTTGATGTCGCGCTCCAGGAAGTCCGTAAAGTTGACCTTCTCGGCCAAGGCCTCGACGTCCACCGGACGCCCCTGGCCGCACATCTGCACGAGATGGCGGGTCTTCAGGCCGTGGATGGTCGGCGGGCGCTGGAAGGACATGCCCAAGCCGAGGCGCGCGCGCTCGTAGGACGGGGCGTGCGTCACATCCTGGCCTCGGAAGATGATCCGGCCGCCGGTCACGGTATAGCCGGAAAAACCCATCAGGGTCATGAGCAGGGAGGTCTTGCCCGAGCCGTTGGGGCCGAACAGGATGAAGGTCTCCCCTTCCTGGATATGCAGGTTGATCCCCTTGAGGACCTCCCGCTCGCCGATTGAGACGCGCAAGTCTTCGATCTTGAGCATGCCGTTCCTCGCTCTGAAGTCAAGATGGCCGGAAGCGGAACAAGTCCGCGCGGCCTGCCGGTTGTACAGAAGCCCGGGCGTGAAGTCCAGGGAATCCCGGACGGCGCAGAGTTCTAAGATGAGTCACAAGGCGGCGATGTCAAGGGTCGCCCCCCTTGACGCCGGGGCCCGGCGGCCCCATCATCTGGGCCAACGAAACGTCCGGAGCCGCCATGACCAAACGCATGAAGTCCCTCTCCGACCTCAAGTCCCTGACCCTCGAAGCCACGGACGACAAACCCGCGCCCATTACCGCCCGCTCCGTCAAGGCGGCTCTCAAGGCGGCCGGGGGCAAGCCGTTCCATGTCACGCCCGCGAAGCCCAAGGAGCCGCCGACTCCCGCTCCCGATCCCGGCGGCGACGAGGAGGATCTTTTCCTGAACGCCATGCAGGGGGTGGACCGCATCCACGAGGACCAGGGCCGTCAGGTCACGGCCCGCCCCGCCGCGCCCGAGCCGGCGGCCCCTCCGGCCGCCAACGACGAGGCCCAGGCCCTGGCCCGTTTCCTGCGCGGCGAGATCGACTTCGAGCTGGAGTTTTCCGAGGAATACATGCACGGCGTCGTGCGCGGGTTGGACCGGAAGATATTCCAGATGCTCAAGAGCGGGCGACTCTCGCACGAGGCCCACCTGGACATGCACGGGCTCAACGCGGACCAGGCTTACGACGGGCTGCTCTTCTTCCTGCGCGAGAGCTATCTCCAGGGACGACGCTGCGTACTGCTCATCACCGGACGGGGCAAGAACTCCCCGGGCGGCCAGAGCATCCTCAAGCGGGAGATTCAGACCTGGCTCACCCGCGAACCCCTGCGCCGGGCGGTGCTGGCCTTCTGCACGGCCCAGCCCAAGGACGGCGGCGCGGGAGCGCTCTACGTGCTCCTGCGCAAGGTGAAGAAGAGCCAGGGCAAGGTGCGCTGGGACACGCTGACCAACTGGGAGCCGGAGGATTTCTAGGCCGCGGCTTCGCGGGGCGCGGCGTCCTTCTGTCCCATGCCCCGCACCAGGGCCAGCTCCTCGGCCGAGAAGATGCGGCCGATGTCCAGGATGATGATGAAGTTCTCGTCCTGGCGGCCCATGCCCCGGATATACTCGGCGTTCACGGCCGCGCCCATCCTGGGGGCGGGTTCGATGGCCTCGGGAGCCATCTCGAAGACCTCGCGCACCGAATCGACCAGCGCGCCCATGACCGTGCGCTCGCCGTCGAAGTCGATCTCCACGATGATGATGCAGGTGTCCACCGTGTCCGAGCCCTTGGACATGCCGAGCTTGAGGCGCATGTCCACCACTGGCACCGCGTGACCGCGCAGGTTGATGACCCCGCGCATGTAAGCCGGGGTGCGGGGAATCTTCGTGATGGTCGTCAGCTCCAACACCTCGCGCACGGTGCCGATGTCCAGGGCGAAGATCTCCTTGCCCAAGGTGAAGGTCAGAAACTGGTTGATGTCTTTGGCGGCGTTCTCGTCCATGCGTCCTCCCAGCCCGGGGGCCCGTGATTGCCGGATTCTTCTCGCCTGAAACGAAGGTGCCTCCGGCGGGCCGCGCTGTCAATGAAAAGGCCGAGATTATAAAGGGAGCCTTGCGGCTTTCCCTGTTGACAATCCACGGGGCGAAGGGTATCAACCTTCCCTCGCGACGATGTCGGGATGTAGCGCAGCCTGGAAGCGCACTTGAATGGGGTTCAAGGGGTCGGAGGTTCAAATCCTCTCATCCCGACCAT
>Ga0228536_1002185_pt1 | contig 12819 bp, 10 predicted proteins | sample SJ1Smetagenome_FD_168611 | JGI IMG/M metagenome (GOLD analysis project Ga0228536, IMG submission 168611) | Enriched culture of PCE-dechlorinating microbial communities from Ithaca, New York, USA - SJ1.S | ecosystem: Engineered > Modeled > Simulated communities (microbial... > Unclassified... | reverse complement strand
GATGAACATAAAGAGCTGACAATGGATGTGAACTTCTTTATAAAAAATGAAGAAAAAGACACCTATAGGAGATTCGAGGAAACACATATTCAAAAAGCTCACGATCCCCTTAAGCTAACTAGATTTTTAGAGGATATTGGATTTAAGAATATAAATGTATACAGTGACTTTGATATATCTCCGGGATATAATAATGAGTGCCAGAGAGTATTTATATCTTGTAATAAATAATTTTAAGATTTTGAAAGGAGGCTGTTGATTTATCTTGATGCTTATTGAGGTAAATTGGCGATAAATAGATGAGTTATATATTAAGAGGAACATCAAAAAATCATGGAATAAGAATATTTGCAACTGATACTACTAGTATGGTAGAGGAAGCCAGAAGACTTCATAATACAAGTCCAGTCGCTTCAGCGGCTTTAGGAAGAGCTCTTACTGCTTCTAGCATTATGGGAATCATGATGAAGGGTGATAATGACAAGCTGACCCTTAGCATAAATGGAAAAGGCCCACTTGGCACTATAGTTTGCGTAGCAGACTCTAAAGGCACAGTAAAGGGTTACGTGAGCAATCCACTTGTTGATATTCCAAGTAGAGCTGATGGCAAGCTAGATGTAGGCTCAGCAGTTGGAATAAACGGACTTGTTACTATAATTAAGGATATGGGGATGAAAGAGCCTTATACTGGTCAGTACCCTCTTGTCAATGGAGAAATAGCTGAGGATTTGACTGCGTATTATGCATATTCTGAGCAGCAGCCTTCAGCTATAGCCCTTGGAGTGCTAGTAGATGTAGATTATAGTATTAAGGCGGCAGGAGGATTTATAGTTCAGCTTATGCCTGAAGCAGAGGAAAAAGATATAGATATTTTGGAGAAAAATCTAAGCCAAATCACCTCAGTATCACATCTTATAGATGATGGAAAAACACCTGAGGATTTGATAAACCTAGTTCTAAAGGATTTAGAACCTATGATTTATAAAAAAATTCCTGTGAGCTATAAGTGTGATTGTAGCAGAGAAAGAATAGAAAAAGCACTAATCAGTATAGGGAAAAAGGATTTAGATGAAATAATAAAAGAAGATAAGCTCGCTGAAATTTCATGCCATTTCTGTAACACTGTGTATCATTTTAATGAAGCTGAGCTTATAGATTTAAGAAAATCTTTAGATAATTAATATAAAAATACTCCATAAGCAAAAAATATACCAATTTTAGATAATTTGGTATATTTTTTGATTTTACTTGGATTATTTGATAGAATAGACTTAAATACAGTGGTAATATAACATAAAACCAATAGCATATTTATTTATGAGGAGAATGCTCCATGAAGATGAGTTTTGGATTAGAAATTAACCAAAGCCAAAAAATGATACTTACTAAAGAGCTAAAGCAATCACTAGAGATACTTCAAATGAATAGATTTGAAATAGAGGAGCTCATAGTAAGGGAAACAAACGAAAATCCTACACTTGAAGTAGAAAAAAAAGACGAGATAGATTGGGAGAAATATTTAAAAAATCTAAGAGACTCTTCATATAAAGTATATTCAAATTTCTTTGAAATACCAGATGATGAGGATAGCAATGCAGAGAATTATTTAAAAGATAATGTCAATATGTACGATTATCTGAGCCAGCAGCTTAGATTAATGAGCTTGGACTCAAAAGTATTTGCCGCTGGTTGTTATATCATAAGAACTTTAAATAAAGACGGATACTTTAAAGAGGATATTAGAAATGCTTGCAGAAATGTAGGCGTAGCTGAAGAGGTTTTTGCGGAGGCATTAGAGGTGGTTCAAAGCCTAGAACCTAGCGGAATTGCTGCTAGAAATATATCTGAGTGCTTGCTTCTTCAGATTAAGGACAAGGGAATCTCAGATAAGGTACTGGAAAACATTATCATAGAAGATATAGAAATGATAGGAGCTCATAAGTATAAGGAGCTTTGTAAAAAGTACTCTATTCCTTCTGAAAGATTAAAAGCATATATAGATTATATAAAAACTTTGGATCCAAGACCTGCTAGACAGTTCGCGTCTGATGAAAACCAATATGTGCTTCCAGATGTAGTAGTAGAAAGAAAAAGCCATGGTTTCGAAGTTAGATTAAATAATGATAGCTTGCCGAGTCTTAAAATAAGCAGCTTTTATGAAAAAATGCTCAAGGATTCTATTGAAAAAGAAACTAAAGACTATATTAAAGAGAAGCTTCAGAGCTCATTGATGTTAATTAAAAATATAGAGCAGAGAAAAAATACTGTACTAAAAGTTGCTAAGGGGATAGTAGAAGAACAAGAAGAATTTTTCTTATATGGCAAAAATCATATCAAACCCATGATACTTAGGGATATAGCTGAGAAAACGGGTTTTCACGAATCGACAATATCACGTACTGTAAATGGAAAATACATGCTTACACCAAAAGGACTTTTTGAGTTTAAGTATTTTTTCAGCAGTGGAGTAAAAGATTGCGATGGAGATATGGTATCTAATATAAATATAAAAAATGAGCTTAAGGATATTATAGATAAAGAAAATAAGAAAAAACCACTTAGTGATCAAAAAATATGTGATATTTTGAATTTAAAGGGTATAAATATATCTAGGCGAACTGTTGCAAAGTATCGTGAAGAACTAAATATCCCAGGCTCTTCAATTAGAAAAGAAATTTAATTTTTCCTCTTGAAAAACTACGGAATATAATATACAATAATTATGAAGCGGGACGCAAATAAAGTCGATGGTCTTTAGGAGTCCCGCATAATTTTGAAAAGACAGGGAACGGAAATAAATCAGTGGACTTAAAACGTCCCTTGGAAGGTGAGGTGAGCATGAAAAAGCTGATTGATCTTCAAAGAAAAGTTGTACCTGAAGTTCTGGAAAACATGGAAAAAAGATATTCTATATTAAAAGAAATTTCTTTGAGTAGTCCTATTGGAAGAAGAATGCTAGCAGGCAAGCTTAACTTGTCAGAGAGAGTAGTTCGAACCGAGGTTGAATTTTTAAAGGAGCAAAATCTAATTAATATAGATGCTTCTGGTATGTTTATGACAGATGAAGGCATAGATGTGCTAGAAAATTTAAGTAGCTTTATTTCAGAAATTAAGGGTATAACGAAATTAGAAGATATACTCACCAAAAGACTTGGAATAAAAAAGATTGTTATTATTCCTTCATCGATTGACGAATGTCCAGCTTGTAGTATTGACATGGCTAAAGCTGCAGGAAGATATTTCTTTTCTATCATGAGAGAGCACAAGGTTATAGGAATAACTGGAGGAACGACTATGCATAGCTTTGCAGAAAACCTTCCTCAAATGAAAACTGAGATGCCGCTCACTATAGTTCCAGCTAGAGGGGGACTAGGAGAAGAAGTAGAGATTCAAGCCAATAACATAGCGGCTATGGTATCAAAAAAACTCAATGGACATTATGTACTTCTTCATGTTCCAGACAACATCGATAAGGACATAATGGAAAGCATAACAAGTATTCCTCAAGTTAAAAGCACTCTTGAAGCTATAGATGAGATAGATTTGCTTGTGTTTGGAATAGGCAATGCATCTGACATGGCTAAAAGAAGAAAAAGTAGCGACAAGGAATGCATGGTAATCAAAGAAAGAGGAGCTGTATCTGAAGCTTTTGGCCATTATTTTAATATTGATGGTGAAATAGTTTATGAAACCAGTACAGTGGGAATAAAACTAGATAAGTACAAAGCTTTAAATGATATCATTGGCATAGCTGGAGGCAAGAAAAAAGCTGAAGCAATCTTATCAATAGCTAGAATCAATAGAAATCTAGTTCTTATAACTGACGAAAGTGCCGCTAATTACCTTATGGAAATAACAGGCGGATTTGATGATAATTAATTTTAATATTAAAATTTTAGGAGGTTTTTACAAATGGTAAAAGTTGCGATTAACGGTTTTGGTAGAATTGGAAAAAGTGTACTTCGTGCATATTTTGAAAATGGCGGAAAAGAAAAATTCGGTTATGATATAGTTGCTATTAACAACCCTGGAGATTCTACTGGAGCAGCTCATTTGTTTAAATATGACTCTTGCTTTGGAACATATACTGGCGATGTAGAATTAAAAGATGGAAAATTAATAATAGATGGACATGAAATAGTAGTAGTTGATAATAGAGATCCACTTCAATTACCATGGAAAGAAATGGGAATTGACATAGTTATTGAATCAACTGGTGCTTTTACAAAGAGAGAAGGAGCAGCTAAGCATATTGAAGCTGGAGCAAAGAAGGTTTTAATTACTGCACCTGGTAAAGACGAAGATATAACAGTGGTTATGGGAGTTAACGAAGAGAAATATGACCCAGCAAATCATCACATAGTATCTAACGCTTCTTGTACTACAAACTGCCTTGCACCATTTGCAAAGGTTATAGATGAGAAGTTTGGAATTGTAAAAGGTCTTATGACTACAGTTCACTCTTACACTAACGACCAAGGTCTTTTAGATCAAAAACACAAAGATTTAAGAAGAGCAAGAGCTGGAGCTTTATCAATCATTCCTACTACAACAGGAGCTGCTAAAGCTGTTTCATTAGTATTACCTCAGCTTGAAGGAAAATTAAATGGATTCTCTCTAAGAGTTCCTACTCCTACTGTATCTGTAGTTGACCTAGTAGTTGAGCTTGCAAAACCAGCTACTAAAGATGAAATCAATGCTGCTCTTAAAGAGGCATCTGAAACTACAATGAAAGGCATTCTTGGATACACTGAGGAGCCACTAGTATCTATTGACTTTAGAAAAGATGAGAGATCTTCGATTGTAGATGCTCTATCAACTATGGTTATTGATGGAAACATGGCAAAAATCGTATCTTGGTATGACAATGAGTGGGGATACTCAGTAAGAGTAGTAGATTTAGCTGCATATATGGTAAAAAAAGGACTATAATATAAAATTCTAACATAAGCCCAGGTTCCCGAAAGGGGCTGGGCTTTTTTGAAGGGAGAGAAAATCAGTGTCAATGCTAAATAAAAAAGCTGTAAATGATATAGATGTAAAAGGTAAAAAAGTAATAGTCAGATGTGATTTTAATGTACCTATGAAAAACGGTGAAATTACTGATGATAGAAGAATTAAAGGAGCACTAGAAACTATAAACTATCTTACTGAAAATAAAGCAAAGGTTATACTTATGTCTCACCTAGGCAGACCTGATAAAAAATATGAGCCTGAGTTTTCACTAGCTCCAGTAGCAAAAAGATTAAGCGAGCTTACTGGCAAGGAAGTAAAATTGGCACAAGATGAAGCTGTAGTTGGCGAAAATGCAAAAGCACTTACTGCATCTATGAACGAAGGCGATATTGTACTTCTTGAAAATGTTAGATTTGTAAAAGGCGAGACAAAAAATGATTTAGACTTTGCAAAAGAACTAGCATCACTTGCTGATGTATTTGTAAATGACGCATTTGGTACTGCTCATAGAGCTCACTCGTCAACAGCTGGAATAGCAAGCTATCTTCCTTCAGCCATGGGATTCTTAATAGAAAAAGAAGTTTCAATCATGGGAAAAGCGCTTGAAGCTCCAGAAAGACCTTTTGTAGCAATACTTGGAGGAGCAAAGGTTTCAGATAAAATTTCTGTAATAGAAAATATGATGGACAAAGTAGATACCCTTATTATAGGCGGAGCTATGGCATATACCTTCAAGAAAGCTCTAAACGTTCCAGTTGGAAGCTCAAGAGTAGAAGATGACAAAGTAGAGCTTGCAAAGGATTTATTAGAAAAAGCAAAGCAAAAAGGCATAAAGCTACTTCTTCCTATTGACCACATGGTTGCAAAGGAATTTAATGAAACTAGTGAATCGTTTGCCACTGATACAGAAGAAATTCCAGAAGGCTTTATGGGACTAGATATTGGACCTAAAACTATCAAGCTTTTTGAAGATGAAATAAAGCAAGCTAAAACAGTAATTTGGAATGGGCCTATGGGCGTATTTGAAATGCCTAAATTTGCAGTAGGAACAAAATCCTTGGCAGAAATAATTGCAAATACAGATGCTGTATCAATTATAGGTGGAGGAGACTCGGCTGCAGCAGTTGAACAGCTTGGATTCGCTGATAAAATGACTCATATCTCAACAGGTGGAGGAGCATCTCTAGAGTTTTTAGAGGGTAAAATTCTTCCTGGTATAGATGTACTTGAAAGCAAATAGGAGGCAAAAATGAGAAAACCTATAATAGCTGGAAATTGGAAAATGCATAAAACAATAGCCGAGGCGCTTGAGTTTGTAGAAAAAATTAAAGCTGAGGTTGCTGGAACGGATGTAGAGACAGTTATTTGCGCTCCATTTACACAGCTAAAGGATATAAAACAAGCAGTAAAGGATACGAACATCAAAGTAGGAGCTCAAAACATGCATTATGAGGAAAAAGGAGCTTTTACTGGCGAAATATCAGCAGCTATGCTAAAAGAACTAATGGTAGACTATGTAATAATAGGACATTCAGAGAGAAGACAGTATTTTAATGAGACAGATGAAACTGTCAATAAAAAAGTAAAAAAGGCTTTAGCTTATGATATAACTCCAATCATGTGCGTAGGAGAGTCTTTAGAGGAAAGAGAAGCAGAAAAAACTAAAGAAATAGTAAAAGACCAAACGATGAAAGGCCTAGAAGGACTTACTAATGAGCAGGTCTCATCTCTTGTTATAGCCTATGAGCCTATTTGGGCTATAGGTACAGGAAAAACTGCATCTAGCCAAGATGCAAACGAAGTAATTGCTTATATCAGAGAGGTTATAAAAGACATGTACTCTGAGGAAGTATCTGAGGAAGTTCGTATTCAGTATGGAGGCAGTGTTAAGCCTTCGAATGTTGAAGAGATTATGAATGAAAGTGATATTGACGGAGCACTTGTGGGAGGGGCCTCATTAGAAGCCTCTGATTTTACTGCTTTAGTCAATTTTTAAGAGGAGAAATCTATATGAGAAAACCCGTAGCGCTTATAATTCTAGATGGCTTTGGATATCTGCCTACAGATAGAGGCAATGCTGTAAAGCATGCCAATACTCCAGTATTTGATTCTATATTTCAAAATTATTCACATACACTTATAGGTGCAAGTGGAGAAGATGTAGGATTGCCAGATGGACAGATGGGAAATTCTGAAGTTGGGCACCTAAACATAGGTGCAGGAAGAATTGTATATCAAGAATTAACAAGAATAACGAAAGAAATTAGAGAAGGCTCACTTTTTACAAATCCAGCCTTGCTAGAGGCTATGGAAAATGCTAAAAAAGAAGGAAGAGCACTTCATCTTATGGGCCTTTTATCAGATGGAGGAGTGCATTCTCACAATTCACATATTGAGGGCTTGCTTCTTATGGCAAAGCAACAAGGTGTAAAGGATGTATATGTGCATGCTTTTATGGACGGAAGAGATACGCCACCGCAAAGTGGAAAAGACTATATCGTGCAGCTAGAAAACTTTATGAAAACTCATGGCATTGGAAAAATTCTAACTGTAAGTGGCAGATACTATGCCATGGACAGAGACAAAAGATGGGACAGAGTAAAGCTAGCCTATGATGCTATAGTAAAGGCAGATGCTCCAAAAGCAGATTCAGCACTTTCATGCATTGAGGCTTCATACCATGAGAATGTGACAGATGAGTTTGTGCTTCCTACAGTAATTGGAGAAGGACTGACTACGCTTTCTGCTCATGACTCAGTTATATTCTTTAATTTTAGACCAGATAGAGCAAGAGAGCTTACTAGAGCTATTGTGGATAGAGACTTTGATGGGTTTGAAAGAGAATATTTCGAAACGACATATGTCACCATGACTCAGTATGACAAAACTATGCCTAATGTAATAGTAGCTTATACTCCTCAAACTTTAGACAATACTCTAGGAGAATATATAGCATCTAAAGGAAAAACTCAGCTTCGTATAGCAGAAACAGAAAAATATGCCCACGTTACATTTTTCTTCAATGGAGGAAGAGAAGAGGCCTATGCCAATGAAGAACGTATATTAGTACCTTCTCCAAAGGTTGCAACCTATGACCTAAAACCTGAAATGTCAGCGTATGAAGTAACAGATAGGCTAATTAACGATTTAGAAACTAATCCTAAGGATTTAATTGTTCTAAACTTTGCAAATCCTGACATGGTAGGACATACTGGAGTATTTGAAGCAGCGGTTAAAGCAGTAGAAACTGTAGATATATGTCTAGGAAAAGTACTAGATAAGATAAAAAGTCTAGGTGGAGTTGCTTTTATAACAGCAGACCATGGTAATGCAGAGCAGATGTTTGATGATCTTGGTGGACCATTTACAGCTCATACTACAAACAAAGTACCTTTTGTAATGGTTGATGATGTAAATAAAAATATAAAATTAAGAGATGGCGGAAGACTGTGCGATTTTGCACCTACAATTTTAGAAGTAATGGGACTTGAAAAGCCAGAGGAAATGACTGGGATAAGTCTACTAATTAAATAATAAAATGAACCGAGGAGGAAACAAAATGTTTATATCTGATGTATTTGCAAGAGAAATTCTAGATTCAAGAGGAAATCCAACTGTAGAGGTAGAGGTAGTATTAGAGTCAGGAGAAATGGGTAGAGCTGCTGTTCCATCTGGAGCATCAACAGGTATCTATGAAGCAGTAGAACTAAGAGATGGAGACAAGTCTCGTTATTTAGGCAAAGGAGTACTTAATGCAGTTGATAACGTAAATGAAATCATAGCTCCAGAACTGATAGGCATGAACGTATTCGACCAAGTTGGTATTGACCAAATGCTAATAGAACTAGATGGAACTGATAATAAAGGTAAATTAGGAGCTAATGCTATTCTTGGAGTTTCTATGGCAGTTGTTAAAGCAGCAGCTGAAGAACTAGGAATGCCTTTATTCCAATATTTAGGAGGAGTCAATGCAAAGGTTCTTCCTACTCCTATGATGAATATCATAAACGGTGGAGAGCATGCAGATAATAACGTAGATATTCAAGAGTTTATGGTTATGCCTGTAGGAGCTGATTCATGGGCAGAAGCTCTTAGAATGGGAGCAGAGATTTTCCATTCACTAAAATCTGTATTAAAAGGTAAAGGTCTAAACACTGCAGTAGGCGATGAAGGCGGATTTGCACCAAACCTTGGTTCAAATGAAGAAGCTTTAATGGCTATAGTAGAAGCTATAGAAAAAGCTGGATATAAGCCAGGAGATGAAGTTAAAATAGCTATGGATGCTGCTGCTTCATCATTCTATAGTGCTGATAAGAAAAAATACGTTCTTGCAGGAGAAGGCAAAGAGCTTACATCAGAAGAAATGGTTGCTTTCTATGAAGATTTAGTATCTAAATATCCTATTATTTCTATCGAAGATGGACTTGATGAAAATGATTGGGATGGCTTCAAGCTTATGACTGAAAGACTTGGAGATAAGATTCAGATCGTTGGAGATGACTTATTTGTAACAAATACAGCTAAATTAGAAGAGGGAATTAAAAAAGGCATAGCAAATTCAATTCTTATTAAGCTAAACCAAATAGGTACTATAACAGAAACTCTAGATGCTATAGAAATGGCTAAAAGAGCAGGTTACACTGCTATCATTTCTCACCGTTCTGGAGAAACTGAAGATACTACTATAGCTGATTTAGTTGTAGCGGTAAATGCTGGACAAATCAAAACTGGTGCTCCTTCTAGAACTGATAGAGTTGCTAAATACAACCAATTAATTAGAATAGAAGAAATGATAGGCGAAGTTTCTCAGTATGCAGGTATGAATGCATTTTATAACATTAAAAAAAGATAGTTAGATTTTAGGACTAAACTTTAAATCTGATTACGTTTTTAAATGCTAATCAAATAGTTGTAATTAAATATATAGAATTTAAAACATTTTAAAAACTGCATCACAATAAAAATAGCGAGGGCTTTTATAGCTCTCGTTGTTTTGTCTAAATTTTTAATAATAATATCCAAAATTTGCCATTGACAAATATAATTAATTTTGCATTACATATAATCTTATTTATTGCTTTATACTTATCACTATGTTAAAATATGTAGGTATGATTAGCATGTATATGCATAAGGAGGTGCTTAATATGAAAACATTTCTAATGATTGTGGAGATTATTGTAAGCTTAGGTCTAATTGCCAGTGTACTTCTCCAGTCAGGAAGAAGCGCAGGTTTCTCTGGAGCTATAACTGGAGGAGCAGAGCAGCTTATGGGAAACAAAGCAAGAGGTATGGATGTTATTTTTAGAAAAATAACAGCAGCGTGTGCAGTATTATTCATAGTATTAGCAATCGTATTAGTAGCACTACAGTAAAAAACAAAATTTTTAGGAGGTATTAACAAATGCAAAACTTAATATGGGCTCCTATCGTTGGAGTACTTGCCCTTGTATTTGCATTCGTTCTTTCTTCAAAAATCAACAAAGTTGATGTTGGAACTGAGAGAATGAAAGAAATCTCTAATTACATCCACGAAGGTGCGATGGCTTTCTTAACTAGAGAATACAAGGTATTAGTTATTTTTATCGCGGTATTATTCGTAGTTTTAGCAATTGGTATCAACATACTTACAGCAGTTTGCTTTTTAGTAGGAGCGATATTCTCTACACTTGCAGGATTCTTTGGTATGCAGGTTGCGACTAAAGCTAACGTAAGAACAGCAAATGCTGCTAGAGAAGGCGGAATGAACAAAGCTCTTTCTATAGCTTTCTCAGGCGGAGCGGTTATGGGTATGTCTGTTGTTGGTCTTGGTATCTTTGGAGTAAGTGTACTTTATATGATATTAACAAGCATGGGATATGACTCTGCTGCAGCAACAAATATTCTTACTGGATTTGGACTAGGAGCATCTTCTCTTGCACTTTTTGGTCGTGTTGGTGGAGGTATTTATACTAAAGCTGCAGACGTTGGAGCTGACCTAGTTGGTAAAGTTGAAGCTGGAATCCCAGAAGACGATCCAAGAAACCCTGCAGTTATCGCTGATAACGTTGGAGATAACGTTGGAGACGTTGCTGGTATGGGAGCTGACCTATTTGAGTCATATGTTGGATCATTAATCGCAGCTATGACGCTTGGTATACTTGCTGTATCAAACTCTGGAGAATCATATGGAGTTTTAGGAGCTATTTTCCCTCTTGCAGTTTCTGCTGTTGGTATAATAGGATCTATCATCGGAACTTTCTTCGTAAAAGGTGATGACAATTCAGATCCACATAAAGCTCTTAAAATGGGTACTTATGTAGCTGGAGGAATTACTGTTTTAGCATCTTTCTTCCTTTCTAATATGTTCTTAGGAAACCTTTCAGGTTTTTGGGCTATCATAATTGGTCTAGTTGTAGGAACTATTATCGGACAAATTACAGAAATTTATACTTCTGCAGATTTTAAACATGTTAAGAAAATTGCTGACCAGTCTGAAACTGGACCAGCAACTACTATAATTTCAGGTCTTGCTGTTGGTATGGAATCAACAATGTGGCCACTAATTATCATTGCAGTGGGTATATTAGGTGCATATATGGCTGGAGGACTATACGGAATAGCTCTTGCAGCTGTAGGTATGCTTGCAACTACTGGTATGACAGTAGCTGTAGATGCTTATGGACCTATTGCGGATAACGCAGGTGGTATTGCAGAGATGTGCGAGCTTCCAAAAGAAGTTAGAGCAATCACTGACAAACTTGACTCAGTTGGTAACACAACTGCTGCTATTGGTAAAGGTTTTGCAATTGGTTCTGCTGCTCTTACTGCGCTTGCTCTATTTGCATCTTACACAGCAGCTACTGGACTATCATCAATCAGTTTAACTAACCCAGAGGTTATTGCGGGAATGTTTATAGGTGGTATGCTACCATTCCTATTCTCAGCTATGACTATGGAAGCTGTTGGTAAAGCTGCATTTGATATGATTGAAGAAGTTAGAAGACAGTTTAAAACTATCCCTGGTATCATGGAAGGAACTGGTAAGCCTGATTATGCAAGATGCGTAGATATTTCTACAGCAGCAGCTCTTAGACAAATGATTGTTCCAGGAGTTATGGCTGTATTATCACCACTTGCTATTGGACTTTTACTTGGAACTGAAGCTTTAGGAGGACTTCTTGGAGGAGCTCTTGTAACTGGAGTTCTTATGGCTATCATGATGGCTAATGCAGGTGGAGCTTGGGACAATGCTAAAAAATACATTGAATCTGGAGCTCATGGCGGAAAAGGTTCAGAAGCTCACAAGGCAGCAGTTGTTGGAGATACAGTTGGAGATCCATTCAAAGATACATCTGGACCTTCTATCAATATCCTAATCAAACTTATGACTATAGTTTCTCTAGTATTTGCACCAGTATTTGTTCAGTACGGTGGAATACTTCTTGGACTATTTGGAAAATAATATATAAATTTAAGAACTATATTCATAGCGAATATAGTTCTTTTTTTTATATAAATTAATTTTATTTGTTGACATCCTCTAAAATCGTGGTAGAATAAATCACAATACATAATACAGTATAAATATTAGGATGAATGTATATCCATCCAGAAGGGATAAAAAAATGGAAAACCTTATTGGAAATATGATAAATGCAAATAATAAATTTTATTTTAGCTTTTTTAGCTTGGGCTTTTATTTTTATAGCGCAGGCTATTTTGCATTCCAAAAATCATATAAAAATCCAATGAGATATTCTTTATATTATCCGCAGGTTCTTCAGCATTAAGCTTAAGCCGATACGGGAATAGTGAATAAAAATACCTGATAAACTTAGGGTCTCATTGAAACTTCAATGAGGCCCTTTTTTAATATAAGTA
>Ga0228536_1002184_pt1 | contig 12833 bp, 9 predicted proteins | sample SJ1Smetagenome_FD_168611 | JGI IMG/M metagenome (GOLD analysis project Ga0228536, IMG submission 168611) | Enriched culture of PCE-dechlorinating microbial communities from Ithaca, New York, USA - SJ1.S | ecosystem: Engineered > Modeled > Simulated communities (microbial... > Unclassified... | reverse complement strand
CCAGTTCGTCCAGCAGTTCCTGAAGCGTGTGCTGTTTGAAAAGATCATGCTCGCTCATAGCTTTCTGGATATAGGAAAGAAATATCAACGCCACGAACTGGACGAAGATCTTGCCCTCGAGGTTTTCCTCCGATGATACGGAGGTTCTCCGTAAATTAAGCCTCTCCTTGATATTGCCGAAGGTCTTTTCGATAAGATCCTTGGCTCTGTATATCTCCAGAGCTTCTACAGGGTCTTTCACTCCATTTGATATGAGGGCGAAGTAGCCGTAATCCTTTTCCGTTTCGGCTATGGCTTCTTCCTTTGGTATGAAAGACACCCCCCGCACCGGGGTCTCTGTGACCCCGTAGTATCGTGCGTACCCCTTTTCATGCTCCGGGTCCCTTTCTCCGGAGGCCAGTTCCGCTTCAAGCGTGTCCAGGTACCTGTTGAAGGCAATTTTGTCGTCGGTGGCTCTCTGGTCGTTGTAGTAAAGGTGCAGATACATCCTTCTTGTCCCGGTTACCGGCTCGCCGGAGCGCGCCTTCGTTTCGGTGTAGTCCCAGCCGATTCGAAAGGTTCGTGAATAAAGACCCAGTCTCGAGACGTAATGTTTTCGTGAAGCCATGTCCCTTCTGACCTCATCTATCCTTTCGGCGACAAATTTCAGAGACTTTCTGACCGACATGACGAACTTGTAGTGTTTCCTGTACATCTCGTCGATGTTACCCCTGCTGTAAAAGCCACGGTCCATGACGAGCTTCACCTTGCCGGTCTTGAGGAAGTCTATATCGGCGAGGATCTTGAAAACTGTCGTCACGTCGGCGATGTTGCCGGGAAGTTTCCGGAAATAGACCGGCAGCCTCGAGGATTCTCCGCATATCATCGCCAGGTTGATCTGCGGCAGATGGTCATGCTCCTTGTTCAGCCCCCACCTGACCTGCTTCAGCGATTTCGAGAAAGACGAAATGGAGGTGGTGTCGTAGGCAAGATACTCGTTCTCCATGCGGCGGGCCGCCTGCAGCTGAAAGAAACGCTGTTTGGCGTCTTCGCTTATGGAACCGAAGAGTTCGCTGCTCCTCTGTGACGGCAGGTCCTTCCCGTACGGGTGAACGTGAGTCGCCGCCCACTTCGGGAACCGGCTCACGGGGTTGCGGTCTTCCAGGATGAGATAATAGGCTACGGAAAGTATCTGTCTCCAGGTTTCAGGAAAACAGTGCCTGAGATCCTCCGTGACGCCGATACGTTCCCCTATCCGGTCGAACAGGTGCGTGGCGCCGCAAAAAAGCCTTTTGCACTCCAGCGAAGGCTTACGTCCCCGCGAGGCTGGATACCCCCCTCCTTCTTCCATCTCCAGCATCCGCTTTGAAGGAATGATCCCCCCGGTTTCGGGGTCGATCTTGCCTATGCATATCCGCCTGTTTCTGGCCTGCTGCTTTTCCTTGTCCCAGTAACCTTCGGACTCGTAGACATAAACAGCGCCTGTCTTTTTGTTCTTCAGATGCACGATGGACGTCACTGGAAAAATCACCTCCTGTCCTTGGTATATTATACCAAGGACAGGAGAGAACTGCAACCTGAAAACAAGGTCAAATCAGGCAATACCAACGTCTTTCAAGGTTCATTGGTATAATAATACGGGAATGCAGGTTGCATTAGTTATTGCCTATTTTTTCCGGCTATTCCTGAACAGTTTCAGCAGACATTTTTAGTCTGTATTTTTGAAAAAAATAGAGGCCGAAAACGATACCTGTTCCTATAAAATTGCTGCTCAAATTCGGATACACAACAAAAAAGGGAACAGAGAAGAGAACTAGCCGCTCAAGCATATTCAGATCTTTTACCAAAAATCCCTGTATTGAAGCTGCAAGTCCAATGATTCCCACAAGAGCGGTTCCACACCCTAAGACTATATGGAACAGATCACCCTGAAGCAGTAAATAGGGATTGTAGACAAACATGAATGGTACGAGAAAACCTGCAGCAGCTACCAATAACGCGGTAAAGCCCGTCTTAAGAGGATTGGATTTTGCAATTCCAGAAGCTGCATATGTCGCAAGAGCAACAGGAGGGGTCACATCTGCAAGCACTCCAAAATACAGGCAGAAAAGATGCGCTGAAAGCATAGGGACTCCCATCTGGTAAAGAGCGGGAGCTGCTAATGTTGATGTAATTATGTACTGAGCAGTTGTTGGGACTCCCATTCCAAGAATAATTGACCCTGCCATTGTCAGCAGAAGGGCAAACGGGAGAATACCGCCGGAGAGGCTCAAAACGTAGGAAGAAAAAAGAAGTCCTATGCCCGTGATCGCAATCACTCCGATTACAATACCTGAGCAGGCACATGCCGCAGCAACCTCTACGGCCCCAAGTCCTCCTTCGATAAGAGCCTTTAGAATAAGACGAGGGGTCATTCGATGTTCTTTTATCCCGAACCATGAAACGATGACGAGCAGAACGATCGACCAGAAGACAGCCTTGACGGGGGAGTAGCCGAAGGCAAGAAATAAAACCAAAGTGACAATGGGCAAAAGCAGCTGCCATCCCTGACGGAGTACCTTGCCGATATTGGGGAGCTGTTCTGCTGACATGCGTTTCATCCGTTTCTTTCCGGACCTGAAATGAACCATGGCCATGATGGAAATAAAATAGAGTGTTGCTGGAACGGCTGCGGCAACAACGATCTCCCAGTATGCCACACCGAGAAATTGAGCCATGACAAAAGCCGCAGCTCCCATTACCGGCGGCATGACCTGCCCGCCAGTTGAGGCAGCAGCTACAATTGCACCTGAAAATTCGTTGCTGTATCCTGTCTGTTTCATCAGTGGAATTGTAAAAGCACCTGTGGTCACAGCATTCGCGCATGAACTCCCTGAAACTGTCCCCATGAGGCCCGACGCGACTACCGCTGCTTTTCCTGGTCCTCCCTGGCTCCTTCCTGCAAGACTGACCGCGAGATCAATGAAAAACTGTCCTGCACCGGAGATGCTCAGAAAGGAACCAAATAAAACGAACAGGAAAATAAAGGAGGCGGAAACTCCCATGGGGACTCCGAAGATCCCGTCTGTTCTTAGGTAAAGGAAAGGGAAAAGTTCTTCTATTGAGAAACCTCCGTGTGCAAACATTCCAGGAAAATAGGGGCCAAAAAGTGCATATATCAACGCTATGAGTGCCATAAGCGGAAGGGGCCACCCCATAGATCTTCTCGTCCCTTCCAGAACAAGAACAACCATTGTGACTCCCATCCAGATGTCAAAAGGTAATGGAGCTCCTTCTCTAGCCGTTATTGCCCGCCAATTTAAAAGAATATGAAAACAACCCGCCATGAGAACAGCGACGATGATCCAATCCCAAAAATCGATTTTTTCCGAGGGTCTCTTTTTGCTCACCGGGTATCTGAGAAATAAAATTCCACCCATTAGCATCCAGTGGATAGCTCTTTGGTACATTGCCGAGAGCAGACCAAAATATGCAGTATATAAATGGAAAACTGAAGCTGTTATTGCTATCCCGAAAAGGAGCTGCATTCTCCAGCCTGTCAGGATCCTTTTGTTGGATTCTATTTCCTTTACGATTTCAGAAACAGCAGAATCAGGACTATTATCAATACTGCAGCCCATAATCACGGCCTCCTGACTATAAAAAATTGAGTATCCCCTGAAAAGAAGGGGTCTGGGAAATTTTTCCCAGACCCTCGAAAGGAAAAATAGACACTATTCTACTGTGATACCTTTTTCTTTGTAATATTTTTTCGCACCTTCCGCAAAGGGAATTATCCCTTTTGAGGCTTCCTCTGTGACAAAATGTTCAGCCTGTTTCGTTACCCTCAAAAACGCGTCTTTATTTTCGAGAATTGTTTTAACAAGATCATAGGAAAGTTTTTCATCCATTTTTGAGCTAACTACAAGAAAATTGCCATCGGCCACGGTCAGAACGTCTTTATCCTGCTTGTCGTATGTCCCTGCTTTTATAACATATGGAAGCATGAACGAATTATCTTCGACAACTTTCTTGACGACCTCTTCCGGCAGCGGAATAAGGTTCATCTCTCTCACGGCGAGCATTTCCATGTAAGCAGGCGCAGGTGTAGGGAAGTTCCAGAATGCAGCGTCTATATTGCCGTCCTTTAAGGCCATTGTGGACTCAGTATAAGTCAACAGTTCTTTCTTGAGATCTTTTTCAGGATCCATGCCCGCTGCAAGAATTATAAGCGTGGACAGCATCTCGTCACCGCTGCCCGGTGATCCAAAAACGACCTTTCTTCCCCTGATATCCTCAAACTTCTCGATGCCGCTGGCTTTTGTTGCCACCAAATGATGAGGTGCAGGATACATGTTCATGAGAAGTTTAAGATCCTGTTTCCCGTCTTTTTCAAAGAAACCAGTCCCCGTGTACGCTTGATAAAGCGTTACTCCCATGGTCATTCCCATTTGTACACGGCCTGCTGAAACAAGACGGCAGTTTTCCTGAGAAGCTCCTGTAGCACGTGATGTTGCCTTTACATCGATTCCCCCATTAGTCAATACTTCTGCAATTGCTCCACCGAGAGGGTACCATGTTCCTCCAACTCCGCCGGTTCCAATGGTAACAAATGTCATTGCAAAAACCTGGGTCGCCAAAAAACACGCCATTACTCCCAACATTACGACCAAATTCCTTTTTTTCACCGTACATCCTCCTCTCAATTGATCAAATACTGCCAACTAAGAAAACAACGCTTTTTGCACATAAAAAAGTCTTAGAATTATGTCTTTATTGTTATGTTTGTCATTCTAACATAATGTTCTTAAATTCTCTGAAACAGTAAACTCAGCAGTTGTTATTTCCCTGAGTTCTTCGAGGGTTATCTCCGGAGCGATCTCCTCGAGCACGAGCTTTCCCTCCCTGAACCGGAACAGCGCGTATTCCGTCACCACCACGTCCACCTCGCCGTGCCCCGTTATGGGAAGACTGCAGCACGGCACGATCTTCGCCTTGCCCTTCTTGCTTACATGCTGCATGGCGATGTACACCTTCTTCGCTCCCGCCACCAGGTCCATCGCTCCTCCCACACCCAGCTGCTTGCCGTTGGGGATTATCCAGTTCGCCACGTTCCCGCGCTCGTCAATCTCGAACGCCCCTATCACTGTCGCGTCTATATGACCGCCGCGGATCATGCCGAACGATGTGGAACTGTCAAAATAGGCACACCCCACCGTCTCGGTCACCTTGACCCTGCCCGCATTGATGAGGTTCGGGTCCTCTTTCCCCGCCTCCGCGGCAGGGCCTACACCCAGCATGCCGTTCTCCGCCTGGAGATAGAGATTCTTTCCCTCAACATAGTCCGCAACCATGGTGGGTATACCCACTCCAAGGTTCACGAAGAGGTCCTTCTCTGCGCTCATCTCCGTGAACTCACGGGCTATCCTCTTCGCTATGCGTACCTTCGCGCTCTCTTCATCCATCTGAAACATTTTCGCTACCCCCTCTGAACCAGCACGTCCACAAAAATGTGGGGCGTCACTATGCACTCGGGATCAAACGTTCCGGCAGGAACCACTTCCCCGACCTCAGCAATGACAAGATCCGCAGCCATGGCCATGAGAGGGTTGAAATTCCGGGCTACCTTGCTGTACACCAGGTTCCCCAGCGCATCGGCCTTCGCCGCGCTTATCAGCGCCACGTCGGCTTTTATGGCCTCCTGAAGGATGTATCTCCTGCCGTTGAATTCCCTTTCTTCTTTGTGCACCGCAAGATCCGTTCCCGCACCGGTCGGAGTGAAGAATGCCGCCACTCCCACTCCCGCTGCACGGATCCCTTCGGCGAAAGACCCCTGCGGGACCAGTTCGACGTCGATTATTCCGGCATTGTAGGCATCGGCTACTTCCGGGTTCCAGTTGTAGTAGTTTCCTATAAGCTTCTTCACCATCCCGGCGCTCAGCAGCGCTCCAAGGCCTATCCCGGGGGAACCGAGGTCATTGCTGATTATCGTCAGGTCTTTCACCGAACGCTTGCTCAGGGCTGCCACCAACTGCTTGGGGTCTCCCACGTTGCCGAATCCGCTGACCATTATCCTGTCGCCGCTCTTTATCAGGGACATGGCCTCTTCCATTGCCTTCAGTTTTTTCGACTGCACTGCACTCACCCTGGACCCTCCTCTTTTATTCCGTCAGGCTCTCTCGACGATCACCGCAAGACCCTGCCCGCCCGCTATGCAGATGGCCGCAAGACCGTACCGCTCGTTCCTCTTGCCCATCTCGTGCGCAAGGGTCACCAGTATACGGGCTCCCGAGCAGCCGAGCGGATGACCAAGGGCTATGGCTCCTCCGTTCACGTTCAGACGGTCCTGGTCCACTCCAAGCTCCTTCACGCAGGCCAGCGTCTGGGCCGCGAATGCCTCGTTTATCTCTATGAGTCCCATGTCCGAAAGGGACATGCCCGTCTTCTCAAGTACTTTCCGTATGGCAGGCACAGGGCCGATCCCCATGTATCTCGGGTCCACGCCCGCTGAGGCAGCCGCCACTATCCTGCCCAACGGCTTCAGCCCTTGCTTTTGTACCCCTTCCTCAGAAGCCAGCAGCAGGGCCGCAGCTCCGTCGTTCCTGCCGGAACTGTTCCCGGCGGTTACCGTGCCGTCTTTTTTGAAGGCTGGCTTCAGTTTCGCCATCTTCTCAAGGCTCGTGTCCCTGCGGGGGAATTCGTCCACATCAAAAACGACGGGATCTCCCTTCCTCGCCGGTATGGAAACAGGAACGATCTCATCCCTGAACCTCCCGGTGTCTATCGCTTTCAACGCCGACATCTGGCTTTTGTAGGCAAAAGCGTCCTGTTCCTCGCGGCTGATCCCGTACTTCTCCGCAAGATTTTCCGCCGTCATGCCCATGATGAGATGACCGTACTTCTCTTCAGGCTGCGATTTCGGCTGGCTCTCAGTGTTCGGGTCAAGGATGACGCCGTTGCCCACGGTGAAGCCGTACCGCGCATCACGAAGGTAGTACTGGGCAGTGCTCATGCTTTCCACTCCACCGGCGACGATGAAGTCCCCTTCATCGCACCTGATCTGGAAAAATGCGTTGATGACCGCCTGCATCCCGGAACCGCACTGGCGGTGAACAGTATAGGCCGAAAGCTCCTCCGCCAGACCGGCCTTCAGCGAGGCCACCCTCGCCACGTTCGGGCAGTCCGCCGACTGCTTCGTCTGCCCCATGATCACTTCCGAGACAACCTCCCCCGATATCCCTCCACGGGAGACCGCTTCCCGGATCACCGGAACAAGCAGATCATCCGGCAGCACATTCTTCAGCGTGCCTCCAAGATTCCCTCCGGCCGTCCTCACCGCCGATACGATATATGCTTCGCTCATTATGAAAAACCTCCTTAGCTGAATACATGAAATATATTTTACACACTGGGGGAAAAAAGTGTTTATAATTCTCAATAAACACAGAACCAGCTATTTGTGGAAAAAGACAAAGACAAAAAATAAGTTAATACCCTTCAAAAAAACAAGGGTGCAGGTTTTTAACTGAAAATAAAAAACATAATTTGGAAGATTTTCTGTTGTTCCGCTCTTGTCCGTCAATTCTTAGCACTTCAGACAAAATTTTATTATAAGAGCCTGTTGCAAAACCAATTTTCAACCAGATTATTCACAGCCTGAAATACGGTACAATCAAGAAGCTGTAAATCACTGCGAGACTGCCGGGGTGGATGTCATGGCCTATAACTTCAAAAACTGCAACTGGGATCAGCTCTTTCTCTTTCCTCCCGACATAAGGGACTGGCTGCCGCAGGACCATCTTGTCCGGTTCATAACGGAGATCGTCTCTCAGCTGGATCTCAGCCCCTTCTACAGCCGCTACAATCCGGAAGGAGACGGACGTCCGGCATATCACCCCGCCATGATGACCGCCCTGTATTTTTACTCCTACTGTTCCGGCGAGAGGTCGAGCAGGAGGATCGAGCGGCTCTGCATGGAGAGTGTGCCCTACAGGGTCGTATCCGGTGGTCTTCAGCCGGACCACACCACCATAAGCCGTTTCCGCAGGAAGTTCGCTTCCGAGCTGTCAGCCCTCTTTCTCCAGATAATCACCTTGTGCCGCAAGGCGGGTTTGTGCACACTCAACACGGTCTCCCTTGACGGGACGAAGATCGGTGCGAACGCGTCTCTGTCCGCCAACCGGAACGAGGCGGGGCTCAGGAAAGAGATACGGAAGTACTTCCGTGAGGCGGACGACGCGGACGCGCGGGAAGACGAGCTGTACGGCCCCGGCCGGAGAGGGGACGAACTGCCTCCGGACCTGTCCACCCGTGAGGAGAGGCTTCGCAAGCTGCGTGAGATCCAGAAAAGCCTTCGTGAGGAAAACGAGAAGAAAGTCCGGGAGCAGGAGAAGAAGATAGAGGACCGCAGCGCCCGGGAAGAGTCCACGGGAAAGAAGAAGCGCGGCCGCAAGCCGAAGAGCGTTGAAACGGTCCAAGAGAAAGCGTCGGAAAGACTCAAGGTGAACATCACCGATCCCGAGAGCAGGATCATGAAGACCGCGAAAGGGCACCTGCAGGGATACAACGCCCAGGCGGCTGCATCTGAAGACCGGATCATCCTGAGCGCGGAAGTGACTCAGGACTGCAACGACAAAAAGCAGCTTCTCCCCATGCTGAAAAGGACCAAAGAAAACCTCGCCGCGGCGGACGGGACCCTGCGGATGGGGACCCTTCTGGCGGATGCGGGCTATTTCAGCCGGAAGAACCTGGAGGAGGCCTATTCCGCAGGCTTGGAACTTCTAGTGGCGGTAAGCAGTGAATGGAAGACGTGCGGAAGACGAACGGGGGGCGGGGCCCCCTCTTCGCCTCCTCAGTCTCTCGCCCCGGACATGGAGGAGAAGTTGCGTAGTCCCGGAGGGAAAGAGCTTTACAGGAAGCGGGGCATCACCATAGAACCGATATTCGGACACATCAAGGAAGTGCTGGGATTCAGGACGTTCATGCGGCGCGGTCTTGAGGCGTGCGGCAATGAATGGAAGCTTATGTGCACGGCACACAACCTGCTCAAGCTTTGGCGGTATGGAATTGACAAGGTTCATAAGACGGCGGATGCGCTTGTTATGACGGAGGAAAGAGAAAAAACAATGGCTTTAGCTGCGTGACGCGCTTTTTGGAAAGAATCTTTCCCCTGTTCCCTATACGAAAAATCAAACGCGGGACTGAAAAACAACATCCTTTCGGTGGATACCTTCCCGCAGATCAACAGTTAGGCAACAGGCTCATAAGCGAAATTTTCTCCCAAAATTTACGGAGAGAGAAGAAAAAATTGCCTAAAGCCTACAAATGGAAAACATACGTGGGAAAAACAAGCTTGATTTCCAACTGATATTATTCATTTGTTTTCAAGTTTTCCAGTACATAAGTCCCTTTTTCTTCCCAAAGCTTCTCAAGATCGGCAAAGTTTAACCCCGCTTCTCCGAATTTTCTCCGTGATGTGGCAAGAATAAGGGCGTTCATAAAGCTTATTGGAACGGTGTATGAATCAATAAAAGAAATATAGTTGCAGGGGACTGTAAGGATTTTTGAGCCGGCTCGAGCAAGTGCATTTTTTTTGCTGTTTGTTATGGCGACGGTTGTAAGCCCCTTTTTCGCCGCCAGCGAAAGCATATCCACTACATTGCTGATGCATCGGCGAAACGTGATTCCGATTATCAGCGTTCCCCTGGGGAGTACAGATATTTTTTCCAGGCGATAGTCATTCGGCATATGGTGTACATGAGGAAGAAACCACGAGAGATAGAAACTGATATAATGAGCGAGGGCGTTCGAACTTCTCTCTCCGATGATATAGACAGAGTCTGCCTGGACAATCATTTCCGCAATTTCGTAGAGTTCTGCCCTGTTAAGCTTTGCGGCCCCTTCGAGCAAGGACTGGGCGTCAATTTCAAAACCTTTCTGGATAACGTCATACTCCTCTTTTTTACCTCCCGAAACCAATACCTTTTCCCGCTCGGCCAGAGAAAGAGATTCCATGATAGTTTCCTGAATTGCGCTGCGAAGCTCCGGGAAGCCGTCGAACTGGAGATGAGTTGCAAAACGGAAAACAGTTGACTCACTTATCCCTACCTTTCTGGCTAATTGTGCAGCAGTCATAAAAGCAACATCCCTTGGATTATCGAGAATATACTGCGCGAGAAGGCGATGATTCTTGGAAAAAAGAGACATTTGATTAATAATACGCTTAAAAATCATTGGAACCTCCATTTTTTCCCTTGCCGTCAAAAAAATAAACCAAGCCTTATTTAAAAAAATTTGCGATGTAATTTTTCAACAGGATTCATTCTACATCTCTTCTGTGAAGAAAAACAGGTCTTTGCAAGAATAATAGCGATAAATAACCCGTGCAAAAAACATACGGTCCATATCGCTTGCTTTGGAGAAGATATTTCACAAGAATAAGAAAAAGAAGCAAAGAAAAATTTATGTCTGTGGCTTAAATAATAGAATTATATACAATGTCTCCAATCAGCACCGGATATACTTGAACTTCGTTCCATCAATCCTTTCCCTTTTCCGGACCGACATGCTTTCCCCCTTTTCTTCCCGCCAGGGAGTCATCATTTGCAATTCAATGAGGCCGAACACATTTCCCCGGAGGAAAAATTTGCTTTGTACCAGAGGGAAAACGTGACAAGAGAAAACGGCAAGAGAAAACGGCAAGATTGACGGAAGAAATATTTCATGCTAACATCCTTATGAATGAATTCTGTTATAGTCAGTAATGGCTGTATTTTTATATTTTATCAATTTTTTGAAATATATTTTTTAAGTATTGATATCTTCTAATTTTATGCAGGCGAAACCAGATAATTGCCTGAAGCGTCAGCCCGATTTTATTTTCAACTAGAGGGGGCTTTTGCCGTGGCTGCTAACAGTATCTGGAAATATGTGTCAGCTGTTTTGAAGGTTCTTCTCCATCACGACCGGGTTTTCGTGAATGAACAGGGCATGGGAAGAAAAAAGAATTTACCTCTTTCCGGTCCTGAGTCAGTGGAAGAAAACTCCTTTTTTTCCCTTTCCCCCAAAAAAAATTTAATTTTCCAGAACGTCTTTTTCCTGGCCTCTCTTCAAAAAAACGCATTTCAAAAATTTCCAGTTGTTTCCTTTTTTGAGTCTGAAGAAGGGCCCGGATCATTACCTTTTTAGTTTCACCAGCCGCAGAAGCAATATTTTTAGACTTTTCACTGGTTATTTCTTGAATATCACCTTAAGCAAACGTAATGGACATATTCTCTTTCAGCCGGAATCCATATGAATTCGAAAAAATAAAAAATGATCGTTTTTTCTGATTTTATAAATTGAAAGGAGAATGGCCTAATTGAGCAAAGTTTTTCCACGGAATTTCAAGCAATCTTTACCAAAAATTTCACACGGTGAAGGGATTTTCCTTTTCGATGCCGATGGGAATCGGTACATTGATGCAGCTTCGGGAGCTCTCTCTGCAAACATAGGGTATGGAGTCCCGGAAGTAGTCGATGCGATTTCAAGCCAAACCGCAGCAGTTCCTTTTGCCCATGGATCTGCCTGGGAAAATGAAATATCCGAAAATGCAGCAGCCATGATCCTTGACATATCCCCGAAATCCATGGATCGGGTCTGGTTCGTGAATTCAGGCAGCGAAGCGGTTGAAGCCGCTATCAAAATGGCAAGACAGTTTTTTCTGGAAAGGGATGGTTTAACCTCATCGAAGCATTTGATCATAGGTCGGCAAAACAGTTATCATGGGAGTTCTCTGGGAACTTTGTCGATCGGCGGAAGCACCCCTCGCAGGAAATTATATCTGCCGATGTTCAAAGATAATCCGAAAATTGAGACTCATTATTGTTACAGATGCCCATATGGGCTCACAAAACCTGACTGCGAAATTGCATGCGCGAGAGATCTGGAAAAGCTTATCCTCAGAACAGGCCCTCAGTACATAGCGGCTTTCATTGCAGAGCCTATCGGCGGATCTACTGTCGGAGCTCTTGTCCCTCCTGATGAATATTGGCCTATAGTTCGTGAGATCTGTACTCGATATGACATCCTTCTTATCGCTGATGAAGTTATGAGCGGGTGTGGACGTACTGGAAAAAACTTCTGTGTTGACCACTGGAATGTTATTCCTGATTTGATTGCGACAGCAAAAGGTCTGGCTTCATGTTATTACCCGGTCGGAGCAGTGATAGTCTCCCGTTCAATTGGAGAAGTGTTTCACTCAGGCAGTGGGATCTTCGCGCATAGCCACACCTTTAATGGAATGCCGGCCGCTTCAGCGGCGATCGTTGCCGTACTCGAATATATAAAAAAACATAAACTTGTTGAAAATGCAGCCAGGATGGGTCAGATCATCGAGAAAGAACTCGCTCCGCAGCTTTCCGAAAACGCAATAGTAGGTGAAGTCAGAGGGAAAGGACTGATGTGGGGATTTGAACTGGTGAGCGAAAAAACCGCAAAGACACCATTCCCCGTTGAAGTGGCTGCCTCTGCTAAATTTAAGGCCCTTTGCCAGAAGAAAATGATGACCGTCTATCCGGGCAAGGGCATGGTGAACGGAGTTCTTGGAGATAATGTTATGGTTGGTCCTCCGCTGATAGTAAAAGAAAATCAGTTGAGAGAAATTTTTTCGATTCTTCAGGAATCTCTAAAGGAACTTGCGACTGCCATTTATAAATAGAAACCACCTTTTTGACTTTTCAATGTAATTAGGGTTTCTATAAATTTTATTTATTTAATCAATAGGAGGTTTTTCATAATGAGCGAAGCATATATCGTATCGGCGGTGAGGACGGCCGGAGGGAATCTTGGAGGCACGCTGAAGAATGTGCTGCCGGATGATCTGCTTGTTCCGGTGA
>Ga0228536_1002183_pt1 | contig 12839 bp, 16 predicted proteins | sample SJ1Smetagenome_FD_168611 | JGI IMG/M metagenome (GOLD analysis project Ga0228536, IMG submission 168611) | Enriched culture of PCE-dechlorinating microbial communities from Ithaca, New York, USA - SJ1.S | ecosystem: Engineered > Modeled > Simulated communities (microbial... > Unclassified... | reverse complement strand
CAGTCGGAAATTGAACGATAGCTGGCATCGTAATATCCTCCACGATATTATCGGACACTGTACTACCTGTATTTGTCGTCAAAAGACCCATGTGGACTTCAATTTTTCAATTTTGCAAAAGTTCAGTAATTAAATAAACTCTGACATGTTAATGAAATAATTTTAAAAAAGACTCTGAATAATAGAATTTGAGATAGAGAAAAAGCTAATGTCTTTATTAAAGTACATATTAACAAGTGTTTTATGTGTTTGTTTGTTGGGATGTAATCAAATTCATAACAATGTTAAAACAAAAGCATCGATGTCTTTGTCAGAAAATGGACAGTTCTCTCACCCGAAAGGCGTTTCTACGATTATCTTTGCTGCCACGGAATACGACTTGGGACAAATGCAGCAGGGCACACAAAAGGCGGCGGTATTTGAAATGTTCAATCTGGGTGATCAGGATTTAAAACTGGAACAGATCCACTCCACCTGCGGCTGTACTACAACCCTGCCCAAAGACCAGGTCATCAATGCCGGCCACTCTTCTGAAATCACTGTAACCTATTCATCGGGTCTGTCTGTGGGGCCTCAGAAAAAAAAGATAACCCTGATAACCAACGACCCCCAAAATAAAGAAATCGACCTCTGGATTACGGCCTATGTCCAGGGCACCCAATCCACTGCCGCAGCCGACAAGCCCGAGGTTGAGACGTCCTTGACCCCTGCGTCGCCCTCCGTTTCGCGTAAAGATTCCCTGACCAAACCCACCCGCCAGACCGTGGATTTTCTCAAACAGGCTACCAGTCAATAATAGCAATTTGAATCGAACCACCCGCATCAGCAGAAGGATTCTTAAATGATACCTCAGACTTGTCTTCATGTGTTCAAAACCACCCGGATAATCAATGTTTATAAATCATGGCTTCTGCTTGTATTGGCGTTAACGACAGTTTTATCGGGCACTTTACAGGCGGATAATATGATTCTCAATTCCTCATTCGAAGAAGGCCCGGAGAATGCCCCCGCTCAATGGCAGCCGTCCACCTGGGCCGGCAGTGCCCTGTTTCACACCTCTTCCGAAAAACAAGAGGGTCAGCGCAGTGTAATGATTGTCTCTCGGACAGGGGCGGATGCGGGATGGAAAACCGTTGTGCCGGTCGAACCGCAGACGGTCTATCGGCTCACGGGATGGATTAAAACCGACCAAATTGTTCCCGGCAGCAGCCGGGGGGCATTGCTCAATGTCCATGAATTGTATGGTGTGGAAACCAAACCCCTGACCGGAACTCAGGACTGGACTCAGGTTCAGGTGCTATTCAATTCCAATAATCGGCGGAAAGTCACGATTAATTGTCTTTTTGGCGGCTGGGGACAGGCAACGGGAAAAGCCTGGTATGATAATATCAGGCTTGAACGGGTTTCAGACGACCAGCAACAAAATACTGTAGTCCTTGATATAACAAAGACCGCCCACCCCATTTCCCCCTTAATGTATGGCCAGTTGATTGAACATGTGGGCCGGGGCGTATATGGCGGGATGTGGGCCGAGATGCTGGAAGACCGAAAGTTCTATTTTCCCATATCGGATGAATTTGAAGGATGGATAAATAAAGGGGAAAATTACGCAGACGATGCCTTTTATACCGAACTGGCTGGGTCACCGTGGAGGGTTGTTGGCCCGAAGGGCAGAATCTCAATGACGCAGGAGGCATTTGTAGGAACGCAAGCCCCGCAGATTGTTGCAGAGGGTGCGGATTCTCCGACAGGCATCGAGCAGGGGGAATTAGCGATTATCCAGGGCAAAACATATCTCGGCCACATTTTTCTTGCAGGAGAACGAGGGGCTGCTCCGATACAGGTCAGTCTGATTTGGGGGAACGATAAAAGCCAGCGGCAGACCCTCGTTATCAATAAGCTGCGTAATAATTATGTCGAATACCCCCTCGAATTTACGGCCGGACAAACAACAGATAATGCACGTCTGGAAATCGTTGCTCTTGGTAAGGGAACTGTCAGGATTGGGTGTGTCTCTTTGATGCCCTCAGATAATGTTAACGGGTGGCGAAAAGAAGTGATTGCATTAATGAAGGAACTGAATGCAACCACATACAAATGGCCGGGAGGTAATTTTGTCAGCGGGTACAATTGGCAGGATGGCATTGGTCCTCGGGATAACCGGCCCCCCAGGGCAAACCCCGCATGGAAGGGAATTGAGGACAATGATGTGGGGCTTCATGAATACCTTGAGCTTTGTCAGATGCTGGAGGCCGAACCGACCCTTGCGGTCAATGCAGGCTCAGGGGATGCCCAGTCTGCCGCCCAGCTCGTGGAATATGTCAACGGCAGCGCGAAAACGCCCATGGGCAAGTTGCGATCAAACAACGGGCATGCAAAACCTTATGGGGTCAAGTATTTCTATATCGGCAATGAAATGTGGGGAACCCATCAGGTCGGATATGTCCCATTGGCTCAATATGTCAAAAAACATAACGACATCGTCAAATCGATGCGATCAGTGGATTCGTCCATCAAAGTCATTGCCGTGGGTCGGGCGGGGGATTGGAGCCAGAAGATGTTTGAGGCCTGTTCCGGGAATATGGACTATATTACGGATAACTTCTATGCTACCTCGTCAGAGAATCTTGTTGAACATATCAAACAGCCCCCGGCCGCGGTACGCAGGATTACTAATTCCCACCGGCGTTTGGGAGGTGAGAACCGTATCCCCTTGATTATAGATGAGTGGGGGTATTGGTACGGAAAGCATAAATACGGCCAGCTTGGCATTCAGTATCACTTTCAGGATGCCCTTGGACTTGTCGCAGGGCTGCATGAAATGTATCGTAACAGTGATGTGATTGAAATAGTGCATTATGCCCAGGCGGTAAATGCTCTGGGGGCAATCAAAACATCCAAAACAGAGGCTGTATTGGATGTGCCGGGGCTGGTGCTTAAATTATATCGAAATGAATTCGGCAGTATTCCGATCCGGATTGAAAACTCGACCCCCTCGTTGGATATATCGGCCGCTCTGTCGGAAGATAAGAAATATCTCACGATCAGCGTGGTGAATACCGCAGAACAGGCCCAGAAACTGACTCTTGACATTCCTGATATATCGATAAAAGGGCAAGTGAATCAATACACGTTGAAAGCGGCCAGCCTGCAGGACATCAACGAACCGGGGAAAAACCCAAAGATAGAAGTAGTCGGACAAAGTCTGTCTATATTACCCAAAACACTGGAAATCCCCCCCCTGAGCGTCACATTATATAAGTGCCAGATCAACTAACGACTCAAATCATGGGCGTGTAGCAACATCAGTAAGGTGGACGCGAAAGGTCGGCCTTGGCAAGGAACATGTTTTTGTCGATATTATAAAGGGCCTGCATTAAGAAATAATTCACCCAAAAGAATGCCACGGATGTCCGAAAAAGTTAATATTGGAAGGCATTGATATTAGCCGGGTTGTTTTTTTAGTTTTGGGCTTCAATGGCCTTCTGACTTTACACCACGAAAAATAAAGCTGCACTCCTGTTTCGCTTGGTCGACTTCGCTAAAAAATGTAAAAGGCGGTGCAGGCACGCTAACCTTTTAGAATTTTTGGTTTTCTCTGTCAGTTTTGCTTCAAACCCGCTCAGGCAACAGGTTCGGAAATGCTTTCCTCACGGTGGGCTTGTCGCCCTGGTTTTGAGTAGGGCCCAAGTAAGACTTGGACGCGAAAGGTTGACAAGCCTTAAACATCCGGGTTCAACTTAAACCAAGAGCTGAAAGGAGGTATTCAACACAATGCAGGAACAAATACAACAAGACAATGACCTTTTAAAGGGCAGGATCTCCCGGGCGGGCATGGAAGAGGAACTGGGCAGCGCTTATAAACGATGTTGGGCGTATGCTTTTCAGTATGCTTCTGAAGACCTGGATATGGATGATCAGATCGAAAAGCTATGTCGGGAATTTGATCTTATAAGGCCTCAGGCAGAATGGTTTGTGAAGGGAGCTAATGCGATTTTATTCAAGCAGGAAGCTAAAACAAACCGGCAGGTTAACGAAAGCCGGGAAACTCACAACGAGAACCCTCAGCGACAGCTTATCGATTATTCTTCGGCTCAGCCAAAGAAGACGATCCCGTCGGAAAAATATGTTTCCCAGTTGGAAATGATGAGTTTTCTTGAAGATGTCGAGGAACTTGGCCAGAACACTGATTTTATCGAGTATTGGGAAGACTTGAAGCGCCTCAAAGAGAAGGTTATCGAGCAGCAATGCGCTACCGAAAAAGAGGTTTTGCGGATCTTTACAATCCGTTCCATGGTCGAGCGAACTCAGGAGGAAAAAGAGCGATTTTTTGACGCTTACCCAGTCAGTACCGACGCTTGGGAAAACGGCTATTTTAACACCGCTGGAGAGGTGATTTATTAAGGGCATTTAGCCCTTTTTCTTTTTTTTGCGATAGATGGGGCTATGCCATTTTTCAAAAAAGGGCACTCACTTCGTTCGTGCCGTTGGGCGAATGACGGTCTTGTCTTTTCCCGTCATGCACCTTGGAAGGCTGGGTTCTACTCAATGTAAACGACATGAATCCAATCCGAGGGCAAAACACCGTTGTTTTTTTCAAATGATTGTGAAAAAAACAACCTCAAAAGGAGGAATAAGCGAATGAAGCAGAACAATACAGTTCATTTTCATGATACAGCATTCATGACTGCCAGTGAGAAACACAAGGTTTTAAGCCATTGGAAGGCCTTTTTAATGCATGGCCTAAAAAGGGAACATTTTACGAAGCGATTATATCAACATCTGCATTTGCATTGCGGGTTTATCGCACATTACAACCTATATGGCTTTTACTCAACCTATTTTGAATCCGGCCAGGATACACAAGGATTCTTTGAAGTGCTTTGTTCAAATATCAGTGGGCTGTATGGAGCAGGCGATTATAACGATATCAACATGGCGACGCTTGAGGTGTATCAATCCTGTAAAACCAAAATACAGAGCAAGGAATTGGCGGATGTCGAACACTCACTTAACCTTATGGAGGCCTGTTTGAAGCGCGCCCGAGTGGATCAAGACTTTGCCCGGGAGTTTTTAACGAAGATTCGGATGTAATCCATACACAAATCATTTTTTTCTTCAAACTTGCGTGAAGAAAAAAAATAAAGGAGATCATGTAAAATGAGCAGATACTATAAACTATCCATCATTGCCGTCGGAATTCCAAAAGAGACGGTTGAAAAGATCCTCTCGGAGCATTTCGGCTGGGAGGGTGAGGCAGACTGTTGGGACGGCCGGGTTTATTATTTCGGGGAAGGATCCCTGTATGGCGGACAAACCGAAGAGCAGGCACACGGTCAAATCAGTGCCATGCTTAAATCCGTTTATCCGGATGCGAAGGTGCGAAGTGAATGGACACACATGGAGGACTTGCCCTTTGAGGCCTATGGCGATGCGATTGCCGAAGCATAAATAATACGATGGGAACACGAAGTACAACTAAAATCTATGAAGACGGATGCCTTCTGTTGGCACTCTACAAGCAGTATGACGGCTATCCGGACGGATGGGGGCAGGAGCTCAAAGCGTTTCTGAATCGCGGTGTGTTTGTCAACGGCTTTCAAAAGAGAGATGATATTGTGCAGTTTAATGGCGTCGGAGACTTTGTACTCCAACTGGTCGCAGCGTTCAAGGAAGGAATCGGCGGGCTGTATGCAACGACCGAGGATAACCAGCAGGAGTATAATTATATCATTGAGTTTAACCACAAACAGGGTGATTATGGCACGATGACGTATACCCTGCGTTGCCTGGAAGACGACAGGTATCGTCAGGAAGGAAATATTCTTACTGCATGGTAGGAAAGTCCTGCACCGAAAACAGTACAGTTTTTACAAAACCTCATCGATGGGAGGTTGAAACCGTCGAATCTGAAAGGAGGAGATAGAATAGCATGAATACTGAAACACAGGAAAAGATTGATGCCTATGTGGCCTTATATGATGCCATATCGGTCAAGACCGGTAATGAGAGCATTTCCCTGGTAATCTTCCAAGAGGTTATTAAGGATATGCGGATGAAGTATATTGCCCGGGCCCATGGAAACGGTACGGGGCTTACATTGGCAACCGAAAAACAGAAGGAGTACCTTCGCAAGATCGGGAAATCCTTTGACGAGTCTTTGACCAAAAAGGATGCCTCGGCCATGATCCAGGCGGAGATCAAGAAATAAAACACGCTGAAGTGTGATTGTTGAGGGCGTTATTTGCCCTTTTTTATATTCAACAACTGAAAGGGGGATAATTATGCAATGGAGTTATTGACACAAGCAATTCGAAAGACCCTGCCGGCCCTGTATGCCCAGGATGGCAAGGGCGGCAATGCGATGGTGTATGTCAAGTATTTTGCGCCGGATTTCTCATGGACGTGGTACGTGCTTGAGGGACAGCCAGTGCTCGATGAATCCGGAATTGAGATCGATTTCGAGTTTTTCGGCCTGGTTGATGGATTTGAAAAAGAACTGGGCTATTTTCGGTTGAACGAATTACAGTCGCTGCGCGGCAAGCTTGGCCTGCCGGTGGAGCGGGATTTGTATTTTTTGCCAAAGCCGCTCAAGGAGATCGCACCGGGGCTGCTGGATTAAGGACTTGAAATATTTTTTCATGCAGGGCGGGACCCTGTATGTTATTTTTTATGGATCCAGCGGGAATTGATGAAGTTTTTTATGATGCTGCCGAATAAGTTCTGAAAGTTGACGTGTAATATTTTTAATCGCTTTAATCTGGGAATCAAATTGTTTCAGTATGTGTATCGTATTTTCATCCAGAGCCATGGTATCAAGACTTAAAAGCTATACTACTATATAAATGTTTCGGTGGCAGCAGGGAGGGATATGTTATATCAGGCACATCGTAAAGCGGGCATAATGCATGGTGAAGCATTGAAGCGGTATGCACGTGCCATGATATCGCTCCATCGGCATTGTCGCCCATCGCGATAAATGCGTTCTGGTTCGCATTTATTTTTTCCGCTCTTTGATTTTCCCTTAGCCTTTTAGGTTTTTCCCCCTGCGGGGTCGCTTCGCTAAAAACGTAAAAGGCAGGGAAACTCGTCGAGCTTATGGAAAAAATAAATTATCGCGAACCAGAACTCGATTGGATCGATGGGCTACTGACAATTGTCGATTCAGCTCGTCGCGTTCTTTTGGCGTTGAAGCAGTCGCAGCCTGAGAGACCAAAACCAACCTATCAGCAGCAGCAGGTGTTGGGGTTGTTAGGGGTGCGATATGCTTCCAATCTAACGCAACGGGATGCACAGCGGATGATCGATTTCCATTGCCAACGCATCCTGGAATCGATTGTTGAATGGGGAGACCGGCCTGACAAGGGCCGCCCCTTTTTCTTTTTGCGGCCTGGGGAGTTGCCTAAAGACAGGGGGGAGTGGTTGTAACCTGAAGAGAATCAGGATAATAGAATGCAGGAATCTGCTTAATGTTGAGTTTGGGACCAAACCCATAAAAGGCACTGTGTTTTACACAGCTAACCATTTAAGCCTTTGGCCTGTGAACGGTCCGGGTTGACCGGATCATAAAGATAGATTGAACATCTTCGATGTCGTATTTTAGAGAGAGTCCTGACGGACCAATTAGGTCTCTTCGAGACCGGATTGATATGGGGCCTGACGGCCCAGATAGGACCCCTTCGGGGTCAGATTATGGGGGTCTCTGCGAGACCCAATGCAGGGGTGTCCTTCGGACACAGATAGGACTCCTTCGGAGTCGGGGGTACAAGACCCCGCTCCCTTTGGTCGCGGGGGAGTATGTGTGTTATGTATGAATGGACTCCATAGGTATGACCTGTGTTCGTTATAGGATTCATTTGTTATTGTTTATGTTCCACTATGGAATGGAAGATAAAGGCCCTGGAACGGGAACACAAAATAGGATGATATCTCCTTTATTTTAAGTGAGTTATAAAATATGCTCCGATGTTTTAATATTACGCGTGGAACGGAAAAATTACGGCATCGAAAGGTATATAAAGCCGGATGCTTTAGAGTTCAGGGAGGCCAACGTAAGAGGGATGTACAGCCGGCAGGGACCTGTCTATAAGAGCAAGGGGGAAGAACGGATCGCAGACTATTTAGTGGAGCGTAACATCGCCTTTCAGTACGAATATCCCCTGGCGATTCTGGACCGGGGGCAGGTGCGAATCTGGTATCCGGACTTTCGATTACCAGAATATAATATGATTATTGAGTACTTTGGGATGAATGCAAATGCATCTTATAATGAGCAGGTTGCCCACAAAATTCGCACCTATCAGGAGGCCGGGATTGACGGGATTTACCTGTTGGAATCCTCCTTTTCCGGAGGCTGGAAAGAAGGAATTACAGCCCGGATTGAGCAGTCGCTGGAGGGCAAATTACGGAAAATCAGGTCCATTTATCAACAGAATGATGCGGTTCCAGCGCGCCGATAAACGCGTCCCGCAGGACCAGTTGGACCTTTGGGGGCAATAGCAGACCGGCGGTGGCAAGTTTTTTTTCAATCTTTTCATACGCGGGTTTGTCCGTGGCAACGATGATAATTTGATCGTATCTGGCCAGCAGATTCAGGCGTAAATTCTGGAGGAAATCCGACAGTCCCGTCTCGATTTCAAGGGCAATTTTCCGACCCTCCTTCTGAGCAGCAATATCAGTATTTCCAGACAGGCGGGGGGCCTCAACAGTGACCAGGTAGCCCTGTTCCTGGAGCCGCTGTGCGACATACTGCTGCCAGTAGCGATGCAGCAGACTGCCATATCCTGATTGAGGATTTTGGATATCAAGAACATCCCTGGCTTGTTGGGTCAGGCCGAGGATGATTTTGCGGGTTTGGCCCAGATCGACGGTCTGGCTGTGCAGCCATCCCTGTTCGATGAGTTGTTGTTTAATCCGGTTGCCTTTGCCGATACTCAGATTCAATCGTTTATACCGGATTTTGACGCCATCCTGGGGCTGATTGAGGACATCCAATAATAGCCTGAACGACTCGTCGTTTAGAGGGCTATTAAACAGCGCTGGAACCCGCGGAACCTGCCCGAAATAGTCTGGCAGGGGGGTATTCCGGCCTGAACCTGATTTCCGGGAGCGGTTGAGGGCGGAATACCGTGCCAGTTGAGCATCATTGACAGCGCCTTTAGTGAATTGAATCCAGGGTATTTCAATCAAAAAAGCATTGGTATATCGGCCCTGCAGTTTACAGATTGCCTGCCCAATGGGCAGCATGCTAAAATACCTCCGGTCATCGGCATCCAGCAAACAGACCGAGGCGGCCAGGGTTTGGTCGGCTACGCTGGACAGATTCAGAAAGATATTGGTATAACAATTGGCCAGGACCACTTTGGAAATCAGGCTGGGGGTTTGATCCAGAATAATATTGGCGATCCCCAGTTCCCGTGTCATCCGAAACAGCCGTTCCATCAAGGTTTCCTGGGAGCGCCCTTGTTGTTTGGCAAAGACGGTGTGGGCTTCGTCGGTAATAATAGCCATTTCCAGCTTTTCACGGCCGGGTGAACACAATTTAACCTGAAAGATCCATTGATAGAGGATCGGAATTAAGAATGATCGGGCACCATTGCTGAGCCCATCTACTTCAATGACGGTATTTTCGTGAATCAGCGCCCTTGTCATGTCTGCCTGTGAAACCGGGTCGGAGGCGATATTGGAAAACCGCAGGCTTTCCGGCGCCCGTATCGCGGATATCTTCCAGCCGCGAATCCTGTCTTTGGCTTCCATGGCCTCGATTTCCGACAGAATATCCTGGGTGACCGGGCACGAATTACCTTGATTGTAACAGGCAGTCAGGGCCTTCTGGATGATGCTTTTGGCCCCTTCACCCAGCGTAAAGGCACTGGCCATCACATCGACCATCTGGCCGATATAGACCGAAGGCTCCAGGCCCGGGGGCGTCATAAACGGATTGAATCCGAATTTTAATAAGGAACGGCCGGCGGTATAAACATGAACGTTGCTTTTCAGGGAAAACAGCATGTCTCTTAAATTCCGCTTCTGGTCAAAGAACAAAAAGGGAATGCCAAGCTGATCAAGCTGCCTGATCAGATGGTAGCAAAAATTACTCTTGCCGGCACCGCTGCGGCCGTAAATCCCCATATTCTGAAGCAGTTCCTTCTGGATGATGGCGGCAGGCCATTTGGGTTTATCATACAGCACCGTGCCCAGATTCAGGGTGCCTTTGCACTTGTTTTCAGGAGGCAGCGACAGCAATATCTTGGTGTTGAAATCTCCCAGTCTTTTATAGGCGACAGAGATAATCTGTTTTTCGATTAAGGTTTTCAGTTCAGGTTCTGCCATGTCACGAACCCGCATCCAATGGTCGACCTGGGCCGGAAGCAGGGGGCGGAGCTTGGCAGCGATTTTTTCGATGTTCATTATTCCAAGTCAAGCTGCTCGTGTTTATTAATCAATGACAGCAGATGATCCTCAAGCGATTTTAGCTTGTCATGATACTGGGTTATCAGTTTGCGGCGTTCTTTTTCAATCTCAAAAAGCCGCTGCTGCCATGCCTGCTCGTCGGGAAAATGGGCTTGCGTATACCAGGGTATACCTTGCTTGTGCTGCATGATTTCGGTATGGATGTCACATTCCTGTCTGAGCAGTCCTCGCATCTGATTGCGGGTGAGGAACTTGAGTTGCTCCATCTGTTCGACGGTTAAAGCGATTTCCCGGCGGAGCATTGATGGGATGGAGGTGTCCCATCGGGTACGTGAAATATCTGCCGCCAGTTCCTTGGCTCTGTCTTCCAGAGATTTGATAAATCGTCGCCTCATTTTCAGGAATTCCAAGGACACCGAAGTTATAAAACATTTCACTGTATTGCTAATGGACAACGCCTGCCTGGATCAGCAGATGTCGTAATTTAATTCCTGTCTCGGTCAGCTCATATCGCGGGCGACTTTTACCCCTGTTATTGACCGGCCGAACGATCCCTTTGGTCAAAAAGAGATGAATGATGTCCCGTATATTATTGGCGCTGATTCGAAGTGGTGTTTTCTGGAATCGAAAAAACCGTTTGATTTCGGATGGCTGCATGGGATGTGTCAGAGCTTTAATAATTGCAGATCGATGGCTGAAACAGGCCCACCCATACAGATTCCAATCGATATCAGGTAATAGAGGGTTGCGGTATGCCAGATTGTGAATGGAATACAGCAGCTTGAGGTACTGAAGTCCGGCTTTGGTGAACCAATAGAGCCGGTTATTGCGTGCGCGAGGATTCAGGTAGACCAGCACCCTGGAATCCACAAACATCGCAATGATATCGCTGCAGGTATACGCGGGTATCCCCGTTTTTTTGCTGATCTGCCTGGTGATCAAGGGCTGCTTGAGTGCCAGAAGCACTTTTGCGGACCTGTTCTGTGTCGGTTGTCCTTGATAATCTCGCTTGGTTGTCATATTCAATTCAGGACATAGTACCCCTGTATCGTGGCAGTATGTCACTTCATAATGACACAAAATCAGGGTTTATAAAACTTTCGGTCCCGGATGAGGGATCAGGCTATTCTGATCAAATCAGTTCAAAGCAGTTTAAGGTTCATTTTCATGATCAAGGATGGAAACTAAAAAAATGGTCTGCAGCAATTGCCGTCGTGAATTGGATGTGGGTATCGAAGTCCTCCGTGTGGAACAAGGCGTCATCGGAACCCGAAGAAACTTTGTCTATCTCGATGATGAGAAGTTGTTCTGCTGCGAAAAATGTCTCCGAGAGTACTACGACTTGGGTGATCTGACAAGTGTGCCAGCCCGAATCCCTTAAACCGATGGAATCAGGTTGATTCTTCAATTCGTTTGATTAGTTTTTTGATCAATTTATTGGTTTCTTCTTTTTCTTTTTCAAGCAGCTCTATGCGTTTTGTATATGCTTCCATGTTCACACCTCTTTTCTGAGAAAGTGCAAAATTACAGAAGCCGCAGATTTCGGAATCCCACGCATTGGTTTTCCCACAATGGGGACAAAGAAGGGGTTTGTTTTTCAATTCATAAGAACGGTCCTGATGGGTCGGCTTTTTGTCGGCATACGTTAATTGCATCTCCTTGATGTCATCACCTCCATAATGTTGGTATTCCCCGATGATACTGCTGGATTGGGTATGTCCGGCGAATTTTTTGAGAACTGCCTCCGATACATTTGGATTTTTACCCATTCGAGTTAAGGTGGCATGACGCAGGACATAAGGGGAAAATTTGCCCTTTAAACCTAAGATTCTTTTGATTCTCTTGAAAAGGCGGCTGAGGGCATTGTGTGTCATAGGTTTGTCAGGCATATTCAGGTCACAAAAAACATATTCTGTGTCTTGTCGCTGGCCGGGATATGCTTTGAGCCATTCAAAAAAATAGGGTTCGGAGAAAATGATCCTGATTGGCCGGTAATCCGCCTCACCGGACTGCTTTGCAGTCCATACCCGGAAGTAATAGCCGTGCATATCTTTTTTCAGATTTTTCCATTGAAGCGACCTCAATTCCACCGGCCTGGCGCCGGCATCAAGACCTTCGTAGGCTATAAAAAATCGATCGCGTGGATTTCGGCAGGCTTTGATGGCGTTGTAGATGGTCTTTTCATCAGGTAATTCCTCAGGTAAAACCAATCGCCCGCGTCCTGATGGCCGCTTCATCCCTCGTACAATTTTAGGGTATTCTTCATCCTCGCCGAGCCAGTGTTTGTAAACCTGTCGTATATGCAGCGACTGTCTTGATAATCAAGCATTTTTTAGCCCATTTGGTTGCCACGGTTGATTATTTTTGAGCATGGTATTCATGATACACAGGAGTTTTCTCATGGTTGCGATGAGGGCGACCATTTT
>Ga0228536_1002181_pt1 | contig 12842 bp, 13 predicted proteins | sample SJ1Smetagenome_FD_168611 | JGI IMG/M metagenome (GOLD analysis project Ga0228536, IMG submission 168611) | Enriched culture of PCE-dechlorinating microbial communities from Ithaca, New York, USA - SJ1.S | ecosystem: Engineered > Modeled > Simulated communities (microbial... > Unclassified... | reverse complement strand
TCATCCGGCTCGTGGGCTCGGTGCTCTCAGAGCAGCACGACGAGTGGCAGGCGAGCCGGCGCTACATGTCGATCGAGTCCATCGAGAAGACGATGCAGCCGGTCCTCATCGTGACCGACGGGCTCGATCAGGAGGTGGTGCCCGCGCTCATGGCCGGCTGAGTGAGATACTCGAGGCCGGAGCAGAGGGCTTCATACACCACTTGACGGGACGTGGCCATTCCCTTAGGCGCGCCACTGAACGTCGAGAATCCGCGGATTCGGACTCTCCCTCACGTGGTATGAACTGCCCATGAACACCGCTGCGCCCGCCAGTACGCCTGAGCCCTCGCCACCGGCCGTGCGTGGTTGCGCGAGCGCGCTCATCGGGGCCGTCCTTGTCCTTGTCGGCATCCCGATGCTCATCTGCCCGGGTCCGGGCACTGCTACCGTCATGGTCGGCCTCGGCTTGATCGCCGCAGGGCTCGGCCTGTCTCGCCGGAGCAAGGCGTGATGCAGACGCATGCCAGCATCACCATCGGGCTGCCCCAGGAGGCGGTCTTCGATTTCATCGCCGATCCCGCAAACGACCGGTCGTGGCGCGGGTCTTTGGTCGCGTCGCAGGGGGACGTGACGGGCGTTGGCGACCAGGTGGCACAGACCTACTCGTACGGTGGTCGCCCGTACACCGTGGTGCTCAAGGTGGCCGAGTACGAGCGGCCCCACCGGATCGCATACCGCTTGTCCGAGTCCGTGCGAGTGCGCCTCGCCTTCCAACTCCAGCCGGACGCGTCAGGCACGCGGGTGACGGCGCACCTTTCGGGAATGATCGGCGGGCCGGCTGCGCTTCTTGCCGGCAGGATCGTCCAACAGGCGACCGAGCAGGCCAAAACGGACCTCAAGCGCCTCAAGCGGGTCCTTGAGGCCCAGGGGTAGACGCCGGAGGCGTGCGGTTCAGCAGAGCGGCGTCCGCTTCCGTTCTTGACCGCAAGAGGCAGGCGCTGTCAGGGCTCTTTCCAAAGAGGGACCCACTCGCAGTAGTGCAGAGCGAGCGCGATGTCCATGCGGCGGCTCTCAAACGGCTCCGGCAGGAGCTTGCGTGCCTGGTCGACCCGGTACTTCACTGTGTTGCGGTGGACGAACAAGCGGCGGCTGGCCGCTATGGCGTTCTCGCCTTCGTCCAGGAAGACATGGAGCGTGTGCCGGAGCCGTTCTTTGCCCTCTCCAGCTCCAGCAAGGTCGCCCAGCATCTCCTCGACCCAAGCCTTGGATTCGACGGGCTGGTCTACCAGAAAGCTCACCGCAGCCACGTCCTTGTAGCGGACCACGCGCGTTATTTTCGGCCGGGCTGCCGCGAGGACTCCGCCTGCCGCCTGCGTCTGCCGGTAGGTGAGCCGGAAGCCGTCGATGCCCGTGGCAGGCTCACCGAATGCGATACGCGCAGGGGGGCTCGAACGCCTCGCGGTCTCCATCCATTCGTTCACGTGAACGCTCAACGGCGAGTTGAGCCAGCACACCAAGGTTCGCTCGTCGCGGGGGACGAGCAAGGCGTCCTGGACGCCTCGGAGTCCTTGCAACTGGCGTTCGGCTTCGAGCAAGTCGCGTGGGTACGCGCTCGCCTCATCGAGCCATACGACGGCTGCGACGTGGGTCCCGGACATCGTGTAGCCAAGCATCTGCTCTGCGGCGGCTACATCGCTGACCACGCCGTCGAGCACCGCGTCCACACGCTGCGAGAGGCCGGCACCCCGGCTCCGAAGCCAGACATTCTGCGCCTCGGCATGGGCTCGAGTGGCCGCCTGCACTGCCGCGTCTCCACCCGCAAACGCATATTCAAGCGCGCCGTTGATGGTCTGTGTGAGCTCGTCGCGGTCCTCCACCAAGGCTGCCAAGTACTCCATAAGCGCGCGCGCGATGGGGCGCTGCGCGACCTGGTATCCAAGCAAGATGCGGTCGACTGGCACGTCGCGCTCCGCCAAGAGTCGGGCGTGCTCAGTGGTAGCGAGCGGCACGAAGGCCGTGTCTGCCGGTACGTGATATGCGATTGCTGCACGCAGGTTCTCCAGGTGCGCGGTCAGCACCTGCGCCATGAAATCGCGAAGCCGAGGATCTGGGCCGACGAGTTCAGGCACCTCTCTCGTGATGGTCGCGAGCACCTCCTCAGCCAACTCGGGTGCTGATGCCGCGATGCGCTCACTCAGCTGCTCTCGGTACTCGTCGAGTGGTGAATGGGTGTCCGTCACCTGTGCCGCTCCTCATCGCCGGTCGCGCTCGTCCTAGGGCGATTATGCATCTTGCACAATGATTCCGCATGCGCTGTCCCTCCTAACATGCTGACAGGCATCTGGATTGGGCACACTGCCAATAGGGAGATAGATCAACCTCGATCGCAGAGAAGGAAGCGAACAGGGGTCATGGAAACCGGGCACAACATCGTGACTGTGACGTTCGCGGAGGAAGACAAGGCGATTGACGCCCTCGAAGCTCTCAGAAGGGCTGATCGGGCAGGCCGCATCGTCGTGAGAAGCGCTGCGGTCTTGGAACGTCGGCACGACGGAGAGCTGCAGGTGCCGGGACGCGCTGACAGCGTCTTAGGGACGGGCATCGCTGAAGGCAGCCTCCTCGGGGTGCTCGTTCGCGTGCTAGGAAGTCCGTTGGGCGTGCTGCTCGGCTGGGAGCCCGGTGCACCGGTAGGCAAGCCGAGTGCGGTGCGGGGTGCAGAGTGCGGCGACGAAGCACTCAGGCGCATCGGTGCCGCGCTCCCCATTGGCACGACCGGGCTTGTTGCCGAGGTGTTCGAGTACGCCGTCGAGGTCCTGGAAGGGGAGATGGCCGAGCTGGGCGGCACCGTCATCCGGTGTCCAGCCGCAGAAGTCCTTGACGAGCTGGAGGCGGCCGAAGCTGCCGCCGAGGCCGCTGAGGCGGAGGGCGACCGCGTCATGCGAGAAGGTCCCCGGGCGACCGAGAAACGCCAAGGCGAGGACCCGGAAGCAACGTGGGACGACCGTGTGCGGGGCCTCGAGCGCAAGCTCGGCGTGTGACGGCTGGCGGGCAACGAGGCCGGGACAGGGTAGCGCGAACGGACCGGGAACGGCCGTGAGGCAGACGACGCTGCTACAGACGTAGCTTGGAGGGAGATACGATGGGAACCGTTGACACACTGCGTCAGAAGACGGCTGCCTACGCCGTCAAGGAAGTCGTGCGACTCCTTGGGGACGAGCCGGAGAAGCACCTGAAGGGGCTTCTGGATCTGGCAGGGCTGATCGCGGTCACGGAGGACCACAAGCAAGTGATCTCTACCGTGCGCGGCTATCTCGATCAGACAGGCGAAGCCCAGATGCCGGCTCCGGTGCGCACGCTGATGCGTGCTCTCAAGCAGATGTCGCCCAACTGCCGCGAGAAGCTCCTTGTGAATGCGCTTGTGAACGGCACGCTGCAAGGGCGCGTGAAGCGCGACGCGGTCACCCGCGATCAAGGGTTCCGCCCGCCAACCATCATGCTGATGAGCCCCACGATGCGCTGTAACCTGGCTTGCTCGGGCTGCTACGCCTCGAACTACAAGAAGAGCGACGACTTGCCGTATAGCGTCATGGACCGCGTGCTCACCGAGGGCAAAGAGCTTGGCATCTACGAGGTCATCCTGCTCGGAGGCAAGCCGCTCGTCAGACATGACGTCCTGGATCTCATCGAGAAGCACGACGATGTCGCGTTCATGATGTTCACGAATGGGACGCTGCTCACCCCGGCTGTCGCCTCGCGTCTGGAGCAGCTCGGCAATGTGGCCGTTTCCGTGAGCATCGACGGCTTGGCGGAGGCGCACGATCACCGTCGTGGCGAGGGCATCTTCGACCGAGCGGTCGAGGGTCTGCGCAACCTGCAGGCCGCGGGTGTCCCGTACGGGTTCTCGACGATGGTCACCAGGAACAACGCCGAGGACGTCATCGCCGAGGAGTTCATCGACTTCCTCCTCGATGAGGGCTGCCTGTGGGGCTGGCACTTCCTCTACATGCCGGTCGGTGAAGGCGCTGACCCGTCGCTCATGCCCACACCCGACCAGCGTGAGATGCTCCGCCAGCGTGGCGCTCAGTACATCCGCACACAGAAGGACCTTTTCGTCGTCGACTTCTGGAATGACGCCCCGTACGTGGGCGGCTGCATCGCTGGAGCCAGGTACTACTTCCACATCAACGCGAAGGGCGATGTCGAGCCGTGCATCTTCGCTCATTTCGCCACCCACAACATCAAGCACTGTTCGCTCGCCGAAGCGCTCGACAGTGAGTTCTTCCGCGCCATCAAGGCGCAACAGCCCTACGACGAGAACCTCCTCAGGCCGTGCATGATCATCGACAACACGCAGGTGCTCCGCGATGTGGTTGTCTCGTGCGGCGCACGTCCAACGCACGCCGAGGCCGAGCGCCTCATCACGGACTTCGGGCCGGCGCTCGATGCGTATGCTGCGGCGTACAAGCCAATCGCCGACGAGGCGTGGGCTTCCCTGGGCGCGGCGAAGGAGGAACGGGAGGCAGTGGCGTGTGTCAGCTGACAGTGCATCGAGCATCGGCGCGGCCTCGCTGGTGACAGCGGACGGCGGGAGCACACGGCGCTCAGCGGGTTCGGTGTGGCGTGCGGCACGCATCGGTTTCGCCACCCTGGTCGCGCTAGCGGTCGTCTCTGTGGCCATACTCTCTGCCCGTGAGGGGGTGGGTCTCGCTCTGCGGACGACACGCTGGTGGGGGATCGCCGGCGCTCTTGCGCTCGGTGCGCTGAGCGTCCTCGCCGAAGGCGGGGTCCTCGCCATCCTGAGCGGGAAGGTGCGTCCCATGAACGTGCTGCGCATGGCGCGGGCCTACGTGGCCGGGAACTTCCTCGGACTGGTGACGCCGTGGGCCCTCGGTGGTGCGCCGTCGTGGTTCTGGGCGCTCAGTCGCGAGGGCGCTGGCCTGAGCGAGGCAGCGGCGCTCGTGACGGCGCGCTCGGTGGTGGCTGCCGGCTTCTTCACGGCAATGACGGTCGTGGCAGTGGTAGCCCTTCCGACGATCTCCGGCGCCTCTGGGACCGTGGTGCTGTCGGTCGTCGTGCCGGTGGGCTTGATCGTGTTCGTAGCATACGGGCTCAACCATCCGACGCGTGCGGCCGAGGTCGTCTGCGCAGCGCTCAGGTGGCTCCGGCAGCGAGCGGGCATCGAGCGGCTCGATGCGGTGATCGAACGGGCACCTGAAGCGGTCATGGGCTTCTTCGGTGTCCTAGCCGGGCTCATCAGTCGTCGCCCACTTGCCCTTGCAGGCGCGATGTTGGCCATGGCGGCCGCGCGTTTCTGCCAGCTTGCGGCGTTGCCGCTCCTGCTTGCAGCCCAGGGGTATCGCATGACTGCGGGTCCCACGATGATCGGCCTCGTCTTGCTGTGGGTGGGCGCATCGATCTCGCCAGCACCAAGCGGGGAGGGCGTCGCGCAGGCGCTTGTGGCGAGCATCTTCGGGCCGCTTGCAGCTCCTCAGGCCGCAGCCGCTGCCGCCTTGGTCTGGCGGGCGAGCGTCTACTACCCGATCTTCCTTGTCAGCGGGTTGCTCTTCGCGCGACTCGTGCGCGGTCAGGCTCGTACGGAGACGGTCACGTTGCCAAAGGAGGGCACTGAGCGTTCCGAGTGAACGGCTGCACCCGGTCCGATGGGTCAGGAAGAACGGCGCACCTGCGATCCAGGAGTGATGAAGATGGCTGGGGACTTCTATTCGATAGCGCTGGTCTGCATCAGCGGCTACTTCCTCCTGACCGCGGTGTCCAACGTCCTCTACCTGCGTGGTGCCACGAAGGCGCCACGGGCCGAGAGCGGGCCGTTCGTCTCGGTGATCGTGCCTGCGCGGAACGAGGAGGGCTGCATCGCGCGCTGCTTGGACTCTCTGCTTGCGCAGCGCTACAAGGGTTATGAGGTCATCGTCGTCGATGACGAATCGTCGGACGCAACCGCGGACATCGTGAGTGGATTCGCGGCACGCGACTCGCGGGTGCACCTCGTGTCGGGGAAGCTGCTTCCCGAGGGATGGCTGGGCAAGCCTCATGCGCTCTCTCAGGGAGTGGCAGCCGCGCGCGACGAGGTGCTGCTCCTCACCGATGCCGACACCGTGCACCGGCCGTCCAGCATCTCGTGGGCCGTCACCAACCTCCAGGAGCACGGTGCGGACCTCCTCTCCGGCTACCTGCATCAGACGTATGGGATGGGGCAACAGGGAATTTCGGGCCTGTGACCTGCGGTTTTGTGGTGCCCCCAAGGGAATTCGAATCCTAGTTGTGCTTGTGCTCGTTGGTGCTACTTGGTGCTTGTTGGTACTCAAGAGCTGCGGCGAGTCCCAATAGTCACCAACGAGCACCAACGAGTACCAAGTATTTGGGCAACAAGTCGGGCAACAATTCTCGGGATGCGCCCAATGCTCGCCTCGCCAACCAAGGAGGCTCCAGAGTGCACGTGGGCGCCGTGGATCAGGCGTCGACTCCCAGCGCGTGGAGTGCGGCAAGCAGCTCTGCGCACAGCGCGGCGCACGACGCCGCGATCACGTCGGGCGGCTCTGGTGCCGCTGCCTCCGCCGCGAGCTGACTGCCCGGGGAGCTGACGTTGCCGAAGAGACCAGGCAGACTGCCGAGTGCCTCTGCGGTGACTGGCCCGGCGACCTCGTCGTCGAGCAGACCGGCGAAGCCCTGAGCCAGCCGCGCGCTCGGGATCGCCTGGAGCAGGCGGAGCACGTCAAGCGCGTCTTTGGGCTTCACCCTGTCGCGACGGCCCCGTTCGAGTGCGCCGGCAGCGACTCTCTCGGACAGCTTGATCGTCTTGGAGATCAGCAGCGCCGTGGGACCGGCCACCTTCATCGTGAAGTTCCGGACATCCGTCGCCTCGAGCGCACCGATGCGCATGACTCTGTTGTCCACCAGTGCCGCCTCAAGCCCGTGGACCTTGAGCATCGCACCCTTCTCGTGTTCCGGCACCCGGGCAGCGCGCCGACCGGCGCCTCCTAAAGCGTCGGGCACGAGCAGATCGACGGTCACCTTGGCAGGCACGCCGGCGATCTCGCGCATGGATGCCCAGACACCCACGAGCTCCCTGCCATCGCGCATATCGAGAAAGAACTTGGCCCTGCGCATCGCCGAAGCGATCTCGGGCTCGGCCGAGAGGTGGCGTGGGTCGATCGCGACATCACCATCGGTCGTGAATTCGGCGACGGCGAACTGGGCCGCACCGGTGTGGAGGTAGATCGCCTGAGCGCCGACAAGCACCAGTGCGTCGCGGTGACCCTCGAGTGCCTCGAGCGCGTCGAGCAGTGCCCTGCGGGCAACGATGTACTCCTCGCTATACACGCCACACCTCCTCGTTGGCGAGCATCCACTCGATGAGCGCCTCCGCCTCTTCCGGCCCGCGGCCGGAAGACGTGAGCAGATCGGCGGCAGCCTGCGAGGGCGCCACATACCGCAAGCCATCATCGAGAACCGTGCGCTCGAATACGACGTCATCGAACGGCTCGACGAGTAGCACGTTCGCCCCCGTCTCGGCAGAAAGCAGGCCGAGCATCTGTGCGGCCTCGTCCAAGCGCTCGACGTAGACGACGCCGAGACGCGCCGGAGCGATCGGAGCCCGCCGCGCGGCGGCAAGCGAACCTGAGATCGCGTAGGTCAGAGCCTCCTCGCCCTCAAGCCCGCGCAACGCGTCGAGCAAGGCCGGAAGACCCCGCGGCTGCAGGTAGGTTGTGGCGAGGTTGGAGGATCCGAGAGAGTAATCCTTCGTCCACGCGCGCAGAAGATTGGGCCAATCTGCGCTGGTGACCGGGCCGCGAGGTTCACGTCCGATGAGGTCTTCTCGCTCAAGCATCGCGAGCAGACGCGAGACATAGCCGGGGTCGATCTCCGCGATCTTCGCGATCTCTCGTGTTCCGAGCGGTGGAGTGAAGTCAACGAGAGTCCTTACGAGCCGACCGGCCTTGGCCCCTTTGAGGGAGCGTGCAGGACGCTGCGCCGGCTCGGGATCCTTGTCAGCGCCGACCCGCTCGATCGCCACGGCCGGATCGTTCAGCCGCAAGTACATGTTGCCGGTCAGATCGATGTAGCCGGCCTCACGCGCGCGCAGACTCTCGCGGGTCCGCTCGCTGAGGTAGCGAGCCACCACGACCGGGGTCGCCTCACGGTTCTGCCACAGACGCATCGCGAATCGAGATAGGAGCGGCTCGACGTCTTTCGGGTCGAGCCGGCTCCTCACCTCTATCAACAGAAATGACGCCCTATCATCCGGTCCCGCGACCCGCACCACCGCATCCGGTCCGGGGACATACGCGCGCTGATCGATGACCTCCACCCGCCACGTCCGGGGAAGGCGTGAGCGGAGTTCGTCGAGTGCTCGAGCGAATATGGTGTTGTCTGATATGTCAGTGTTGCGCATCATGCACAACATGGTACTTCTAGACAACACATGCCGCAAGTGACCGCGTTGCCTCCAACTCCATCTCACCGCGTTCCAGCGGCTCCGGGCGCTGCCTGCGGGCTGACCCGGGCCTGCTCCGAACCACCATCGCGCACGCGGGACCACCGAGGTCGCTGGATCACGCCCTGGAAAGGTTCGAAACGACCTCGGGAATACACCTCGGCGCCTCCGGCGCCCCGTGCCTGACCTCAGCAGCCTTCAGGCACATGCGATATCGTGACGGGAGGTCCGATTCGGGGCTCAGGACCGAGTCAGCGACCTTGGTGAAATATCGAGGCTAGAGTCCTCATTGAAGCGGCAATTTGAGCCATTGGTATCACCTCAGACCTCAGAGTCTTCTAGAGAGCCCTTCTGAAGACGTGTTCGTCTGCTGTCTCGTATCGCAATCGCCCGAGGGTGACGCGTACCAGCACGAAACTCCGTTCGCGGGGCTTTCAAATCATCTGAGAGAGAGTCTTGGGAGCCCTGCCCACCACGAAGTGCAGAGGCACCATTCTCGCGACTACTGTGTGGTGTAGCCGCCGTCAATGACGAGCTCAGCGCCCGTGATGAACGACGCCTCATCGGATGCGAGGAACAGCACACCCGCCGATACCTCTTCCGGCTGCGCCGGGCGGCCCAGTATCGTGGTTCCCAACATGCCCTTCGCCACCTCAGGGTCCGCCAAGATATCCGCGGTCATCGGAGTCGCGATGACGCCGGGATGGATAGAGTTGACGCGGATACCGAACTGGGCAAAATCGACCGCCGCCGCCTTAGTCAGCAGCCGTACCGCTCCCTTAGACGCCTGATAGGCGGCTGCGCTCGGCGCGCCGATGAGTCCATAGATGGACGAGATGTTCACTATCGAGCCCTTACCGGAGGCCTTCATCGCCGGCACCACGCTCTTGCATCCGAAGAAGGCGCCCTTGGCGTTGATCGCCATGATGCGATCCCACTCCTCTTCGGTGGTGTCCTGAACCGGCTTCATGATCAGGATGCCGGCGTTGTTGACCAGGATGTCGATCTTGCCGAAACGCGCGACCGCAGCATCCACCACGCGCTTCCAATCGTCCTCGCTCGTTACGTCGTGAGCCAGGAACAATGCTTCGCCTCCGGCGGCTGTGATCTCGTCGGCAGTGGCCTGACCAGCGGCCTCGGAGACATCCGTCACTACCACCTTCGCGCCCTCTCGTGCGAGCAGAAGGGAATGCGCCTTGCCCATGCCCTGCGCCCCACCGGTCACCAGGGCGACCTTACCGCTGACTCGTCCCATCGCCTTACCCCTTTCATCGTGTGAGGTTCCCTCCTCGGAACCCTCAGGTGCGCGGTCCGAGACTTGCCGACCCTCGTAACCGCTTTGGTAGACGCTATGATCCGTCGCCGGGCGTGTCAAGGGCGCTCCCCTTATCACTCGCACATGTTGGAGCTGCCCCGTTCCCGTTGACACCTGGAAACTAGGACGCGGCAGCCTGAAGCTGTCGCTGCTCCAGTCTCCGCTCGAACTCCGCTGGTGACAAGTTGCCGAGCGACGAGTGTCGCCGATGCGGGTTGTAGAAGCCCTCGATGTAGTCGAAGATCGCGAACCTCGCTTCGTCTCGCGTCTTGAACCGGTGTCGATGCACGCAGTCTTTCTTGATCGTCGCCATCACCGACTCTGTCACGGCATTGTCGTGCGGCACGCCGGTCTCGCCCATGGAGGCTAAGATCCCTGAGTCTCGAAGCGACTTGCCGAACGCCAGTGACCGATATTGCGCCCGCGGTCCGAGTGGTGGACGAGCCCAGCGCCGGGACGCCGCATCGTCGTCGCCATCCCGAGGGCGTCGACCACGATGTCGCTCTTCAGATCGTCTCGCATCGACCAGCCGACGATGCGCTTGGTGCATGCGTCCATCACCACAGCAAGGAAGAGCCAGCCCTCCCAGGTCGGCACGTAGGTGATGTCGGCGAACCACACCTGGTTCGGCGCATCAGCGGTGAAGTCACGGCGCACCAGGTCTGCGACCGCGTCGGTCTCGGCCACGGTCGACTTGCGGCGCCTGCGCGTGCCCTCACGGCCCGACACACCCGCGATCCCGAGCTCGCGCATCAGACGTGCGACGCGCTTGCGGGAGATGTGGATCCCTTCGTCAGCGAGGTCGTCGTACAGACGTGGGACACCATAGGTCCCACGCGACGCGGCATGATGGAAGGCGATACGCTCCTTCAGATGCTCGTCCTCCACGGCTCGGGCGGATTTCGGGCGGTTCCTCCAAGCGTAGTAACCCGCGGCCGTCACACCGAGCACGCGGGACATGCGGGAGACACTGTGGTGCGGCTTCTCTTCATCGATCAGCGCGAACTTCATCTGCGGTGATCGGTCTCCCGGGCGAAGAAAAGCGCGGCCTTGCGGAGTATCTCCTTCTCCTCGAGCAGGATGCGGTTCTCACGCCTCAAGCGCCTCAGCTCATCGCGCTCGTCGCTCGTGAGACCATCCTCGAGCCCTTCATCGATCTGGGCCTGGTGGAACCACGTGCGCAGCGTCCCGGGTGCGACGCAGATCTGGTGGGCGGTGGCCTTGATGCCACGCCCGCCGAGACGGTAGAGACGGACCGCCTCGGTCCGGAACTCCGGTGTGTACGCCATGCGTTGACTCCCTTCCGACCCTTGCGGGTCTACTTCTAGGGTGTCAACGAAAGCGGGTCAACTCCAATTTGTAGCCCGATTTCACACTCGAAATCGGGCTAACTAGGCCTCTGAACTGCGGTTTTGTGGTGCCCCCAAGGGAATTCGAATCCTAGTTGTGCTTGTGCTAGTTGGTGCTACTTGGTACTTGTTGGTACTCAAAAGCTGCGGCGAGTCCCAATAGTCACCAACGAGTACCAACAGTCACCAGGTATTTGGGCGACAAATCGGGCGACAACTTCGGGGCGCTCCCGGGCAGCACCTTCAGGCCTTGCCGCCCCTTGAGTACTTCGATGCCTTGTACGCCTCCACGGCGGCGCGACTGGATCGATAGCGCCCGTCTGGCCCCATGATCGCATCGAGTCGGCCGCGCCCGGCCGCTTGCTTCAGCGCTGCCAGACTGAACTCCTTGTCAGCGAGCGCCTCAAGCGGCACGTACTTGGCCGGGCCCGCGATGTTGGGGATGAGCCGGTGCAGGTTGTCGACGACGGACCTCGCGATGAGCTCCGCGAGCGGCCCGGGGTCGCCGTTGTCGGCACGATCGAGTCCGTCCAGATAGCGGCGGCGCTGTTCTTTGAAGATGACGATCGGCGGCCAGCCCAAACGGACCAGGATCAGGTTGAGCAGCAGCCGGCCCGTTCGCCCGTTGCCGTCGATGAACGGATGAAGGCGCTCGAACTCCGCATGCATGCAAGCGAGCGACTCGGGAACGTCGGCGAGTTCGAGGGTGCCAGCGCTCATCGCCCGGCCGAACTCGTTCACCTGATCCACCCAAGACGTGACCCCCGCCGAGACGAGCGGGTGCGTCGGTGGCGTCATGCCACCCGGGAAAGGCCGGATGTCATGCTTGCGGAAGCTCCCGGGCGCCTCGTCCGCGTTCGCCTGTGGATGGGGTGCGACCTCCCAGACCTTGGTCATGGCGAGCTCGTGGACGTGGCGTACCTCGGTCACGCTCATCAGGCCGTGGCGCGCGAGCTCCTCCGGGGCCAGTCCCTGCTCGTAGACCCAGCGCGCGGCCTCTGAGTACCCGAGGACCTCCATGTAGTCCTTGAGCTCCTTCGACCCCACAGCACGGCCCTGCTCGAGAAGCTGCTCGACTTCGCGCAACACCAACGTGTTGCCTTCGAGTGCCGTCGAGTTGTGCGCCTCGAGGTGCCACACGCCATCCCACAGCTGTTTGGCCTCGACCGGGGTCGGAAGCCCGCCGTATCGCCCGAGCTCGTCGATGGCGGTTGCGAAGCGCTGGAATACCGCGATGCGAGAAGGCCGCCCGCGCCGTGCGCGATCCTGCGAAGAATTTGTCATCGTGACCCTTCAGAAAGATAACAATGACACTTTAGCAATTTGTCGTCGCTCGTGCCAGCTAAATCCACAATGACAAATTCGAGAGAAGACATTCGCCGGGCACTTGGGCGACAAATCGGGCGACACGCAAGTTCTGAGCAACAGGGATTGCTGAGCGGCACTTGAGCGGCAGCTACACCCACTCTGAGCTGCGATTTTGTAATCGGCGAGGCCTCAAGAGGCCGTGAATTGTCGCCCGATTTCATGCACGCAACAGGGAATTCCAGGCCTCTGACCTGCGAAAATGTGGTGCCCCCAAGGGAATTCGAAGTTAACGTCCCCGGAAGTGGTGTATGAAGGCCCGGCCGCCTGACATGAGGCGGCCACTGCTCCATCCTTGAGGTCGACCAAGACCCAAACCAAGGAGGAGACAGTGACCAAGGACAACATGGACCGCTTGACGTGGCTGCGCAAGACGCTTG
>Ga0228536_1002179_pt1 | contig 12851 bp, 10 predicted proteins | sample SJ1Smetagenome_FD_168611 | JGI IMG/M metagenome (GOLD analysis project Ga0228536, IMG submission 168611) | Enriched culture of PCE-dechlorinating microbial communities from Ithaca, New York, USA - SJ1.S | ecosystem: Engineered > Modeled > Simulated communities (microbial... > Unclassified... | reverse complement strand
TACTACTACAGGGCTCAGGTTCAACCTGTCGCCCATGACCTTTGGGGTAATAAGATTGCCGATGGTCATCTGGATCGTAAGCAATACAAACGCAGTAATGACAGCAGTCATGTAACTCGGGTAAAACTGCACAAGTGCCACGAGAACGGGGGGAATAGACGCAACGATAGAGCCGACGGTGGGAATAAAATTGAGAATAAAGGCAAGTACACCCCAGGTCACTGCGAAATCAATCTTGAGATAAGCAAGGAAAAACCAGACAAGCAACCCTGTCACTGCACTTATGAATGCGAGAGCACTCAGGTACCTCCCGATCTGGAAAGAAATCGTATCCATTATTTTCTTGACCTTTTCAGCATGACAGGGGCTGAAGGCTTTCCTTATCTTGTATTCAAAATAAGGCGCCCCGAGGAGAAGGAATATAAGGAAAACAATGACCATAACCAGTTTCGACAGAATCGTGAGAAAAGAACCGGAAAGTTCAAGGAGAAAGTCTTTCACGGTCTGACTTGAGCGGATGGACGCCCAGACATCCGGAGGAATGTCGAAATTCACTGTGAGGCTTTTTCCTATTTCGACGAGTTTTGAATAATAATCCGGAAGGGCGGAAGCAAAAGTCAGAACCCGTGCGTTGACGAATAGCACGGCGAGAACACCTATTCCGAAAAAGAGGGCAAGCACCACTACCACCGTCAGGAAAAGAGGTATTTTCAGCCTGGTCAGGAAGCGAACGATAGGACCAAAAAGATACGAGAGAAGCCATGCGATTATAAGCGGTATAAAGACGCCCTGCGCAAATTGAAGGACAGTTCCTATGGCCACTATCGAAATGATCCCCACGAGGCCGATGATAACCCGAAAGTCTCTCAAAGCATCCCCTCCCCTTTTATTATCCTGCCCTTTTTTATTGTACAGCAGGAAATGCATTTTGGAAGAAGCTTTCCTGCAGAGAAAACATACAAACATATGGGACGTTTCATTCATCCGCCGGATTTTCAGAGACATCTTCATGATTCTTTCTTAACTGAATCTGCCGGGAATATGAACCGGGAAAAAAGCTTTCTGTTATTTGGGTTGGAAAAGATACAAATTTGCTCACCGGCAATATTTTCAAATTGCCGGTGAAAAAACAGAGACCAGATGTGTGGCTTTGGAAAACCTCAAGGGATTTTAAAAAGAAAAGATCAGCACACAGAAATCATAATTATAGTTTTTTTAATCTATAGCTTTTTCTGCTTTTATAAAACAGTCTCAGGAATCATAATAAATGAATATTTAGGCTTATGCTTTTTTATAAAAATTGCTTATCATTTATATGTGGGTTAATTTGCAATTTTCAAAGGAGGGGGAAGCCATGAAATACCGCGTGTGCATTATTGCAATAATCGCGGTCCTCATCGCCGGGGCTGCGATGGGTGCGGACCTGACCGTGGAAAAGTGGAGCGGCGATCTTTCCGTGCCGGTAGATCCTTTTGCCGCAGACGGACTTACGGGTGATCCGGAAAACAGTTATGCCTGGTCCATGGCGGAATTCGGCGGCTATATTTACGCGGGGACCAACAGGAACTACCTTCGCCAGATTCTTGAGACCGCAGGGGCGAGCGGCCTTACTGACCTTATGGATGCCATGTTTCCCATGAAAATTGACGCCAAGGCCAAAATTTACCGAAAACCTTCTGACGGGTCCGGAGACTGGGAACTGTTCTATGAATCCCCCATGGTGGATATAACACTGGACGGAAATCCGATGTCCGTAATCCTGGACAACGGATACAGAGGAATGGAAGTCTGGAACAACAGCCTCTATATCGTGACCTATTCGTTCTTCTCAAGCCCATACTCCAGGTTGTTGAGACTTTCGGACCCTCAGGGAACAGGAGCAGACCTTGAAGAGGTTCTCCGGGTGGAGAACACAGGCGGTTCGGGGCTGCGGGAACTGGTGATTTTCAATGACAGCCTTCTTGTCGGGACAGAAGACCTGAAAATGTTCAGGAGCACATCACCTCCTGAACAGGGACCCGTAGTTACACCCATAGCAATGGTCACCGTCCTGACTCCCATCGGAATAAACATACCCTGCACTACTGCAGATCTCGGAGGAAAGACTGGATGGACTCTTGCCGGAAATGCATCGACGTTCCCAGGCATCACTGCTTCACCGGGATGGAGCGGCATCTGGGACAACGTTGTTTTCAACGGGTTCCTGTATACGTCCATAGCGGACCCGACGAACGGATTCTCGCTCTTCAAAACTGACGGAACACCTTCAGGCGTAGACGATCTGTGGGTCTGGACTCCTGTGGTCGCCAAAATTGCCGACAATCCGGAGGCTAAGTACCCCCAGGGCTTGGGAAACACCCAGAATACGGCCGTTACAATGGTGGAATTCAAGGGGAAGGTGTACGCCGGCACATTTTCGAGCTGGAACGATATCCTGAAAGGACTCATCGGAGGAGTGGCCGATCCTTCGACTCTTCCGGGCGCAATCCTTAAGCTGCTGGAAAACTGGACTCCTCCACAGCTCTACCGGTTCGGGGCTAATGATTCATGGGAGATGATCGTAGGTGATCCGAGGCTTTCCAGCCCCATATTCGACTCTTCTCCCCTGAGCGGATGGCGGGCCGGATTTTTCGTAAACCCCGATCCCCTGTTCAAAAATCTCTCGACAAACCGCTATATATGGAGAATGAAGGTATACAATGATCACCTCTTCATGGGAACTATGGACATGCGACCGATCCTTGAAGTTCTTACTGAGAACATTCTCGGAGCGGGCTACCAGCCGGCTATCCATTCCGCCCTTCTCCACCTCCAGCAAATATTTGAACAGGCAAACCCGACTGATCCATCGGGATTCGACCTTTTCGCCACGGTTAACGGCACAACCATTGAGGCGATAACCCGGGATGGCGGTTTCGGAGAGATTTTCGGCAAGTTTTCGACCGGAGACAAAGGCGACAGGCACAATTATGGAGCGAGGACCCTTATAACCGGCGATGGGCTGTTCCTCGGGACTGCCAATCCGTTTTACGGATGCCAGATCTGGAAGCTGAAATATCCGGATCCTGAGCCTGAGCCGGAGCCGGAGCCGGAGCCGGAGCCGGAGCCGAAGTCGGGCGGCGGCGGATGTTCCTCGGGCGGAGGATCCTCTGCAGCACTGCTTCTTCTCCCCCTGGCCGCGGCATATTTCAGAGGGAGAAAAGGTTTCTGAAAAGTGGAAGAATAAATTTTACGGTACCATATTGCCGAGGGAGGAGCGAAACCCTCCTCCCTCAGTTTTTTACAGCATCCTGTCAGCTTCGAGTATTGACCTCGCGAGGATATCCGCTCCCTGAACGAGGTCATGAGGAGCGGTGTATTCTTCTTTTGAATGGCTGATCCCGTTGACGCTCGGGACGAAGATCATTCCCGCCCGGGTGATGCGGGCCATGGGATTTGCGTCGTGGGATGCACCGCTCGGCATACGGATACAGGAGACTCCCGCCTCTTCACATGCCTTCTCCACAGACCTCTGAAGCAGAGGGTCAAGGTCAACTGCACCTTTCCAGATCACCTGATCCATGGAAACAGAGACCTTTTTTCTCCTCCCCAGAAAGGACCTGAACTCTGAAGCAATCTCTTCCATGACAGGATCCTTCAGGGAGCGTATCTCAAGGAGAAATTCCGCCTTGCCCGGCACTATGGCCACCGCTCCCGGATGGAGGGAAAAAACTCCCACGTTGCAGACAAAATCATCCCGCGTATCCGTCCATGCAAACCACTCCGAGAGGAGTTCGGCAGCTTCCCTCATGGCATCCTTCCGCTCTTTCATGGGAGTGGTCCCCGCATGGTTGGGCTCGCCATTCAGGCTCACGGCATAACGGCTTATGCCCACAATGCCCGTAGGTATGCCGATAGAAATGTTCCGCCTCTCAAGGTACGGTCCCTGCTCTATGTGAAGCTCGAAATAGCAGGCGATCCGGGAGGGATCAGTCTTTGACGAACGTACTCCTTCAGCAGTCAGCCCTGCCCCGGCTAGTTTTTCCCCGGGAAGGGGCTCCTCGATCAGCCCGGCAAATGCCCTGCTGCCGAACGTGCCCCCCATCTCTCCCCCTTCTTCTCCGATAAACCCCACGACTTCAAGAGGGTGGCGGAGGGGGAGCTTCTTTTCCTTTATGGAACGGGCCGCTTCCAGCGCAGCCATAACACCGAGGGGTCCGTCGTATTTCCCTCCCCCGGGGACAGCGTCAAGATGGGATCCGGCAAGGATCACTGGAAGTGAAGGGTCGCTCCCTTCGATCCGGCCAAAGAGATTGCCCACTCCGTCCACTCTTACGGTGAAGCCGGCTTCTCTCATTATCCCTGAAACAAATTCCCTGGCGGCATCGTATGATGAAGAGAAAGCCGGGCGGTCCATACCCTCTCCCTCCACCCATCCGATCTGCCCCAGTGCTTCCAGTTCAGCGAGGAAACGATCACCGGAAACTATCATTTTGCTATACCGTTGGGATCCCCAGCTCCTTGAGGATCCTGGCGATCTCCTTTCTTGTCTCTTCCCCTGCTGGAAGGATGGGCAGGCGGGGCAGCCCACCCTTGAAGCCGACCATATCCATGGCGGCCTTCATTCCGCCGATCCCGAAGCGGCTGGTAACGGCCGCGTTGAGGGGAAGGAGGGCGAGCTGCATCTTCCGGGCCTTCTCAAGATCCCCCTTCCCGAAGTTCTCCTGGATCTCGGCGCAGTAGTTGGGAACCACGTTTGCAACCGCCAGGGTCCCGCCGACACCGCCGAGCAAAAGTGTGGCAAGGAGATAGCTTCCGGAACCGGCGAACACCGAAAAGCCTTCAGGGGCTTTTGCCAGCACTTCGGATATCTGGACGATGTTGCCGCCGCTGTCCTTGATCCCCGTGATGTTGGGGTGAGCGGCAAGCTTCAGCGTCAGCGAAGAGGGAACATTCACCCCGGAGTTGCCCGGCATGTTGTAGATCATGACGGGAATGGGAGAAGCGTCGGCCAGCATGGTGTAGAACTTCCCGAGAGCGGCCTCGTTCATGTCCTTCTTGTAGTAGTTTGGGGTCACCACCAGGGCCACATCGGCTCCGACAGCGGCGCTTTCCTTTGTAAGCTGCAGGGTCTCCCTGAAGGACTCGCAGCCTGTGCCGGCGATCACCATTTTGTCGGCGGGCAGGTGGTTTCTCGCCGTCTCCACGAGCTTCACCTTCTCCTCGTGGGAAAGGAGCGTAAACTCTCCGTTGCTGCCCAGCACCACAAGGCCGGACAGCTTCGTGGCGCCGAAAGACACCGTATTCTCGGCAAAAACGGAGTAATCCACTTCGCCGGAAGCATCAAAAGCTGTTGCTATAGGGGCAAATATTCCATGTACCTTTTTCATTGCAATTTTCTCCTCTTTATAGTGGAAATATATGATATTACACATATGATACATCAAAACCGGACAACACGGAAGATGACTTCCGGTCTCCTCTTCTTAACAACAAAACAAACGGTCAAGAATACCGGAAGCCACCTTCTGTTGATTCGGCAAAGACGGCTTTATTCCTGCAGGATTTCCTGTTCACTTCGCTGCGTAAATCTATCTTTGCTGAAGAAAATCACCTTATCAGGTCTTTTTTACTGCATCCCAGTCCGGCGGGACGACGTTGCCCCAGCCTTCGGCGGAGTCGTCGATCACCCGGTTCTTCATGATGATCCTGCCCCGGACGATGGTGTGCAGCGGCTTGCCGACGAGGCGGAACCCGTTGTACATGGGGGACGTGTCCCTGGAGTGGGTCACGAAATCCTTGTTGTTCACCGTGTATTCGTTTTTCATGTCCGCGATGACATAATCCGCGTCACCGCCTACACGGATGGCTCCCTTCCGGGGCCATAGACCGAAGACCCGGGCCGGATTCTCGGAGAGAAGCTCCACCATTCGCCTCATGGAAAGCTTGCCGTTCCGCACGGCGGTCAGCATGAGGGGAAGGGTCATCTCGATGCAGGCAGGCCCTGCGGCGGCGGTGAAAATGTCCTTCATTCCCTTCTCCTTCTCCGAGACGAGGAAGGGACCGTGGTCGCTGCCGATGAAATCCACCGATCCATCGTTGACATAATCCCAGAGCTTCTCCATGGACTCCCTGCTTCGGAGGGGCGGGTTGCCCTTCGCGTAGGGACCGTATTTGTCGATCATTTCCTCCGTGAGGAACAGATAGTGGGGGCAGGTCTCCAGGTAGACGTCCATGCCGTCCAGCTTCGCCCGCTTCACGAGCTCCGCCGCCTCGGGGGTGGAGATGTGGGCGAAGCTGACCCTGGTGCCCGTCTCCTTTGCGAACATCAGGAGCTTTGCCACTGTCTCGATCTCCGAAATGGGAGGGCGGGACTTGTAGTGGTATTCGAAGCCCACCTTCCCCTCGGCACGGAACTGCCGGATCAGCCGCTGGATGATGTCATTGTTCTCAGCGTGGATCGTGAGGATGAGTCCTGTTTTCGCCACTGCCCGGAAACCGTCGAGGATCTCGCCGTCGTTGGCCATGGTGAGCCCCCGGAACTCCTCGTCCCGGCCTTCGGGCGCCTCGTGGAGGAACGTTTTGAAGGCCACGATCCCCTCCCTGGCCACCTTCTCCACCTCGTCGGGAAACTCGGCGCCGGCGGCTCCGAAAAAGGCATAGTCCACCAGGGCCTGGGGAGCGGCCACCCGGACCCTGTTCCTGAGTATTTCAGGAGAGTAGGGGGGAGGCGAGGAAATAGGGTGCTCAAGGAAGCAGGTAACCCCTCCCGCAGCGGCGGCCTTCGTTTCGGTGACAAAAGTTCCCCGCTCCCTGTGCCCCGGGTCCCGCACATGGACGTGGGTATCCACCACTCCCGGCAGCACCGGGTTGCCTTCGGCGTCGAGAACCGTCTCCGCCTCCGGGAGATACCTGTCCTCGCAGATTGCCACCGTCTTGCCGCCCTTCACCGCTATTCCGCCCATGAAAAAAACACCATTGGTGAAAATCTGACCGTTTCTAATAACTAGATCTGCTTTCAAACAAGAAACCTCCCTGCAAGTTTCATATTTTCCAAAAAACTACCCGCCTCACCCCTACTTTACGGAACCTTCCCCAAAAAACTGGTCTATGATTTTTTTCGGGGGCGGCGGAGTTATTAAGCTTACCACAACCAGTGCAACCAGACCTGTCAAAAGCGAAGGAAGAATGGGGAACCAGCCCATTGGGCGCTTCAGATACTCCCAAATCACTGCGGTCAGGAGACCAACGATCATGGCAGCCATTCCGCCCTGGCTGTTCGCTCTTTTCCATGCAAAAGCGGCAAGCACTACAATGGAGAGCATCGACCCCATGATGCCGACCATGTTTGCCTGTATCCACATAACTCCGGTTGTCATGTTGATAGTGCTCAATATGGCTATTATACCGATAACCAAAGTAGTAACCCGGGCAATCTTCAACAGAGCTGCATGAGAATATTGCCTTGATGAAACTTTCTGAAGGATATCCCTGACAAATGTGGTTCCCGCGAGAAGAAGCACTGAATCAGCTGTTGATATTGCTGCACCGAGGACTCCGGCCATAATAAGACCTCCGGTCCAGGGGCTCATATATTTACCGATCAGGGTTGGTGCTACGGTATCAGCCTTCTCTATGCCCGGGACAAGGATGATGCCTGCAAGGGCAATAAGCATCAGGGGAAGATAGATGAAAATGAAAGTCACTGCAACATATGCCTGGCTTTTTGCTGCTGTTTCAGGGTCCTTGGCAGCATATATGCGGGTGGAGAACTGTGGAGCGCCGAAATTTCCAAGCCCCCAGGTGAAAAACCACGACATTGCCACACCAAAGGATATAGCCCCGCCTGCAAAGGGATCCAGCGCCGTGGGTTTTATCTCAGCAAGCTTCCTGTGAATCTGGGCAACTCCTCCGGCTTCTCCAACAACGACATACATCAGGATCCAGACTCCTATGAGAATGACCGCACTGCAGAAAGTGTCTGTCCACGCAACGGCTTCCATACCGCCGAGGGCAGTGAAAAGAATAAAAATCGCCCCTATGACAATTATTGCCGTAGTTCTGTCAATGTTCGGTATTGCAGTCGTGACGACTGCTGCGGAACCGGCAAGTTGGGCGCAGGTGAAAAATACCATAGCTACAAGTATGACAACGCCTCCAAGTATGCTCTGTGCCTTGCCGTACCGTGCTTCCAGGAGATCCGGAAGGGTGATCTGCCCGAATGTGCGAAGGCGGCGTGCAAACCAAAGCGCAGCGATGAATGACGTCAGACCTGTTCCCGCCCAGTTCCACCATCCGCCCCAGCCGTGAATGTAGTAATATCCCATATACCCTACAACAGATACTGTGCTGATAATGGTCGCGAAATATGTTCCCACAAGGGGCACAACTCCAAGATTCCTGCCGGCAACAAACCAGTCTTCCTCATTTTTGATTTTCCTTGAGACAAACACCCCTATTAGAAGTAACAGTGCGAGAAAAAGAACGATACTTACAGAAAGCTCCACTCTATTCACTCACCTTTCAAGTTGTAAATCTCTTAAAAAATCATCTCTTTTTGCGGAAAAACAGTACTGAAACCGGCAGCAGGCAAAGAAAAGCGAACAAACCCCAAAACACCAAAAGAGAGCCGGGAATGACTTCCATCCACATTTCACCTCCTTCCAAAGCAAGAAAAGTGAATCCTCTATGTTTCGTATTTCATGCGCTGGGAGATCAGCTTCTTGTATCTATTTAGCTGCAAAGCCGATCTTTTCCGCTATCGCTCTCGCAGTTCCAATCACTTCGTCTATTCGCTGGCGGAGGGGCATTTCTTCGGTACGATTCTCGGGCATGGTAATACCAACACTGCCGAAAGTTTTTTCCAGAGGAAAGAAAACAGGAGAAGCAACTGCAGTCACACCCGGATCAACCGCTCCTGTGGAGACTGCATATCCCTTTTCCCTGCATAAGAGATATCGTTCGAAAATTTTCTGAGGGTCTGTTTCTGTTTTTGAAGTGAATGAAGGAAGAGGTTCCCTCCAAAGAAATTCCCGGACCTGCTTTTCAGGCATTCCAAGGAGCACCGCAAACCCCGTCGCCCCGGCATGAAGGGGAAAATACTGACCTATCTCCGAGGAAATCTTCAACCTCTGAGATGATTCTATCTTGTCGACACAAACAGCAGCGCCGCTGTCGAACATTGAGAGGATAACCGTTTCACCTGTTTTCCTTGCCAATGCCTCAAGAAATGGCCGTACGGTTTCTACTGAGGAAAAACCTTGTCCGGCAATGTTTCCGAGGGTGTGAAGTTTAATTCCCAGCGAAAACTTTTCAGTTCCGGGTATCTTTCTGAGCCAGCCTTCACTTTCAAGTGTTACGACAAAACGGTGAACGGTACTTCGATGAAGTCCGACCTTCCTTGAAATTTCAGGGATGGTCATCTGAGGTGTGGAAACTGTAAATGATTCAAGTATTTGAAGAGAGCGAAGAATAGACTGATTAAGATATTTTGAAGGATCCATATCAATCCCTCCGTCTTAGTAGATGAGACATAGTCTTATTACGTGAATTATTATATCTTTTCCACTTACCAGTGTCAATCGCTATTCAAAATATTCAAAGTGATCGAGGAAACTTTTTTCGAATCCTGAAACAGATCGCAAAAACACGATGCTCGAATTCCATGGTATTAAGCTACAATAAATTATCCGGACATATACTGTTACATAAAGAGCACGTGCTAAGGGGATTAAAGTACTGAAATAATTCTGATAATAGAGAGCGGAGGCGAAATATGAGAAATCTTTTCGAGGAGATTCTTGATATGTTCAGCAGGGGAAAAAGACAGGAACAACAGTTTGACGGGGAGGAATGGGGCGTTTCCCGACCGAAAGAAAAACGTCCGCTCCCTCTCGGATTCCTGAAATATCTTCTTGTTCTGATTGTCATCGCCCTTATTGCCTACCAGGGATTCTATATTGTTCCTGCAGGGTCGAGGGGAATAATATTCCGCCTGGGTGAGGTTTCCTCTGTCGCCGATCAGGGGATAAACTTCAAGATCCCGGTCATCGACCTCGTCACCATCGTGAACACTGAACAGATCCAGCGGTTTGAGTACGGGTACAGGACTGTGAACCAAGGTCCGCCGGCAACTTTTACGGATCGCCCTGAAGAATCAAAAATGCTCACCGGAGACAACAAAATTGTTGAAATCGACTGGGTCCTTCAGTTCCAGGCGGGAGACCCGGTTCCCTACGTGGTAAACCTCCCCGAGGACAGGTATTCACGGGAAAAAATGATCCGGGATGTCGCCGAATCAACGCTTCGGGAAGTGATCGCCTCCAGGGCACTTGATGACGTGCTTACCACGGAAAAGGAAGCATCACAGACGGAAGCGAAAAAACTCATCCAGGAAAAAATGGTTTCCCTGGAGACAGGTGTATTCATCGTGGCAGTCCAGTTTCAGGATGTAAATCCTCCGGAAGCGGTCCAGGCTGCATTCAGTGACATCAACACGGCACGGGCAGAACGGGAACGGATGATCCTGGAGGCGGACAAGTATGCGAACGAAGTTCTGTCAAAAGCGGAGGGAGAGGCTGACAAAATCCTCAACGAGGCTGAAGCCTACAAATTCCGCCGGGTTTCCCTGGCGGAAGGGGAAGCCGCCAGAATACGGTCTCTCCATGAAGCCTTCAGGGAAAACCCTGACCTCGTAATGAACAATCTCTGGCTGGAGAATATGGAAAAAGTCTGGCCAAAGCTCAGGATCTTTATTGTTGACGGGGGAGAAAATTCTCTCCAGGTACTCCCCCTCGAACAGCTCTTCAAATCGGTCGGTCCAGCTGACCCGGAATCGAAAAAGTAGGGGGTGAAGGGAATGAAAAAACACATTCTTGTTATTGCAGTCATTGCAGTCCTTTTTTCCCTCTCCGGATCCTTTTTCATCATCCGCGCCGACGAACAGGCAGTAGTGCTCAGGCTCGGGAAAGTCACAGCGGCAAGGACCGAACCGGGGCTGTACTTCAAGATCCCTTTCATTGACCAGATAACAGTCTACTCAAAGAAAATCGTGGAGTACGATGCAGATCCGGTGGCTGTAGTCACCAGCGACAAGAAAAACCTTGTATTCGATACCATTGCACTCTTCCGGATACAGGACCCTGAAACATTCTACAGGCGGGTCCGTACAGTGGGTGCAGTCCAGCAGCGCCTTGATGACTCCGTCTATTCAGCAGTTCGGATCGTGTCCGGGCGCCTCACGCTTGATGAACTCGTGAAGGACAAGCGGCAGCAGGCACTCGAGCAGTCAACTGCAATTGCCCGCGCCCAGTCAAGGGAATACGGAGTTGAGATCCTTTCCGTCGCCTACAAACGGGTTTTTCTTCCCCAGGACAACGAACAGGCAGTGTACCGCTCCATGCAGGCGGAAAGGAACCGGGTGGCGGGGCAGCTCCGCGCGGAAGGACAGGCTGAAGCCATTACCCGGAGGTCGATCGCGGACAGGAAGGAAACCGAGATGATCGCCCGGGCCAGGAGAACGGCCGAGGAAATTAAGGGTGAAGGCGACAGGACGGCCCAGGATACACTTGCCCGGGCCACTGCAGATGCGAAGGACCTGTATATATTCATAAAGACAATGGATTTTTACCAGACTGCCCTTCCGGGTACCCCGATCCTGCTCCGCCCGGGGGAGGGCATCCTGAAATACCTCAAGGGCGTTGGAACTCCGCCGGCGAGGAACGAGCGGTAAAAACGGCGCCTGCCTGTACGGGACTATTGTTGTCCCATATTCTCAGGACGCAGGTGTATGCGGCGACCTGCTTCCCTTTGATTTTTGCTGCCGCAGGCTGATTATACGAGGAGGAAGAAGAATGAACGAATTTACCCCCTGGCACAACGAGACACTCGGGAAAAAAGCAGTGGAATCCCTGAAGAAAAACGGGTTTGAGGCGGAATACTGCCCCTCCGCTGCCGAAGCCGCCGACAGGATACTTGCCCTTATTCCCGAATCCGCATCAGTGGGCTTCGGCGGTTCCTGGACCGTGAAGGCCCTTGGAATACAGGAAAAACTTTCAGGCAAGGGAAACACGATCCTTGATCACGGCGCGCCCGGGCTCTCCAACGAGGAACGCATGGCCGTCAGGAAGAAGCAGCTCACCTGCGACGTATTCCTTTCCGGAACGAACGCGGTGACTCTTGACGGACAGCTGGTCAACAGGGACGGGAATGGGAACCGTGTGGCTGCAATGATCTTCGGGCCCGGAAAGGTCATCGTCGTACTGGGAACGAACAAGATCGTCAGGGACCTCGCTGCAGCTGAGGAACGGATCCGTATGGTCGCCGCACCTGTAAACAACAAAAGACTCGGCCTGCCCAATCCCTGCACACAGACGGGGCTCTGCATGGACTGCCAGACTCAGACAAGGATCTGCAATGTTACCACGATCATCAGCAAACGCCCCAGGTCCACTCCCTTCCACGTGTTCGTCATCGGGGAGGAACTGGGATTTTAGCGTTCCTTTTTGAGAGTACGCAAAAATGCCCGGGCAGGAGTGTTCCTCCGGCACGGGCATTTTTCCTATCCCTTCGGTTTCTTCGGGCCGCTATTCTTCCATTTCCATCTCTTCGAGGATCGCGGCGGCATCCTCCACAAGGCCAGGGCACCTGGTCCGAAAAAGATTGAGTTCTTTGGCCTTAGCGAGCCCTTGCGAAGTGCTCGTGTCCACCCCGAGAAGGTCACGGCAGAGGAGAAATTCATTCCGCTCCCGGAACCGCCTGGTGAACTCCTCCACTTTCCGGTATACGCCGGCCCTGCCTGCCGCCGTTACGCACTCTTCGGATCCATACCGGAGGCCCAGGACCATAATGGCCCCCGCAACGGCGCCGCAGGT
>Ga0228536_1002178_pt1 | contig 12869 bp, 12 predicted proteins | sample SJ1Smetagenome_FD_168611 | JGI IMG/M metagenome (GOLD analysis project Ga0228536, IMG submission 168611) | Enriched culture of PCE-dechlorinating microbial communities from Ithaca, New York, USA - SJ1.S | ecosystem: Engineered > Modeled > Simulated communities (microbial... > Unclassified... | reverse complement strand
CCCACTTTTTTCTCTTCGTGATCGCCAATTTCAAGCGATGTGCAATCGGCCGTTAAGCCGCTTCCTAATGCCGATGATACGCGCGGGCCCAAATCACGCCCGATGATGGTAGCCCCCATCAGGCAAATTTGCGGTTTTTCTTTTTTGAACAGATTCACCAGGATGGATGTGTGCGGCAAGGTAGTATATGGCGACAAGCGTTTGTCTTTAAAAATATGGAGAACATCTGCACCGTATGGAAAAACCTGTTTCTCAATGGTGTCGAGCTTGTCTCCTGCGGCAATAGCTTCGAGTCTGCAACCCAGCTGGCTGGCCAGAGTGCGTCCCTTGGTAAGTAGTTCCAGGCTCACTTCTGCAACCGTGCCGTCTTCTATTTCGAGGTATACGAATACGTTATTCATTGTTTTAACCAATTGTGTGATTAGCTATTAATTCTTTTATCAAGTCTTCCAGTTCGGTATCGTCATCGGTCAGTCGTTTGCTTTCCTTTGCCTGAAATACAACGTTCTCTATTTTCTTTACTTTGGTTGGAGAACCCGATAATCCGCATTGAACCGGATCAGCATTTACATCAGCGACACTCCATTCCGTTAAATTGAGGTATGGGCGTGCATTGTACAAATCGATATAATCGATATTTTCAGTTTGACGTTCGGTAACGGTTTTAGCGTGTTTGTATTTTTGCAGAAATTTTGCGTTACGCGGACGGCAAATCCTGGCCGATCCGTTTACAGTGACCAATAACGGCAGGGGGGCTTCCACTACCTCTACCCCATTTTCGAGACGACGTTTCACGCGGATTTTCTTCTTATCGATGCTCTCGATTGCCTCAGCATACGTAATTTGAGGAATGCCCAGCTTTTCTGCCACCTGTGGCCCAACCTGCGCAGTATCGCCATCTATAGCTTGCCGGCCGGAGATAATCATATCAAAATTACCCATCTGCTTAACGGCCATCGACAAGGCATAAGATGTAGCCAAAGTGTCAGCGCCGGCAAAAGCACGATCCGTTAGAAGCACACCGTCGTCAGCACCTCTGAATAATCCTTCCCGAAGGATTTCTGCAGCGCGGGCAGGCCCCATGGTTAGTACGGTAATCTTTGTCCCGGGATATTGATCTTTGATTCCAAGAGCTTGCTCCAACGCATTCAAATCTTCCGGATTAAAAATAGCCGGCAGCGCTCCTCTGTTAACTGTTCCGTCGGCTTTCATCGCATCTTTCCCAACGTTGCGCGTATCGGGAACCTGCTTTGCCAACACAATAATGTTAAATGCCATTTCCTATATGTTTATTTATGTTCTTTTGGAGACGGCAAATTTACAGAAAGAATTCAGCTTCACCAACAAAATTTGAAACAACTATCGAAAAAATTGCACAAAAAAGTGTTTTTTGTGTAAAAATTAAATCCAATACAAACATCATTAAACCTATTTCTTTCTTTTGTATCCAATAATCGCAGCCGTTGAATTCTTGAATCGGTTTAAAATAAGCTATTTGATCTTTCATGTCATTTTTTTAATGGTGTTTAATTTTTATTTCGCATCGTAATGGAAAGTGGTTTAAAAAAAATGAAAGTTCAGCGGTATAAAAAAGTAAAAAACAACATAAAAGAATAAAACAAAATCATATCATTCGTAAAATACAAAACAATTTCTAAATAAATTTGTAATTTTGACTCATAAAATCTCAACCTATTCAGACCAAATTTGTCTATGAAACATTTAGTTTTCTCTGGTATATTGTTTTTTTCCATCCTGTTTTTCAGTAATTGTGCCGGTATTCAGTACATGTCTATCGAGACGCGCGAACCGGCGCAGGTTACTCTTCCAACGGAAGTGAAGTCGGTATTGGTGGTAAACAACGTGGTTCAGCAGCCTGATGAAATTGGACATAACATCAAAAGACTGGGAAAAAAGCAATCCGACAGAATAAAAGTATCTGCGGACAGTGTGGCTATTTTTTATACGGAAGCATTGTCTCAATTTTTGGGTGAAGAAGAGTATTTTAATGCTGTTAAATATTACCAGAAACCGCTGAGAAGTGATAATGATTTCTGGCAGGAAGTTCCCATAACGCCCGAAACGATGCATGAACTGCGGAATGCAACTACCACTGACGCAATCATATCGCTGGACAAACTGATTTTACAAACCGACAGAACCGACTTTTTCCGACAGGAAGGGTACAATTATGCTGGTTTAACCGGGAGAATACAATCGGTAATTCGTGTGTATCTCCCATCGATGGAAGGTAAAATCCCGGTGGTTCAGTTTACCGACAGCATGAAATGGGAAGGATATGATATTCATGACGGCCGTGCTTACGCCGACTTGATTGTCCCTTCACAAGAAGAAGCAATGAAACAGCTTGCCGTGTTTGCAGCGGAAAAAATGACGAAAGTATTTTCGCCGCACTGGGAGAATCAAGACCGCTGGTACTACACACAAATGAGTTCTAAGATGCGTGAAGGAGAAGTCTTTGCCAAGAATAATCAGTGGTTCAATGCCATTGAAAAATGGAACGAATTTTACACAAAGGAAAAAAACAAGCTAAACCAGGCAAAAGCTGCACACAATATAGCACTGGGTTACGAAATGCTTGATGATATGGACAGCGCGTATAAGTGGGCCGTCTTAGCAGTCGACCTCTTTCTGCAATCAACCACAAGCGGTTCGTTGGAAAGACGGCGGTCGCTCCTGTTTAAAAATGAAATAGAACGTCGAAGAAACACATCCAATAAGTTGAACATGCAGATAAAATGAAAAAAATTCCTGTTGGCGAACTGCTTAATGGGAATTTTTAGTAAAAATATATCTTCCTTTTTCCTTTGTTTTCAAAAAAAACATTACCTTTGCACCAGAATCTTCAAAGATAAGTGAATATATTCTACGGATATTCACTCAACAATTCAAAATAAAACCATATTGAGTTTTTTAATCATTGTTCGGAATAGCCTTGTTTCCTTCAAACATTATATATAAAAACTCAGTTTCAATCATTAAAATATAAAACCTAAACGTTTTTTTAACAAATAATTAAATGGCTTATAACATTATTGAGCTTAACGAAAAGCTAACCACAGAATTACGAGCTCTTGCCAAAGAAATGGGTATACGAAGACCCGATGCGTATAAAAAAGAAGAGTTAATCTACAAAATCCTTGATGAGCAAGCTATCGCCGGAACAAAAAATCTGAGCCCAGCCCCGCATCCCAGACCAAATAACGGGAGAAAAACAATTGAGAACAAAAACAACACGCAGAAGCAAGAAGTCAAAGCAGAGACAGGCCGCCCAGCAGAGAAAGATAGAAAGCCTGTAACAGAAGTAGAAGTAAAGGAAAAGGAAAAGGAAAAGGAAAAGGAAAAGGAGAAGGAGAAGGAGAAGGAACAAGAAAAGCCAAAACCGGAGGTAAAAACTCTAACCCGGGTTCCAAAAGAAAACCCTGTCCAAAACAACAAGCAAGTTCAAAGTACAAACAAACCGCATGAAGTTAAAAAACAGGAACCAAAACAGCACGCTGTCGTAGTTTCCGCACATCCTGCAATCATTCCGGATGCGGTTGTAACGGATAGTGCTCCGGTGGATCAGCCAAAAGCTGAAGCGACACCTACTCCTCCCGTAAAACCGACACAGCTTGTCTTTCGTTCATCCAAACACCGTGAAAGAGAACGAATCTCACAGGCTCCACCGGTAACTTTACCACCGGTCGTTCCTGAGGAACCCATAGAAGATGCTCTCAAAACAGAAGTGATGGAAAAACCGGTTGTTATTGAAAAGAAAGCATCTCTTTTGCAAGAACTTATTACTCCAGCACCTATCCAGCCCCGCCAGCAGCAACCGCAACAAAGCAAGAATATAAATCAGCAACAAACCGTTGTACAGCAAAAGGAACCTGCTTACGAATTCGAAGGAATTTTGAATGCATCGGGTGTATTGGAGATCATGAGTGACGGCTATGGCTTCTTGCGTTCTTCGGACTATAACTACATGTCTTCACCGGACGACATTTATGTTTCCCAATCTCAGATCCGCCTGTTTGGCCTGAAGACAGGGGATGTGGTAGAGGGTCCGATCCGTCCGCCAAAAGAAGGAGAAAAATTCTTTCCTCTGGTAAAAGTAGACAAGATAAACGGAAGAAAGCCTGAGGAAGTACGCGACCGTGTACCTTTCGACCACCTGAAACCGTTGTTTCCGGATCAGAAATTCAACCTCACCAAGGGGTATAATGATAATCTGTCGTGCAGGGTAGTCGACATGTTTTCGCCCATCGGCAAGGGACAACGAGGCCTGATTGTCGCTCAGCCCAAAACGGGTAAGACCATGTTGCTCAAGGATATTGCCAATGCTATTGCAGCCAATCATCCCGAAGTATATATGATTATTCTGCTCATTGACGAGCGCCCCGAAGAAGTTACCGATATGGAGCGCAGCGTTAACGCAGAAGTAATTGCGTCTACATTTGATGAACCGGCAGAACGACATGTAAAAATTGCCGACATTGTTCTCAACAAAGCACGCCGCTTAGTAGAATGCGGACACGATGTTGTTATTCTGCTCGATTCCATCACACGCCTCGCACGGGCATATAACACGGTTCAGCCGGCATCAGGGAAAGTGTTGTCGGGAGGAGTGGATGCCAACGCATTACAAAAGCCCAAACGTTTTTTTGGAGCGGCAAGAAACATTGAGAATGGCGGATCACTGACCATCATCGCTACTGCTCTTACCGAAACCGGTTCAAAAATGGACGATGTTATTTTTGAGGAATTTAAGGGTACGGGCAATATGGAACTCCAACTCGATAGAAAACTATCCAACAAACGAGTTTTCCCGGCGGTGGACATCATTGCATCCAGCACCCGTCGTGACGACCTGTTACTTTCCGAAGAAACGCTTAACCGGATGTGGGTATTGCGCAATTTCTTGTCGGACATGAACTCGACAGAAGCAATGGAATTCCTGCTCAACCGGCTGAAAAGAACATCAAACAACGAAGAATTCCTGATTTCGATGAACGATTAATACAAGAAATAAACCAATCTCAAGAGGGTGTATCACAATGTGGTTTCACCCTCTTTCTATTCGGATACCTATCTGGGAACAAATTCAGATATTCATTTCTTGGGAGATTGATGTTTATTTTGAGACGATCTCTTTGTTTTATGGGTTAAATTTGCAAAAAAAGGATTACGTGACATTCACTGAAAAAGATTACGAAAAAGTTCTGAGAACCATCAGCATTGAAAAAGCCAATAAATTGGGAATTATAGTCCTGATTCCCGTTTTTGTTGTCTTCACAGGCATTCATTCTTTTTTTTGGGGAAACCATTTGCTGGATTATTTCCGTACGGATTTTTCTCCGATAAAAATTCTACGGGACGGATCCCTGTTTTTCATCGCTTGCCTTATTGGAATAGTCCTTCACGAACTCATCCACGGCATTTCGTTCGCTCTGTTTGCCAAGCGGGGATTTCGCGCCATCCGTTTCGGCATAATGGCGCCATTTCTTACCCCCTATTGCCATTGCACAGAGCCGCTTAAAATAAGGCACTACCTTTTCGGAGCGCTCACTCCCGCTGTTATTCTTGGATTGGGCCCTGCCATCACAGGCTTATTTATTGGTAAATATTTAGTAACATTTTTGGGCATTGTTTTTATCGTATCTGCTATTGGTGATCTTATGATTGCCCACCTGCTGTGGGAAGAAAAGCCTACCGATTATGCCCAAGACCATCCGTCAGAAGCAGGATGTTTCGTTTTCAGAAAAAGATAATACCCTACAAAAAAATCAATTTACGATTGAATTTTGAATATATAAACCTATGCATTAAATTATTACTGAATGAGAAAATTAATCTTCCCTCTTGTATTAATCCTATTATTTGGTTTTATTGCCTGCAAAGGCAGATCGGATTCATCCGCTAAAAGTGCTGATACCCCTCCGTTTTCTACTTTGGAAAACATCGAAAAAGAAGATATAAAAAATCAAAAGCCGGTGGATCAAGCCGAATACAATGATTTACTTAACTACATCGCCAACGGCGACACAACCGGCTTATGGCCTGTACAAAACCAACCGTTGCCTCTTGAAGGAGCTGTTTTACCTTATCACCGGGTAGTGGCTTACTACGGAAACCTCTATTCGAAAAATATGGGTGTTTTGGGAGAATATCCTCCTGAAGAAATGTGGAGTCGACTGCTTAAGGAAACGGAAGCATGGGAACAAGCTGATCCGAAAACACCTGTCGTACCTGCCATTCATTACATTGCCGTAGTTGCACAAGGAACACCCTGGAGTGACGGAAAATACCGTTACCGGATGCCGCAACAGCAGATCGATTCTGCGCTTGCTATTGCCAAAATGCACGATGCGCTGGTTTTTCTCGATGTCCAGGTGGGATTAAGCACGGTGGAGCTGGAAATTCCGCAATTGGAAAAGTATCTGCTGATGCCGCACGTACATTTGGGAATTGATCCCGAATTTTCGATGAAAGACGGCACGCCTCCCGGCAAAAAAATTGGCACTTTAGATGCCGAAGACATTAATTTTTGCTCTGCATACCTGGCTGAACTTGTTCAGGACTACAACCTTCCACCTAAAATATTGATCGTCCATCGCTTCACGAAAGGGATGGTAACCCATTACAAAAACATCAAGCTTAGTCCCGAAGTACAGATCGTAATCAATATGGACGGGTTCGGCCGCCCCGAACTTAAATACAGTACGTATAACCGGTTTATCCACCCTGAACCTATACAGTTCACCGGTTTTAAACTTTTCTATAAAAACGACACCAAAGAATCACCGAATCACCTGCTAACACCGGAGGAATTGATGAAGTTACAACCAAGGCCGGTATATCTCCAGTTTCAGTAAAGTGATTTACGACATGTATGTTTCATGTCCTGTTGAACAACCTCTTGTTGCTATTGTCAAACGCAATAATGAACATTGAACGTTAAACCCTAAAATTAACCGTTAATATGAATTACTCAAAAACATTCCAGGAAATCTACAACGAACTTCAACGTGTTGAAGACATTGGCCAGGTGGCTAATTACATTCCCGAACTGGCTCACGTTAACCCAAATCAATTTGGTGTACACCTGATTACGGTCAATGGTGAATATTTCGCTTTCGGTGATGCCGATGTCAAGTTTTCCATTCAGAGCATTGCCAAAGTATTCTCATTCGTACTTGCCTACTCCCGGGTGAAAAGCAATATCTGGGAACGGATGGACCTGGAACCTGCAGGAACACCTTTCAACTCACTCGTACAACTGGAATACGACAAAGGAATTCCGCGAAACCCGTTCATTAATGCAGGAGCCATTGTGGTGTGTGATATTTTAGTCGACGAGCTTGCTTCTCCTCGGGAGAATGTGCTTTCATTTATCCGTAGCCTAACAAAAAGCAGCACCATCGATTACAACCCCCTTGTTGCACATTCCGAAAAAAAATCCGGATTTCGCAACTACGCACTCGTTAACCTGATGAAAGCTTTTGGAAACATCAAAAACGACATAGAAAAAGTGATGGATCTCTATTTCAGCATCTGCTCCCTCGAAATGAACTGTAAAGAGTTATCGGAATCTTTTCTGTTTCTTGCCAATAATGGCATTGTGCCGCACACGGGAGAAAAAATTTTGTCGCCCAGTCGTACCAAACGTACCAATGCACTCATGCAAACCTGCGGCTTCTACGACGAAGCCGGCCAGTTTACTTTCAAAGTAGGACTGCCCGGAAAAAGCGGCGTTGGAGGTGGCATCGTAGCCGTGCATCCCGAAAAATATGCAATCGCCGTTTGGAGTCCGCGCCTCAACAAAAAAGGAAACTCCTACAAAGGAATGCTTTTTCTGGAAGAATTTACAACAAAAACTAAACTGTCAATTTTTTAATAACACAAAGAAGCCTAAAGGACAACAGCCAACAATAAATCTTAAATTTATAAAAATCATCTTTTAACAATTGTCTTTTTATATGAAAAACCTTATTTTTGTGCACAAATACAGAATTTTCATTTTTTTATGAAGCAAGCATGTAAATTGAACATCTCCCGTATAAATGGATCCACGCTTATCGGGATGCGAGGCACACACGACTTTCATGAAAAAATAAAAGAACAAGTGCATGAAAATAGATTTTAAAGAACGTACCCCGCAATTAATTGCCATCATCGGGGTCTTATCACTGATATTAGCCATTGCCGTTATCTACATTGTCAGTAAAAACAGGCAGATAAATACAATGGAACAACAATTCACCGTTGACAAACAGGAACTTGAAGATGAGTACGAAGCTATTTCCATGCAATACGAAGGATTCAAGTTCAGTGTTCAAAACGATTCACTGCTTTACAAGCTGGAAAACGAACAGGCTAAAGTACAACGGCTACAGGAACAACTGCGCATGACCGATGCAGCCAACAAAGCCGAGATAAAACGACTGAAAGACGAACTGGCAACCTTGCGCAAAGTGCTCAAGTCCTATGTCCAGCAAATTGATTCACTACACAGGTTAAATACTGAACTGCAGGCCAAAAACGAACAAATCACAAAACAATATCAGCAAACCAGCCGCACCTTGAATCAAGTGTCGCAAGAAAAAGAACAATTAAGTGAAAAAGTCACCCTCGCTTCCAAGCTCGATGCTACGGGAGTAAGCGTAAAAGCAGTGAATGACCGCGGCAGGGAGCAAAAACGGTTGAGCCGCAGCTCGCAGTTCGTTGTTTCGTTTCTTATTACCAAAAATATTACTGCCGAGCCCGGCGAAAGGATCATCTATGTTCGCATAATGTCGCCCGATGGCGGTGTGTTGACAAAAAACCCGGGCAGTACCTTCCCTTACGAAAACGGCAACCTCCAGTACTCCATGAAACGGATCGTGGAATATGGCGGTGAAGAGATTCCCGTTTCCATGTATTGGGATATCGAAGAGTTCCTCATGCCCGGAACTTACAAAGCCGATATCTTTGCTGACGGTAGCCTCATCGGTTCCCGGAGCTTTTCTATGGAGGAATAATTACAACAGAAAAGTCCTGAGGAACAGGAGGATAAGCAAGACAACGGATCAGAACTTTGTGAAACTTAACTTTTTACGGCAAATATTTAACAATCTTTTGTGCAGCGTTTTTCGCTAAAATGCGTCTTACTGTTGTGTAGAACCGTAATTAACGCTTTAGCATCGGGCAAACGACAAAAATAACGTTCCTCTTTTCTTTGTGCATTATTGCCGCGACAGCAGCATCAAAACTCAACGCGCAGGAATTTAACGACGAAATGAAGAAAAAACTTCGTCAATCGCTAACTGTGCCCGAACAGAAACCGATACAATATCAACCCAAACGCGCGAACATTCAGGTATTGCCGCAAGATAACCAGGAAGTACTAAAAGTTTCTCCTGCCACAAAATTACCCACCAAATACGATAAGATTCAAGTACTGCATCCGCCGGAAGAATACGAAGTTCATCTCAACTTGAATGTTACAAACATCGGTACCCGTCAATTAAACCGTGCAAAAATTGATTATTCCAATGGGAAATTCAATGCCGTTCCAGATGCGCGCAGCATTACGCAATGGGTACAATATACCCGTGGAGATTACGGTACCGGAATTTCTATCGGCGAAGGTTCTGCCGAATGGCTGTATAAACTCAGAAAAATCATTCCTCCCTACTCCGGGTTCGATGCTGATCCCATACGCACCATCCAGAACTATAAAGCCCGAAAACGAAAAGAGAAAGTGGACAGAATAAAGAAAGCGTACGGGCAGGAATGATCCATTTTTTATTATCCTCCTCCTTGCCACCTTAAAATAAATGATTAATTTTGGAAAATTAAATCTCTTTTATGAGATTGACTGTGTACGTAAACAAATAATATATCGCCGTATGAAAAGATTTATCCATAAAAATTTTCTCCTGCAAACGGATACTGCCAGGGAATTGTACCACGAACACGCAAAAAAGCAACCGATCATCGATTATCACTGTCACCTGGATCCCGCGCACATTGCCGCTGACCGGAAATTCGACAACCTAGGGCAAATCTGGCTTGAGGGCGATCATTATAAATGGCGTGCCATGAGGACCAACGGAATTGACGAACGCTATTGTACAGGTAAAGACACGTCGGATTGGGAAAAATTTGAAAAATGGGCTGAAACCGTACCCTACACCATGCGCAACCCACTCTATCACTGGACCCACTTGGAGTTGAAAACGGCTTTTGGTGTGGAAGAATTACTTAACCCGGAATCGGCAAGAAGAATCTACGATACGTGTACGGAAAAACTCAGAACCCCTGAATTCTCTGCTCGAGGGCTAATGAAAAGATACGACGTCGAGGTGGTTTGCACAACCGATGACCCCGCCGATACGCTGGAACATCACATAGCTTTAAAGAACGAGGGTTTTGAAATTAAGGTCCTGCCTACCTGGCGACCGGACAAAGCCATGGCCGTAGAAAAGCCGACCGAATACAGGGCTTATGTTGAAAAATTATCCGAAATATCGGGGATCAACATTATCAATTTCAACAACTTAATTGAAGCACTAAGAAATCGTCACGATTTCTTTGCATCTGCCGGCTGTAAGTTATCCGACCACGGAGTAGAGGAGTTTTATGCCGAGCCTTACACGACGGCAGAAATAGAAAACATTTTCGATAAAGTGTATGGAGGAAGTGAATTATCAAAGGAAGAAGTTCTTAAATTCAAATCGGCTATGCTCTACGAAGGGGCTGTTATGGATTGGGAAAAAGGCTGGACACAGCAGTTCCATTATGGAGCTATCCGCAACAATAACACCCGATTATTTAATCAATTAGGACCTGACACAGGATTCGACTCCATTGGTGATTTCAATGTAGCAAAAGCCATGAGTCGCTTTTTTGACCAGCTGGATAAAAACAATAAATTGGCCAAAACCATTATTTACAATCTCAACCCGAAGGATAACGACATGCTGGCGACCATGATAGGGAATTTCCAGGACGGCTCCGTGGCAGGAAAGATGCAGTTTGGCTCAGGGTGGTGGTTCCTGGACCAAAAAACGGGCATGGAAGCACAAATAAATTCATTATCCAACTTGGGGCTGTTAAGCAGGTTTGTAGGGATGCTTACCGATTCGCGCAGTTTCCTCTCCTATCCCCGGCACGAATATTTCCGCCGTATATTGTGCAACCTTATCGGAAATGACATCGAAAACGGTTTATTGCCCAGATCAGAAATGGATCTTTTTGGACAAATGGTAGAAAACATCTCTTATTACAACGCAAAAAAATTCTTTGACTTTTAATAAAAACATGAACATATAACCGCATGAAACTAGAAAAATTCAGTATCGGAACCGGTGACCGGTTTTCTCATCAGGGAGAAGCACAGTTGAGAGCCATAATAAAGGCAAACAGCAAAGGAGTTAACATTAGTCCCGTATGGAATAAATCGAACAGGGAGCACATTTACGTACATTCAAAGCCGGAAGACGTTAGAAAAGAAGCCGATTCCGCCGCGCAAAACCTTAATTTTACAGGTAAATACTTTGTCGATGCCGATCATATTAACCTCAACACAGTAGGGCCTTTTGTTGCATCTGCTGATTTTTTCACACTGGATGTCGCATCGTTTATCGGTAAACAAAGTTCTGAAGAAGAAGTGAACCGATTTTTATCTTCCTGCAAAAAATACCTGGGGAAATTAAGCATACCGGGTATGAGTATGCCCCTTCAGATAACCGAAGATTTACTGAGAAATATTGCCTGTAAATTTTTAGCTGCCACTCAGCAGGCAGCCGACATTTACACTTTCCTGAAAAACGAAAAGGGTGCAAACAATTTTATCACGGAAGTATCGATGGATGAAGTGGAATCGCCACAAACCCCTGTCGAAATGCTTTTTATTCTTAAGATGCTGGCAGACAAGGGTGTTCCTGCTCAGACCATTGCGCCAAAATTTACCGGACGTTTCAATAAAGGTGTTGATTATGTGGGAGATTTGACTCAATTTGAAAAGGAATTCGAAGAAGATGTGCTGGTAATTGATTTTGCAGTAAAAGAATTCGGGCTTCCCGAAGAACTGAAATTGAGCGTTCACTCCGGCAGTGATAAATTCTCCATTTATCCGATAATGGCAAAAATAATACGCAAGTACGATAAGGGATTACACCTGAAGACGGCCGGGACCACGTGGCTCGAAGAAGTCATAGGCCTGGCAGTGGCTGGAGGTGAAGCATTGGCGCTGGCCAAAAAGATTTATGCCGGTTCATACAACCGGAAAGACGAACTGTGTGCGCCTTACGCTGATGTCATTGATATAGACTCCACTAAGCTTCCTTCTGTGGAGGAAGTTAACCGATGGTCGAGTGAAAAATTCGCGAACACATTGCGCCATATCCCTGGACATCCTGACTACAATTCCAACTTCCGACAACTCATTCACGTAGCTTATAAAGTAGCTGCAGAATTGGAAAATGAATACACCGATGCACTTAAACAATATGCAGACATAATCGGATCCTGCGTGGAAGAAAACATTTATGACAGGCACCTGAAAAGGCTTTTCAATTTATAAACGTAATTAACGTCACATAAATACTTAAAATTTCATGCAAAAAGTCGTAACCTCCGGGGAAGATCATGTTGCGGTTAGCCACCCCCGGATACCGGCGATTTATTCAATCGAATAACCTCATCGTCTGGTCCAAGGCCAGTGTCACCGCCGTGGAAATGGGTTCCAACCTCTTCCCGGAAGAAGTGATCGAAGCAGGCGAGTGGGGAAAAATCTCCGTATTATGCCGCCAGGGACTGGCCATCATTCGGAACAACAGATAATCATTCATTAACTTAATAACAGAAATAAATCATGAGTA